>Ga0153954_1000160_pt1 | contig 61338 bp, 60 predicted proteins | sample TSFL038MetaG_FD_102277 | JGI IMG/M metagenome (GOLD analysis project Ga0153954, IMG submission 102277) | Attine ant fungus gardens microbial communities from Florida, USA - TSFL038 MetaG | ecosystem: Host-associated > Fungi > Mycelium > Unclassified | place: USA: Florida, Wekiwa Springs State...
ACTATCTCTTCTCTTAAGAGCCTTGGTTTTTCCCAAGAAAATGCCCATCGCGCACACGAGTTCATAAGCATCGCAGGTATAACTGGAGGTGGCATCCAGCTCGGAATTCAACAAACTGCTCAGACAGCTATTTCGAAATTACCACCAATAACTATTGGGACAAATAATGATTGGGAACAACTTAGTGGGATTTTACGAAAAGCTTCTAAAGAAAAAGGTAACTTTGGAGTTGGTTCTGCAACTAGAGAACAAGCTAATGCTCTCGGACGTGCATGGGTAGGAAAAGGGTATCGCATTTCAAGCGACGGAACAGCTTTAATAAGTGCGGACGGCATGAAACAATTTCGTCTACCATCATTCAAAGAACGTTTAGGTAAAACACAAGCAAATTTCGAAAGAAAGCTAGAAGGACAAACTTGGAACACTTGGCCCTCTAATGGGCATTTGGATATAACAGATTAAAGAGGAAATAAGAATGAAAGCAGAATTAAAGAGCTGGTATTGTCCAGATATTGATGATCTATCCATTTATTCTCCTGAATGCTCTGACAATTTTAATTTCTTATTTAGAGCAATAGTTGGTCCAATGGATAGCGAAAGTAGAGAATCATTTGACATACAAGTTTGCACACCGAAATGGTTCTTATCTAATATGAAAGTAGACGAAATTATTATTGGCAGACACTTCCTTATAGTAAGAGAATACAATTACGATAGAATTGTAACTAAATTGAAAAAATTAATAGAGTCTTGTCATGGAAAAACTTGGGATGAAATTGCCGAAAAAGTAGGCCGTATTGGTTTTTGGGAATTTGAGGATTATGTAGAATAACGACCAAACCGCAGCCTCTTACTTTTTCATTGAAAATCATACTAAGAGCATTTAGGAATTGTTTACGCAATCAATGATTCCAGACCATATTAAAAATAAAATCTTAGAAAAGGTGACATCCATCCAACAATTTGGCATGAATGATTTAACTTGGGATAAAGAGGAAGCAAAAACTTTAATCACCTCCCTTATGCCCGATAATATCGGCATTCTTGGAGGCAGTGTCTATAAAATTGAATTAAACAATCTTATCCCACTCTATGATAATTGGTATTGTAATCCAATAGCTAATGAAACTCAGTTCGAATTTTACACTCGAAGTAAACTGAAAGCACTCGCTTACATTGATAAATACCCCGTTCATCCAAACGAAACGATATTATTTTCATTAGTATTCACTGAAAATATCGATCTTTGAAACGCATCAATAAAAAAGCCCTCAAATAAAATTGAGGGCGAATAGCTTTTTATCTTTTTAGGATTAAGATGGGCCAGAGCTGTGAATGTTCGATTGGATGTTTGAGAAAATCATCTGGGTGAGCTGGTTCAACATCTGCAAAATATTGGTTGCAAAGTTGGTTTGTTGGTTCACCGCTGAGTTTGTCTGTTGCACAGTTGTTTGTTGTGCTTGAGCGTTTGCAGTAACTTGTGAGCGGTAGTTTTGCAGGTTTTGCACCCATTGGTTTGCAGCAGCATTGGCCTGTTGCCGTAAAGCAGCGGCTTGCTCCGCAGCTGTTGTGGTGGTTTGAATATCTTGGCTACCTGTGCCTGTGGCAAGGGTATTTGGATCATCAGCTGCTAAGTCGATAGGGGTTCCGTCTCCAGGAACTAAGAATGGAATTGCATTAATAGCATCTGTGTAAGCTTGGGCATAATCGGAATAGAAATTTAACCGATTGGCTTGTGCCAAAGTCAAATTTTGCAATTCGTTAATCACGTCAATTAAGTTTTGGTATACCTGATTAATGATTCTGGTATTAGAAAAGTTCCCTGCTGCTAATGAGGTTTGGTCAGTTGTTGGAGCAAATCCGGTTTTTAGCGCTTGAAACCATTGGTCTAATAAAAGGTTTGGATTGAAGACGCCAGAATTGGAGCTCAAAGCATTTTGAATAAAATTATTAAGTTGAGCAGAGAAGTTTGAAGGTTGCTGGTTGGGGTAAAAGGCGTTATACATCCTCTCATACGTATTCAAGATACTAGCCCCACTTCCTGAAGCTGTTCCTAACAAAGTAGAAGGGCCAACATAATCTGACCACATCGAAAAGAAATCTGCTCCCTTTGTTGAGAGATTGGAATTGGAAGATGTGACCTGTTGGATGAAGTAGTTAAAAGCGTTATTAAAATCGGTCGTTAAAGTTGCTGCATCTGGAAGAGTTATCCCAAGACCTGCTGTTGCAGCATTCAACGCAGAAACATACTCATTTTGCAATCCAGCTACAAATTGTGTGACAAAGTCACTTGGAAAATTCAACGAATTTGTAATCGCAGAACTATCAGGGAAAAGGCTTGCCCCTGTTGTCTGTTGAAGTGGGATAGGAGTTGCTGAACCTGGGTCGTTGATGACGATCTGTATCGAGGCACTTTGGACATCTTGTGCCAAATTATTCTGAATATAATCTTCAAACTGGGTAGCAAACGTCTCTGGCGTAATTGTACTGCTGGATGCTTGTGGGTAAAGACTTTGATAGTTTGCAATGAAGCCGTTTAAAAGATCCGACAAAACGCTCGATGTATCGCCAGAAGAGACTGGAGCAGCTTCTGGTGTCAGACTAACTGCAGAAATCATCCCAGATGGAGCTTGGCTTGGATCAAAATTTCCAGGAGGAACTGAAGCTGCAGGAGCCACTTGCAACGATTGCATCCCCTGTAAAAATTCTTGGAAGCTGGAAGGCATCTTGCCAGGCAATTGTCCTAATGCGACCTGGATATCATGCCAGTAGTTTAATATCTGCTGATTAGCAGGATCGCTCCATATGCTAGAATCACTATTGGATGAAGTTGGAAAGTCTCTGTTTGTGGTACCTGTGTTATTCCAAGCAAGAGAACCAATTTGTGAAGCATATTCCTGGTAAAATGCGTAAATATCACTCACAGAAACTGTATTTGGATCCGATGCAAAGTTGTAAGAGGTCAAACGTCCGCTTCCACTAAAAGAACTTTGACCTACAACAAGATAGCTTGGATCAGTCAGATAGTTTGTGATGTCATAAGTTAAAGTGAGTGGAGAATTGACGAGTAGATCGGAAAGATTGATGTTCCATGCCCCAAGAGTAGCTGTAAGGGAAGATAAATCTGAGGATGAAAGAGCATCTACAAGCGCCCCTCCTGCAGAACCAGAGACATATTGATTGACGTCGCTGTTTGAGGAGATATAGGCAAAGTAAGAGGCTAAATCGCTTATATTATTACTCATTTCAAACTCCCTCCTTATCTCCAAATAGATTGAAGCAATGATTGCAACTCTTGAAGAATAGAGTTAATGAGGTTGACCTGTTGGTTTGCAGCCTCATTGGATTGGCTGATGGTTGTAGTTTGCGCTTTTTCTTGGTTGCTAATCTGCGTATTAAACGCTGTTAAGTTAGAGATCCATTTTTGAGTCGCGTTCGAAATCTGGCTCTCTAGAGAAGATTGCACTTGAAGTTGTGCAGAACTCATCGAAGAGTTGACGTTTTGTCCTCCTGGAATATTCGAACCAATGAGATTGTCCGGGATACCAGCAATCGCTTTGGTATAAGCCGCTTCCCAATCGACCAAGAGGTTATCGTACTTCACTTGAGCAGCTGTCATCTTTTGGATGTCGCCTAACATGCTAATGAGCATGCTATAGAGCTCCAAGATAATTTTGGTTTGATTAAAGTTGGCTTGGCTAAGAGGTGAACCCTTACCAACAGGACTCAAGCCTATAGAATTTAAGTAACTATTTTGTACAAGGGAATACCATTGATCGGCCATCAAGCTAGAGTTGAAAACGCCGTTTGAATCTGAAACAAATGAGTTAATGAAATTATTGAGAATAGTCAAAAAGCCTGGACCAGTACCGCCTGGGAAAAAGGTATTGTAAATTTGCTCGTAGCTCATCATCGCATCTGTGGAACCCGATGCACTTAAGACAACGGATGGACCAACAAATAAGCTCCATTGCTGAACCAAATCTCCAAGAGACGACACTTTGATCTGTCCACTTGAAACCCCATTCATGAAGGTTGCAAAAGTGTTGTTAAAGAGGGTGGTCTCCCCCATCGCTGCAATCGCAGCATTACTTGCAATGCCGGAGGCTTGGTAGGCCTGATCAAAAATACTGTAGAGATCGCTTGAAAAAGTGGATGATATGTTTGCGATATCAGAACTGGATAAACCGGTTAAGACTGAATTGTCAGGAAGAACGGCCCCAGTCAAATCGGGCAGTGTCATCGTCCCCATAGAGACTGTTTGTCCACCGAACGAAAAATTGAGAGGGACGGTTTGTCCTGTTAAGCTTTTTAAAGTCGATTCTAAATTAGTACTGCTATTTGTAGATGAGAGATAGTTCAAGTAGCTTTGCACAAGTTGAGCCGGTGTTGTGATATTGCTGAGGTCGACTGAACTATAAAAATCGCTTGATGCCCCATCTAACATCTCTTTAGTCGTAGCGGTAAAATCTATCACTTGGGTAGGAGAGAAGGGAGCTCCAAGCCTTGTTAAATTGCTTTGCAAGGCAGTTTGGTTCTGTGAAGACAAGCTGGATACTTTTGCGCCATTAAAAGCTGTCGGGTCAAAGGAAGTGGCTGTCGTTGGATTCCAAATCGTTGCTTTCTGTATGACCTGAGTAAAAAAGTCTAAAGCAGATGTTGGAGGAGCTGTGAAATTTTGAAGTGTTGTTGTTCCTTGAGCCTTTTTGTTGATGTCATCATTTAACATCGAGAAGTATTGATAAAATTGTTGCAGCTCTGGATCTGTTGTATTTTGCCAAAAACTCGCCGTATTCCAAGCCCCAGAAGCGATATCTGCTGCATATTTTGTATAGATATTGCTGATATCTGGAAGAGACATGTAGGCGTCCCCAATTGGGACCACTACCCACGACTGTGTGCTTGAATTGATATAGGTTAAATTAGCATTTTGTCCGGCAGCTGGAGTATTGGCTCCATACTGGTCTGATAATGCCCCACCTACAGGATAGGCATAAGGAATTGTGACGGAGACATTCCCATCTTGGGCGTCTAAAAGATTGAGATAGGCTGTAGGATAATCGTTATAAGTTCCGCTGACATTTGCGTATTTAAAGTTAGCCAAAAGAGAAAAATTGACATCGTAGGTGAAGTTGGAATTAAAATAAGAAAGTAGGAGTGCATCCAGTGAGCTTGCATCCGCTGCTGCCTCCTGACTTCCACTTGCTCCAAGCAAAGCTGCTTGAAGGGCTAAATAGCCTGCTTGATCAAGACCAGTACTGGCGTTCGTCGTTGGTTGAGTATTCCCTAAATTATCTATATTGGATGTCATGGAATTTTCCCCCACTCATAAACCTTACATAACTCCTTACTGACCAGAAGCCTGAGCCATGTTTTGTATAATTTGTGAAAGCGCAGTTAACACACCACTTGCAGATTGGTAAAACTGTTGGAACAAATAGAGCTGTTGTTGAACTTGTTGCTGTTGTGTTGTGTTAAGTGATTGAGCAGCGACTTCTGCTGCCGCCAAATTACGCCCAAAATCTCCCGCTGTGTTAGGGACGCTCCCGTTCACAACGGCCTGGTTATCGATAATGTATTTAGTTAAAGTACCAGCACTCTTCATGTCAGAGTAGACTTGAGATAACAATTGACCTAAGCTTCCATCCCAAGACTCATTTAAAGCTGTACCTGAACTGGTTGGCACCGCTGTTCCTGGATTTGCTAACACGGCACTAATATCTGCGGCGCTATAGCCAGCAGCCTGCATAACCTGCGTAATGAGATTTGGCAATGTCGTATTCAACATCTTGTTAAAAGTCGCTATATCGGCATCTGATGGGTTAGCAGTCACTGTAATAGGCGAGCTATAAGAGCTATCCCCAGACTTAATGAAGGCTTGGACAAATGTTGCCCCCGTTGGTGTATAGGGGTAAGTTTGCACATAAACCGTCTGATTGACCAATGTATAGAACGTCCCATAAGTCGGTATGGTGGCCGGTGTACCGTTTATATAAACAACTGTGTCATAGTACCCAACTGTCAATGTACTAACTGTGACCAATGATGCAACTGTGGTAAAGCTACCTGTAGCTACAGTCACAGCAGATGCTGGTGTCACGTCGTTATAAAGGTTTTGCAACTGCGTTAAAAAATTCACAGCACTATCAGTAGCAGTTAAGGCACTTTGTAACTGACCAAGGGCAGAACTGATTTGGTTATTCCCTGCCTGAACAAACTGCAATTCAATCATCGCCTGAATAGATTGCCAGTTCTGACCAGCTGTCAAAGCCCCGTTGAGCACATTTGCAAGACCTGCAGGGGCTAAGCTAAACCAGCTTTGCAGGGCTTGTAAAGCACCGTCAGAAGATGTTGCTCCACCCTGAAAGTAAGACATTAAGCTATTGCCAGAAGAGTCACTTGCTGTTTCAAAAGTTTTCATTAACAACTGCAAGTTTTCGGCCATCCCAAAGTTGATGTAATTTGTTGTGGAGTTTGTAGTATTCATCACTCCACTTTGAGCAAGATTTACAAGACTTTGGTAGGCTGCAAGTGCGTTGGCATAATCTGTGCTGGTGAATTGATAAGTATTAGGTGATGCCTGAAGAGCTTCGTTATAGAGAGTGGCAAAAACGCTGATAGCATTAAGGTAAGCCTGAGAGACGGCTTGCGAAGTTGTATCGACCGCAACTTTTACCGGCGATCCATTATTAACACCATCAATTGTATACGATACCATATTCTCCTCCTTACCTTTAGTTTAAACAGGGAATTCCGTTGTGTTTCTTGCTGATGGGGTGTTTAGTCCCATATCGGTTCTAATAGCCATTCCCTTGTTTAATAAAGTTTGGCCCGGCAATAAGTTTCTTAATAAATAACTACTTAATGTTGGATTACTAATTAGGTTCAAAACCTCTTGGCTACTTATATTCTGTTGTACAGCTTCTGTGTTAGCTTGGTATAAACTTTGCGTAAACGCTTGATTAGCATTGTCGGCTAGAGTGGTTTGCTGAGTATTTTGAAGCTGTTGCATCAGTTGTCCTGCATGCCCATGGTGTCCGCCTGTCCCTGCTTGAGCTTGGATCTGCTCCAACTGATAAGATGGCTCGTTCTGCAACATCTGCAAAAAAGTAGGAAGCGCGTTTTGAGGACCTTGGATGGCTGATAGATTGCTATACAGCTGTGATGGGGTCACTGACTCGTAGTCACCATTGGCATCTTTTGGCAAAACTGCAGAGAGGGCAAGTCCTAAATTCCCGTTAGGCCCACTTCCGTTTGTAGCAAGAGCTGTTTTAGCTAAAAAGGCTGGGCTTACTAAATAAGCTGTTTGAGGCAATTGGGCTAAAAGACTTTGAATTGCTGCTTGTGCAGCCGCAGTCGATGGATTAGCAGTATCTTGTGGTTGTTTTTGGTTATTGGATGCAGTTGTCTGATTATTTTGTTGATTTGTTGTTGCACTACTTTGCAATACGTTTGGCTGAAGAGGTGTAGATGGTTCTCTTGATGTTTGTTGCAGAGGCTCTTCTGAAGTTTGAAATGCTTCAAAATTTCGTCCTACTAATCGCTCACTTACCCTCGCATCTTGATTATATTGTTCGTTGGTTTGTTGGTTAGCAAGCTGCTCTTGGGCTGTTTGTTGTGTCGTTTGCACATCTTGGAATGTCGATTGAACAAATTGTGAAGCAACTTCGGCCCCAATTGTTGAAACAGCAAGATCTTTTTGACCAGAAATAATGTTAACAATGTTGCCTTGGAGTGTTGCTAAAAACAGCTGCATTGCACTATTCAACTCAGCCAATTGATCAGAAGTAGGATTTTCTCCTTGAGCTTGCATCAAAGCTGTGAGCTGTTGATCCAAATCGGTAGGTGAAATCTTAGAAGCAAGCGCTGAAACAGCAGAAAGAAATTCGGTTTGAAGCGTGTCATTTTCTGGAGTAGAGACAGCTGTCGCTTGGGCAAGCTTATCGCTGTTATTCAACATCTCTGCTGCCGCAGCTATAGAAACGCTTCCAACTAGAGTGGAAATGAGATTTGCTGCTGTAGACGTATGATTAAGTAGCGTTGTTTGATCTGTCAATGGAGCGCTTGTTGCAGCCTCTGCTTCTGCTGAAGCATCAGAACTTCCGGTTGATGCTGTTGTAGACTTATCAACAGAAGGGTTTGTAACAGTTTTGTTAGCTGTGGCACCGCCTGTTAACCCTGGTGCAGGTTTAACAGACTTCTCTGGCATACCCATAGGGGCAATATAAGATTGCCCACCCCTTACTTTTCTCAAAATGATTTGCTGCATAGCTTGAGCATAAGCTTCGAGCAAGGCACTGTTACTTGCTGTACTCAATGTGGCCCCAGTTATAGCTCCACCTCCAGGGTTTGTTAAAACAACAGAAGCCATCCCTTGCATTTCAGATAAAAGAAGCGCAGCCAAAGCTTGTGCTGCAGCATCATTGGAAAGGCCTAAAGCGCTAAGCAGGGATGTGAATGTCGTTGAAGAGGTAAAGGCATTAACCCGTTGATTAACTGCTCCGATATATTCACCTCGGTTAGGAGGCTGAATTTTATTAAAACCTGTAGGAGGTGAACTAAAATTGGCATCATTTGCACTTGAGGCGTTATTCAATTGGGTCAAGACAGTTGTGGCTTGATTTGCCCCGTCAATCATGGCTTGGAAACCCGCTAGAATAGAAGCATTGTCAGTGGATGCATCTACATCCATAGGAAGGCCAAGATCGTAAGAGGAAAGGACAGAATCATCTGTTGGCAGGGATGTCGCAAGAGATGTGGTTGGGACAAAATCAGGAAGATTGATCAACGTTCCAAAAAATTGAGTCAATGCGGGGTCACTATTTCTAGCTGCAAGAGCTGCTTGAACGCTATTCCATTGATCTTCTGTATAATTTGGATCTAAAACGTTTTTAGTCGCCTCTTGACTCAATGCTTGATTAAAAGAAGAAGCAGCATCCTGCGCAGTTGAGAACGGAGTAGAGACTTTTGTGTCATAAAGCGCCATCGCTTGTTGCAAGTCATTACTTGCTAAGTTGTAGTAGCGAGTTTGATCTGTTTGATTTGTCGCATTTTGAGCTTTTTGGTAGTTCTTTTGATAGTCTGCCATCAGATCAGCAATCTGTTCTGCGATCGTTTCTCCAGCAAAATTCGTGCTCGTCACTCTATTAAGAGCATCGAAAATAGAGCCATCTGTAAAATTTTGAACATCAGACAGATCTGAATATTGTTTATTCATGTAGTTGTTATAATCTGCGACCAGAGATTGCGCTTGTAAGAGAAGGGCATAATCTGAACTATATTGACTTAATATCTGGTCTTGAGATGGAAGCGGCGTGTTTAAAATGTTTTTCAAGATGTCAGATCCAATTTTACTATTGCCCAGATTCCCAGCTATTAAACTGTATAAAAAGCTATCAATAGCTGCTTGAATGGTCTGTTGATATTGCAGCGAAGAAGGGCCGCCTCTCAAATTGGAGGCAGGACTTGATACTATTTCACCTTTTGAAATGGTATCAGCAACAACACGACTCTGCCCTGACGTACTACTTGTTAACTGAGTCGTTTCTTGAGAAACTGTAGTATCCACATAGAGATTATCACCCTGGCTACTGGGAGTATTTGGTACCTGCGATGACATCAAAAGCCTCCGAGAGTGGAGAATACTTCTCACCCCTATAGGTTATTATAACATTTAGAATTATTAATTATTTTTATAATCATCACATTTTTTTCCACTTAGAGCGGTGTGTCATCGTCTTAAATTTCTGTTTAACCGCTTTTTGTCGTGAGGCTTTATTTGATAAGTCACCCTCTTGAAACATAGGGCTGGTTTTACTTTTCTCATGTGCTTTTCTAAAAAAGTCAGCATAAGAGAGAAGCACTTCGATTTTAAGTTGATTAGACATTGCCATAAGCCTTTCAGCTTCACTACCTTTGGGAATTTCATTGGCGCTCCTACTAAGTTCTTTTGTGGTTATACCTACTTTTTCAAATAGTTCTGCATTGAACTTTCTGAATCCACTAATAGCACCTTGAATGGCTAAAAACCGATCTATGATCTCTTTTTTATTAGCAGATGATTTATCTATCTTGTCGTCTTTATGCAAATTAAGTTCTAACAGCAGTTTTTTAATATCATTCAAAATACTTTCGATAGCTAGTGACTGCTGCGGCTCTTGCTTGTCTGCCGGGATATCCATAACCCCTCCTTTCACTCTCTTCACTGTATAACTTTTTAATAAAGATATTGAAAAACAAAGGCAACTTATTAATTAACAAACAATTAAAGAAATCATTAAGAATTGAAGCTGCACGAAGCGTCAGCATTTAAACTGTATTAACAAACAGAATGAAAAAAGAAGAGCGCCCCTCTAGACGACTAGGAGAAAGGCCACGAAAGCGGCTTTCCACTAAATTCAACCATCGCTTGGGATTATCTCCATAAGGCGGGAATTGATCGATCAGAGTATCGACAAGTCCCGTAGGATCAAAGAGAAGGAGATCGCCGGGAGTCCACCCCCCTTGCAAAAGAGGAAGTTTGCCAGGAGAAATGACCCCGAGAGCTGGAGTATCGCCTCCAAAAGTTTCTCGGCGTCCTTCATGGATCTTGATCAATGTCGGTGTGCCGAAAGAGAGAAAAGAAAACTGATTTCCCTGTAATTCTAAATAAGCTCCCTTATAGAGAGGAGCTCCAGGATCTCGCTCTACAAGCCCTTTTAACCGCTCTCCACGCTCTAGAATAGTTCCTGTCAGCCCTACCTCCATCCCTCTCAATAAGGCCACCTCTAGGGCCCCTCTTGGGCCAAAGCTACCTGACTCGCCGAAAAAGAAAACAGCCCCCCCTTTTCGAGGAGTCAGCTCAAAAACATAGGGAGCCGCAACAACTCCTCTATGACGAGACCACACCACTTCCACATGATCGATTTTAGGAGGCGTTTTTGGAGATAGGTCATCTAAACCCTTTTCTAATCCATCCATAGCGAGAGCAAGCGGAGAAAGCCCTTCTTTTGAAGGATCTTCTAAAACTTTTGTCTGATAATCGACAACATCTTTGATAAATTCGACCAGATCTTGATAGCGTTCTTCAGGCTTTGGCTGTAAAGCTTTAGCCAAAATTTTACCAAACCCCTTAGGAACAAGGGTTAAATGGACATGTCCATGCGATAGTCGCCCTAGGATTAATTCGTAGGCGATAACACCCAAAGAAAAAACATCTGAAGGGAAGGATACATTTCTAGGATCAGACTGCTGCTCAGGGCTCATATAACTTGGTGTGCCCACAAAACGTTCCGACTCTCTCTCTTCATCCGGTTCTTCGTCGATGCGATGGGCAATACCAAGATCGATCAGTTTGACCTTCCCCTCTTCTGTCAAAAGGAGGTTTTCTGGCTTTAAATCGCGATGGATAATCCCGTGTGTATGGAGGTGACAAACAGCTTTTGCGATATCCAAAATAATTTGCAAAGCACGTGGAAGACTAATTGTCGCTTGTTGAATCCATTTTCGGAGAGAAACCCCTTGAACATATTCAAGAGCAAGATAATATCCCCCTTCCCATTCACCAGAATCAATGGCTTTTACAATGCCGGGATGGTTCAATTCTCTTAAAAGAGCACATTCATGTAAAAATCTGTCGACAATTTCTTTTCGAGCCAGAAATTTTTTGTCTAAAACCTTGATAACAAGGCTCTCTTTAGTTTCTGGATGTTGAGCTAAATAGAGTGTGGACATCCCTCCTCTATCGACGAGAGCCTCTACTAAAAAAGGCCCTATCTTTTGAGGCAGTTTTTCCATAACGTGCGACTATTGTAAATCGGTGATTCTGACCCCGACCAGGTCGCCAATTTTGACAAGCTCTCCGCGGCCAATGACTTTCCCCTCTACAACTAAGTCTACGCCTTTTCTAGGATCAACATCTAACTTTAAGATATTTCCTTCTTGAAGTTCTAAGACCTGATTTAAAGGAAGTTTGAATCTTCCCATTTCGATTCGAATTTGAAGAGGTAAATCGTGTAATGAGACAGGAGCACCCCTATCTTCTTCGGTTAAAGTCGGCATCTCTTCAGGAACCGCACCAATATCGTCTTCTTTTTCTTTCTCTACAGGTTGTTCTGGTTCCAACGGCATAAAAATCTTCACTCCCTTGGCTGGTTCAATGATTTTGACAGCCCCTGTTTTTGCTTTAATCCTAAAGAGAGGATGTTCTCCAAAAAAAAGAAGGGCCTCCCCTTTTTCTGCCCCTGGACTATATGTCAGATGGTCAAGAAGTAAAGTATCTCCCTCTTCAATCTTCTTCCAATCGCTCTTTGGCAGTTCTATTCCCCCAACAACGACATCCACTGGAATTTCAATCCGTTCTTTTAGCAAAGCAGCCACTTTTCCGGCATGAACACTTTTCAAATGACTTTTTCGCCACTCTTTCAAGAAAGCTTCACCGACTACAAGGGATGCAGAAAAAGTTTTACCATTAAACGAAGCTTTTAGAGGGAACAACAAAGCCGGTGGATGAGGCAACTGTCCTTCTCCTACTTGCTGTAATGAAAGAGCTTGCTCTCCTTGAAAACTTTCCTGAAAAGAACTTTTCAAAATATCGACAAAAAAGTTCCAAAACGGTTCTACATATTCATCCGAAATGGTCCCATCTTTTTTTCCTTCCAGCAAAAAAAAGAGAAGTTCTTCAATTTCAGCTCTAGGCATTGTAAAAGCTAAAGTTCCTGGCATACCAGGCACTGAAAAGATCAGCCCTTTTTCTTTTGCCTTAGAAGATTCAAGCGGAAGAGGATCAAGAACTTCCACTGTCGCTTGAATTTTTAATTTTTCACTTAACTTTTTCTGAAAAATATCTAACGAAAACCCTTTTGGTATAGAGCTTAGAGGGATCCCTTCAAGATCTAGAAAGACAGGGTCTAGCTCTTCGAGCCAGTTCCAAGGAAAAAGGGCAAGTGGAGTTTCTGTCGTCATGCCCTCTTTATACCATGTTCGGGTAGTAGAAAAACAGCCCCTTACGAGAGGCGCTATCATCATCACCTATCAGCGGTAAGCATCAAAGATAAAGATGCTTAAAAATCATCATCTTCTGTTTCTTGCTGCTTCTTCTCTTGTTGAGACTGCTGTTGTTGCTGTTGACCACGCCCTTGCCTTTCTTGCTGATAGAAAGGTTGTGATTGTGCTTCTGTCGCTTTTGGTTTATCCAAATCAAGACTTGTTGTCATGATATGGAGTAAATAGCCCCGCTCTTCTAGGGCCCGCTTCAAACTCTCTTTGCTCGCATTGGCATCAAGCAACCCTTTTGCTTCAGGCGAAAGGTTTTGAAAAGCAATATTGAACTGCCCTTTAGCTTGGTCAAATTCTACAATCTTGATCACTGCACCTTGGAATAATTTGGGCTCATTCAAAGTCACTGTCGTTTCTATTTTCCCTTCGCTTTTCATTCCGACGATGGTATCAACAAGCTTTTCCATCAGTTCCCACATCTCGGTTCTTCTGGCAGCTTCTGCGTCTTTAACAGCGCCTGAACTACCGCCACCTAAACCACCTATACTCGTAACTGACGGAGTTTTTGCGTCAGCTGCTACAAAAACATGAGATGTCCCAGAATGGCCAGTTCCTAATCCCTGCTTGATCTTGTCTTTTTCTTCAGAAGAAGAACCCGATCCAAAACCGGTTTCAGATCCTGAAGAACCATTAAAATCATCCCCTTTTTCAGTCTTTTCTGCATGACCAATGGCGATGTTTTCCCCTTCTGAACCGGCTGCAAAGGCTCCTGTACCTTCGTTTGCCTCATTAGAAGTTGGTTGATCTGCTTTTAATTTCCTTTCACCTGTATGTAAACCTGTAAAGGGCCCTTTAGTCGATGCCGCCTCTTTCTCTGCTACAGGATTTTTATCTTTACGAAAGGGATTAAGAGAGGGTTCTTTTTCACTCCCCTCCTGCATTGCATCTAAAAGTGACATGAGCTCTTCTGGACTCTCTTCTTTCAAAGAATAATCAAGAGTAAAACCATCACCCTTCATTTTACTTTTGTCTAAAGGATCAGGTTTTTTTAATGGATCCAAACCTAAATCGTCATCTTCTTCAGCCTCTTCAGAATGTTCAGACTTCAATACCTTTTGAAATCTTCCCCGATCTCGGTGCTCTGGAGCTGATCGATTAACAGTGCGATCATCTTGTTGGATAGGACGAAGAGGGCGTTGATTAAACGAGACCCCTGAAGGTCCACTGCTATCGTCAAACATACATTCCTCCTCTCAATTATTTTTGTCTCTGGTGAAGAGTATAGATAATATTGCCAAGCTCATCTTGCACTTTAGCCTCTTCTACTTCTAACTCTCTCATGATGCCCTTGATCCAGTCAGCGCGGTGTTCTTTGACCTTATCAACTTCTTTTTGCCGAAGCTCGAGCTCTTTTTTTGCCTTCTCTACGTTCTGTTCGGCAACTTTCACCAATGCTTTTTGCTCAAGCACCCTTTTTTCTTCTACAGCTAAGCTCTCTTTTACAAGTTTGATATAGGCTTTCATATCGATGATCTTTGGACTTGTCGTTCCCCGATCAAACTCTTCTCTTAATTGCTTTAGCTTATCTTCGTGGTGCGCTTTTACTTTATCGCGAGCCTTCTCCCTCTCTAAGAGCTTTTCCTGCTCTTTTGCAAGCTCTTGCTTGCGGAGTTGCAGCTGCTTTTCAGCCTCTTCAACTCTTCTCTTTTTAACTTTTAAAATATCCTCAAGAGGATATTTGATTGCTTGGTTCATCATTTGAACATCGCACGCAGTAGACGAAGAGATTCTTCGTAGTTACACTTCTCTTCAACCCCCTGCTTTAAAAATTTATTCACCTTTTCAATATTGTCGATGGCAAAATCGCCCATGCGGTCCGAACCCCGCTTATACTCTCCGATTTTGATCAACAGTTCGTTTTTCTTATAGTTTGCAAGTACTTCACGCACTTTACCGGCTAGCTCAAGTTGCTCTCTTGGCACAATGGAAGGCATCACCCGGCTTGCTGATGAGAGAACATCAATGGCAGGATAGTGGAATTGCCGCGCAAGATCTGCTGACAAGATGATGTGACCATCCAAAATAGAACGGACCTCATCTGCCACAGGCTCATTCATATCATCCCCTGCAACCAGAATCGTATAAAAGGCCGTAATGGATCCTTTATCTGAACGGCCAGATCGCTCAAGCAGTTTTGGCAGAGTAGAAAACACAGAAGGGGTATAACCTGCTCTTGCAGGTGGCTCTCCTGCTGCAAGGCCCACTTCACGTAAAGCACGAGCAAAACGGGTCACAGAGTCCATCATCAAAATGACAGATTTACCCTGATCTCTAAAATACTCAGCAATTGCGGTACCAACGTAAGCTGCGTTCAGACGAACTTGAGAAGGTTGGTCGGATGTAGAGACAATAACGACAGAACGTTTTAGCCCCTCTGGCCCTAAATCTTTTTCAATAAAATCGCGCAGTTCCCGTCCCCGTTCCCCGACAAGGGCGATCACGTTGACATCGGCAACAGCATTTCGGGCAATCATCCCAAGAAGGGTGGACTTACCACCACCAGCAGCAGCAAAAATCCCGACCCGCTGACCAATCCCTGTGGTGAGGACAGAATCGATACACCGGACTCCTACCGAGATGGGTTTGTCGATCCGCTCACGTTTCAGCGGGTCGGGTGGTGCTTGGTTAATAGGATAAACTTCATTTACATCGACTAAAGGGCCTTTGACATCGACGTCCATTGGCTCGCCAAGTCCATTCAACACACGGCCAAGCAGTCCAGGTCCCACTTTGACGAAAAGAGGAAGATTTAAAGTAATCACTTCAGAAGAGGGGCCAACACCTGTCATCTCTCCCAAAGGGGACAAAATGACCTCTTCTTGGGTGAACCCTACCACTTCGCATCGAAGAGGCTCTATGCCTTGTCGTTTGACTAAGCAAACATCGCCTACTTTTACATTGGGAACAACCGCACGGATCAACATCCCGACCACTTCTGTGATCCGGCCATTGACATTGCTAAGCTCTAGGTTATCAAGCGTCCCTAAGATATCATCGACTGTACCTGACTCGAAGTCCATAGGGCCACCTTAAGCTTAAATTTGAGTATTCAATAGGGTTTTGGTTGACTCTAAGCCTTTGTTGAGGAGGTTTGTGAAAAGCTCTAGCTCTTGTTGAACAAAGTTCACTTTAACCTGAACTGCCAATAGGTCAGCAGGGTTTACCGATTGCTTTTTGTTAAACCGAATCTGGTCAATCTCATCAACAACAGCATTCAACCGATGCTGTCCACGGGTCAAAAACCCTAAAAACTTCTCGACGCCAGCAGAGAAGCTTAAGCCTCCTGCTTCAATCGTCTGTTCAGAACCGATTTTTTCAAGGGCAATTCTCAGCGCATCATCGATATGAGAAAGCTTGTTGTCTAAAAGACCTTTATAAGAGTCTTTAACTCTAACATCAGACGCACCAAGAACCTCTTTGATCTCTTCAATACGAGTTTTGATGCTTGCCGATGTATTTTGGATATCCTCAAGCGTATGACTTGCGGTTGAAACCTGATTTTTTTGAGCAGCAAGATCCATCAAGCCATTCGCACCTTGAGTTTGAGTAGCTTGTGTTTTCTCAAGAGCAGTTTGGAACTGTTCTGCTTTCTGAGGATCATAGTTTTCTTTTGCAAATTCCTTTGCTCCAGATGAAGTTGAATCTTTATCAACAACTTCTGCCGCACTTTGCATGATCTCACTAGGATTTGTACTCATAAACCTTACCCCTCAAATGGCTCTAGATTTTTTTCTAAAGCCTTCTTTTTAAAGGCACAAAATATAATTTTATTTTTTCTTATCTTCTTTCTTACTTTGCTGAAAAAATGGAGCTTTACTATCTTTTTTCTCCAAATCTTTAACTACCCACTGCAAAGTAATATCCGCTAAGTTTTTCACTGTCGGTTCGTCGCTGCTTGCCTTAGCGCTTTCTAAAAGCTCGATCCCTTTTTTTCTCTTCCCTTTCTGCAAGGCGTAAGAAATACCTAAAAAAGCTGTTGCCAAGTGGTTATTTGGTTCTTTTTTGACAACCTCTTCAAAGATGGCATCCGATTCCTTTAGCTGCATCTTGTTCAGAGCAATATAGCCCAATCCAATCTCAGGCGCTACACTTTTAGGACTCAAAATCTGAGCAGCCTTAAAGATTTGCCTAGCACTGCGCTCATCGCACTGTTTTACCGCAATAAAGCCAGCTTCAATCAATAGGGCAAAATCCTCTTTAAAAGGTGCCAGATTGTTTTTACTCCCCATTTTCTCCCCTAACAGTAAACTTTTTGTAGCATGGAAGGAGGCAGGCCTTTGGCCGCCTCCCTTTCCTTTTCCTTACTTCGGATCTACGGAAGAGGTTATTACCCTCTAACGTTTTGAGCCATTGACTTAATTGCACTGTGAAGTGCAGATACAACGGCAGTGGCCATTTCCGAAAGTTGGGAAAGGTGGTTCATCAACATTTGCATCTCAAACATATCACCAATACTGATGGAGCTTGAGTTGGCCTGCATGGAATTGATCTTCGATTGAGCACTCGCTGTGGCACTAGTCACAAGCTGGAACAATGAAGAAACGTTCATCCCCGCAATTGTACCGTTACTTCCACTAAAGTTCGGCACATTTGTTTGTCCAATTAGCCCGCCTGACATACTTTATTCCTCCTAAAATACGAGGGTCTATAATATTATTTCTTACCTTTTGTCGGAATACGGCCCATCACTTTTAGGAGGGCAACATACCCGTAAATCAAATAACCTACTTCTTCGAAAGCTTCTCCTTCAAGACCTTCTTGCAGCTGTCGTTTCAGTTCGTGGAGGTGTTCATGCACTTTCTGCTTCAAGTCATCCATCGCTTTTGGCGATTTCAGCTTCTCTTCAAGATCGAAGGTAAAAGCCTTCATATCGGGTTTGCCTTTCTTTCCTTTCTGGCCTTCTAGTCCAAACATACATCCACTCTCGAACTCATTGTCTGTTGAGCTAATCCCGACCCCCTAAGGTCGATTATAGCACATTAATTTATTTTTAGACAGTTAAGGATATGTAAACAATTCTTTACCGAGAATTGTCTATCCGAAACTTCTCTCCATCTCTTTCCAAGTAGATGGCCTCTTGAGTAATTGAAGTGATGGTCATCCCATCTAGCACATCTCCTACCCCTACAATCCTTCCATTGATCACAACGCTGGATTTACCACCACCTTGATCAAGGAATCCTGAAACTTTATACCGGCTTGAAATATTCGCAATGGCTTCTGTTTTATGAGAAACAACTAAGTTTTGAACTGCTCTCACGCCGGGTATTTTACCAATCTCTTCTACTGCAGCCTGGAATTTTGGCTCTTGTTCAACAGTAATCACTCCAGTCAATCTAATTTGCCCTTCAGAATAGGCTGCTTTTACGTTTGTAAACCCTCTATTTCTAACCAGAGCATTGACCTGATTCAATAGGTCTTCCTCAACCACTACCTTAAAGTCCAGAAGTTCAGGGAAGTTAAATGTCTGATTAAGATATTCCACTAAGGTATCCAGCTGACGACGGCTAGCAACAACACCGGTCACTTGGAAAATTCCAGGACTTGGAGAGATCATAGAGACTCCTCTCCATTCTGGGTTTTGAGCTAAAATCTGATTTGCCTCTTTCCAAACAAACTCATCGACAATGATATTGTCTTCAACAGAACGGATAGCAGGGATGTTTTGGATAGCCAACATCAATTCAGAACGTTCAACGCTTGTCAAAACATGTCCTACAAGTAAGAGACGACCTGTTGTATCGGTATAAGAGTAACGAACACTTGGGGTTGCTGCTAAAATTCTCTGTAAATCTTTTTGGACATCTACTTTTTCTACGGGCACTTCATGTGTTGTTAAAAGAGAGCGGACTCCTAAACCGACAATAGCAAGAAGTGTACTCATGACAGCGACTAAGATAAACGCGCCAAGCAGACTAAAGCTTGGAGCTTGAGGTTCTTTTTTCACCTCTTTTTCTTCTTCTGCTGGAACTTGCGCTGCTTTTCTCTCTTCTTGTTTTTGCAAAACTTTAACAATTGAAGGAAGAAGTGGTGATATAATTGTATTTCTTTCACCTTCAGTATCAAGAACAACAAAAGTAGAAGTTCCTAAAGTAACAACTTTATTAGGTGGAAGTTCTACCTCTTGTTCAACTTTATCTTCATCTAAATAGGTGCCATTACGACTTCCCAAGTCTTTTAAAAGAAGTCTGTTATCAGGTTTTAAAACAACAGATGCATGTTGTCTTGAAACGCTTACGTCATGAAAGACAATATCGGCAACTTGAGGATCTGTCCCAATCACATAAGATTGATCGGTTGATAAAGGAAATTCGGCGCCGCTGTTTGGTCCACCTACGACTTTCAATAAAAATCGTGCGCCATTCAACAAATCGAAATGGACTTCAGGCGTGCCACCCACACCAGCTGGAGCTGTCTCTTCAAAAACTGATTCACGTGCTGATACTGCCACTTCTTGTCCCTCATCCTCATTTTCTTCTTGGGAGAGCTCTTCTGGAGAAGGAGTCGCAGGAAGATCTGTCTCTTCCGTTACTGGTTGCGATTGTCCTTGTAAAGTAAGTGTTGCAGTGAAATCTCCAACTTTGAGCACATCCCCTTCCTTCAAAGGTGTGGGGGCAATAAGCGGCTCGCCGTTAAGAAGTGTTTGGCCTGAAGACAAATTTTGTGCCATCAAAGCGCCATCAACAGACGAAAAAAGGACATGCTGACTTGAAACGGAAGGATCTTGTAAATAAAATGGGCTTGCAGGATCACTCCCCAAAGTCCACTTATTCTCCTCTTCCTCAAAAGAAAAGATTTTTTTTTCTTTTCCTTCGGCTTCTACTAGAAGCTGCCCAATCATTTTGTTTCCCTTTTCGTCGAACTCACATTACTCCTAAAACCAATTTACCTTTTTGGTAGAGGTCGCGCTCCTCTTTCCAATAGTCAATGGTATTAAAAAACTCTTCCAAGTGGTCCCGAAATTCTTTGTAAGTAAAAGGATATTCGAAAGGAAAAGTGAGAGTCAATTGCTTACTGTCTTCAGTTAGTCCAAGGATCGCTCCGGAAGTTGCTTTCCCAAAAGTCCCCGAACTTAAAAGATGGATGTACCATTCTTCTAATTTTTTATCGACATTCTCGGAAAATTTACAAAAAAGGACAAATCCAGGGGGAACATCTCGTATTTCTACGTCCATTTTTTCATCGAGAGGAAAATGGTAAACACCACCTCTTTCTTGGCCAATCGACTTTGGCAGGTCCAATTCTCTGACAAGTTGGTTGATCGCGTCATATAAAATCATGAGTGTACCCTGACCAGACCTATAACCTTTTTCTTTAATTTTATGCATCATCTAGGAAAAGAAGCCTAAATCCTTTATCCTAACCATCCTAAAACGCAATAGTCTTTTTTTAGATGCACTTTTCGTTTGTTGAAAAGGAAAGAGAGGTGATAAAAACTTCTTATCATGCTTTGAATTTGCGATACTAACATTGGATTGATCGATAGTGATGCCCCGCTTTTTTAAGAGACCACATACCCCTACCCGGGTTCTCCTCTCTTTACTGACTTTACTTGAAGTGTCTCCCATCAAAGCAGATAGCCCTGCCTTCAAAAAAGAGGCCCGTCGAGCTATCAGAGAGTCGAAAATGGGCGATTCATTCTTGATTTCCGATGCTACAGAAAGGAAACCTTCAGACCTCCTCCCTCTATTTGACCTTCCTCCAAAAGCTGAAACAAAAGCGGCGCTTCCAACTCCAACATCGACAAAACCAGAAACAGGCGCTACATCGCCTACAGATTTAGCGACTCCACCAGTCCCAGCATCAGCTGCACCTATAACTCCAGAGTTAAGACAAGCCCCTCTTCCAGCTTCTGCTCCACAAACACCTGCGGTTCCACAACCGCAACCGACTCCAGCTGCCGCCACTCCATCTTTACTGCCATCTCTTCCTACAGCAAATCCTCAGCTGCAACAGGTCCCTTTGCAGACGCTGCAACAACCAGGCCCTGCTCCTCAAACAATTCTTGAAACTAGGCAACAGCCTTCTGGACCTCAAAAATTCTTAATTAATTTAAATAACGTTTCGATAGCAGAATATATCCGTTTCATCAGTCGGATCTCTGGAAAAAACTTTTTATTTAATCAAGATGAGCTAAATTTCAACGTTACGATTGTTTCTGAAGAGCTGACTTCGCTTGATGAGATCATGACCGTTTTGATGAACGAGTTACGGATACATGGCATGTCGATGATTGAGCAGGGAAACAACATCATCATCCACAACAACCCTGCTGTTAATAGCCTTTCGACGATATTGCCAAAAGCAGGAAGTGAAGAAATTCCTCCTAACGTGCAAATTGTCACACGCGTCTTTCGACTCTCTTCGATTGATCCAACAAAAGTTCGTGAAATTATCACCCCACTTTTGTCTCAGGCATCTGTCATTGAAGCTATTCCAGAAACTGGCTATCTGATTGTCACCGATTTAACATCCAACATAGAAAGAATTGCGGATCTTTTAGTTCTTCTTGATTCGCCAACAGCAGGCATTGTGGTTGGGCAATACAAGGCACAAAGTCTCTATGTCGATTCTTTGGCAGCCCTGGCTGAAAAAATCGTAGCTCCTCTTGCTCAAGAAGGGAAAAGAATCAATTTTGTCCCCTTTCGGGAAACCAACACCCTCTTTGTCGTTTCTACCCCTCCTTTAGTTGCAAAGGCGATGTCTATTTTAAGAGACATTGATGGTGGAGGCAGAGGAAGTGGAGGATTTACTTACGGTCCAGGTGGAGAGCGGTATTTCAACGGCTATCGGATGACGCCAGATGGATTGTTGTTAGATGCAAACGGAAGGCCTATTTATCGAGTGGGTCAAGATGGCACATTGCTTACTCCCGATGGAAGACCTCTTTATGGCCGTGATGGACGACCTCTTTTAGGACCAGATGGGAAACCAATTAACATCTTTTCTTATGGAACAGTAGGACCAGATGGAAGAACCCTTTTAGGACCGGATGGAAAACCGATCTTAGGTCCAGATGGAAGGCCTTTAACGATCTTCTCTTATGGGGGTGTTACGCCAGGTGCATTTGGCAATCTTGGAACGCTTGATGCTACATTAGCAGCTGCGGGCCTGCCTTCTTTAAGTGGAGCTGGTTTGCCTGCTACAGCAGGGGCATTTTCTAACGAAGGTTTGCCTCTTGGACATGTTCTAAGCACAGACTTTGAGATCTATAAGTTACAATATAGAAAAGGGGACCAAATCCAACAAGCATTGCAAGCGATTGCATCAAGCTTGATGGAGATTGAAAACAGTTCTGCCTATCCTGTAACTCCTGGTACACCAACAGAAGAGATTCCTCGCTTTACTCTTTTATCGGCTCAAAGTGAATTGATCGCAGCTATTAGTAGTACGCAATGGCTTGAAGCTTCTAATATGTTGGTCTTTACTGGAACAAAAGCTGCTTTAGCTAAATTGAGATCTCTTGTTGATGAGCTGGATCTCCCTAATGAGCAGGTATTGATTGAGCTATTACTTTTAGATACCACAATTGCCGACTCGTTAACCTACGGCGTCGATTTTGGCACACGTTTTGGTAGCCAAAACTCTGCTGGTGCTCAAGGGATGAACTCTCTTGGGACTCCTCTTGCCCAAACATTGAATGGTCAAAACTTCCCTAACGGGGGCATTTTGAACGCAGGAAATCTGGCCCTTGCGACCGGATTTAACTTAGGGGTCATCGGCCAAAACCTGATCCACTGCGGTACAGCTTATGGTAGCATCGGCGCCCTTGTTCGTGCGGTTCACGATTTAACAGACAGCCGAGTCGTCCTTAACCAAAAAATCTTGGTTGAAGATAACCAACCAGCGGAGATTTTCGTCGGGCTAAACGTTCCTTTCAAAACGCAATCGGTTGCAAACGATTTCGGTTCGATTTTGACCAACAACTTTGAATACCGCGACATTGGCGCTACACTGAAAGTCACTCCATTTATCAATAAAAATGGATTGATCACTCTGCAGATTGAACAAGAGCTTTCAACATTGATTGGTTCTGATGTTGTACTTCTTTCAAACAACGGATTTGAAAACGCCCTTGGGTCTGGTCCAACAACAAGAAAAAGTAATACCAAAACCACCATCTTTGTCCCGAACGGATTCTTTGTCATCTTGAGCGGTAACATCCAAGATGAAACAGACCTTCTCCGAAGCAACTTGCCTTGCCTAGGCGGCATTCCAATTGTTGGCGCTCTTTTTTCTAATAAGACGAATAATGATAGCAAACGTGCTCTGATGATGTTCATCCGTCCATGCCTTGTGAATACAAAAGAAGAGATCCATAACCAGACAAAACGTCAGCAAGACATCTTCCGCGAAAAGAGTGCTCACCGAGATATGTGGGAATGGGAAATTGACCAAGCTCTTGACTTCCTTAATGTCAATGAAATCAAGTCTCCTTAGCCTCTTTTTTGCCTTATTCTGCGTCCTCTTTCTAGGAGGATGCGGAAAGGCTATGTTCAATGATGAGATGTGTCATTCGATCCATTTTGTCCCTACAGAACGTTTGGTCTCTTCTTGGCCCTCTCCTTTTCCTCCCCTATCATTTGAAGAGCAAAAAACAACTTGGGCAACCGAACTTGCTATGGGGAAAGCCTTTGCAAGAGAGCTTGACCTTTTCCGTGCTATCACCTGCTTTAAACGGGCAGGTTTTCTTTCTCCTCCTGTATCCCGTATCCAAGAGATCGATTTTTGCCTCCTTTTTGCTTATTACTTAGGTGGTAAATACCAAGAGGCCATCTTAATTTTTGAAGAGGGCTCTATTTCTTCTGTTGACCGTTCATTCCCCGCTTTTGACACCCTTGTGACAGCGCTTTGGGAATGTTATGAAAAAACAGGGCAATGTGAAAAAGCAAAAGCTATCCTTCCCCTCATGCCACCACAAGAACAAGAGGCTATCGACGAGGGGCAAAATATTCTCTCTTTCATGCCCCCAGAGGCACTGAAGGAATGTTATTGTGATTTAACGATCTCACCAACAAAAGTGCGCGGTATGCAAGCCATTCTTCCAGGAGCTGGCTACTTGTATATGGGGCAGACAAAAAGTGCCATTACCTCATTTCTTCTAAATAGCCTTTTTATTTGGGCGACAGTAGAACTTTTTCAACACGGACATACCGCTTGGGGTATTTTTACATTAAGTCTTGAATCAGGATGGTATTTGGGTGGTATCAATGGAGCAGGTCTTTTAGCTAAAGAGCACAACCAGGTTGTCTATAACACGTTTGGGAAAGAATACATGATGAAAGAAAGACTATTCCCACTTTTACAGATCAATTATGGTTTTTAGTTCACTTTTTCTTGCACTCTTTTTATCGATTGCCCCATGGGGAAAAGATGCAGATCTCTGCCAACCCAAACCGGTAGAAGTTATCAAACCTCCTCAATCTGTTGTACAAAAAGTGGCTCGTGCCATGATCCGCTTCCATCAAGAGGTGATATCCCCTGCAGATGGTCCAAGAAGCAACTATTTTCCTACATCTTCTTCTTACACGCTGCAAGCTATTGAAAAATATGGATTTGTAGATGGATTTCTTCTTGGTTGTGACCGTCTCATGAGAGAAAATCAAGAGCCTTGGCTTTATTCTACTGTAGTAAACAAAGAGGGCTTCAGAGTCAAATATGACCCTGTTCCTTAAGTTATTTAATGGTGACTAAAAGCGGCTCTTTTTTGCCACCAAGTGCCTTAAAAATCTCTTCTCGATGAATGAGAAACTTCTCCAAAATAGAACTGATCTGTTCAATGACCTCTTTTTCTTCTTCTGGCGTTTTAAGGCGTGACTGAAAGGTATAAGGGACGATCAAACTACTAGAAAAGACTCTTGAGAGATATTGGATAGCCTCTTTTTCTTCTACACCTGCTTTTGTAAAAGCGATTATTAACTCCTCAAATGTGCTGAGGACTTGTAGAAAATGCTCTTTATCTTCTCCCTTAAGGGATTTTTTCAGTGTTTCAGCTATTGAATTGGGGTTTTTCTGATGAAACAATTCCACCCATAAGGGGGCAGCTTCATCTTGAAGAGGACGGAAGATCTCTTTAAAAATTCTTAGGCTAAAGATTTTAGCCTGTAGCATAATTTTAAATTGATTCCATTTCACATCTTGTATGCGATTGTCTAAAAACAGGTGTTTGTAAAGGTAATCTCCATAGCTATTGCCTAACATCTCCAGTCGCTTGGTCGTCAAAAAGGATTTTCCAAGTCTTTCATGAGATTCTTTTAACATCTCATCTGCTGTGACAAGCACTGGATGATCTGGAAAAACTTTCTCTAGTGAAAAATCGGGAGATTTCATCTCCTCTTTAAGATGATTTTTTAGCTCTTGTTCATTTGCCCCTAATTCATCATCTGGGGTCAACAGTAGACCTAAAGCTTGAGAAAGCAGCTCTCCCTGTCTTAAAAACTTTTGATGTTCGTAAAGAATTTCTCCATAGACACCATTCAAGGAAGGATGTGGAGAGATCGCCTTCAACTTTGCTTCAAGCTCTTCAAACTCTCGATTCACATTTTCGATAGCTTGTGCAAAATTAAAGTATAATTCGTCATTTACATCTCCATCCCAACGGATGGCAGCTGAAAAAAGAGCGGTTATCTCTTTCCCTTGGTCCAATAATTTATCAGAAGATTTAGTCACTTTTTGTTTCAAAGCGACTAATTCTCTAGCTTGAGCATGGGGAGTTTTAAAGAAAGAATGGAGATTGTTTGAGACCCAGTTTAAAAGCCTAGTGACAAATCCTTTTCTATCCTCTTCTACTAGAGGTTGTAAAAAAGAGGCTGTTTTGTGGATACGGCTAACCAAACGAGGAGGAATTCTTTTTTCCGCCTCACTTTCACCTGATTCTTCTGTTTGAGGCTGAATTTGAGTGAAAAGAGAACGTCGAGTTTCTGATAAAGAGCTGTCTGATTTTGCTGGTTGAGAAGATAGAAGTGTATCAATCATCTCTTGCATCTCCTTTCTTTCAAGCGGAGATAACTTTTCTAAAGCCCCCTTTTCATCTTTTCCTTTGGTTTCCACCCAATCTTGGTAAAGTTTTCTCACTTTACCTATGTCCATTCCTTCGGGTTCTACTGCCATTTTTTTAAGCCTTATTAAACATATGAGGTCTAATCAATGAGGTGATGACAGGATCTGACATAATCCTTCCTACAATATATAGATCTTCTAAGAGCCCTGGCTGATCCTTTAATTGAGAAACGATCTCCCGTCCTTCAGCCATTGTCGGTTGCCACTCACCTTTTAAGATTCTTTCTAAATCAGAAATAATTTTTTTCTCGGGCCCAAGATGTTTTAAAATGGCAAAAATGCCTAAGGCAGTTTCTCTTGCCATTTCTTTCTCTTCGACCAAAAGTTCTCCAGTCAATGGAACAAGGTCTACCAATCTAGGACGGTAGAGCGACTCCTCTTCTTTCATCGCTATTTTTGTTTCACCAGAGGGCGAAATAGAAGAGGTGATAGCTGGATTAGAGGTCATTTTTCCTATGAGAAATAGATCTTTTAAAAATTCTGGCTGACCTTTCATCTCGTTCAAAATATTTCGAACATCGGCCATGCCTGGTGTCCATTCATCTAACAAAATTCCCTGTAAAGTAGAAAAAAGCCGTTTCTCTTCTTTAGAAGCATATTTTTTTGCCTCTTCCAATTGTGTGAGAGCTTTATCAATGGCTTGCTGTTTCTCTTCATCTTTAAGTTCACCTGTGAGTGGGACTAAACCATCAAGTTTTGAGCTGTAGGCAAATGGTCCCCAATCAAAAATGAGATCACTTTTTACAGAGGATGTCTTACTAATCGAAGAAGGTGTTGTTCTATTCGAACTTAGGAAAAGGACAAAGACAGAAGCAATATTCGATGCAGCTTGATAAAGTTTAGAACGTAAAAGATCGAGCTTGCTTATTTTTAAAGAGTCTTTAATTGGCTCTAACTGGCCTTCTAACAGATCAAGACCTCTTGGATCTATTTCTTTAAGTAAATCCAAAGCCTCTTCTGAAGTAGAGGTTTTGAGCAATGGTTCAAGAGATTGATCTGCTTTAATTGCCGCCTCTTTTAGTTGTCGTAGATCCTCGTCAGGACTATCTGGCGTTGTCTGTAAAACTTGCTGAAGCTCCTCAAGCTTTGCTTTTAAAACATCTTCTTCAAAAAAAGTTCCAATCGATGGCTCTATACGATTAAGAGAAAGCTTCGCTGGCTTTTCTTCAAATAAAATCTCTCGAAGATTATTTAATTTTCTTTCTGCTTCAAAAGAGGGTTCAAAGGCATTTTTTTTGCTGAAATACTTGTATAATGACAATACTTCAGCTCGCAGTTCATTTCTTAAAACATTTAAATCTAGATTTTCTTCTCCACGATAAGGGGGAGATAAAAATTTCGTTAAAGCAGGCAGGACCTTTTCATTAGACGGAGAGGTTGACTTGATATCTTTAAAAGTTTTCTCCGACATCTTATTAAACCCCATATTCAGACGGGGATGACTTTGGATCTCTGTTCGAAAATCGTCTGATGCTAAAGGGAGAAGAAAAACAGAGGCCCAATCTTTAGCTTCCATCCTTCCTGCATTACTTTTTGCCTTTAACACTTGGATCAATTCTGCCCCAGCTTCGTCCATTCCATGCATGACAAATAAATGGCTTAAAGCCTCTGTTGGTTTAATTTTTGTTAAACCAAAGAAGTTTGTTAGTTTTATGATAAAACTCGATTCAGGGAATTGTTTAGCTGCTTCAAGTGCGTCCTGTACATATTTTTTGGCTGTTACCTCATCGCCTGCTGCTTTTGCAGCTCCGTAAGCAAAACCTAGCATATCCATTTTTAAAAAATGGGCCTCTTGTTCCTCTGTTAAGCCAAATTCGACAACCTTATTTTGGATTTGAGTCTTTCCTTGAGCAGAATGCCTTAGCTTCTGAACAGCGCCTAAAAGATCGCTTTGTTTTGCTTTTTTGATAGCCAAATCAGCCCGATTCATAGCCTCTTTATACTCTGCAGAAGTTAATGGCTCCCCTTTTCGCTCTAATTGCTGCAGATAAAGGCGGGTATGAACCATTGCCCCTTCAGATGTAGAAGCTTTATCCTTGGATACTGTTGCAAAAGCTTTTGCAATCTCTTCTCTTTCATCTGCTAATTTGAGGGTTGAAGAGACCTCTTCTTCTTTATTGAATTCAGATAGAGCGGACAAAAGACCAAGAGATGGGGTTTGAATGAGCTTTTCGCGGACCTCTTCTCCGCGCTTGTCGTCTATTAAAATTTCCAGCGCCTCTAAAGGTGCTTTTGATTCTCTTAAAAATTGGGCAAAACTGTGAGAAGCATTGGCATACCCTGCCAAGTGATTTGGATCTTGCGTCGTCGTCTCGTAGGAAAAGATTAGATCGTTAAACGTGTTTTCAAGATCTCCGACGACGTCACGATAAGTTTCAACTAACTTTTGAGCTTCCGCTTTATCAAATGGCGATCTTCTCAAAAGGGTGTTCAGTTGGCTTAAAACCTTATTTTCGACCGCATGCAATCCATTAGAGCCTCTATAGATCTTATTGGCGATTTCAATCCTTAAAAGGGCTATTTGTCTTTCATCTTGTGGAATTAAAGGTTTAAGGATAGCTGCTGTTTGTTTAGCAATCCGTTGATCTATCTGAAGACGTTGTTTAAACGCTGATTCGTAGTTTTTAACGAGAAAATCAATGTCTTGCCCATAAAAAAAGGCATCTACACTAATTTTCCCCAAACCCCTGATCAATTTCTCAATCTCTTTTTTAACAAGTGGAGATTGCAACTCTTCATTTAAAGCCACTTCACCCTTAAGAGCCGCAAGAAATTTAGCCTGTCTTTGCACTGGTAATGTGCTATTAGGAAGAGCTTTTGCTGTATCTGCTGCTGCTTGCAAAGAGTTTTTAAAAGCAGAAATGAGTTCCTTATTGGGCGTTTGTGAAAGTTTAAACACATGCCCTTTCAGAGCCCGAAGTTCTCGATCGGATCGATCAAGAGCTTTTACTGAACCGTCAATAAAACCTTTGATTTTGTTAGCTACGGCCGCTTGTTGAGGAGTAAGATTTTCAAGTGCTTTTGTTTCATTTGGAAACTGAGAAATTAAAGCATGATAAAGCGCCTTTGCTTCTTTTATTGACATATCGTCCATAACAAAACTCCCAAATCTCTCCTTTATTGAAAGCTTAATTTTTAAATTGTTGATGAAGAAAGAGTGTGGTAAACTTGATAGGCTATGAAAAAGAAGTGGAAAGTGGCCATTGTCGGACGGCCCAATGTAGGGAAAAGTGCCCTATTTAACAGAGTAATCCGCCAGAGACTGGCTATTGTAGATGAAATGGAAGGAGTTACGCGGGATAGACTCTATGCCAATGCGGAACACTATGGCCGTCAGTTTGTTGCCATTGATACAGGGGGGATAGACACCCGTTCGATCGCAGCTTTTAACGATTCTATCCGAAGACAAGCCGAAATCGCTATTCTTGAAGCCGACAGTATCATCATGGTGGTTGATGCAACCATTGGCATCACCGAACAAGATGATTTATTAGCAAAAGCTCTCTTAAAGACTCAAAAACCTATCGTTTTGGCTATCAATAAGATAGACCACCCTAGAGATCAACAGCTTGCGCATAATTTCTATCCTCTCGGTATTCAAGAGATGATCGCCACCTCAGCTGAACACGGCTACCAAATTGCTGAATTGATTGAAAAGGCATTAGCCCCCCTTCCTGATGAAGAGATCGAAGAAGATGAGGATACGGTCAAAGTAGCCATTGTTGGACGTCCTAACGTCGGAAAATCGACTTTAGTTAACAGTCTTCTCGATGAAGAACGGTGTATTGTTAGCCCGATTCCTGGGACAACCCGTGATGCCATCGATATTGCCTTCACTTTTGACGGAAGCCATTACACCCTCATTGACACGGCAGGGATCCGAAGAAAAAAATCGGAAAAAGAGGTAGTCGATAAATTTGCCCATCTACGGACTGAACGGTCGATTGAAAGGGCAGATATTTGCCTCCTTCTCCTAGATGTTCAAGAAGGGATCACCGCTCAAGAGAAAAAGATTTTAAATGATATCGAAGAGGCAGGTAAGCCTTGCATCATCCTTCTCAACAAGTGGGACTTGACTGAAGGAAAGCGGATGGAGCATGCCTTAAAGGCCTTAGATGAAGAGGCTCTTTTTGCAAAGCATTGCCCAAAATTGGCCATCTCAGCTCTAGAAAAAAGAAATTTAGGGAAGATCTTCCCTATGATCGATGATGTCTTAAGACAAGGCGCAGAGAGGGTTCCAACGCACCAACTGAACGTCTTTGTTGAAAAAGCTATGCAGCGGAACCATCCGCCAATGATCCAAGGAAAACGACTCCGGATCTACTACATGACCCAAATTTCGACATCACCTCCGCAGTTTGTCCTCTTTGTCAATCGACCCGATCTGATGCTCGAAGCTTATCGTAAATATCTCTTGAATCAGTTTAGAGAAATTTATCCTTTCCCTGGCTATCCTCTTGAACTTCTTTTAAGAGGTAAGAAAGTTAAAAAAGAGCATGCAGAACATGAAGAAGAAGAGTAATCTTCTTCGCACCTATCTAGATGCGTGGAAAAAAGGGGAGATGGCTCCCCTTTTTTCTTATCACTTAAGACATGGACTAAAAGCACCCCTTCCTGATCTTTTAGGACCACGTGATACCATCCCCTCCCCTGCTAAAGAACATCAAGAATTACAAAAACAATTCTCAGTTACGTTCTCAGCTTTAATGCCGGTCTTTAAACCAAAACCCCATTTTTTAAAACGGGCTGTCGAATCGGTTTTAGCCCAATCCGCCCCCTCTTTTGAGCTTTTGATTGGCTTAGATGGACCTCAGCCAGATGAGGTGATTCAAACTCTTCAAGCCTTTGGTGACCGTATAAAACTCTTTTCTTTTGAATGGGGTGGTATTTCTAAAACGACTAACCGTTTAGCTGAAAGGGCAAAAGGGGGTTATCTTCTTTTAGTTGATCATGATGACTGGATCGCTCCAGATCTTCTTTATTGGTACCATAAAAAGCTTAAAGAAGATCCTCAGCTGTTTTTGTACTGTGACGAATTTAAAATCGATGTAAAAGATAGAATATGGCCCCACACCTATTTTAAAAAGCCATTGACCCCACCTTTCCCCTTTGTTTTTTTCAATGTTGTCACTCATGCCCTTCTTGTTCCAAAAACCCATTGGATTGGACTGAGGTCTGAAGTCGATGGTGCACAAGATTTTGATTTAGTCTTACGTTTAAATAAAATGGGCTTAAAAGGGGAAAATATCCCTTACCCTCTATATGGTTGGAGAATCCATTCCAATAGCACAGCGGGTCGTCTGACACAAAAAGTAGATAAAGGATTAAAGGCGATTCAAGAGTACCGTCCAGATTGGTCTTTTGAGCGTGGCCTTGTCCCTTTCAGCTACCGAGCCATTCCACCATTAAGTACACCAGATGTTTACATCTTTTCCAAAGAGCCTCTTTCCGAGAAAACTTTTGAAGAGATGAGCCGCTTTGCAATGCAGAAAGAGATTGGCTTTGTGACGACAAAAGCTGAACCTTTCTTTTTTCCTGTCCAACGGGTGGTTCAAAAGATTGAACCGGGCTGCCTCATGATCCGAAAAGAGCTTCTTTTACCAGAAGAGGCCGAAGCCCTCTCCTCTTTCCGCTGCAGCCCCCAAGCCATCGCCGACCGCCTCTCTGCCTTAGGCTACCTCCACCTCTACACCCCCTACATGTAGCTCCGGGCTTTAGCCTGAGCTCGTTTTGCAGGGTTTTAACCCTGCTTTTCAAAGAAATTTACCGCCTAAGCAGTAAATTCCCTTATAATTCTCTAAAACTCCCTCGAATTTCCTCTAAAACTCACATTTTTACCGCCTAAGCAGTAAAAAAACACACTTTCAATTGAAAAACTTTCAAATAAAAGAAAAATAGATTATTTTACTGTTATGGCAGTAAAAAGAAGAGAATATGTCGACTGAAGAGATTGGAAAGATAGTCCGTTTTCACCGAAAAAAAGCCCAGCTATCGCAAGTACAGTTAGCCTTTTTAGCCGGTGTTGGAAAAACGGTCGTCTTTGATATCGAAAAAGGGAAAATATCGGTTCAACTAGATAGCTTATTAAAAATATTAAATGTTTTAAACGTTCGCCTAGACTTTCAAGGGCCACTGATGAAGCTCTATAAGGAGTCCCAAAATGAGAAAAGCTAATGTATTTGTAGATGGTGTTTTGGCAGGCGAATTACGAGAAATCGAAAAAGGTAAACATTATCGGTTTGTATATCTTGAAAATTACAACGGCTCTTCAGTCTCATTGACCATGCCCAAAGAACAATTAATTCACGATTTTGATAAATTTCCACCCTTTTTTGAAGGAGTATTGCCAGAAGGTTTTATGCTAGAAAGCCTTCTTAAGCGATCTAAAATCGATCGTGATGATCTTCTTTCTCAATTGATACAAGTTGGGGGTGATTTGGTAGGGAATGTTACAGTTAAGGCGACACATGAATAAATGTCCCATTACCTATGAGCTTTTAAGTGAGGGAAAATATTCCAAGAATGGCCTTAAATGGCTATCTAAAGGATTAAAAGAGTTGCATGATTTTCCCTATTCAACTGAGGAACAGCTTTCTTTAGCCAGCCAATTTTCGAATAAAATTTCTATTCAGGGCATCCAACCGAAACTAAGCTTAAAACTCAATTTAAAAGCTGGAATGTTTCAAGTTGTTGAGCAGGGAGGAAGCTTTATTCTGAAGCCTCCACATGTATTGTATAAAGAGCTTCCTCAAAATGAAGATCTTACAATGAAACTTGCTCAATCCATCGGCATTGAAACTCCTTTACATGGGATGATTTACAATAAAGATGGATCGCTCAGTTATTTCATTAAAAGGTTTGATAGATTGACAAGAGGCCACAAACTGCCCGTAGAAGACTTTACTCAAGTTTTAGGCTATGGCAGGGACACCAAATATGAACCAAGTATGGAAAAAATTGCTACTGGCATTGAAAAGTACTGCACATTCCCAATTCAAGAGAAAATAAAATTATTTACCCGAGTTGTATTTAATTTTCTTGTTGGAAATGAAGACATGCACTTGAAAAACTTTTCCCTACTTATTCAGGATCAGAAAATCTCTTTAAGTCCAGCATATGATCTTCTAAACACCACCATTGTCATGCAATCCAAAGAAGAAATTGCTCTTCCAATTAGAGGTAAAAAGAGCAATCTGACACGTTTTGATCTAGTGGAATATTTCGGAATAGAAAGATTGGGCCTCTCTGAACCAGTAATAAATGCTGCATTAAAAAAAATCCAAAACGCCGTTCCTCTTTGGAAACCGTGGTTAGATAATAGTTTTCTTTCCTCACATCTTCAAAAAGCCTATTGGGCATTAGTTGAATCGCGACTCAAAAAACTACAACTAGACAGGCAGGGTTAAAACCCTGCAAAACAAGCTCAGGCTAAAGCCCGGAGCTACATAATTTTTTGGTGACTTCCAGAAAACGGTCGAGGTCTTCGTAGGTTTTGGTTTCTGTGACTGCGATTAATAAAGAATTGGGGCCTAAGACTAGACCTGGAAGGATTTTTTCCCGTTCGAAGGTAGGAAGAATCTCATCGATTTTCTTAGGGAAAGTGATGGAGAACTCATTAAAAGTCTCAAGAGGTCGGCTTTTTAAGCCAAATTTTAAAAGACCCTTTTTTAAGTAATCGGCTTTCTCTTTATTTTCTTGGGCCAAATTTTTTAACCCCTTGCTACTATACCAAAGCATGGTGATTAACATCGCAAAAGAGGCCAAAGTTTGGCTTGTGCAAATGTTAGAGGTCGCTTTTTCCCTCCGGATATGTTGCTCTCTTGCTTGCAGTGTTAGGACATAACATTTTTTCCCGTTCCGATCGACTGTCTCACCCACAATTCGGCCAGGCATTTCTCTAATTAAACTTTTTTTGCATGCCATATAACCGACATAGGGCCCCCCAAATTGTAGGGGCAACCCTAAAGGCTGTCCTTCGCCTATAACAATATCTGCACCAAGCTCTTTCCCGCTCGCGTATAGGGCTAAAGCAATCGGATGTGTGCAGAGTATGGACAAAGCTCCAACTTTTTTTGCCTCTTCAAAAATGGGGCGAGGATCTTCCAATTCACCGTAATAATTTGGGAAAGACATTAAAACAGCAGCTACACTCTCATCGATTGTCTCCACCTGTTCAAAATGGGGGAGGTAAAGATCGATCACTGCTTTATAGCGTGGATTTATGTTTTTTGAGATCCAGACTTTTTGTCTTGCACCACGAAAAACCCGTAAGGCCATCAAAAGAGCTTCCGCGCAAGCAGTTGCTCCATCGTACATGCAGCTATTTGCTACTTCCATTCCCGTTAATTCGGCAATAGCTGTCTGAAATTCAAAGGTCGCTTTCAAGACACCTTGAGAAAGTTCTGGCTGATAGGGTGTATAGGCTGTTAAAAACTCCCCTCTTGAAAGGAGCGGTGCAACAATAGATGGGACATAATGTTCATAGGCGCCGCCACCTAAATAGGAAGTATAAGAAGAAAACGTATTTTTCTTTCCTAATGTTGTAAGCTTGGACAATCCTTCTCTTTCTGACAATCCATCTTCAGCATATGGAAGAAGGACAAGAGATGGAGGAACAGCAGATAATAGTTCCAAAACAGAGCTGATACCTAAACGGTTCATCATCTCTTTCTGCTCTTTCTCTGTTGTCCCAATATAATCCATCTATTTTCCTTTGATGACTGCTTCGTAGGCTGCTTTATCGAGCAATTTTTCAAGTTGTTTTGGATCAGAAAGTTGAATCTTCAAAATCCATCCTGCTCCTTGTGGGTCTGAATTGATCAAGGATGGCTCTTCTTTAAGCCGTTGATTTACTTCAACAATAGTGCCGGAACAAGGGGAATAAAGATCGCTTGCAGCTTTGGTCGACTCTAAGACAGCCATCTCCTGTCCCTGCTCTACTTTTTTTCCGACTTGTGGCAATTCAACATAGACCACCTCTCCAAGCTCTTGTTGAGCATAAGTTGTGATCCCGATAGGGGCAGGCTGTTGAGTCTCATCAACCCATTCATGTGTTTCTGTAAATTTCATACAAACGGCAACGTTACAAGTTCTAAGGGTATTTTTTTTCCTCTGATCATCACATGATCAGGATTTTGCATCACTAATCCAAGCCCTATGCCCCGCTTTAAACTCGGTGAAAAAGTACCTGAAGTAACAACTCCAACCTCTTTTTCTCCAGAGAGCAGTAAAGCGCCTTCCCGTGCAATCCCTTCTGCAAGTTGAAAGGCGACAGCATGACGGCTTGGTGGTAAAGCTCCTTGCCCAAGATACGGTGTGTGACGTTTTTTTAAAACCCAGGCAGCCACACTTTCTTCTGGAGCAATCGTTTCTGAAAGTTCATGTCCCCATAAAGCATACCCTTTTTCAAGGCGCAAAGTATCTCGCGCGGCTAAGCCACAAGGAACAATTCCTTTTTCTACCCACATTTTAAAAAGATCTTCGGCTTTCTCTGGAGAGACAAAAACCTCAACACCTTTTTCACCTGTGTAACCAGTTCCACTAACAACAGTTCCATCTGGTAAAGTGACAAAAGTCATCTTTGGAGGAATTTGTAAATAATTTGCACTCTCTGGCCCTTGAAGGGCTAAGATGGCTTTATCGATTCTTTTCACATCCATAAAGCGGGAAAGATGGACAAATACCTTTTCTCTGTTTGCTGCATTGGCTACGATCCAAAACCGGTTGTTGTCCCATTTATAGATAAGAAGGTCATCTAAAACTCCCCCCTCTTCTCCCATTAAGAAAGTGTAGGTAACACTTCCTACTTTTTTTTCGGATAATAGGCTTGGTGTTAACCACTCAAGCTTTTCTTGGTCTTGAACTTCGAAAAGAGCCATGTGAGAGACATCAAATAATCCAGCTTTTTGTCGAACGGCCAGATGTTCTTCTGTTGCAGACCGGTACCAAAGAGGCATTTCCCATCCTGCAAAAGGGGCCATTTTAGCTCCTAAAGCAACATGAAGTGAATGAAGTGGCGTGACAAGCATATCTTTTGGAGGATAGGCGAGGTTGCTTCTACTTTACAAGAACAAGAGTGCTCCAAAGAGATGGAAGGCTTGCTAACTCTTTTGAGGAGACAAGTGATTCTGGAAGTGCACCTTCTTGTGAGATACGATAAGAAAATCCTATCCGATTGAATTGGTTAGGATCAAAACCAAAAAAAGCATCTTTTGGAATAAAAATATCGACATAGGTCCCTGTAAAAGCACTTTTTGTTGAGACCTCAAAAAGATTTGGATCGGCGTGAGGATGGGTCTCATCTCCACGAAAACGGGTCACTTCTCTTCCAGCAATTCCTTGAATAGGCTCTGGAAATAAAAGAAAGTGGTGGCAAAAACGTGTGGGATAAGGGGCATCTTGCTGATCGCGTGTATCAAAAAATAGCTCGATCGCATCTCCATCGACACCAGGTTTAAAAGTTTTTTTCGGATAAAACACTCTGCAAGCAATACCGTCATAACTCCACCCTAATCTCACTTCATGCCTTGGTTTTTCTTCAGAAAAATGTGGGACTGGAAGTTTATGGGCATCATCGAGAGGCAACTCTTTAAAAAAATGGAGCGGATATTCATACCGGAAAAAAAAGGGGAGATCGAGCTCCTCCCCGTAGAGATTCAAATATGAAGGCTCTTCAGCCTCTCTATGAAAACGACGTTTAAACATCTTTTGTATAAGCTGCTTTTGCGCTGATCTCTGCAAGCAAGTCATCAAACAAAGCCTGCAACACAGCTGTTTCTAATTGATGGTTTACACGTGCGATGCTGGTCGAAAATGTTTGAGAAAAATCTCGTGTCCCTTTCGATTCAACAATCACATAAACAGGAAGCCCTTCATGAACAGTCAATGATGAAGGAACTCCTTGTTCCATCCGAACAAGATCCAAATATGGGAAAGCCCCACCTTGTCCCTTCAACACTTTTTCTTGTTTGATGACAGGGGCAAATTCGCCTGCAACATATTGTTCACCTTCTAAATAGCCGTACAAACGATATCCAGCTAAACGATCTGGACTATCGTATTTTGGCTGTATTCTTTTGAGTTGGTGTAAAACGTTGCGGAAATAGGCCTCTGCAAGTTCACGCTTCACATCGGCATATGGGCTAACATTGCCATTGTCTTGTGTGAAAAGCGCCTCTTTTACATCTTCATAAAAGGCGGTCAAACGATCGTCCACTAACCGGTCTAACTGACCTGCTTCACGTGCTTCTGTATAGCTAGCAACTGCCCATTCTGCTGGCCATTCAATAGGAGAAACTTGGTAAACGACAGATTCGCCTTTCAAAGTAAAGACAGTTTCTCTTCCTTCTAATTTTTTAAGGAGAGCTGCAACTTCAATCCCTTTCAATGGAGATTTTCCTCCCTTTTTGAAAAGGGTGATGTGCATCTCTTTAGAAGGGGCATCGATCAGGGCGTTCTCAACTAAAGAAGGGTTCTTCTCAACAAGCAAAAGGCGAGCTTTTGCATCGATTTTTTTCTGCGTTTCGCTGTCAATTTGATCTGTTGTTGCCAATACTGGGAAGGTCTTGATGAGCTCTTCTTTACCCAAAGCACTCTCTTCAAAAGCCCAGACATCTCTCAATGGAATCTCAGCACCCACTTGTTTTAAAGAGAGCTCTTTGACATCCACTCTATAGTGCTTTAAAACAAGCTCTGGGATGTTTTGAGCCACATCAGCAGCTTGTTTCCATGCCGTTGGGAATGGGTAACTTTCACCTTCACCTACAGCTGCAAGGTAGAGTTCCATTCTTTGAAGGTCCTCAAAAGTTCCTAAAGCTAATTTAGGATCGAGAGTGTGGGCTTTTAAGACCAACTCTTCATGCTCTCCTTCGTAAAAAGGTCTTAAGAGAGTCGCTTCGTTAGCCACACTTGTCGAATGGTCTTTCAAATAGCTTCTAAAAAGCATAACAGAGCGCCAAAGAGAAGACGCTTCTCCTAAATCTAGCCCCAAAACACGGAGTTGCTGTCTAACATAGTCTTGAACAGTTTTTGCAGCATCTAGTTTACGATTTTGTTGGAATGCGACCTCTCCATTGTGGAGAAGATCTGCTTCAGCTGCCTGTAGTGGAACACGGTATCCTTCTCTCTCGGCTTTTCTTGCCACATTCAAGATCACTTCAGCACATTTTTTCACAAATGCATCGCCAAACCAATCTCTTGTGGTGTGGTAACCAAAAAGAGAAAGATCTGTGTAGTTCAAAGCTGGATCTGGCTTCACCCATTTTTGTTGTTGCAGCTGGAAAGATAGAACTTGACGGAGCATAGGAGCTGGAAAAGTACTTTCCATGAGGTAGAGGTTAGCTTTAGCTTGAAAAGCCTCTTCTTTTGTTTTGAAGTCGCCTTGTTTGTAATAATCAAAGGCTCCTTTCAAATGGGGCGCAAACTGCCCCCAAATCCCTTCAGCTGAAATCATTGAAGTTTCTGGATGCCGGTAAGGGCGGAAATATTTTTCTTTTGCGCTTACTGTATCTTGGATGCCTAAAGTCCCTACAATCTGAGCTGCAACACCTGTTTCAATAAAATCTTTCCGGATGACACCATCATTTAAGAAGTTAGCCCCAATAGGTGAGCCAGAGACCATATTTTCAAAAAGATCTGACGAGAGAAAACGGGTCAATTTATCTAATTCTAGTCGTTTGACTGTGCTTCCATCTATCGCATGGAAAACAGGCTCATCTTTGACCTCTGGACCAGCCATGGTCCCATATGTCCCGAAGAATAAAAACGATAGAATCGTGACGAAGGTGATCGTAAAGTAAATTACTTTCTCATAGCGGCGGAATAGGTGGAACATGGGTCAAACCTCACAATAAAATGATGCCCATGATACCAAAATCAAGGAATTTGCCGAACACTTACATCGGCACCTATTCTTAAAAATTATTCAATAAAAAATTCTACGCCTATAGAGATTGTATCAAAACCGGGCGCTTGTGCTGGGCGGAGAGTGACAGAAGAGTCATTGAAGTTCTGTAAATAGCGGCTAGTAGAGGTTGGTCCAAAGATATGACTCCAAGAAGCAACAACGTTCAGCCAAGAGCATAAATAGTAGCCAAACCCAAGGGTGATTTCTGGATAGATATTGCTAAAGTAATATTTTTGTTCCTGATAAAAATAGGGATATCCATCTTCGACAATCCGTGTCCGGACATAGGCGGCTCCTCCCTTGAAAAACAGATTAAGTCCTGTACAGTGAAGGTAACGGAGAGACACCTGCCCATCAAATGCGTCTGAAAAACTATCTCTTTTTGACTTCAGGTAAGACGTTTTGAAATGGGCTAAATTTTTATATCCAACCTCAGCTCCGAACCGCCAATTGGAATTCCACCACATCTCTATTCCACCGTAAGCCTGCCATCCAAGATAAGTAGGATTGGTTTTGTTTTTGAAAACACCATCGGGATCATGAACTAATTGATGCTGCGGAAAGTGGGTATCGACATAACTTGCCGCACCTCCCACGTAAAAAACAGGACATTCGCAGTCACATGTGCAAGAAATTTGTTCAGGTTGGCATTCGGTAAGATAGACAATGGACGCGATCAGTAGCATGATTTCCCTCTCAAAAGGGCCACACTAACCAATAAAGATTTTAATTAAAATAATATTTCGAAAGCATCTCCTGAGTGACAGGACCGATCGAAAGGAGATGAATAGATGGAGGAATTTTGGGAGTTAAAGCAAAAAACGCCTCTACAGTACTTGGACTTGTAAAAAAAAGGGCGTCGTATGAAGACAAGTCGGGTAAAACTACTTTTTTCTCAGTCACCGTGTAGATAGAACATTCTGTTAACGTTATCATTTTTGCTCTGCAATATTGGGCTAAAACTGTCCGAGCCTTGTCAGAACGTGGCCAAAAGATAGAGAGAGAAGGCAACATAGATAAAAGAGAACAAATTCCCTCTTGCGTCTCTTCATCCGCTACTTTTTCTACAAAAAAACCTTTTTTTTCTGCCTCTCTTGCTGTCCCTTTACCAATAGCCAAAACAGGTTTTTTAGATAGCGGGAACAGTTTAACAGCTGTCTTGCTTGTAAAAAGGATGTGAGAAGCTGAAATTTCCTCCTCTTTAAAAGGGAGGGGAACAATTTCGATCAAAGGGCAATGATCGACGCTATAACCTGCAACTGGATAGGGCTCAAGGCCAAAACAGAGGGCTTTTTTACTCATCGAGTATCGAGTGGATGAAAAAATTCTTTCATCTCCACATCCCCTTTACGGGCAACAATAGCCAATTTTCCTTGCAATGGCGTCGACTCTCCTTCAAGGATCATATGAGGCAAATGGAGAAGATCAAGTCGGATCAATGCAGCCAATGCTATAACAACACCATCTGCATATCCTTTTTTCAAAAAATCAAGTCTTTCTTGGATCGTTCCACGGATATCTCGGAAGCGAAAATCATCTCTTAGCTTTTTAACCAGCTCTTCTCTTCTTGAAGAGGAGGTCGCAATGATAGCTGCCTTTGGAAGTGTCCAAAAACTTTCCCCTTCGTGAAAAACAAGAGCATCTCTTGGATCTACCCCTTCGGTGAGAGCTACTATTTCCAACCCATCTGGCAACGGATCTGCCAAATCTTTAGCAGAATGGACTGCGACATCGATCTCTCCGCTTAAAAGAGCTTCATCAAGACTATCTGTAAAAAAATTAGTTTTTTCCAAAGATCTCAGAGTACTTGTTTTATCCACATCCCCTTTTGTCGAGATCAACACCTTTTCCAACAAACTTGAAGTATAAGGGGCCATAGCTCTTTCAACTTCTTCAAGTTGCTTAACAGATAGCGGAGAAGGCCTTCCTCCGACTTTAACTGAAGAGTGTTCCGATCGCTTCATCTACCCACCTCACTTTGATGATCTCCATTTTTACTCCTTGGGGCAATTGTTTTAACCCTTTTTCTGGGATAAGTGCCCTTTTGAACCCAAGTAGCTCTGCCTCTTTAAGTCTTGAAGCAATTTTAGGAACGCTTCTCACTTCACCACCAAGTCCTACCTCCCCGATAACGACCATCTCTGGATCGACAGGACGATTTTTCCAAGATGAAGCAATCGCTAAAAGAAGCCCTAAATCGACTGCCGGCTCGAAAATTTTTAATCCGCCTGCAAGAGAGACAAATACATCGGCTGTGTGGAGTTGAAATCCGACCCTTTTTTCTAGAACAGCAAGCAATAGGGCAAGCCGATTGGGATCTAAGCCTGTGGATTTTCTTGTGGGATTGACAAAACCACTTTTTGTAACTAAAGCTTGCGCTTCAACCAATAAAGGACGGGATCCTTCAATGGTAGGAATGATCAGTGAACCAATTGTCCCTTTTAACCGCTCCTCTAAAAAGAGCTCTGAAGGATTTAAAACCTCTTTTAAACCATCATGCACCATTTGGAAAACACCCACTTCATCGGTTGGACCAAAACGGTTTTTTACAACTCTTAAGAAGCGATTTGTCCCTTGCGGCTCCCCTTCAAAATAGAGAACGGTATCAACTAAGTGTTCCAATACTTTAGGTCCCGCTATCTCTCCCCCTTTTGTCACATGACCAATCAAAAATGTGGGAAGAGAGCGCCCTTTAGCTAAACGCATGAAAGCTGTTGTCGACTCTCTAACCTGAGAGACAGATCCTGCGCTAGAAGGAATTTCCCCTTTGTAGACGATCTGGATGGAGTCGATAACCAATAGGTCAGGTGCTAAATTTTCGACTTCGGCTTCAATCGATTCAACCAATGTCTCGCTGAACAAAAAGATATTCGGAGAATTAATATGGAGCCTTTCAGCCCGCATAGAGGTCTGTTCGCAAGACTCTTCACCAGAAACATAAAGAACTTTCAACCCTTTGGCTGCAAAAGCACTTGCTAGTTGCAATAACAGGGTCGATTTTCCAACACCAGGGTCTCCTCCGACAAGGGTCAATGACCCTGGGACAACACCACCACCAAGAAGACGATCTACTTCACCAATACCCGAAGAGATCCTGGCAACAGGTTGTGCCCCGACATTAGGCAGAGAAATGGGTTTTGCAGGAGATTTAAAAGAGGGATGGGCTTTTAATTTAAGAGGAAGAACTGTCTCTTCTTTTAAGCTATTCCACTCAAAACAAGTAGGACATTGTCCTACCCATTTAGATTGAGTATGACCGCAATGAAGGCAGCTGTAGTGAATTTTTGGTTTAGTCAATGCCATTTAAATCTTCTCCAACGCATTTTTTGCTGCAGCCATTTCGGCCTCTTTTTTTGTCTTTCCGATACCTTCTGCCACTTGTTTTTCTCCTATCATGACGGCGACGCGGAACTGTTTTGCATGTTCAGGGCCTTCTGCCGAGAGCAAATGGTAGGTTGGAGAGAGCTTATAGGTTTTTTGGATCTGATCTTGCAGTTCCGATTTCCAGTTCCTATTCGGTGTCTTTGCAATCTCATCGATGGCTCCTTGAAAATGGGACCAGAAGAATTCTTTAACAGCTTCAAACCCTCCATCAAGATAAATAGCACCAAGCAAAGCCTCAAAAAGATTGGCGTAAAGAGTGTCGCCTGAGGCGGCCAAGTTTCTTTTTTCTCCTTTACCGAGTAGAAGTTCTTCTTCAACACCGAGCGACTTCAAGAAAAGAGCACAGGTTGGCGCTTCTACCATTCGTGAGCGTAGAAAAGAGAGTTGCCCCTCTTTTTGCTCTCCTCGATTTTTAAAAAGATACTCGGTGACTAAAAGATTGAGAACCGAATCGCCAAGAAGTTCGAGTCGCTCGTTATCTTCTCCTTCAACATGTCGGTTTTCATTGAGATAAGAGGTGTGGGTAAACGCCATCTTTCTCCACTTGGGATCTTTAAATTTATAGGTGAGTCCACTGGGCATCTTGATCAAGTACTGCTTTTTTTCTGAACACACTATATAATCTTCAGCCAATTGAGCCAAACGGGGGCAAATGCCACATATCTTAACATCTGAGATGCGACGACATTTTCACGAAACTGGCACGCTCGAAGTTGAAGGCTTTTTCCCAGAAAAAGTGATCAACGAGATCAAACAATCGTTCGCCCAGCCCCTCCCTTTCATCCAGCAGTATCAAAAAGGGCATGACCTCTTCCGGACTAACGAGCTTTTCCGCCGGTTCGATATGCGAAAAGAATTGGTCGAGTTTGTTTCTGAAATTTCGCAAACACACATTCTTCATCTTGCCTGCGATCAAATCTTTGATTTTAGAAAGACCACTGGGACAAGTGATTTCTTAAAAGAACCGTGTTCTTTTGCAGAGCTTTTCAGCATACACCCTCTTTTAGTTGGTATTTTGGTTGGACTTGAAGGAGAAGGGGCGTCTGTAGATGGACAACCTTTTCCATCAAAGCCGGGCAATGTCACTTTTTTTCATCCAGATATCTTAATCGATTGGGAAAAGGCAGAACTGAAAGGTCGTTCTTTCTATTTTTTAGCCTATGCTCCTAAAGGCGCTATTGTCCGATTCAGTCCGCATGATCCCCATACGCCCCTTCTCAAAAGAATGGATTACCAAGAGGGGTCGCCCATTGAGGCAAAAACCCACCCCCTTTTCAGGTTATGAAAGCGCAAGAGAATATGGACAGAGACCGTGAACTGTTAAAAACAGTTGGTCAACTGAAAGCTCCTCTCTTGCAATTCTACCACTTCTCTCATCCTAACGCGGCCACATATGGCCATTTTGCAGATCCAAATAAACTTCTCCTTCCAGACCATGGCCTTGATTTAGGAAAAAGACCAACGGGTGGCGGCCTTATTTTTCACACACATGATCTTGCCTTCTCTCTTTTAGTGCCGGCAACCCACCCTCTTTATGGAAATAGTCCACTGGAAAGCTATCACAATGTCCACCGATTGCTGATCGAGGCTTTAACTCCCCTTCTTCCAGAAAAAGCGGCTCCTTTAAGCCTCCTCTCAGAAGAGCACTCCCCTTCTCTCCCTTATTGTATGGCACACGCCACTCAGTTCGATCTTCTCCAAGGAGATAAAAAAGTAGGAGGAGCTGCACAAAGAAGAACAAAAGAAGGTCTCCTCCATCAAGGTTCCTTATTCTTGCATCTTCCCCCGTTGGATTGGTTAGAAAAGCTGGTTCCTCCGCCTATTCTTTCTTCAATTGCAAGCCAAAGCCAAGCTCTTTTCTCTCAAGATCTTCCAATAAACGACATCCGTTCTACCGTTGAGATTTCCATCGAAAAAATATTGTCAAATTATTAATTTAACGGTGTTTTCCCAATTTGCCTTTTCTTGGGCTATCCTTTAAAATATGGTTTTAATTTTTAAGGTGTTAACCTAACGCGAGTTCGACTACAATTTTCCTCTAAAAGAACCCAGATCCTGGATGAAATGCGTACATTTTGGCCGGAAGATGGGCTCTTTCAAGGGAAAAGTGCGGTCGAACTCACGTAACTTAAACATCCTTTGCAGGGTTGCTAAAATTGTGGGGTTTTCTCAAAATGGGGAAACCAAAAAAATTGTGAGTTTCTCATGGAAAAGCAAGTCATTCCCGACCTCCCGTACGATTTTAATGCTCTTGAGCCTGTCATCAGTGCAGAGATCATGGAGCTACACTACAAAAAGCACCACCAAGGTTATGTCAATAACCTGAACACAGCTTTAGACCAATTGGCTGATGCAGAGGCAAAAAATGATGTTGCAAAAATGATTGAGCTGCAATCTGCCATCCGTTTTAACGGTGGTGGTAACATCAACCACTCTATTTTCTGGACCAACTTAGCTCCTATTTCTAAAGGAGGAGGCACCCCTCCATCTGGACCGCTTCTTGAAGCGATGAATAAAGCTTTTGGCTCTGTAGACAACTTTATCACCGAGATGAACACCAAAGCTGGTGCCATCCAAGGTTCTGGCTGGGGCTGGCTTGGCCTCTGTCCAAAGAAAAAAACCCTCCACATCTCTACCTGTGCCAACCAAGATCCTCTTGTGCTTAACGGTTTGATTCCACTTTTAGGCATCGATGTGTGGGAGCATGCTTATTATCTACAATATAAAAACGCCCGCCCCGATTATCTAAAGTCCATTTGGCAAGTTGTTAACTGGAAAAACGTTGCGGAACGTTATCAAAAAGGGATGTTATAAACGATGTTGTTTCGGCAAAAACCGAAGATCAAAATTCAAACAGCTAAAAAAGACGGATTCTCTGGCTGGATCAAATGTACCCAATGTGGAGAATTGATCCATGAGAACGAGCTGAAAGGGAATTTAAACTGCTGTCCAAAATGTGATTACCACTATCGCCTATCGGCAAGAGAGAGGATTGATCTACTTTTGGATGAAGAGACCTTTTCAGAGCTATTTGCAGAACTGACTTCAGCAGATCCTCTCCATTTTGTCGACACAGTCCCTTATCCAGAAAGATTAGAAAGTGCCAAACAGAGCTCTAAAAACGAAGAAGCTGTTGTGACAGGCACTGGATTGATTGGAAAGCACCCGGTTGCACTTGGTGCTTTCGACTTCAATTTCATGGCAGGTTCTATGGGTTCTATTGTCGGTGAGAAGCTGACACTCCTCATCGAACATGCTCTTCAACACAAATTGCCTCTTATCATTGTTTCAACATCTGGTGGAGCAAGGATGCAAGAGTCGACTTTGTCGCTGATGCAGATGGCTAAAACCTCTGCAGCCTTAGGGAAATTGAGCGAAGCCAAAATTCCTTTCTTTTCTGTTTTAACAAATCCAACAACAGGTGGTGTCACAGCCTCCTTTGCCTCTCTCGGCGATGTGATCATTGCAGAACCAAATGCTCTGATCTGCTTTGCTGGTCCTCGAGTTATCGAGCAAACCATCGGCCGGAAATTGCCACCTGGAGCCCAAAAATCGGAATTCCTTTTGAAACATGGAATGATTGATGCTATTGTGCCCCGTTCTCAGCTGAAAGAGCGTTTAGGCTCTCTTCTCGGCTTGCTTCAACCACCTAAAAAACGAGCTTAATCACGCTATGGAAGAACCCGATCAAATTTTGATCCCAACAGTTGTTTCAGACACCGATCTTCTCCCCGTTTACTCCTCCCAAGAGGCTTCTGGGGCCGATCTAAAGGCCAATATTTCAACATCCATGACCATTCCTGCGGGAAAATCTGTTTTAGTTCCTACAGGTGTACGTGTTGCTATCCCTTTTGGATATGAAATTCAAATACGCCCTAGAAGTGGTCTTGCGCTGAAACATGGCATCAGCGTACTTAACACACCTGGAACAATTGATTCAGATTATCGTGGAGAGATCCAAGTGATCTTGATTAATCATGGCAAAGATGATTTTGTCGTAACGCCAGGTATGCGTATTGCCCAAGCTGTCATCGCAAAAGTCACTTACGGAAAATTTGTCTGTTTTGAAGAACTTGCAGAGACAGTACGTGGAACACGTGGTTTTGGTTCGACCGGAATTGAGAAGTGACATTATTTAAAGATTATCTTGATCCTTCCTTAGTCCTTTTTACTGACCTTGCAAATAGAGACGAGGTCTTGCAAAAACTGATTGAGCTTGCTGTTGCAGCCAAAAAAGTGCCTGATCAAAAAGCTTTCTTCGATGCTGTCCTAAGCAGAGAAAAAATTGTTACCACTGGCATTGGAATGGGTGTTGCCATTCCTCACGCTAAACTTCCAGAATGTTCCCAATTTTTTATCGCTGTAGCGATATTGAAAAAGGGTGTCCTTTGGAACTCACTAGATGGATCTCCTGTAAGAATGGTTTTTCTTATTGGAGGACCGGATGATAAACAGACTGAATATTTGAAGTTGCTTTCTTCTTTGACACATGCTTTAAAAGGAGAGGCAACACGAAAACACCTTTTGCAAGCCGAAACACCTGAAGAGGTGTGTCATCATCTTGGAGTATAATCATGGACCTAAAACTTGCCGACGTATCTCGCTTACTGAACGTCTCTAAAAGTACAATCCGCCGATGGCTTGCTGAAGGGAGAATTCCTGCCTACCGCCTCGGAAATCAATACCGCTTCAGCCCTATGGAAATTGAAGCGTGGGTGATGAGCCAAAAAATGGGCAACACTCCTCAACCAGAAAGTACCGAAAAATTCCAACTCGATCTTGAAGAAGAGGATGAAGAAGAAGAGACAAATCTTTTAGGTTTAAACCAATTTAGCCTCTATCGTGCTCTAAACAAAGGCATTGTTCAATCTGCTGTTGGTGGCACAAATAAAGAAGAGGTCATCCGTCGTGCAACAAAAGAGATGGGTCCTGCATTAAATTTAGACGCAGATGTTACAGCAGAGCTTTTACTCGATAGAGAAAGGCTGATGTCAACTGCATTGGGATTAGGAATTGCTGTTCCTCATACAAGAGAAATCCATCTAGAAGAGGGTCACGACGTGATCAATGTCCTCTTTTTGGAAGAGCCTATTCAGTATGATGCCTTAGATGGCAATCCTGTGCATACCCTCTTTTTCCTCTTTGCGGCAGATGATAAGCGTCACCTTCATCTCTTGTCGAAGATCGCTCACTTTGTTCAAAGACCAGAAACTTTACCTCTTTTACAAGCACGTCCTAACAAGATGCGCCTTTTAAAGCAGATCCGCACATTTGAGGCCTCTTTAAGAGGAGCTTAAGAAAATTCATCGGAGCCAATCTGAAGTGTCCGGCGGACTCCAAGGATTTGCTTTCTCTGAAAATGGAGCATGGCAAGAGGGGCATTGAAACTCCCTTTCCCATGTTCCATTTTTTTTGACCGGCAAAGAGCGGTCTAAAAAAATTGTTCCACACTTTGGGCAACGGGCATAAGTATAGGAAAGAGGCCAGGTGTGACTCATTTCAAAAATTTCTCAAAAAATCTTCTTAGCCACGTTTTTTTGTAAGATGGTGGGTGATAAGTTTGTCCCCACCCATTGATTTCATGCATTTCACTGCCAACAATCCCCTTTCCCGGCTCGACGGGAGCCTTTTGCAAGGGAAAATCTGGCGGAGTATCACGGTATTCCTTGGCCCACATAAGCAACTTCATTATAATGTCATCTTTCTACAAGCGTAAAGGAACACCGTTTATGGGCCAAGTCAGTACAAACGATATCAAAGCAGGGATGAAACTGGAAGTTGATGGACAACCTTATGTCGTTGTCTCTAACGACTATGTTAAACCTGGTAAAGGACAAGCATTCAATAGAATCAGAATTAAGCACTTAAAATCTGGAAGAGTGATTGAAAAAACCTATAAATCGGGCGATAAACTCGACGAAGCAGACGTAGAAGAAGCTGCAATGAGAATGCTTTATAAAGAAGGCGACAGCGCTGTTTTCATGAATGAATCGACCTTTGATCAGCTCTCTATTGCCCTTGAAGCCATCGGCGACAACGCACAATGGCTCTTAGAAGATAAACTCTATGACATTGTTTTCTATAAAGGAGAAGCTCTCACGGTTCTTCCACCTACTTTTATGGAAATGATCATTACAGAAACATCTCCTGGTGTACGTGGTGATACAGCTTCTGGTCGTGTTATGAAACCAGCTGTTGTAGAAAGTGGCGCTAAAATTCAGATCCCAATCTTTATCGATCAAGGCGAAAAAATCAAAGTCGATACAAGAACTGGCGAATACGTTTCAAGAGCGCAAGAATAACGTCTAAAAAAAAGAGGAGTTGCCAGATCGACAACTCCTCTTTTGCTTTCGTAAAGTCAATTAAAAATTAGCTTTTTTTATTAATCCCTTAAAAACATCTGCACGTGGATTTTTATAAAACTTCAAAAAGTCAGCGTCTTTCTTTGCTTTTTTTGCATCAACTGAAAAAGTGTCTTCCACTTTAGATGAGCCAGCAGCAACTGCCGCTACAAGAGCATCAAGATGTTGATCTCCAATCCAACCATTATCGGGTCTTGGCTGAGAGACAAATAACTTTTCCCAAAGATCCGGTTCTATATCTCCCCTCAAACTAAATACATAATGAGCAATCTCTAGATTGGCATTTTTTCCTGCACCCTCTTTCATGAGTTTCATGCAAAGATTTGCTATTTTAGTCCCATATACAATTTGATAAGCATTTAACCGATTCTCAGCTTTAGCCCGTTTTGTTTCTTTTAGAAGATGTTTCACAAAAATAGGCAGCGCAACTTGTTCTATTTGCCCCTGTTTATTTTTATTTTGAAAATATGGGTGATAGAATTTTGTAATAACTGTGCTAGAAAGAAAACAACGTTCTCGAAAACGTTCTGATCGGGTGAGCTCTTGGACTGGTTTTAATTGAGTAACAGCTTCATACAAGTCTTTCGCATATACCCTAGCTTTTTCCTCTGTTAGACAAGCATCATAAGCTTTGTTTGTCATATCCTTAAGCTTATCAAGCAAATTTTCTCTTATAAAACCAGAGTTGGATTGCTCATATGTCGGTAAACCTCCTCCACCTTGATCAAGTAAAGGCACCCCTTCAATTGGATTCAGAGGATAAGAGGGCTCATCAAAATGAGGAGGCGATTGGAAAAAAGGAAAACAGCGGTTCAGTATACTCATAAGTAATCGTTTAAATTTATCAACTCATTTAAAAATCAGATTTCTACTCAATAGATGATGAAAGCCTTTTTATTCTTCGCTAACTGTAGGCAATCTTCTCTGCCAAATTTGTTGGCTAAACCATTTCTCTGGATTATGCAATTCATCTAGAGCAGCAACTTTTTCTTTTGTGAAAAAACTTCTCAATTTAGTAGCAATGATATCGTCTTGTTCTTGTTCTTCAATAGAAACTTTAACTCTTTCCTTTACTACAGATTGTCCTGCATGAATAGCTTCTCCAAGCACTTCTAAATGCTTATCCCCTAACCAAAGCGAATCAGGCACTAGCTCATCTAAAAAAGTTTTTTTCCAAAATTTTTCTGTCACAGATCGAAACTGTAGAAAAAGAAACTGAACTTCTGGATTAGGTCTTGTCCCTGCACATTGGTCTTTGAGAATGAGACAAAAATCGGCTATTTTGCTTCCATAGAAAACCTGATATAGGTTCAAGCGATCTTCATTTTTGGCACGCGCAACTGCTCTTATAAGGTGCATTAAGAAAACAGGTAATGCCACTTTTTCTACTATTGTTTTTGCAACTTTGTAATACTGATGACACACCTCAGCAGGAATACTTCTAGGAATGTTAGCGTGGATCACCCTATTTAAAACAGCTGTCTTTTTGACAGGCTGCAATTGATACACAACGTCCCACAACGTTCTTGCACTCACCCGAGCCTCTTCTGGATTTAAGTGAGGCCGAAAGGCATCATCCACTAGTCTCCAAAGCAATTTATGTAAACTCCGCTCGGGTGCTCCTGGAAGTGGACACATCTCCGCATAGCTTGGCGGTGGCCGAAGAGGAGTGGGTTCTAAAGGAGAATTTGGAGCACTAGAAGAACTAGAATCAGCTTCATCAGATGCATTTAATGGAAAATTTGCCTCATAAGATTGAGGTGAATAGGGTGAAATAGGTGGTAGGCTCATGCAAACTAGTTTAAAATATCTTATTTACTAAATCAAGTTTATTAAATTAAAAAAACGTCATCCAAAAAACAATATTCTCAAGTACAACAAAATCAAAGATTTACAATTCGAAAAATTTTGATATAGGATCCAGACATTACGAATTTCTGCAGTTATTGCATAATTCCATTGTCACAAATATCTCATTTGTAAGATTAACCACAGAGAGCACAGAGGACAGAGAGAGAAATTAAAAAAACATGAAAAAGCCTTTAAAAAAGGCTAAAGCTATTTAAATTTTTGAAACTCCTCTGCGATCTCTCTTGTTCTCTGTGGTTAAATATTTAAAATTCAATTGATTCTATTAGATTTTAATTACTCAATAAGGCCACTTTTCACAAAAGATGGCTAAAACATCGGGCATTTTGTTTTTCTGAAAAGTGTTATATTAAGGCTACTCATGAGACCTTTTCTCTTTTTTCTTTTTCTCTTCTGTTCCTTAGTGGCAGAACCTCTTGCCATCTACTTAACTTGGATAGATGACCCTCTTACCACAATGGAAGTGATGTGGCTTACGTCATGTGGCGGATCTGATCAGCTGACAATGGGAGAAAAATCGTTTCAAGGAAAACATGAATATTTACCTCAACTTTCAGCAACACTGCATCAAGTCTCCTTAAAAGAGTTAAAGCCTGGTGAAATTTACAGCTTTTCTGTTGAAGGAGAAAACTATCGCTTCCAAATGCCAAAGGGCGATCTGCCTCTTCACTTTATTGTAGCCGGTGATTGCTACCACGGCGACAAACCAATTTTTGTTCAGATGCTTAAAACCATGAGTGAACAAAAGCCCGACTTTGCCGTTTTTGCAGGTGATCTTGCCTACACTGTCGTTAAAAAAAGGGGACCAGAAGCTCCTCTTCGCTGGATTACCTTTTTTGAAGCTACAAACCAATACTTAAAAAATGGGGACCTTCTTATCCCCTTTATCACGACGATTGGTAACCACGAAGTGATTGGAAGTTTTGGACAAACTCCTGAACAGGCCAAACTTTACTATACATTTTTCCCAAATGGGGGCTATCGAAAGCTCAATTTTGACACTACTTTAAGCCTATTTCTTTTAGACTCGGGTCACACGCATGAAATTCCTGGTGCACAAACCGAATGGCTTGCAAAAGCCCTGAAGGAAGACAAAAAAATCCCCTACCGCTTTGCCATTTATCATGTACCCGCTTATCCCTCTGTCAGGCCTTATACCTATCGTCCATCAAGAGAGATCAGAAAAAACTGGGTCCCTCTTTTTGAAGAAAACAAAATCTTGGCTGCTTTTGAACACCACGACCATGCCTTAAAAAGGACATTTCCGATCTTAAATAAGGAAGTTGTTTCTGAGCATGGAGTTGTCTACTTTGGGGACGGATCTTGTGGAGTGGACGATCCAAGACCTCCTAAACAAGTTGGAACTGTTTGGTATTTGGCCCACTCTAAACAAAGTCAAGCTGTCTGGGATGTTTCTCTTACAAAAGAAAAAGCAACTTTTAAGGCTCTCGGTTTAAAAGGAGAAATTTTAGACCAAACAACTTTGGCCCCTCTCTTTAATTAAAAAACTTGTCCCCTTTTAGAAGATTAGCTAAAACTATTCTCTGATTCAAAAAGGATAAAAGATATGGCAACTGTTACAGCCAGAACAACCTCTTTAAAACAACAAACGCCTGTTTTCCCCACAGATGCTGAATGGGCAAAAGCCAAAGAAATTGCTGCAAACACTTTTAAAGCATATAACTCTTACTTTGAAAGATCTGTCTATCTAGGAGCCATTGTAGGAGGAGTCGTTGGAGCCACTGTAGATCAAACTTTAAAAGGTTCTGCATTTGGAATTTGCATTGGGATGATCACCTTTCCCTTTGCAGGATTGATGCTAGCGGGGGCATCAGCTGTTTCTAAAATAGCCTCTACTCTTATTCACGATCGGTTAACAGCAACACAATAAAAATTTATAAAGAATGATCCCCTCTATATTTAGAGGGGATCAAAGTTGATGCTACTCTTCGCCAACGCCAGATTGAATGTCGGTGATGGCACCTTTCAAAACTTCAATCTTATTGCCGTCGATCATCTTTAAAATCACGGTCTGATCTTGGACTTTGTCGACAATGCCAACAATACCCATTGCATTGACCTTGTCCCCTTTCTTCAAAGAGCTACGCAGATCTTCGGCGGCCTTCCGTCTTTTTTGTTCTGGACGCCATAAAATGAAATAAAAAAATAGCAAAGCAATGGCCATCATTAGCAATGTCTGCATAAAGCCATTGTCGCGAGGAGGAAGAGGTATCTCATCCAGTAAGAAGCTCAACTGAGTCAAATTCATAGTTTCTCCAATAATGCAATATTTTCCACATGAGGAGATCTTGGAAATTGATCGACAGGTTGGATCGCTTTCAATCGCCAACCAGCCTCCTGAAGTGGAAAGAGGTTTTCTTTTTGAGTATTCGGATTACAAGAGATATAGGCAATCTTTTGTGCATTTAATGCGATGATGGCCTCTATCGCCTTGGGCGTTAACCCAGAACGTGGCGGATCAATCATTAAGACGTCTGGTTTTACAAGAGTGCCACTTTTTAACACCTCGTAAACATCCCCTTGGATGATCTCAACATTTTCAATTCCATTGATTTTCTTATTAGCCTCTCCGTCAAGACAAGCTTCTGGAGATAGCTCAATGGAAATCACTTTTTTTACAAATTTAGAGCCGAACAAACCAAGAGTGGCTGTCCCAGCAAAAAGATCGTAAAGGACCTCATCTCCTTTCAAATCAAGCAATTCAAAAGCGCAGGCATATAATTTTTCTGCCTGTTCTGGATTTGGTTGAAAAAAGGCTTTAGGACTAACCTGAAATGTAAGTTCTTTATTTTGAACTGTCAGTCTCTCTTCAATGGTATCTTTCCCAGACAGGTGCATCTCAAAAAGCTGTGTCGGTTGCCCTTTAACAGCTTGATGAATGACAAGGTAAAGACTTGAGAGTTGAAGCAACTTCCCTTTCTCTTTTAACGCCTCTATTTGCTCTTTTTTCCAAGCAAACTTTGGATTACCAGACACAGTGAGAATGGCCATCCGATCGCCACTTCTAAAGCCGTTTCGAAGGGTTAAAGTCCGAAGTGATCCCTCTTCTGAATAAGAATCAAAGGGAGTCAATTGTTGCTCTTGCATAAACGTTCTAAAAACATCTGCCGCCTCTTGAAACCAATCGGGCCCAAGGGAGCAGTGCTCTATATCAAACACACGCCGTTTCCCAAAAAAACGGTGTAGCCCAAGCTCCCCTTTATGAGAAAAAGTAAATTCCATTTTGTTGCGCCATCTCTGCATCCGTGGAGCTTTTAAAATGGGATGGAAAACAACATTGTCAAAAGCGGCAAATAGATTTTTAATCCGCTCCTCTTTCCATTTGGCTTCTTCTTCATAATCAAGATGCTGAGTTAAACAGCCGCCACATGTTCCAAAATGGGGGCAAAATGGAGTGACTCGTTCTTTTGCAAATGATTTAATCTCTTCAGCTTCAGCAAATTTTTTCCCTTTCTTTTTGAAAGGACGTGAAATGGCAACCTCTTCGCCTGGAAGGACAAAAGGAATATTAATGCCTTTTACAAGACCAAGGCCATCAACTGTGAAGGATTCTACTGGGAAAAATTCTGTCATAACGACAGAAATTCTAAAGGAAAAAGAGAGGGATTTAAAGAAAATCCCCCTCTAAAGAAATGAATTACCAGCCAAGACGTTTTTGTGGAAGCTTAGCAGTAGCTCTTTTAAGTCTCATAGTACGTGGTCTTGAGATCTTTTTAGCAGCTGAAGTTTTTACACGTGTAGAAGCTTTTTTATGAGCTGCTTTTTTTACGTGTTTAACTTTTTTAGCAGCAACTTTCTTAGGAGCAGCGGCTTTTTTAACGTGCTTAACTTTAGCTTTTTTAGCTGGTTTAGCTTTTTTAGCTGGTTTAGCTTTAGCAGCTTTAGTAGCTTTAGCAGCTTTTGGAGCAGCAGCAGATTTTTTCTTTGAGCTCTTTTTAGCAGCTTTAGCAGCTTTTTTAGCTTTGTCAAAGAGACCTTTCTTTTCAGAAACGATCGACTCTTTGCGGAATTTTTTAGCTGTTTTTTCTAGCTTAACGGTTCCTGTACGAACCCTTTGAGCCGCAGCTTTGTTGCCGTGTTCGGCTTTTTGAAGGTCGCCTGTCAAATGGCTGAGCAGACCTTTCATATCCTTAATAAGGCTTTCTAATGTCATGTGGAATGACTCCTCAACTTGAGTTTTATCACAATTTACCAAATAGCGTGATTCCGATATATTCTGCAAGTCGTTTTTAATATTTTTTGTTTTAGGGGGGTTATGAAAAGAACGGTCCAGGATGGATTCAGGGCACAAAAATATGGCCTCTCGCTTGTTTGTAAAGCAATTTTTTTAATTATTTTCTTATCCCCTTTTCAACAACTTTTGGGCCAAGAAAATCAGGTTGGAATCGATCAAATTCGGGCCGGAATGGATCAAATTTCAGCCGGATTTTCTGAAAATGGGATCCGTTTATTGCGAAATGGACGTGCTTTACTTTTCCAAATGCGCAACGACCCATTTTGTGCCTCTTTAATCGAAGTCTCTCTAAGAGAAGAGGCTCGCGCAGAACTGCAATTGGCCTCTAAAAGCTCTGCTTTTTCAAAAGAGCTCCATTTACAAGCAGCGGAAAAACTTCTAGAGAATCTCCCCCCTTCTTTAGAAACCTATCTCCTTAAGATTGAACTTTTAAAGCTCCAAGGAAAACGAGAACTTGCCCTGCAAAAAATAGATGAATGGCTGCAAGGAGAACAACTTCCTATCGAAAAAGGTCTCCTTCTTTTTGCAAAAAGTACGCTTCTTTTTGATGATGAAAAAAACCTTCAACAAGCTTTAGCAACTTTTGAAAGTGTTCATTATGAAGGAGAAGAAACTCAAAAAATTCGTTTACTCCTAGCAAAAAAGGCAGAAAATAGGGGCGATCTCACTGAAGCTGTCCGCATCCTTTCTAAAATCGTTAACAACTCTTCTCCATCGCCTCTTATTACCGAAGTGCTTAATCTAAGAGGGGAACTTTTAGAAAAGTTAGGTCGACCCGACCTGAAGGAGAAACAAAGGAAATGTGGGAATTAACAGTTGAATCGCTGCTTGATGGCAACCCCATCATCCTCCTCATACTTGCCACTTCTTGCTTAGCTGTTTTTCTTTTTGTAGAGCGGTGGCTAACTCTGCAACGTGCGACAGTTGATGGTGAAGGTCTCCTTTTAAGGCTTGCTCCTCTCATCGAACGGGAAGCCTATGCAGAAGCGCATCACCTTCTTAGCCAATCTTCTGGAGCTCTACCTCAAATCTTTAAAGCTGCCGTAGAAAAGCATGGAGAAAAAAAAGAAGAGATCTTGGCCGCTATGGAACTAGAAGCACTCACCTCCATGGGAGAAATCGAGCGTCATGCCAATCTGCTTTCTCTGATCGCTAATATTGCCCCCCTTTTAGGACTTTTAGGAACTGTTTTAGGATTTATTGCCGCTTTTGGCGAAATGAGAATGAGCGGCCTTCTAGATACTTCGGCTGTAAAAATTGGAGAGGCGATGGAATCTGCCCTTCTAACGACGGCCCTTGGACTTGCTGTCGCGATTCCGACAGCTTTTGGCTATAACCTTCTTGTATCACGTATCGCCTCCTTTGGGCTGGAATTAGAAGCTTTTTCTCGCCGCTTCCTAGATTTGCTGCAAGGAAAGCCACATGTTTAAAAGCGGATTTGCCACAAGATTAAAGCCAAAAGAGACCCTCATCGATTTGGCTCCCCTTGTGGATGTGGTCTTTTTATTGCTCATCTTTTTTTTCGTTACTTCAGAAATTCTCCCTTTAAAATCGATCCCTTTAAAACCACCAAAGTTGGCTTTAGAAGCCCCGGCAATTCCATCAGAAATTGCTGTGATGATGGATCGATTCGGCATGATCTATGTGGGATCTTCAAAAAAAATGGCCACATTAGAAAGTATCCCCACCCTTTTAAAAGAAGAACTTCCTATAACACCAGAAGGTTATGTTCCTTCTATTGTCTTAAGTGTAGATCAAGAGATTCCATATGGAATGTTTTTGAGTCTATTTTCAGCTCTTTACCAAACTGGTTATCCCATCCGTCTTGTATTCGATGTTTGATCGGTGGTCTCCTAAACAGATTGCTCTGGCTTTAACAGTGCTTCTTCATGCGCCACTTCTTTTGACCTCTTTACAGTGGCCAGATTGGCAAACCCCACCTCCTCTTAGAGCGATTGAGGTAGGTTTAGGGCTTCAGCAAGCTCTTGAAATTGCTTTGTCTAAGCCAGCACCTGCATGGGAGCTTAAAGTTTTTGGCTTGCCTCCGCTTCTTTCAAAAGAACCGCCCCCTGCTGTCATTTACTCTTCCTATGTTTTAGTGGATGGAGAAACAGGACTGTTAATCTGGGCAAAACCTGATCCTCTGATCAATGCCTACTTAACTCATATACAGTTTGAACAATCAGAAAATGTCCCAAGGCTTTTATCTGGTTACATTGCAATAGGACCTAAAGAATGAACCTTGCCTCCCTTTTTGCTACTTACCTTCTAGCGGCTCTTTTTATTTTTCTCTTTTGCGCTCTTTTAAAAAGAAAGCAACCATCTATTCGAAAAGAGACAACGGTTTGTTCAACTTGTGGGACAAGATATTTTATCACCAAACGAAAACAGCACAACCGATGCCCTCAGTGTTCTGCCTTACAATGAGAACATTGCTAAGCAGATTGAATTAATCTCATCTACGCGCTATTTTTCTGAACCATGTCCCCTCAGATTTTCATCGCTCAAATCAAACCGACGATTGGAGCGCTCCACTTTAATAGTAAAAAAATCCAAGCTGCACTTGAAGAGGCTAAAAAAGTTGGGGCAAAATTTGTTGTCACGCCGGAATTAGCCCTGACTGGCTATCCTCCGCTAGACCTTCTGCAAATGCCTGAATTTCTAGACGATGTAAAAAATGAAGTTGAACGTCTAATTTCTCTAACAGACGGAATCACCCTTTTTTTAGGCACACCAAGACCCAACGAAACGGGAATAGGAAAACCTCTTTTTAATAGTTGCCTGATCTTAAAAGATGGAAAGCTCATCGGTATTTATGACAAAGAGCTTCTCCCTACTTATGATGTCTTCGATGAGAGACGTTATTTTGAACCGGGAACCAAGTCTCCCCTTTTTACAATTGATGGTTATAAATTTGCTGTGACCATCTGTGAAGACATCTGGGGAGAAGAGACAACACCGCTTTATCACAAAGATCCTATTGTTGCTCTTGAAGGAAAAACCATCGATCTTGCCATCAATCTTTCTGCCTCTCCTTACCATTTGCAAAAATCTAAAGAACGGATTGCAATTGGCGCTCGCGTGGCAAAGCTTTTGCATTGCCCTTTCCTCCTCTGTAATCAAGTCGGTGGAAATGATGGTCTTCTTTTTGATGGCGCCTCCTTTTTATTAGATCAAAAAGGATCTCTTAAAATGTTACTTCCAAGCTTTGAAGAAGAAGGTGCTCTAGCCTCTTTTTCAGGTCCCATCGCTCCTGGAAAACCAATAGAAGAAGAAGTTTTCGAAGCTCTGAAAATGGGAGTAGCCGACTATTGCCACAAATTGGGCTTTAAAAAAGTTTTACTTGGCCTTTCTGGAGGGATAGATTCCGCACTTGTTGCCGCTATTGCTGCTGCTGCCTTAGGCAAAGAAAATGTGACAGGTGTACTTCTTCCTTCTCGCTACACATCTGATAGTAGTAATAAGGATGCGGAAGTTTTGGCCAAACAATTGGGGATAAAAACCATTACCTTTCCCATTGAAGAACCCCACACTGCATTTTTAAATCTTTTAGAACCCCATTTTGTTGGTCTTCCTGCAGATGTAACAGAAGAAAATTTGCAAACGAGGATACGTGGGACGCTTTTGATGGCTCTCTCGAATAAATGGAATGCTCTTCTTTTAACAACAGGAAATAAAAGTGAGCTTGCTACAGGCTATGCCACTCTTTATGGCGATATGTGCGGCGCACTTGCAGTGATTGGAGATTTGACAAAAGCTTTTGTCTATAAATTGAGCCGTTACCTCCACCTTCCTGCTGCAATCTTAGAGAAAGAGCCCACAGCAGAGCTAAAACATAACCAAAAAGACAGAGATTCTCTCCCTCCTTATGATATCGTTGATCGGGTTGTTTCTGCTTATGTTGAAGAGCATCTCCCTAAACAAGAGATTGCAAAAAGAGAGAACGTCTCTCTTGAAATTGTTGAAGAACTCATCCGTAAAATTCATAAAAACGAATTTAAACGCCGTCAAGCTCCCCCTGTTTTACGCGTCACATCCAAAAGTTTTAATCTTGGACGCTATTTCCCTATTGTCGAACGGTGGCGTTAAAAAACCTCATAGATTGATTCTATTAGCTTTTCCACTACTTACTGTCCTAATTGAGAAGGGAAAGCTATTTAAAAAGTAAAAATTAGAACAAAATCGTTTAATTTATGATTAATTATCATTCTGGTAAATTTTTAAAAAAACAAGTTGTGCTCTATGTCTGCAAGTCGTGTAAGTCTTCCTTCTTCTATAAACACTTCACACTCACCTCCTCCAACCACTTCTTCACCCACATCTCCTGCATCTTTCACAGATGAAGAAATCCGACAGATTGCAGAACTTGCGTTTGCTCACAATGAATTAGAAAAGCTTCTCGAATGCTCAGCTACTCCACCTCCCTCTACAACACGATTAGAACCATTTATTTACAAATACTTAGAGAAATGTTCCCTCCCTCCTGATAGCAAAGCTGCGATTGAGGCTATTTTTATAGTTCATGATTTAAGTGAAAGAAAAAACGATACACTTAAAGAGTTTATCACAAATCTTTCTCTTGCAAGTTCTGAAGTTGTAATAGCTTGCTTTATTATTTTAGGCCACTATGTAGATTCTTTAGACTATAGTGAAGAGAATAACCTATTCAAAAAAGACCTCCATAATCACCTGAAAATAGCTATCGTGAATATTTCTGAAGAAAACAGAAAAGCTATCTTTGAACAAGCCTTGCAGCTAAAGACTGACCCATCAAATTCAACAAGCTTTTTTGATACTATTCTTCATGTTCTGGCTATCCATGCATTTCCTCAAACAGAGGATTTGGAAAGATTTCAAGCGGCAATAGTAGAATGTGTCAGCGCTTACAGTTCAATAAAAGCTGTCGGTGATGATGTGATTGCCCTTTTCACGCTCGATCCTCTTCAAAATATTCAAGATTTTGTTTTTAATCTTTTGAAGATGGCCCCTTCGTCTATAGCAGATTCTTTTTATATTCTGGGTCTATATTTAAACACTCTTGACAAAACCTTTGCTCATCAGTTGCAGACAAAACAACTACAGGCAAAACAGCTGGCTGAATGCCTTGTACTAGATATTCAAAAATTGGAATCAGGGTTATTAAAAATCATTCTTTTTAACATAAGAGAAACTGAAAAAAGAATTGAAAAGGGCTCAAATATTTTTTGGGATGAAATGATCAAATTTTTGGAAAAGTGCATAGCTTCTAAAGAAGGAAAAAATATCTCCGTTCAAAATGCTGATGAGGTGATAACAAAAACCTTAAAGAATTTAAAAGCTTCTATATTCCCAAGCAAAGAAAACCTTTTTTTATTTATTGAAGCTCTTTTCTCAAAAGCCCCTGAAGATATTGCAAAAACCTTCTTTGATTTTTATGAATCTCTTAAATCTGATCACACATTGGATAGTTCAGAGTTCACTTCTAATTTTCTTATCACCTTAAAAGAACGGATGAACTTGCTTTCAGGTAAAAAAATCCGACAAATTTGCAAATATTTGGAGAAATTTTTAGACATTAATCTCTTCTTTGGAGTGGTGCACTCATTTTTTTTAAACTCAGCGCCCGACCCTTCATTTTTCGAAACCACACTTGGAGAAAAACTGATGGACTCTTATGCAGATAATTTTAAACTCGCTACATTTTTTGCGAAATATGGCAAAGAATCTGCAGTCGAAGCATTTATTGTGCTTTTAAAAGAGATCGATCTTTTCATTGCGAATAAGCTACCCCAATCATTTGATGAAGATGCTAAAGAGGAGCCTTCTTCAGAGCACTTAGAGACCATTTATAGAGAATTGGCCCCTATCTATTCGGAGCTATTATTTGGTGATAAATTAGAAGAAGACCTTCAAGCATTTTGTTCACTTGCTAAAAGCCGTTCAGCGATCCTTGCAAAATACAAAGCGATTGTTATTGGTGGCAAAGGCAAAGCGATTTAATCTATTTTTACTAGCAGGAGACCTCGAGTTTTTTGAAGGATAGCACTAGTCAGATGGTTCTCAAGGCGGTTCTTAGAAAGCAAGAAGTGTGAGTTTTTTTGAGGACGAGGACGATGAGGACCTTGGGGACGGTGAAGACGTAGAGGACGAGGACGGGGTAGTTTTGGTTTTAAGTTAGGCGCAAGGTTAAAACCTTGCGAGACGAGCTAGAGACTAAAGTCTGGAGCTACTAGCGTGTAGCCAATATTATTCAGGAACAAGTTTTTTAGCGTGTCGAAAAAGATGAGATGACGAAAAAGTCTAGTCTCGGCTGTATAGCATACGCCGAGAGCTAGATCTTTTATCGTTAGATCGCTTTTTCGGCTGCTAAAAAAAAGACCCGATAAGGTTTTGGACCTTATCGGGTCGAAGAACTGGCGGCGACCTACTCTCCCACGCTCTTGCGCGTAGTACCATCGGCGATGCGGGTCTTAACTTCTGAGTTCGGAATG
>Ga0153954_1000161_pt1 | contig 61188 bp, 47 predicted proteins | sample TSFL038MetaG_FD_102277 | JGI IMG/M metagenome (GOLD analysis project Ga0153954, IMG submission 102277) | Attine ant fungus gardens microbial communities from Florida, USA - TSFL038 MetaG | ecosystem: Host-associated > Fungi > Mycelium > Unclassified | place: USA: Florida, Wekiwa Springs State...
ACGAACTCCTCACGCTTCGACCAGCCGTGGTGGGGGACGACCGTCAGGAAATCCTCCGGTGCATTATCGAAGAGGAGCCGGCGCCGATCCGGCGCATCAACCCTGCTGTTCCCGTCGACCTGGCCACCATCCTTTCCAAGGCGATGGCGAAGGACGCGTCGAACCGCTACGAGACGGCGCGGCATCTTGCGGATGACCTGGAACGCTTCCTCGATGGCCGACCGATCTCGGCGAGGCCGATCGGCCGGCTTGTCCGGACCTGGCGGTGGTGTCGTCGGAAACCGATGCAAGCGGGCCTGGCCGCGGGTCTCGCGGCAGCCCTGACGATCGGTTTCGCGGGGATCACGTGGAGTTGGCGCGAGGCCGAGCATCAGAAGCGATTGTTCCAGGTGGCCGAGGCGAACGCCCGAGGTCAGGCCGCAAAAGTCGATGCGATCAATCGCTTCTTGATCGAGGGACTCCTGGTTCAGGCCGAACCCTCAAACAGCCCCGCCGAGCGCCACGTGACACTGTTGGAGGTGCTCGACCGCGCTTCGGCGGGAGTGGGAACCTCGTTTGCCCACCAGCCCGAGATCGAGGCGACGATTCGCCTGGCCATCGGGCGGATCTACCATGGACTCGGCGAGTTCACCAAGAGCCAGGAACATTTTCGAGCGGCTTGTGCCCTATTCGAGCGAATTCCAGGTCCGCCCCAGGCGGGACTGCTGGAAGCGAGGTCCGAACTCGGACATATCCTGTCGCATTTGGGCCGCGAGGACGAAGCGGAACCTCTCCTGGTCAAGACCCTCGGACTATCGCGGTCGAGATTGGGAGCGTCACACTCGATTGCGCTCCGCTCGGCTGAATACCTTGCCGGAATCTACCGCGTCAAGGGACGGCTCACGGAGGCCGAATCGCTCTACCTCAGCTCCCTGGACGCCGCCCGAGGAGCGGCTTCTTCCGATCCGGATATCGTTTTTTCCGCACTTTTCAATCTGGGTGACGTTTACATCCGAGAAAGCAAGACGAAGGAAGCCGAGACCTTGTATCGTCGGATGTTGGAGGAAGTGCGGACGACGAAGGGCTCCAAGCATCCGTCGACGCTTTCTACCCTCAATAACCTTGGCGCGGTGCTCAACAAGGAGAAGAAGTACGCGGAAGCAGAGCTGATTTTCCGTGAATGTGTGCGACTGAACCAGGAAGTCCGGGGCCGTCGGCACCCGGATACCGCCACGGCCATGTACAACCTTGGGCATGTACTTACCGCTCTGGGACGATACGCCGAAGCCGAGCCACTGATGCGTGAGAGCGTTGAGTCGCGACGTCTGACGCTCGGAGGCGAGCATCCCGGCACCCTCTACCTGATCAGCGGTCTTGCCAATGTCCTGCGGGCTCAGGGAAAACTCGATGAAGCGGAGAGCCTGCTCCGGCCTTGTCTGGAAACCCAGCGCCGCGTGCTTGGACCGAACCACCCTGAAACGATTACCTCAACCCAACGCATGAAAGATCTTCAGCAGGAGCGTGAGCGGGCACGCCTCGGCACGCCTCAATCGCAGAATCCCTCCGGTGTCGCCCGTCGCTGAGGTGCTCAGTCCTTTCGCACTCGAACGTAGCGAATCCCCTCTCGCTTCGTTGAATGCCTTCCGCATTTCATGCACCCATTCATTCGTATTTGATTCTGCGTTGAAGCTCGCCGACGTCGCTCACATGATGCGATCTTCTCACCGTGGGAAGACTTACGACAATCTGAATTTTTTTCGTATCGTTTCTTCACGAATTGCGGGGTCATTCCTTAGGAGGGAATGTTCACCGATGACCGAAACCACGAGAGGCCTCGAAGAGCTGCTCGACCAAGCGGACCAAGGGAACGCGATCGCCCGGCAGGCCTTGTTGGAGCGTTATCGTGGTAACCTGCGGCGGATGGTTGCGTCTCGTCTCGACCGTCGGTTGGCGTCGCGCGTTGACCCGTCGGATGTCGTCCAGGAGACATTGGCCGACGCGGCTCGGCGGATGGATGAATATTTCCAGGATCGACCGATCCCATTCTTCGGTTGGCTACGCCAGCTAGCCGGGGATCGCGTGGTCGACACCCACCGCCGCCACATCTTCTCCCAGCGCCGGAGCATCAACCGGGAAGACCGGGGATTGGAGCTACCGGATGCATCAGCCAATGAATTGGTGCGACGGCTGACCGCCACCGACACCAGCCCGAGCAATCGCCTGTCGCGTCAGGAACGGCGTGAACAAGTCATGGCCGCATTGAGCGCCCTATCGTCACGCGATCGGGAAGTGCTGGTGATGCGTTATCTCGAACAACTCAGCGCGGCGGAGATCGCCGAAGCTCTCGGCATCACGGAAGGGGCCGTCAAGGCACGCTTGCTCCGCGCACTCATCCATATGCGAGGCCGGCTGGAGGCCGATTCATGAGGGACAGTGGAGAATTGATCGCGCAAGGCGCCGAACAGGGCCCATCACTGGCCGACTTGACCGAGGAGATCACCCGCCGGCTTCAAATGGGAGAAACCGTCGATATCGAAGCCTACGTCAATGCTCACCCGCACTGCGCGGTGTCGATCCGAGAATTATTCCCAACGATGCACGATCTCGTCGAACTCGGGAAATCGACTGGCCACAACCGTTCAGAGCCATCGCAACCGGACCTTTTTCCGCCACCGGCAAGGAAGAGCTCGTACTCATGAAGGCCACGAAGACACAGATCGTCCGCCTAAGCCATCTCATGCTCCTTATACCAATCTTTCTCTCCGTCGGTTGTGGTGGCAGCAACGAACCTGTCCGCAGTGCAGGATCGATCGATATTCCCCAGGATGCGCTCAAGAAATTCTCTGAAGTGAAGACCGCCCCGAAAAAATCTGCGAATTCCATCAGTTCTCGGCCTTCCCGTACTCGTTGAATCGGCGCGTCGGATACTCTCCACCCGTGCTGCGTCAAGGCGATGTTCCCTAACGTCGACTGCTTGCCTTCCATTTTCATTTCTAGATCCTAGGAGTTTGGAGATGTTCCACGTTGTGAAGAAGGCCCCTCGACGCCGAGGATTTACGCTGATCGAACTCTTGGTGGTCATCGCGATCATCGCTGTCCTCATTGCCCTCCTCCTCCCCGCCGTTCAGGCCGCACGCGAGGCCGCTCGCCGAGCCCAGTGCACTAACAATCTCAAGCAGATCGCGCTTGCGGCCAACAACTATGAGTCGGCGAACGGATCCTATCCGCCAGCCATGCTTCCTAACGGATGCAATATTGGCTTTACCTCGTTTGTACGCATGTGTAATTACATGGAACAGAGCGCAATCTATAACTCAGCAAACTTTTCTTGCGCTTTCTATGATCCCAGCAATTACACCGTACCCGGGGTGGCGGTCTCGACCCTCTTCTGCCCGAGCGATCCTTCGGCGCTTCTATCGAACAATATTACGTTCGGTCCTCCAGGCTACCTGGAATTCCACAGCCACTATGCGGGAAATGTCGGTCCTGCGTCGTCCCAACTCGCGGTACTCAACAGTTGCACGACGGGACCGATACGTTCACTGGACCCCCAAATGGCTACGTATGATCAGGGGTCAATCATACCTGGTGGAAATGTCACCGTCGCGGCTGTGCCGGACGGGACCAGCAACACGATCATGTATCTTGAGAACGGCCACGGTCTCTACAGTCCCAATACGCAGTACTCCATCCAAGTCTGGTCGCTCGGATCACCTGATAGTTATATCGAAGGTCGGTTCGCACCCAACTGGGCCCGCCATTACTCCGATCCGACCAACGACCCTGGGAATTCAGCTCTCTACACTTGGGCCCCGAACGACGCCAACAGCTTTCATCCAGGCGGCGTCAACGCGGCCTTCTGCGACGGCTCGGTTCACTTTATCAAAGACTCCATCGATACTTGGGTGATTCCTGCTCCGCAGATCCAGGGTATGCCTCAGGGAGTGACCCTGGGCCCCAATGGATATGGTTTGACCGTCAGTACTGGTGCGAAAATCGGTGTCTACCAAAAGCTAATGACCCGCAATGGCGGCGAAGTGCTCAGCTCGGACCAGTATTGATCTCGTGATTCCAGCGCCGGTCGTTGGGGCAATCAAAGTGACCGCGCCCGGCGTCTTTCTTTTGAGGGAGCAAGCTCGAGATGCGCTGCCTATTGTTCTTGGCCGCCGTGATCGCGGTCTCTCCCGCGATCGCCGCTGACGAATCTGCCGTCAAGCAGGCACACGGGTCGACAGATTTCCAGAGTCTCAAGGCGGCATTTGACAAAGCCCAAGCCACTTTTCATGAGAATCGGCTGAAAGCAATCGAGAAGGCCAAGGCCACTAACACGCCTTTGGTGATCCGTTTCGACGAAACGCCGATGGCGAAGTTTGCGCCCCGTTACCTCGATTTCATCGAAGAGCATCCGAATGACCCTTCGGCGTTTGAAGCATTGCAGCGTGCATCTCATGGAAGCGCGGCTTCACCCGAAAATCAGGTGAGGGTGGTCAAGATTGCGCGGGATAAGTATCTGAAAGATCCCAGAATCAAGGACCTGATTAACGATCTGGTCTATTTTCGGAATGACCAGGCAGAGGCGCTCGTTTATGCGGTCGTCGAGCAACACCCGGACCGCGAAACTCGCGCTCAAGGGTTGCGGGTCCTGATGCGAAGAACCGAAACCGACACTTCGACCGCCAAGAGCCTCAAGCTTCATGCGGCGGAGATGCGCAAGGGGATGGAGCCACAGCTTGGCAATGCCGCGATCGAGTGGATGATCTCCCACGGGGAACGAGGTGAGGAAGATCTCGCACGATTGAGGCAGCAAGCTCGCGACCAGTTTCCGGACCTCCTTCCCGACCTATCGGTCGGTCAGCCCGCCCCTGAGCTGGTCAGCCGAGACCTCGAGGATCGCGAAGTCAAGCTCAGCGACTACCGCGGCAAGGTCGTTGTTCTCGACATGTGGGCGACCTGGTGCGGACCCTGCCGTGGGATGATTCCGCACGAGCGCGAGATGATTGAGCGGCTCAAGGATAAGCCGTTCGCTCTGATCAGCGTGAGCGTCGATGACGAGAAGGAAACCCTTCAGAAGTTTCTCGAAACGGAGAAGATGCCCTGGACCCATTGGTGGAACGGAGCCCATGGGAAGCTGATCGACACGCTTAACCTCAACCATTACCCGACGATCTACGTGATCGATCAAAAAGGGATCATTCGGTTCAAAGAACTGAGAGATCAGGCGCTCGAAGACGCGGTGAACAGCCTGCTCAAAGAGCAGGAGTCAGGCAAGGCGGAATAAGCGGGCGAATCTCTCGGGCGAGGCTGAGGAATGGCTCGGGAGATGGAGGTTTCCTGAAGCAAAATCGGGCATCCCCACGATGAGGTGGGGATGCCCGATTCTTATTGGTCAACCGAGTCGTAGCCTCGGCTCAATGAACGCGGCGCCCGGTGGGGGCTGCTTGCGGCATGAGCCGGATCTCGCCATTGTTGCCGTCGAAGCAATCGATCTGGAGATGCTCGGCGGAAACCCCGTCCTCGGAACGGATGTGGATGGTCATATTGGCCTCCACCTCGATCCGAGCGATCTCGCGGCGCTTGCGATTGTTCAAGTAGGTCGCCACGGGCGAACCGACCGCGATGTTGACGCGTCGGATGTCTTCGCGGTGCGACGCCAGTGCCAGGAGCCGCATGACGTCGATCGACATGCTCTCCACGGTCTTGACGACGCCGGCGCCCGTGCAGTTCGGGCAGTCCTCGTAGACCGAGCGTTTCAGGCTAGGCCGGATCCGCTGGCGGGTCATCTCGATGAGACCAAAGGCGCTCATGCGAAGCACCTTCGTGCGGGCCCGGTCTCGCTTGATCGCGTCACGCAAGGCCCTCTCGACACCTCGACGGTGGCGTTCGTCTCGCATGTCGATGAAGTCGTTGACGATGACCCCGCCGAGGTCGCGGAGGCGGAGCTGCCTGGCGATCTCCTTGGCCGCCCGAAGATTCATCTCGTAGGCCGTTCGCTCGGCGTCGTTTTCGACCCGGAAATTTCCCGAGTTCACATCGATCGCGACGAGGGCTTCGGTCTGATCGATGACGATCGAACCTCCCTCCGGAAGCGGGACGTGCCTGCGCTGAATCTTGGCGATTTCGTCTTCGATGCCATACTTGTGGAAGAGCGGCACCTTTTCGTCATAGAGCTTGAGACGATTGACGAATCGAGGCATGACCACCCGGAGGAACTCCTGGGCCCGCTCGAACGCCGAAGGCTCATCGATCCAGATCGTATCAATCTCGGAGGTGAAGATATCCCGGATCGTGCGCGTGATCATATCGGATTCTTGATAGATCGGCGCAGGAGTGCGGGCCTTCTTGATTCGGCGGAGAATCACCTTCCAGAGTCGGAGCAAATAGGCCAGGTCGCGAGCGAGTTCTCGCTTGGTGCGCTCGAGACCGGCGGTGCGGACGATGAAGCCGAGCCCCTTGGGAGGATTCAGCTCGTTCATGATCTCGCGGAGCTTTCGGCGCTGGGCTTCGTCGGCGATCTTTCGGGAGACGCCCACTCGGTTCAGACCCGGCATGAGGACCAAGTAGCGGCCGGGGATGCTGATGTAGGTCGAGAGGGTCGGCCCCTTGGTGCCGATGCTCTCCTTGATGACCTGGACGAGCACTTCATCGCCGCGACGAAAGACTTCTTGGATCGGCGGTTTTGCCGTGCCTCGGCCACGGGTGAACCGGCCGCCGGTGCGCCCTGCCTCGGGTTCGCCTCCTCGGCGAGGTCGAGCTTCGACGGGACCGCGAAGCCCCATCTCCCGTTCGAGCTCGGCGATCTCCGCGATTTCGCGGCGGATTTCCTCCTCGAGTTCGGGGTCGATCTCCTCTTCGACGGTCGCGACGGTTCGTCGCTCGTGAAACTCGTCGGATTCTTCTTCCTCGATGATCTCGTCTTCGTCGTGGTCCAGGACGGTCTCGTCGCCGAAGTCGAATTCGTCGATGGTCGTCGTCGGCTCGTGCCTGATGACGCTGCGCTTGGAGATCTCGCGTTCGAGACGAGTGTCGAGCTCGTCACCTTCTTCGTCGAACTCGTGCGTGTCCTCTTCGAGCGGGGAGGGTGCGATGCTCTCGCTTCGCTCTCGTTCACGGCGACGGCCGCGACGACGACGGCGGCGACGAGGTCCCTCAAGCTTGCTGCTCGGTGACTCCGTCGTGTCGAGGTCGGATCCGGTATCGTCGACGTCTCCTTCGGAAGAGAGATCCGCCCAATCGAAGGGAGGGGGAGTAATCTCCGCACCGAACGAAGAATCGGTGGGTCGGACTCGCTCCCGGCGCGGAACGTAACCTGGCTCGCCGGCGCGGTCGTGAGCTTTCGATCGTTCGCGGAAGGGATCGGATTCAACGATCCGTCCTCGCTCAACCTCGCGGGAACGCTCGCGGATGCGCTCGGGTTCGACGGAGCGGTAACGCTCGAGTTCGGTTTCGGCGCCGCGGTCGACGACCGGCTTGGTTTTCTCGGGAGCGAAGTCCCTGGTGCGTTCGGAGAGGATTTCGCGAGGACGCTCCGGGGGGATTTCGCGCGAACGTTCAGGGAGCACTTCGCGGGGACGTTCGGCAGCGACTTCGCGGGGACGCTCGGGGAGCACTTCGCGAGGACGCTCGGGGAGTACTTCGCGAGGACGCTCGACGATCGGCTCGCGATCGCCGCCACGAGAGCGGATCGCCGCTCGGCCGCCTCGGCGTCGGGGTGGGGCCTCGACGATTTCGTCGAGTGGGGCCTCGGGGCCTTCCTCGCTAAGAGTTGGCTTGATTTCGGGCGTGGGTTCCAGCAACGACTCGATGGGTTCGACCGGGGCAGAGCGACCCCGCCCTCGGCCTCGGGAACGCTTGGGTTCGCGAGGCTCTTTCACTTCGGGAGCCGGTTCGGGCTCGACCGGTGGTTCGACGATCCGAGCACGGCCCAGTTCCTCGATCTCGGGCTCGGGAATGCGCGGCGGGGGAGGGGTTTGCCGGGAGCGCTGGGTGCGGCTCGGCGGGAGATCCGGATCGAATGGTTCGGGCGGCCTGCTGTAGCGACTGCGAGGCTCCTCGACGACGGGGGGGCGAGCTTCTCGGCTGCTCGAGCGCGTCGTCGGCGGAGGCTCTTCGGCTCCAAACGAAGGGAGTTCCGGCTCTCGAAGATGACGGGGTTCTTCGCGAACGGGCTCGGGACGAGCGGGCTCGCGCGGTGGTGGAGATAGCCAGTCCTCATCACCCAATCCCTCGCCGAAGCGACGGAACTCGGAACGATCGCGGCGACCTCGTTCCGAGAGGTCAGGGCGTTCGCGATCGCGTTCCCGGTCTCGCTCCCTGCCTCGTTCATCGAGCCGATGCAGCGTCGGGTCGGAATCCTCGGCGCGGCTGCGACGGCGGTCATCGCGATCTTTCCGGGCGTCTCGCGACGAGGGTTCGACCTCGTCGGCGAGGTGTCGTTGATAATACTGGGGCTCCACGTCGGAGACGTGTAGAAAACCGTTGCGGCCGACCGAGAAGTCGACGAACGCGGCTTGAATCGCCGGCTCGAGATTAACGATTTTCCCTTTATAAATGTTGCCTGTATAACTCTCGTGGCTGGTGCGCTCGACATACAGCTCCTCGAGGACGCCGTCTTCGACGATGGCGATTCGGCATTCCTCGGGCTGGAGCACGTTGATCAGCATTTCTTTCTTCATGCGGTCATCTTTCTGACACGATCACGGTTGGCATTGGTCGAGTAAGGGGTTTCGCAGTCGTTCGACCGGTCGGCGAGCTCGAATCCGTCGGAAAAAAAGGGACGTTAGACTCGCCTCCGAGTCCCCGAAGCGGGGAACCCACCTTGGTCAAGGGACCAGTTCCACCTCGGTGCGAACCAGAACCGACCCTTGTCCCAGCAGGTCGCGGAGGTCGAGGGCGTCAATCAGTTCCTCGGGCCGCGCGGAGCCACTGGGGGAAATCTTCATCCGAAACCAAAGAACGCCGGATGGTTCGAGTTCGGCGTCAAGAACGAACGGGCGGAGATCGATCGCAACGGTGCGATCCGGGCGTTGTCGGGTGTAGGGCCATTCCTGCGCGGCCATAAACTCGGCCAGTCGGGTCCGGGCAGCCTCCCACCGGTCGCTGGGGATCATAAACTCATAAGCAACAGTCTGCGGCTGTGCGGCCCGTCCGGGCGGTACTCCCTCGACGGAGAGCCATTCGAACCCGGCCGGCGCAACAGCGGTGAGCCGAGCCAAGGCTTCGGCGGGAGCCATCGGCTCGGCCAATTCCAACTCAACCACTTCCTGGCGGCCCTCGATCCCCAACGCGAGCGCCAGGGTGAAGACGACCTTCGGTCGAGGGTTGAAACCCTGGCTGGAGGCCATTGGAATCGAGGCGCGGCGCAACATCCGCTCGAGACAGCGCATCAAATCATGGTGACTGATGAGTCGAAGATCGCCACGCTTGGCGAAGCGGAGTCGCAACTTGGTCGCAGTCATCATTGCCGCGGGTTCGGACCTGGGAGGAGGCCCGCTTCGTCCGTCAATCGCACTTGCTCCCGGAACATCTGATTCGACAGGCTCGCGCGATGTTGGGACATTCACAAGGTTGAGTGGGTTGATCTATCACGACACGAGCGGTCTCAACGCCGAGCCAAGACCACCGTCCATCGGTCGAAGTGTTCTCTTCAGCACCCATTCTACACGACGCGACGTGCCCAGGGACCTTCGTTCCGGGTTGGGACTCGCCGCCTGGTAGGGTATCGCGCGGTTTGTCCTCGCGACGACTCGGTATCAGAGTCGCAAGAGGTCGGTCGAATTATCTGAAGATCGCTGTCAAACCGATGAGTCTGGGGCAAAATCAGCTTCCTCAATCATCGGCCGTTCGTCTCGGTCCCGAGCGGGTCCGTAGAGCCGATGGTTGGTGTATCGGGCAAGGCGCATCGCAGGGCATGCCGCAGCAAGGTGACAACAGCCTGAGACGTCTCCTGGCGGAGCGCCTCGGTGGCGATTGCGCGTGCCTCGCACGCACGAATCCCGCGAATCACGCGCTTGATCTCGGGTAACTGGTGGGGAGGCATGCTCAATTGACTTACCCCCAAGCCGAGCAAGAGCATGGTATACAGGGGTTCGCCTCCCATCGTGCCGCAAACGCTCACGTCGATCCCGCGCGACTTCGCCGCGCTGACAACCATGGCAATCAAGCGAAGCACGGCCGGATCGGCGGCGCTATACAGGTCAGCCACGGTTTCGTTGGTTCGGTCGACGGCCAGGGTGTATTGAATCAGGTCATTAGTACCAATCGAGAAGAAATCCACCTCCTTTGCCAGTTGATCGGCCACGACGGCCACGGCAGGCACTTCGACCATGACTCCGACGGGGAGATCCGCCCGGATCGGCACCCCTTCGGCGTTCAGTTCCGAGGCGACTTCATTCAGAATCGCCCGAGCGCTTCGGAACTCGGTGAGTGTCGAGACCAACGGGAACATCACCCGGACATCCCCCAGGGCGGACGCGCGAAGAATCGCGCGAAGCTGGGTGCGAAAGAGGAGCGGTTCCCGGAGTGAAAGCCGCACGCTCCGTAAGCCGAGGACCGGGTTCGCCTCAGCGTAACCGACGGTCTGATAGGAAGCCAACTTATCCGCCCCGAGATCGAGGGTCCGGATCGTGACGGGTCGACCGTCCAGGGAGCGAATGACCGCTGCGTAGGCCTCGAACTGCTCGTCTTCGCTCGGTGGGCGCGACCCGTTCAGGTACAGAAACTCGGTCCGATAGAGTCCAACTCCGACGGCCCCTCGTTCGAGGCAGGCAGGGGCTTCTCCCGGGAATTCGATGTTGCCCCAGAGCCCGACGGGCTCGCTGTCGAGCGTCTCGGCGGGCAATTTGGCGAGGCCGGCGAGTCCTTCAAAGCGAGCCAGCCGTTCCGCGGCGGCTTTGCGATAGCGTTCTTGGGTCGGCGGATCGGGGTCGAGCACGACGAGACCCTCGTCACCGTCAATGATCACCATGCGGCAGTCACGGGCGCGGTCGAGGAATCGGCCCAAGCCGACGACGGCCGGAATCTCAAGGGCCTCGGCGACGATGGCCGTATGACTGGCCCGCCCACCAGCCTCAGTGGCGAACCCGAGCACGTATTTGGGATCGAGCCCGGCCGTCTCACTGGGAGTGAGGTCATGAGCCAGCACCGCAATCGGCGCGGCCAGACCGTCGAGTGGACTCGAATCCGGAAGACCGGACAGTTTGCCCAGGATCCGACGCTGGATGTCGCGTACGTCAGCGGCCCGGGCGGCCAGATGCGAATCGGTGAGGCGCTCGAGCCGGGCGACGTGGATGTCAAGGACCTCGTTGACGGCGTGCTCAGCGGCGATCCGGTCGCGCTCGACTCGAACCCGAGCATCGCGTCGTAGTGTAGGGTCGGAGATCATCCGGGCATGTGCCGAGAGGATGTCCGCATATTGCGGTCCGATCCGCTCGCGTGCTTCGGCCTCCGCTTGTTCGGCCTCACTTCGGGCGGACTCGAGTCCCCGGTCCAGGCGCTCGAGTTCCTCGGCGACCGCCTCCGCGGAAATCAAACGCTGCGGCATCCGTTGCCCTCGCGGGTCGAGGACCAAGGGAGGGCCGATCGCAACACCGGGGCTGACGGCGATTCCGCGAAGTGTCTGCATCGTCAGGGCAGGGCAAGAAGGAGGAGTGCCCGGCTCCCATTCATCTTCACGACGGACCGAGAGGTCGGGCCGAGGGCTCTGGCGTTGTCCGACCGGACCATGTCCGATCCGGGTCTTCGGAGTCCGCGGTTCCCGAGCCATCATGGGGGGGACTCCTCGTCACCCTCGTCATTCTCGTAGAACTGCGCTAAGACCAGAGCTGAGAGTGCCTCAAGAGCTTTTTCGGCATCGGGCCCCCGCGCTTCCAAATCGAGCCGGGTACCACATTCCGCAGCCAAGGAGGTCAAATCCAAGATACTTTTGCCGTTGTACTCGGCACCGTTGTGATAGACCCGAACCTCCGACTGGAATTGTAGAGCCAACTTCACAAACTTGTCGGCAGGCCGCATATGCAAGCCGAGGCTGTTAGTGATCTCGACTTGGCGGCGGGCGACGGGCGAATCGTGGCTCATCGGCGGCTCGGTCGGCCTTGGCACAGAGACCCGGGGTTCCTTCCCAGAGGACCGACGGTCTTGGGCCATTTGACTCGTTAGTTTCCATCCTTCCCCCATGACGACATGAGGGAAACAGCGGCGATCATACCTTCACCTCGGTCTGAGGAGCCGAACACCGCCGGCTCTGATCCGGGTAGGAATCTCGCCACAATCCTACGCCAACGACTCTCATGTTTCGAGTGAACATCGATTCCTACGATCAATGGGCGACTTGATCGGCTTCCTCGAGCAAATCGATCACGTGCTCTTGCGTCTTGGCCTGCCGGAGGAAATTGACGAATCGCTCATCCTTCAGGTGGCGCGAGATGTTCTCGAGAGCCCGTAGGTGGTCGCCGGGCTGATTCGGAGGGGAAATCAGCAGAAAGAGGATATCGACGGGTTCGCCATCCAAGGCAGCGAAGTCCACCCCGCGGCGCGACAGTGCCACGGTTCCGATCAGACGATTCACGGTTGGGTGCCGGGTGTGGGGAACCGCGACCCCCTGACCAATGCCGGTGGAACCGAGTTCCTCGCGGCCGAGGATCGCACGTGCCACGCTCTCCAAGTCCCCTTCCGCCAATCGGCCGGACCGGACGAGGCTTTGCACGATCTCGCGAATCGCGTCTTCCTTGCCGGTCGCCTGAAGATCGACGAGAATCGCCTCGTTCACCACGAAATCCGATAACTTCATCCGGTCCTCCATCGACGCGTCGGCAAATCTCCGAGCGAGCGCTTCGCGCGACTTGCTCGGGACGGCTCCAGGTGATCCGCTACCTACTACGGCTCGCCCCGGTGGTCGCGACGCTCCTGATTCTCGTCCTCGCGGCGGAAACACCAACTAGTCAAACCGAACCCTCACACAGCTCAGGCCGGCTCTGAAGGCTCGGACAGCTCAGATGCCTCCGAGGACGCTTTCCCGAGGGTGACGTCCCCTTTATGATTTTGGACCCGCTCTTTGTAGCGGCGAAGCTGTTGCTCGACCTTGTGAACACACAGATCCATTGCCGCTTCCGGGGTCGGCCCCTCTTCACGGGCAACAAAATCGTGTTTATGTTCGGCCGAAACAAAAATCTCCACATGCCAGGCGTGCTTGAGGTGTTCCACCTCCACTTCAATGGACATCAGCCGGCCGAAATATTTCAGCAACTTCTCGGCTTTGTCTTGAAGGTAGGATTGAACTTCCGGACCCAAGCTGCCATGGCGGGTCGTGATCTCGATGTGCACCCGTCCGCTCCTTGCCTAGTCATCCCGCCTGTCCGAGGGAGTACCCCGGACGCAAATCAAGAGTAACTCCCGAAGTCACTTCGGTCAAGTGTTCTCTGACGCGACACCCCTCCGGACGACCCCTTTGCGAACGCGTTGAACCAGGGGGGAAGGGTGCTCTCGACGGCGAGTTCACCCAGCATGCAAGCAACTAGCGCAAGTACCGTTCGGATGGCATACACCCAAAGCAAGAGAGTGGAAGGCCTCAGGTCGATGTAAATGGGCGTATTGGGGTGGCACTGGTGGCTTGTCCACCCGTGGCGCTAGCCTGGGCCCACTGGTGGACAAGCCACCAGTGCCACCCCATACAGCCATCTACATGGCATTGGTTAATAGTACGTCCAACACAGAAATCCCAGGGATTTCACTCAGCTCTTCCGGGATTTTGTAGGCGATCCGAGCGATAACCGCTCTAGGCTCTCACCTTTCCAGGGCCTCAAAGATGGGGGTGACCAGGTCCTGGACGGGGAACCGTTCCGCTTCTTCGCGAGCGGAGCCGGGAAGCGTGTCGGGCGGGATCGCGATCCCTCCCAACGAGGCTGGCCGGCAGCCGTTCCATGGCTTGGACGATCGATCCGGCCCAGAACCCGTACCAACCCAATCTTTGCGAAGGACTTCCGAACCAAACACCGATCTCGTAAGGTCGTCGTGGTCGTCTTCCCGCTCCTCGGGAAAACCGAGTGCAAGCACCTCACCTCAAGGTAAATCAAAGGATCACTTACGGTGTGGACGCAGATCTACGACCCGATTGGATACTGGCCCGCGTCAACGATGATGGCGGCATTGCCGGTGCTTGTGCTCTTGGGACTCCTGGCTTCGGGGAAAGTCGGGGCTTGGCAGTCCGCCTTGTTCGGACTCCTGACGGCGAGCGCGGTCGCTGCGGGCGTCTTCGGCATGCCGGTGTCCATGATCGCGGCGAGCGCGGGGGTCGGAGTCGTCTTCGCGTTTTTCCGCATCGTCTGGCTCATCGTCGCCGCGATCTTTCTTTACGATATCGCCGTGGCCACCGGCCAGTTCGACGTGATGAAGGCGTCCATCGCTCGCCTCTCGAGCGACCGGAGAATTCAAGCGGTTTTGGTCGCCTTCTCGTTTGGGGCGTTCATCGAGGGAGCTGCCGGGTTCGGTGCGCCGGTGGCCATCTCGGCGGCATTCCTCGTCGGGTTGGGATTCCAGCCGTTTCAGGCCGCCCTCTTGTGTTTGATCGCCAATACGGCTCCCGTCGCCTGGGGAGCCATCGGCACGCCAATCCTGACGCTGAGCCGGGTCACCGAGCTCGATGTGGAAGCCTTGAGTGCGACGGCAGGGCGCATCCTTCCGCTGCTCTCGTTCCTGATCCCGTTTTGGCTGGTGCGCACGATGGCCGGCTGGCGACAGACTTTGGCCGTTTGGCCGGCACTCGCCGTCGTTGGCGGTACCTTCGCCGCGATTCAGTTCGTTTGGTCGAACTTCGTCGGGTTCGAACTCGTCGACCTCATCTCGGCGGTGGGAAGCCTTGTTGCCGGAGTGATTCTGCTCCGCTTTTGGCGTCCCAAAGAGACCTGGCGTTTCGCGCACGAGGACGCGAACGTCGACGTCTCCCGAACCGAAGAAAGCTCAGGCACCGAGCTCACGACGGGTCGAGTGGCACGTGCCTGGATGCCTTTCGTCTTACTCTCGATGACCGTCTTGATCTGGGGAATTCCCGCCATCAAGCCGCTCGGAACCCCCGCGGTGAAGGATTGGTTCGATGCACACACCTCTTGGAAGCCAACGATCCCCGGGCTTCACGAAAAGGTGGCGAAAGGCGCGGAAGTCACCGGTCACAAGACCCCCTCGGCGAGCGACCTGGAGAAGGCGACGATCGACCTCGTCCCGATCTCTTCCACGGGAACGGCCGTCTTTCTTGCGGCGGTGTTGAGCGGCGTGATGCTCGGGGTCAGTCCCGGACGAATGGTGACGATCTTCGCGAGCGGAATTCATCGCATGATTCCGGCGATCGCGGCAATTCTTTGTATGCTCGCCCTTGGCTTTGTGACGAAGTATTCGGGCATGGATGCCGTCCTGGGCCTCGCCTTCACGCGAACCGGACCCGTGCTCTATCCCATGTTCGGCACGCTCCTGGGTTGGCTGGGCGTGGCTCTGACCGGCTCGGATACGTCGAGCAACGTGCTCTTTGGCAATCTTCAGAAGATCACGGCGCATAAGCTCGGACTGAATCCGATCTTGATGGCGTCGGCGAATTCGACCGGTGGAGTGATGGGGAAAATGATCGACGCCCAGTCGATCGTGGTCGCTGCTGCGGCGACCGGCGAGGGAGGCCGAGAAGGGGACTTGCTACGAGCTGTTTTCGTTCACAGCATCGTACTAGCCTTCCTGGTCGGAGTCATAGTGTGGGTCTATGCTCATCTGCTGCCTGCGTTCGTCCCGGTGATCTGCACGCTCCCATGAGCAAGCAGCAATGCGGCTTGCCAGGGCCTAAGCGAAACCCCGTCTCTCGAAGCGGCGGATGCCGATTCGAGAACGACGGGGTGTGGTAGGACGGGCACATGGACTTCCGGCCCAGCTCACGGACTCACTTCAAGGGAGAGAGACCAGGGAAAGGCCGGTAGAACGGGGCGGTGGGGCCTCCGGTGTCCAAGGAATAGATCCTGGCCCGACCGCTCAGCTCTGGCTCCGACCATGAGTAAATTCGTGCTCCAAAAGCGCCACGCGACCCTCTCCAGCATCCGGGGCTTCCGCCGATTGGCTCATACGAGACTCGGGCGCTTCGCGAGCGACCCGGGCTTGCTCGGGAGCTTCGGTTTCTATCGGAAGATGGAAAGGAGTGGCGATCGAAGGAAGAGTCGCGCTGGGTTCTGACGGAAGGGGACGCTTGGTACGAATCAAGACGGACACGAAACACCTCCCCGCGCGGCGCGGGAAAAGCCTGGGACGGGGAGTGACGATCCGCTTTCCGGGACCGCAACAGCCTCCCTTCCCGCGTCCGACCTTGCTCGCGGCCGGACGCGCGCCCATCCCACCAGGATGAACGCGGAGCCTTCCAAGAACGGCTCATGCCTCAGATGAAGGCACGAGCAACGTTACTCGAGTTCTCCACCATGTAATCTAACGTGTCTCGGCCGTTGCGGCCAGTGCGATCCGGGTAGCGAACTCAGAGATCGTAGTGATTATCCAGGTTAAGACGAGTCGTCAGAGCTACTTGGGAGGAAATCAGGAAAAATGCGGGTGGGGATTCTCTCGGACACGCATGACAAGATTGCTCGAACCTCGAGGGCCGTATCCCTTCTCCTCAAGGAGGGGGCGGAAGCTTTGATCCATTGTGGCGATTTGACGATCCCTGACGTTGTGTATGAATGCGCCGGAGTTCCGGGGTACTTCGTGTTTGGGAACAACGACTTCGATCTTCCAGGCCTTCGCCACGCCATCGAAACCATAGGCGGGACGTGCCTAGAATGGGGTGGTGAGATTGTTCTCGGGGATAAACGGATCGCAGTGACTCACGGCGACTCGACGCAAGAGCTTCGCCGGCTTCTGGCGAACCAACCGGATTACCTTTTTTCCGGTCATACCCACGTCCCCGCCGATGAACGCGATGGCCGCACGCACAGGATCAATCCAGGTGCGCTCCATCGCGCCCGAGATTTGACGGTCGCCTTACTCGACCTTGTTTCTGATGAGCTGCGTTTTCTGAAGGTTTCGGACGCCGCTGGTTAAACTTGCACTTGGATTAACAAGCCGGCCATGTGAGCATCTGTAGGGGGCGGTGGCAGTGGCGACAGGTTCCTCGACCGGTCTGGCAGATAATCCGGGTTGTTAGGTAGGATGACTTCGCATTATCAGATGGTGCAACTCACACATGGCGACGGCCGTGCGTTTCGAAACCCGCCGTGCCGCGCTCAATGGAGACTGCAATCACACCCGACCCAGAACGGAGGGGGGGGAATGCGACTCTGCCTGGTTGAAGACAGCGCGGTTGTCGGACTAGAACCGTTAACCCTCACACGCCCGGTATTCGACTTACTTCTCGGTTCGAGCACCCTTGGGACCAAGATCGCTCGAGCCTTCGGTGTCGGTCCTGGGCCGATTCGTCGAGGGGCTATTGTTCGTGCTCATCTCGCCGCTGTGCAGCAGGCACGAGACCCGTACACGGTGGTGAACGACCCCGACTGGCTCGCTCAAGGGCCAATCCTTCTCGTCAACGGAAGATGGGTTCCGCCGGCTAACTTCACGGTCCCCAGCGAGTCGGCTCCCTGGGTCGGTCTTTGCGAGGGAGAACCCGCCTGCGCGCTCGTGGGTCCCGAGCAGGCTGTCGGTATTGATACCGGCACCGCCGCCGGCTGGTTCGAGCAACAAGCCGCCAAACTCGAGGCGGTCGAACTGGGTGGGGAGTGGATTCGACGTCCCTGGGACCTCGTGGCTCGCAACGCCGACCACATCGTCCGCGATTTCGCCGCGGAGGGGCGTGTCGGGCTGAGCAACCGCCACCTCGCGTCCACGGCCCTCGTCGGACCCGTAAGTCGACTCTTTATCCATGAGTCGGCACGCATTGATCCATACACGGTCTTCGACACGACGAACGGACCGATCACGGTCGCCGCCGGTGCGGTCGTTCAACCCTTCACGAGGATCGAGGGACCGAGCTACATCGGTCACGATACCCACCTCTTCCGAGCGAACATCCGTGGAGGCGTGACGCTCGGCCCCCATTGCCGGATCGGGGGAGAAGTCGAGGTGGCGATCGTGCATGGGTTCTCCAACAAGTACCACGAAGGCTTTCTCGGGCATGCCTACGTTGGCGAGTGGGTCAACCTCGGCGCCATCACTTCCAACAGCGACCTTCGCAACGACTATGGCGAGGTCTACGTTCCGCTTCGGGGAGATCCCGTGGCCACCGGTCAAGCCAAGGTCGGCTGCTTCATCGGCGACCACACGCGCACCGGCATGGGAAGCATGCTGAATACGGGGACGGCGATCGGTGTGATGTGCAACGTGCTGCCGGCCGGACCGCTCTTGCCGAAGCATGTGCCCTCCTTCACCGCGGTGCTGTATGGCAAAGTCGCGCCAGGCTTTTCCCTCGAGCAAATGTTCGCCACCGCTCGGGTCGTGACGTCGCGGCGTGGGCAGGTTTTCACTGAACTCGATGAGCAACTCTACATCGATCTCTATGAGCAAACGCGACTCGAACGTGAACGGGCCTGGCAGCGGACTCACGATCGACGAGTCGACAATTGGCCGACGCTGGCGCGGGCACCCAAGAACACCGGGCAAGGGCTGGCCGGGAGTTGACGTTCTCAACCTGGGTCGAGTTTTTGAGGCCGGGGGTTTCCGTACCTTTGCGAGCCGACTCTTACCCGGCAAGAACCGCACGGCTCGGACTTCGCTTTCTTAATTTTGAAGAGATGTTCGCCTGGGGCCCCCATCTCGAGCTTGGCCCGGCGAACCTTCCAGTCCGAGAAGTCGAGGATGTGGAGGGAACCGTCCTCCAGGAGCTCCATGCCGGTCGCGACTTGAATCGATTGCTCGATGCGCTGGATCGGTTCACCTAAGGGGGTCGGCACTTTCCATAGGTGAGCGCGCGTTTCTTGGCCACCGGAAAGCACGGTCTGGCCGTCGCGGCTGAACGCCACGAACCAGACCTGGCTCTCGTGGCGGAAGGCCGGGCCGAGGGGCTTGCCTGTGACCTTGTCCCAGAGTTGGGCGGTGCGGTCGTAGCTTCCGGTGACCACGGTCCGTCCGTCGGGACTGATCGCGAGCGCCCGGAGGGTGCCGTCGTGGCGTAGCGGTGGGAGAATGGCCAAACCCGTGGAGGTCTCCCAAAGCCGAGCCACACGATCCCATCCGCCCGTGATCACCGTTTTTCCGTCGCTACTGAATGCGGCCGCGGAAACCGGGCCGTCGTGTTGCAGTGGTTTGAGCCGAAGCTCTCCGGTCGCCACGTTCCAGAGCCTCGCCTTCATGTCGTCGCAACCGGTAAGAATCGTTTGACCGTCCGGGCTGAACGTGACCGACGTGACTCGGCCCGTATGAACCAGTGGGGACCCGAATGGGGTTCCCGTCGCCGTGTTCCAGAGACGGGCTGTCCGATCGTCGCTACCCGTCAACGTCAAGCGCCCGTCCGGACTGAAGGCCACCGTACACACGTACGACGTATGGCGGAGGGGAGGACCCGCGGGCAAACCCGTCCGTGCATCCCAAAGCCTCGCACTCTGATCTTCGCTGCCGGTAAGAACCGTACGACCATCTGGGCTGAACGCCACGGCGCAGATCCGATCCTCATGCGGCATGGGAGGGCTAACCGGCTTCCCCGTGAGGGCATCCCAGACGCGCGCCGTGTGGTCGAAACTACCGGTCACCACGCGCGTTCCGTCCGGACTAAAGGCGACCGCCTCGACCATGTCGTCATGCTCGAGAGGGAGTCCGATCGGAGCCCCGGTGGCGGCGTTCCAAAGGCGCGCGGTATGGTCCTGGCTGGCGGAGAGGATCGTGCGGCCATCCGGGCTGAAGAGCATTTTCCTGATGAATCCCTGATGCGAGAACATGCGCGAATGCGTTTGTGAAATCCCCCAGATCCGGGCCGCGCCATCGAAGCCGCCGGTCAGGAGCAGGCCTCCATCGGGGCTGAAGGCGACTGACGAGACCGTATGGCGGTGTCGTAGTAGAGTTCCGATCGAATTGCCGCTTTCCGAATCCCAGAGGCGGGCGGTGCCGTCGTAAGAACCCGTGAGGATTTTCGTCCCGTCCGGGCTGAACGCCACGGTACCCACGCAATGCTGGTGGGCTAAGCGACGCCCCACAGGGCGACCGGTCTCCCGAGACCAGAGTCTTGCTGTGCGGTCATAACTCCCGGTGAGGATGGTTTTCCCATCCGGGCTGAAAGCCACGGAGGAGACCCAATCGCGATGCTCGAGCGGGGGACCGATCGGTTCCCCTGTGGTGGCATTCCACTGACGCGCGGTCTTGTCCCAACTTGCCGTGAGCACGGAGCGACCGTCCGGGCTGAACGCCACCGCATCGATAAAATTGTCGTGCCGCATCGGTTGGCCGATCGCTTGACCGGTCTCAACATCCCACAACCGGGCTGTGGAATCCGTGCTTCCGGTCAGTATGACTCGCGCGTCGGGGCTGAAGGCCACGCCAAGCACCGAAGCCTTGTGCCGGAAGGTTGGTCCTGTCTGCTTTCCCGTCTCCAGGTCCCAGAGGCGAACGAGAGAATCGGCGCAACCCGTGACCAGAGTTTGGCCGTCGGGAGCGAACGCCAGAGATCTCACCGGCATCGGATGGAGGAGAGGGGGCCCTAGAGGTTCACCGGTGGCTGCCTCGTAGAGGCGGACGGTCTTGTCATCGCCCCCTGCCGCGACCATCTGACCATCGGGACTAAACGCCACCGCATGAATTGATGCCGGGTGTTCGAAGCGAACATGAAGGGGATGGAGTCGGTTCGACCATCCCGAGAGGTTCGTCCGAAAGGCCCGCTCGAGGTCCCTGTCATGCGCGTTGAATGCACTTCGCAAGCCTCGAATGAGCCAGAGCAACCCTTGGCAGACGTCTCCTTGCTCACATAAGGATTGAGCGTGATCATAGGCAAGATGTGCTGCCATCTGATCAAGTTGTATCCGCTTCTTCTGGACTTCCTGAAGCGCCTCTCCAATCCGGGAGGCGGCTCGATAGTGGTAGACCGCCAGGCTGATGGAAAGAACAATGGTCGCGGCGATCGCCGCCATCGCCAGTGCCATCACCAGAGCCAGTGAGCGCTTTCGCCGACACCAGCGCCAAAATCGCTCGGGCGCGGCGACCGGTCGAGCGCGGACCGATTCATGATTGAGGAAGCGATTGAGATCGTCGGCCAGTTCTCCGGCCGATGCGTAGCGTCTGAGTGGCGGTTTCTCGAGACACTTGAGACAAATGGTCTCCAGATCTCGCGGAACACGGGCCGACAGGGTGCTGGGACGCACCGGCTCTTCGTTGAGGAGTTTGCGAAGCGTGTCCAGAGGTGTCCCCGACCGGAAGGGAGGAACCCCCGCAAGCATCTCGTAGAGAATCGCTCCCAACGAATAAACGTCGCTTTCGGGACCGATCTCGCCGAGCCGCCCCGAGGCTTGCTCGGGAGACATGTAACAGGGGGAGCCGAGAACCGTTCCGGTCTGGGTCCGGAACGAGTCGCGGTTCAGGTGCTTTGCCAGTCCAAAATCGGCGATCTTCGGCACCCCGCCGGCCGTGAGGAGCACGTTGGCCGGTTTCAGATCGCGGTGGATGATGCCCCGTTCGTGGGCATAGTGCATCGCTCGCGCAAGCTCCTCAATGATCTGCGCAGCACTTCGTGCGGGGAGTGAACCTTTGACGAGAGTCTGGGCGAGCGTGCTCCCCTCGACCAGTTCCATGGAGTAGTACGGATATCCGTGATTATCACCAATCTCGTAGATTTCCACGATATTGGGATGATGGAGACAGGCCGCCGATTCCGCTTCCAACTGGAAGCGCACGAGGTGCTCGGGCTCGTTTCGTAATGCGACGAGGCCCATCTTGAGGGCAACTCGGCGTTTGAGCCCCAATTGATAGGCCTCATAGACGACGCCCATCCCCCCGACGCCCAAGGGACGAAGAATCTGGTATCCGGGAATGTCGGGGGCATTCGTAACCGAGGGCTCACGTGCTTCATCGGGAGCCGCGTCGCGCGGCGGCTGCTCACTCGAGTTCCGCGCACTGGTGACCGATTGAGGTTCCGGTTCGTCGAGCTCTTCAAAGGCGAGATGAAACGCCACTTGTACCTTGATGGCGTCCGCAAATCTTGGGAAGCGAGAAACATACTCGTCGAGGTGGGGATGCTCTCCTTCCGCCTCGCGGAGCAGAAATTCACTATGAATGAGGTCGAGTGCGAGGTCGGGGTCCGCACTGACCGCGGGGAATTTGTCGAGATACCACTCGGCCGGGATCCGTTCTCCGGTCCGCCAACGTTGGCGCTGATCGGCGCGGAGTACGGAGACGCACTCCTCCAGCGGGAGGTCGGGTTCTCCTGCGAGGAACGCGAGAACGCCGGGAGGATTACCGTCACGCCAAAGTCGCAGGAACCGTCGTGCCGCCCCGGGGATCCCGTGCGGGTTCGCGACTTGCGCCGGAACTTGGGCGTCGGTTTCAGGCATCGGCGTCGGGGTCCATCTTCAGCTCTTTGGCAACCCGATGGACGGCACGAGCTAACTGGATCCGCCGAGCCTGAGCGGATCCGCCCAGCGTTGCGGCGATCTCGGGCCATTCCCATCCCTGAGCGCGGAGATCGGCGAGCCGGCGCTCTTCGTCACCGAGTCGTTTGCGAACGGCCTCGATCAAATCTTGATCCGAGGCGACCTGGCATGGATCAGCGATGGTGCTCACGACCTCGATCTCATCAACCCGAGGACCGGCCGTGAGCCGAGTATCGCGCCGGCGGGCATGTTGGCGGCGTACCTGAAGGGCCAGCTTGTTACGGGTCATCTTGATGAGGAGGCCAATGAGTTGCTCGGGAGTCTCGAGATCAAAGTGTCCCGTGGACATGCGTGTGAAAAAACTTGTGAGCACAGATTGAGAAATGTCCATCGAGTCGAAAACACGCAAGAGCCTGTGATCCTCGAGCCGTAGGCGCACCTCACGACGAATAATCTTTTCAAACCGAGCCACGAGGTCCCTGGCGGCGTCCTCGTCCCCGGCGCGGATACGCGAGATGAAGGTTCGAAACGAACCAGTGCTCAGCATAACCTGAACTCGAAGATTTTAAGACTTCAACGAATTGATGATACCTTTTTACCCGATGGCGACCTGTTTGCTCAAGTTTTCTCCAAAATTGGAGTGGTTTCGTCCCTCCATTCGTCCTTCAAAATCGACCCGCTTGAAGCCGCCAGAACTGATTTCGTTTTTTTGTGCGCTCTCGCCACAAAAAGGCAATAAGGTTACTGAGGCGGTGATGCGCGAGATCACTCCTCGGGTCGTTATCGGGTTCCCTCCGTCTGGATCGGGTCGGGCGTTCGTGCCTTAAGTTCCAACGGATCTTTTTATTACCTCATGAGTTAGGGTCACCTCCGAGATTCTGTCTCCGCTATGGTTGGCGGAAATGGCAGGGGTTCTGCGCGCAACGACCGCGGTATTGCCATGGCACGTCTGCGCGTGGCGGTGGTGCCGGCCCCAGACTTCGATCGGGAGAGTGATAATGCGGCTGAAATGGTCCCTACGCCGGCTGGTCCTCGTTACCGGACTGGGCTTGATGGCGACTGCGTTCTCGAGCGGTTGTGGGTCGAGCAGCTCGGAAGGGCAGACTGCAGCCCAGGTCAGTCCGGAGATGCAGAAGAAGACCATGGACATGCTTAAGAATTACGGAGATCAGTATCGGCCCAAGAATCGGGCTGCCAGGAACCGACCCCGTTAATCTTCGCGCACGTCTTCTTGCCTTGAATTCGTTATCACGATCGTTCCTTGAATTTCCTAGGTGAGCGGGTTCGCCTCCGTACGGAGTGCCCCCTCGATCCGTGATGGAGTGGATTCATGCTTTCCAGACCTCGTCGCGGTTTCACTCTAATCGAGTTGTTGGTCGTTATCGCCATCATCGCGGTGCTGATCGCACTGCTTCTGCCTGCGGTTCAAGCGGCCCGCGAAGCCGCGCGCCGCTCCCAGTGCACGAACAACTTGAAGCAGATCGGCCTTGCTCTGCACAATTACCACAGCACTCATGACGCATTCGCGATGGGATGTTCGCTCCAGGCTCCCACGACGCCGCTGAACACCCAGTACGCAATGTGGAACTCGTTCAGTGGACAGGCTTTGATGCTGGGCTACCTCGAACAATCGGCGATGTACAACGCGCTCAATTTCAGCCTCTCGCCCCTCGATAATTTCGGCAGCAATACGACGGGCCTCTACCGCATCATCGCCACGTTCATTTGCCCGTCCGATGGTAACGCCGGATCCGGTCACCAGAATATCAATAGTTATGCAGCCTCGCTGGGGACAACGACGGACGGTCTCTACGATTGGACCGATCAAGCCCCGGCCACCAACTCTCAGAAGCCTCATGGGTCTGCTGGTATGTTCACCTTTGGAATGGCGTACGGGATTCGTGACTGTACCGACGGTACCTCGAACACCGTCGCCTTCTCCGAGTGGTTGGTCGGGGACGGCCGCGGAACCTATTACGGCAACCAAAACCCGGGCAGCCGATATCGTGGCAACATGATCATGAATGCCTCGGGAACCGGCCCCTCCCTTCGCGACGCCTTCCAGGATCCCGCACAAATCATGACGGGACTCCAGGCGTGCATGACCCAGTTCCAAACATCGACGACGACCGCCGATTACAAGGGGTGGTATTGGGGCATGGGGTCAACGGGCTTTTCCATGTTCAACACGATTCAAACCCCGAACGATTCCAACTTCAAATTCGGCCTCTGCCGATTTTCCGACAACGTGAGCAACTGGCCCGATAACGCCACGTTCATCGGGGCCGCCAGCTCCCACCCCGGCGGATGCAACGTCTTGATGTCGGACGGCAGCGTCCGCTTCATCAAAGACTCCGTCGCACGAAACACCTGGTGGGCGCTGGGCACCAAAGCGGGCGGTGAAGTCCTGTCATCCGACTCCTACTAAACGATCTTCCGCCAGGGATCGTTTCTGCACTGTCCACCTTTGCGCCGGCGCGACCCGTTCTCGTACGAGCCGCGCCGGCCTTTTCTCGTTGGATTCGATAGCAAGCGAGTCGGCTTACTCGGGATTTATGATCGATGGAAACCACCGAGCTTCCCCGGCCTGATGCAGAGGAAAGTACGTCCTCATCTTCCCTACCATCGGCACCGGCCCCTGATGCCTCGAGGCCGGGTCTGCCACCGAAACGACTCTTTGCCCTGGCGATCGTCGCCTCCATGCTCGCGGGGTTAGCGGCCTGGCTCATTGGTGAGGGAACGCTGACGGTATTCGAGCCGCCTCCGAACATGATCCGAGCGATGGGTCTCTTGTTGAATCGCCCTTCATTCGAAGCCCGCACTGCTGCCGAGCTCAAAAATGTCTCCCTCGCCTCGGGGATCCATGGCGCCTGTCTCGGGCTGGCTCTGGGGATCGTGGCCGGACTCACTCGCGGTTCGTTGCGAGGAGGTATCGTGGCCGGTCTGAGCGGATTGGTCCTCGGATTTAGCGCTGCCGCGGGCGCATCGGCCGCGTTGTTGCCGAGCTACTACCATCAGCTTGATCGGGCGCCTGAGGCATTGTCACATGACTTGGTTTTGCCCTTTCTCATTCACGCCGGCACTTGGGCTGTCGTTGGTGCGATGGGAGGGATCGCTTTTGCCTTGGGCCTCCGCGAAAAGGGAAAATTCGCGGCGATCGTCGTCGGTGGGGTTCTCGGGGGCATCTTGGGAACGGTTGTTTATGAAGTTGTGGGAAGCCTATTCTTTTCCGACGCAAGGACCACCGAGCCACTGGCCTCGAACTGGGCTCCTCGACTCGTTGGAAAGCTAGCGGTCTGCGTACTCGCAGCTCTTGGAGCCACGCAGGCGGCCGTCGCGACTCCGGGCCCCAATCGGGCCAAATCCGGCTCGGCCTGAGACGCCGACTCAGCGGCGAGGGCCATAGCCCAGCAATGGCTGAGCCTTGGCCGTGCCCTCCCGAAGGAGATAGCCGGCATCGGCGGCCAACGGTCTCTGGAAGCGTTCGACCCGTCCGGACGGCCACACAATCTCCACTTGCTCCGCCTCGGCTGCCTGCCCGAGACCAAAGTGGAGCCGCGTATCAGAAGCGGATTGGTAGCTGCCCCCACCGAACCGCCAGGCGGTTTGCCGATGTCCTTTCGCGGTGACCGTCACACGCGCGCCCACCGCGTCCCGATTCGAGTTGGTTCCTTCGAGTCGAAGCAACAACCAGTGACCGGTCTCGGTCTTGTTATGGAAGTAAGCCAACGGCTGATTCTGACCGAGGATCACGAGATCGACGCGACCGTCGTTATCGAGGTCGCCGGCCGCCAGACCACGACCGAGCCGAGGGACCTGCCAGGGCGACCCCGCTCGGGCCGAGACGTCGACGAATTTACCCCCCGGCCTGCCGGCGAGGAGTTGGGCCGGCATCATGTAGGGTTCACGTGGCCGGAAGTCGTCCACGTGGCCATTCGTCGCTGCCAGGTCGAGCCGCCCATCAGCATCGAAGTCGAGGAATGATGTGCCGAACCCGAGCATGTAGCGCGTTGCGATCCGAAGTCCCACGGCCGAGGAGTAGTCGGTGAAAATGCTTTGCCCGAGGTTGTGATAAAGCGTGGTCCCTTCGTTGTAAAAATTGGTCACCGCCAGGTCCGGCAGGCCGTCGCCATCCGGATCGCCACAGGCGACCCCCATGCTCGCCTGGAAAGTCCCCTCCGCGCTACTGGCCACCCCCGAAGTCTCGCCGATTTCCTCGAACCGCATTCCGCCCAGGTTGTGATAGAGGAAACTTGCAGACTGATCATTAGCCACATAGATGTCGACGCGTCCATCGCCGTCGTAGTCGCAGGCCACCACGCCGAGCCCCTGGCCGTGCGTATCGACGATCCCTGCTTCGGCCGTGATATCGACGAAGCGTCCCCCCTCGTTGCGGAAGAGATGATCCGGACGCGAGGGAAAGCGCGGAGGACCGCAAAACACATGGGAGTTCTTCTTGGGATCCCAGCAGAGCTTGGGGTTATCAGCGTCCCACTCGAGGTAGTGGCAGACGAAGAGGTCGAGGTCGCCGTCACTGTCGAGGTCGGCGAACGCGGCGGAGGTCGGCCAATCTCGCTCCCCGTCCAGGCCCGCCTGATGTGTCACGTCTTCAAAGGTCCCATGCCCCGTGTTGTGGTAGAGGGCGTAGGAACGCCAGCGCGTGACGAAGAGGTCAGGGCGGCCATCATTATCGAAGTCGCCTACCGCCACTCCATGTCCATATCCTCGCGAGAGGGCGGCAATGCCGGAACGCTCGGTCACGTCCTCGAACGTGCCGTCTCCGCGGTTGTGGAAGAGCCGATCTCCTCCGGCCGCCTTTTCAGGGTCGGGGAGAAACGCTCCCCCTTGGACGCAGTAGACGTCGAGCCAGCCGTCGCCGTCGTAGTCCAAGAGAGCGACTCCACCACTCATTGTCTCCGGTAGGTGGTGAAAGGGCTCGATGCCATTGTCGAATGTGAACCGTAAGCCGGCGAGCTCGGCGTCATCAACGAACAGAGGTTCGGCCTCACGAGATTCGGGGTCGATGGTCTTTTCGCGCGACGGTATCGAGAGCCGTTTCCGCTCCGCGAGGAGAACCTCGAGCGCGTGCGGATCCGGAGATTCGGGCTTGGGCGTCGAATCCAAACGTGCGAGTGCGGCCTTGGCCGCGTGATCCCCAGTATGCTGTTCGGCGACCATCCCCCAAAGGACGCGCGCTTCCAGCGGGCGGGACAGCGTCTCGGCCAGTTTGGCGAGCTGAATGGTCTGCGAGGAGGCATTGGGTTGAAAGAGAAGGATTTCGTAAAGTGCCTTGGCACGATCCAGGGTCGCCTTCCGTTCCCGGAGCTTGGCGGCCTCGTCGGCCCGACCCTCGCGGAGCTCGAGCTCGGCGAGACGTTCCAAGGCCTTGAGGTTCGAGACCTCGAGTGCGACCAATTCCGTCAGCGCTTTCCGTTCAGCCGATCGGTCTCCCGCGTGTGCGGCGAACCAGGCGCGGAGCTGGAGTATCTCAGCCGGCTCCATCGGAGCCTCGTGGAGATGAGCAAGGGCTTCCCAACTTTCCTCCACCTTTTCTCGGGCCAGTGCCAGGTTCAAAACGGCATGCCAGATCGCTGCATCCGCGGGGCGTCGCGCAAGACAACGTTTGAGCCATGACGCCGCCTCATCGAACTGGCCGATACGGGTCGCCATGTTCGCCCGACCGAGCCAGACACGATCGTCGTCGGGGGCCGACTTCGAAGCCGTCTCCAGCGCTCCTCGCACGAGGTCGAGTTTGTGGGGGTTGATCGAACCGAGCTGGGCCAACTCACGGAGCAGACCAATACGATTGGGGTAACGTTCCCAGAACGTTCGAACCAGGCGTCTCGCTTCGTTGAACCGTCCTTCGATCTTGAAGAGGTTCACGAGCGTTTCCATCGCTTCGATCGCGTGCGGGCCGCGATCGCCAAGCGCCTTGGACATCAACTCTTCCGCGGGAGCGAAGCGATGATACTTGAGTTCCCAACGGGCTCGCTGAACCGCCGCCTGTCCGGCGAAGGAAGAGTTCTGCGGTACCCGTGACCAGCTCTTGAGGGCGGTCGTGGGCTGTCCCAGGCCCCACTCACAGACCCCAAGCTGATAAAGCAACTCCCCGTCCTTCGGTCGTTGCTCCAGGAGCTGGGTAATCCGAGCGTACGCCTGACGGTACTGATTCTTGGCAATCAGACGGCCGAGATCGTCGCACTCGATCCGAAACCGCCACTCATCGACGGCCCGATGGGCTACTCCTATCAGGAGTACCGATCCCAGGCCCAGACCGAGCCAATATCGGCGCAGCATCAAACCCTCGACTCAAGATGATCCCGAAAAAATTTCCAGAATATCAAGGCAGTAAAGAGGTGATGCGCGAGGAATTCAGACTACTCGGAATCGACTCAACCGTGCAACAGGACAGCCGAAGCGAGCGCTCGGAATCAATCGTCTGTTGTTTCGAAGTGAGAGTTCTGCGTTCGCCCTTGGCTGCAGTCGATGCCGGCTGAATCGGGGGCTCACTCGGACGGCTGGTCCGTCGGGGAGATCTCGTCCGGACCCCCGAGCGCGTGCATCGCATCCTGGCGCTGAAGCCAACGCCAGAAGCCAAAGCAAGCGGAGAAGAAGGTCTTGGTGAGTTCATTCACAAGTTCTTGATGGACCCCGGCCTCAAAGTTGTTCCATTGCTCGCAAACGATGCGGCCCGAGGTGGACGTGTTGGGATCCTCGATCTCGAGGTACACCTTGGGCATTTTGTAAAGGCTATTCCATTCGTTGCAGAGCCGGAGCATGCGGTCCCAATCGCTTCGGGGGATGCGTCGCATCGACTCGCCTCGGAGGCAATATTGCTCGTTGTCGTCCCCTGAGACGGCCAGGAGGAATCGCGGGTGCCCTAAGATTTCCTCGTCGTAGCCGAACTCGACGACGAAATCGCCGTCGCGGTCGCGGAGGAAGTGTAACTCGCTCTCTTCGAGGAAAGCCTCGATCATGGAGCGGCCGAAAGTGTCGACGAAAGTCATGCTCTGCTCCCCCATCGGACGTCAGGCCGCTTCCTGGCGACCTACGCTGCCATTGGAGTCGTCCCACTAACCCTGTGCAAGGGGCGAGCCGGATGGCTCGAAAGCGAACCTTCTGCTTGCCGATACCTCTACGATGTTTATTGTTGAGTGCGCCCAAGCGAAGAGGGTTCGTAGCGGGCGCATCCGGATTTCAGAAAGTGATCGAAGGCCATGGCGGCGGCGGAGTGTTCGGAGGAACGACGTGGGGCGCATGCAACGAATGTCGGCGCCTATGTTTCTCTCGCGTTGATGGTTCTGCTTGGCTCGGGCACAGCACCTGCAGCAAAGTTCGCCGTGAGCGAGCTGCCCGTGGGTCTGCTCCCCTTGGCAAGATTTGGTGGCGCTTCGCTCTGTCTCCTCCCAATCGTCTGGAGGAGCGGGGTTCTCGGCCGAATGATCCGGCACGACTTTCGTCAACTTGCCCTGGCCTCGGTCTTTTGCGTTCCCATCAATCAATACTTCCTGCTTAACGGAGCACGCCTCGCCCCGACCTCGCATGTTGCCCTCATTTATGCATCGTGCCCCCTGGTCGTCACCGTGTTGACGGCGCTTCTGGGACAGGAGCGGTTCATCGCGAACCGCCTCGCGGGGATCATCATGAGCGTCTTGGGCGTGCTGGTGATCGGGCTTGAGAATCTCTTTCACAGCGGCGCGACCGGACGCAATACGCTCTGGGGCGACCTCTACCTCGTCGGGGCCGTGGCCTCATGGGGAGCCTATCTCACGTTCAATAAGCCTCTGATCACCCGGCACGGTGCGATCCCGGCGCTCGCGGGGACCTTCCTGCTCGGGAGCTTCTTGGACGTCCCCATCGCCTTGGCGAGCCTCCCCACTTGGCCCCCGCTTCTGGAGGTCTCCCCGGCCGCCTGGCGCGGTTTGGCTTACCTAACCGTGGGAGCTTCGGTGGTCGGTTTTGCCTTCCAAAACCTCGCCCTCCGGCGATTCGATGCCAGCCAGGTGGCCACGGTCAATAATGCGTCTCCGATCCTGACGGTGCTCTGGGGAATCTGGCTCTTCGGAGAAGCGCTGACCCCAGCCCTGGCCGTTGGCGGAGCCCTGACCCTGGGCGGGATCCTCTGGACCAGTCGACCCAATTCACGGTCGAGTGACTAAGCCCGAGCCTCCGGTAGCTTCCAATTTCGAGGAGCAGGCCTTGGCCTGCCTGGGCTGTTCGCTGGAGCCCCGCAGGCCAAGGCCCGCCCTACGAAAAACTTGGGGGATGCGCCATTAAAGCGAAAAAATAAGAGGAGGCGATTTTCCGAGCTTCTGCGCCCTATCTTATGCCTTGGCTCGAGGATAGGCCCAGCCGGCCTCCGTGCCGGGCTCGCCAAGAGCCAGGCTTTTCCCCGACGCGCTCACGAGTAGAGGGCGGACCAGGCACAGTCTCAGGCCTGAGACAAGCCTGGAGTTGATCCGTAAGTCAGAGAAGGCGAGTCATATGCAGAAGCCGGAATGTATTTTAGGCCATTCGCAACGAGAGATGCGGCGGCTGATGCATCAGGCGAACATCCTGCGGCCGTACACCGAGCGCCTCTTTCGTAGCGCGGGAATCGGGCCTGCGTGATTCTCCTCAGCGCCTTCGTGCTCTCTCGGCCAACTCGGCACGTACGATCTGCTGCGATTGATCCACGTCCTCCAGAGACCGAGATGGCGTCCGCTTTCGGTACGCGGGAAGGTTCGCCCAACGCGGACCTTCCGGCCCGTGAGACAGATCGCGATTCAAGATCTCCGCGAGGTCGTGTGACAGCGTCAACGCCCCCTGGCCGTCCAGGTGGGTCGCGTCGACGAAGACGTCGGAGCCGTAGCCGGCGTGCCGTCCGTCAATCACCTTGAGATGTGGATACTGCTTCTGAAAGGAACCGACGAAACCAATGTAGCCACCCTCAGCGCCCGAGGCTTCCCGCTTCTCTTGGAGCGCTGGTGAGATAGGCGGTAAGAGCCAATAGGTGGGGATATGTTGCTTCGCGGTGAGATCGAGGAGCTTGCGAACGTAGACGCGATTCGCACGGTGACAGTACCAAAGGTGCCAGAGAAGCGTTTTCCGCTGCTCTGGTCCGATGGTTCCGTTGAAGGCCAAGTTGCGGGCTGCGACGTTCGCCCCTTGATGGATCCGCCAGTTGCGTCGACAGAATTCGTTGATGAGCCGAAGCGGATTGGCTTCTCCCTTGAGCGCCGCCTGGATTGCACCTCGAATTTCGTGGCGAGAGCGATACGACGGGAAAATCTGACCGAGAACGATCGAGGCGAAGAGAGAACCGCTGCCGTCGACGCGCGTGAGTTCGAGCGACTCGCTCGGGGTCAGGATTTCCTGCCAATACCGTAGGTTGTACTGCGGACTGCCAACCAGCACGCCCGGCTTGTATTCGACGACGACAGCGGCCGGTTTTGTACCGGCGTCGAGCGCGCGGCGCAGGAGAAAATAGGTTGCGGGAGCAGGACCTCGAGCCAATCCCAGATTGTGGGTCTTCCGCCCGGTGCGTTCCTCGAGAATGCTTGGGATCACCGAATGCTTGACCAAACTGTCTCCCACGCAGAGGATCGACGCCCCCGGAGCACGCTCGCGAGCATCCTCGGCGCTCAGACGCCAGTTCCAACTCACTGGGTCGGAAAACTCGAGGCGATGTGAGCCCACGAAAAGCTCGACGGCCGCAACGAGTATCAGCATCCCGATGAGCCCAGCCGGAACTCGGTCTCGGACTCGTGAGGATTCCAAGCTCGCCTTGGCCGACGGATCGTCCCCGGGTGTGGTCTTGTTTGATAACTCCATAAGATCACGAGCCTTAGGACGATACTGAACTTGATTGCCCGATCCCTGCGGGGAAGGCAACCCGCATCCTTGCGCATGGGAAGCGGGATAAGTCACAAGAAAGGCGTACGCCGATATTGGTCTTCACCACAAAGCTCGGAGGTGCCTCATAAGCGCGAGTTCGCAAAAAAAATCCAGACCAAAGCCTCCGATGCGATCACTCATTAGGATGTCCCGTTGCGAGCTGAGACAGTGGTTGTCAGAGACTTGCCCGAGGACCGAGGACTCGGTTATCCTCACCCGCCCGGTTTGTGGTCGTCGCTTGGAGACGCAGAAGATTGGCAGCTTTTGAACGAGGTTTGGGATGGGACATTGTGGTGGGCTCGTGGTTTATGTGACGAGCCACGGGTTCGGCCACTTGAATCGGTCAGTCGCTGTGATCAACCGGATGCCGCTCGACGTGCCGGTCACGGTACGAAGCAATCCCGACCTGTTCGACCACTGGCATGAGCGGTTGAGGCGGCCGGCCAAGCTGGAAGCTCATATTTCGGATGTGGGCGCTCTGAATCCTCCTGGCGACAGTGCGGCCACCGATGGCGTGGGCACACTTGCTTTGGCTGCGCGGGTGCATGCTGAGGCTTCGCACCGGATCGACGACGAGGCCAGCAAGCTGCGCGAAGAGGGGACGGCGGCCGTACTCTGCGATGCTCCGCCGCTTCCCTTGGTGGCGGCCCGACGCGCCGGCATTCCCGGATTTCTGCTGGCCAATTTCACTTGGGCCGACATTTATGCTCCGCACGCTCAAAAGGTGGGTGGAGATGCCGTCGCCTTCGTGGCCGAACTACGCGCGGCCTATCGTCAGGCGACCGCACTCTTCCGCTGCGAGCCCGCGCTTCGACTCAGCGATATCGCCCCCACCATCGAAGTCGGGATGGTCGTAACCCCGGGAAGAAACCGAGGTGACGAGCTCCGGAAAGACCTAGGGCTGACCAAGGCCGAGCGTCTCGTTTATTTCTATGTCGGGCGGTACGGGCAGGCGAACCTTGGTTGGGACCGGCTCGGCCGGCTCGCGCAGCAGGGGGTCCATTTCGTTGGATTCCATGCGCCGCCGACCTCCGCGCTCAGCAACTTCCATGTCGTACCGCCAACGGCGTGGACCGGGGCCGATCTAGCGGCATCCACCAATGTTATGGTGGCCAAGGCTGGTTATGGGACGGCATGCGAAGCGATGGTTGCGGGAGTGCCGATGATCTACCCTCCCCGAACTGGCTTTGCCGAGCATCGCGCGCTCGACCGTGCCCTGCGCGCGTGGGGAGGAGGCGTGCCCGCGAGCACCCGCGCCTTTGCCGAGCTTAAGCTGGAACCTCTCCTGGCCAAAGCCTTCGCGCTGGAAACCGGACCGCCACCCTTCCCGGCCGATGGCGCGGCCCGCGTGGCCGAACGCCTGACCGAGACTTGCCGCTCCTCTGTGCGAACCTGACATTTCACCATGAGGCCGCCCATGAAATTCGTGATACACCCCGCGATCGAACCCGAGCGGCTCGACGTCCTTCGCCAGCAAGCTCCGACGGCCGAGTGGGTGAACGCCAACGATCAGGCCACCGCGCGGGATTCCATCGTGGGTGCGGACGCGTTTCTGGGCAAGGTCACCCCCGAACTCCTGGCCAAGGCCGATCGCCTGCGCTGGATTCAAGCATTCACGGCCAGCCTGGAACATTACATCTTCCCCGAGCTGGTGACGCATCCGAGCCTTCTCACCAACATGCGGGGGCTTTTTGGGGATGTCATCGCCGACCAGGTGATGGGTTATATCCTTTGCTTTGCCCGTAACCTCCACACGTATGTCAGGAGGCAGGCGGAGCATCGCTACGAGCCGGTCGGCGGAGAAACCGCGCGCGTCAGCTTTGCCTCGGGTCCGGGCACGATCAACGCCATGGACAGGGCCACGATCTATTTGCCGCACGCCAAGCTCGGGATCGTCGGTTTCGGTGGTATCGGTAGCGAAATTGCGCGGCGTGCTTCGGCTTTCGGCATGAGCATTCGCGCGGTCGACCGCCATGCCGGCCAGAAAGTGCTTGCCGAAGGAGTTCAGTCGATCGAAGGCCTCGAGCGTCTTCCCGAGCTCTTGGCCTGGAGCGACTTCTTGGTCATCGCGGCCCCGCATACACCCGAGACCGAGCGCCTTTTCGACGCCGCGGCGATTGCTCGCATGAAACAGGGGAGCTACCTGATCAACATCGGCCGCGGCGCCATCGTCGTGCTCGATGATCTGGTATCCGCCCTCCGTTCGGAGCACCTCGCCGGCGCGGCTCTCGATGTCTACGAGATCGAGCCGCTTCCCGCCGACCACCCCCTCTGGGATCTTCCCAACGTGATCCTCACCCCGCACACGGCGGGTTACTCCCCAATCATTGCGGGCCGGCATCTCGCGACCCTGGTGGAAAACGTGCGGCGCTTTGTTCGGGGAGAACCTCTCATCAACGTTGTCAACAAGTCGCTCTGGTTTTAAGCGCGTTGAAATCGGTTGACAATCCTAGGAATTTGTTCAGGTTTTTTCCTGAGACAAAGTGATCCCGAAATGTCTCGATAACTCGCCCATCTTCACCTCGGGCGGTGGACTCACGCTTTGGTCTCTTTCTCAATTTGTGGAAGAAACGAATTCCGAGGTTCACAGCTCGCCAATGGTCGTTACCATGGTGGCACAACCGGCGGCAGGATGCTCCGCCCACCGATGATTCCCACCTTAGAGGATGAGGAGATCCACCACGATGAAGCTTCGACGACGATTAGGGATCGCCGCTCTCGTTCTAGCCTCGGGGACGTTCAGCCTGACGCTTCGGGGGGATGACCTTCCCCGTGTCGCCGCCGACTACGACGTCGTCTATGCGAAACCCGGCGAGACCGAGCTGAAGCTCGACATCGCCTGGCCAAGCGAGGGAGACGGCCCCTTTCCGGCAGTGCTTGTGATCCACGGCGGAGCCTGGCGGACCGGCAAGAAGGATCATATGCGTGGAATACTCACGGAGTTCGCGAGCCGAGGCTATGTGGCTGTTTCACCGCAGTACAGGTTCTGTCCTCAAGACAAGTTCCCCGCGCAGGTCCATGACGTGAAAGCCGCGGTGCGTTGGATCAAGAGTCACACAAAGGAATACAAGGTTGATCCCGGGCATGTCGGAGCCATCGGATTTTCTGCCGGAGCTCATCTCGCCCTGATGCTCGGCCTGACCGGACCACAAGACGGCCTGGAGGGGGAGGTGTCTGATTCCGCCCCGAGCACGAAGATCCAGGCAATCGTGAACTATTTCGGCCCGACCGACCTCAACTCGACCGACCTTCCTGGAGAGTCGAAGCCACTCATTCGCGATTTCCTCGGGGTCCTGGCCGAAGAAAAGCCGGATCTGGCCGCGAAGGCGTCCCCCTTGACCTTTGTGACTCACGACGATCCCCCGGTGCTCACGTTTCACGGCACCAAGGATGCCGTCGTCCCGTCGAGCCAGGCGACCAAGCTCTCAGAAAAACTCACGTCGGCCGGCGTTTCCGGCCGCGTCGTGCTTCTCGTCGGAGAAGGGCACGGTTGGAAAGGGGACGAGCTCAAGGAAACCATGAACGAAACATTTTCGTTCTTTGATCATTATCTGAAATCACCGCGACCTTGATCCTTGCGCAAGCGATCCCTCCCGTAGGGCCAGCCTTGGTTGCTTGCTCGAACCACGGTAGGCCGAGGCTGACCTTACGGGAACCCATCAAGTGAGGGGTTGACCAGTAATTGTGTTCAATCCTGGGGTGGCAGGACGTCGGGTTCGATCTGATACCCGTTGGCGATCGCGTTGGTTGAGTTGAAGAGGCCGACGACCGCCATCACCTCACCCAAGGCCTCGACGCTGAGGCCGAGTTTTCGCACGGCCGCCGTGTGTGAGTTGACACAATAGGGGCAGCCGTTGGTTGCCGAGACCGCCAGGGCGATGATCTCGCGCGTGAGAGGATCGAGCTTACCGGTCCGGCCTTCAGCCTCCGGATGCATGATCGCCTTGAGACTTGTCCAAATGAGCTCGAGGTGGTCGGGGTTCGTGGCGAGGGTGCTCCAGAAATTGGGGATGAAGTCGATCCCCTTGGTTTTTTTGATGTCGGCGAAGATTGCGGCCACTCGGCCGTTTGCCTTTGATTCTTCCACGAGACGTACTGTTGCTTTGGGCCGCTCTGCCATCGATCGGTTCCTGAAGAGAATGTGCTTTGCCCCGCCTCTTGTCGGGATCAGAGAGGGATGGGAAAAAGGCTCAACATGGGTTCATCGCGCAGGTTTATCCCGAGCTACACGCGCGCTCGATGGAAGACGCTCGGCTCGATCGCCGGGAGTCCGAAGAGGCGGTTGTGCAGCATCTGCTCGAGAACTTCGAGGTCGCCGAAGTAAGACGTGGCCGGGGCGTTGTCGCCATTGCTGACCGCAGGGTCAGGATAGGACTGTAAGAGAGCCAGCCGATCGGGCAGGGGGGGATGGGCTGGGTCGTTGGAAGCCTTGTCGTTGGTCAAGACCTGCAGCCGCATCGCGCTATGGACTTCCGTCGGCAAGCGGTACCAGAAGGCGCGGAAGAACGCGTAGAGGTTGGGGACTTCGGGATCCTCGGGGTCGTAATGTTCGAGGACCTCGCGGAAGAGTGGCTGCACCAGGGCCACCTTGACCAGGGCAGAGGCGGCTGCGCTTCCGCCCGCGATCGTCGCCGCCGAGCGGTCGGCTCGTATCTCCTGGCCTCGAGCAATCGGTCCGATCACGCGGACCGACCAACGGCAGGTGATCCGTGCCAGGAATCCGAGCGGCCCATGCTCTCGGCCCTCGGCTTGATCCAGGGCCCGGCGAAGTCCCTCAACGAATCGTGCCGAATGGGCGGCTCGCGTCGCGTCACCTCGCGCCAAATGCGCAAGTTCGTGGGCGAGGATCGCCCGAAGCTCTGCCAGGGTGAGCACGCGGAGCAGCGGAAGTCCAAGGATCAGGGCCTGGGAAGTGCCCCACGCCACGACCCCACAGCAAGGCAGGTAAGTCAGCCGCACCTGGCCAGGGGGCTTCACTCCCAGCCGACGCGAGACCTCGTCGACCGTCGTAAAAATCAGGGGAGCATCCGAGCGGGCCAAGACCGGCCCCAGATCGGCGTCGGGATCCCGCGTTTCAGTGACGACCTGAACCCCTCCCAGCTCAACCAGGACGTCCCCCCACCCTTTGATTTCATCCTGAAGCCAACCACGGACAACCGGGACCAATCCTCCGAGCAGCAAGAGCAGGGCGGAGGTGACCATCACACCCACACGATAATTGGTCTCGAGGATGGTGAGCGCGAGTCCTCGCCACAACAAGGAGAACGAACCGGCCGACGCACCAGTCGTCAGCGGCAGAGTCGTCAACTCCTCACCACCGTTTCGCCGGCGCGCGCGGTAAGTCGCGCCGCAATGCCGGCAGAGCAGGCGATACTCTTCCGGCGCCCGCTCACCCAGCGGCTCCAGTCCTGTGCCACAACGGGGGCACAGCAACCCGCGAGGGGGCTGCCCGCGAACCATCGTCGGTCTCCGCGACCCTAAGAATCACGACGAGTGCTGGCCGGAACCGGCCAAATCGATCCGAGTCGTTATCCCGTCCAAGTTATCCCTGATCTTCTTCGGAGGATATCCCCTTAATCTTATTTGAGGGCTTCCTTTCCGAAAAAACCAGCCCAGGAAAGAGCGGACTTGCAACTCTCTCGCCAGATCCGCGATCACAAGGATCTCATCGTATTCACGATCCGTACCCGGCCAAACTATGTTTCCACAAAGTTGTTGTGTCGTTGGAAAGCTCACCCTTCGCAAGATTTGCGACATTTTTTCAGGAAATTCCCTACGTCCGTCGGAGTGAAGGGCTTGACGTTATGAGACACTTGTCTTAGGATTGGAGTGCGTCGGGGAGAGAGTCCGCCCCGGCCCCGGTCTCGCGGCGTTCCGACGGGACGTGAGAACGGGGCGAGTTCGTTCCGTTCGATTTCGTTGCAGAGAAGACCGACGATGGCCAAGCGCCCTCTTTCGATTCCCGATTCGGAGCTCGATGTTCTGAAGGTCCTCTGGGACCGAGGCCAGGCCACGGTTCGCGAGGTCCTGGAAACTCTCCGCGACGCCGGCCGCCAGTGGTCCTACGCCACGGTTGCCACGCTACTCGATCGGCTTGAAACCAAGGGCGTGGTTACAAGCGATCGTAGCGAGTTGGCGTTCGTGTACAAGCCTGTGATCTCGACTCAGGAAGTCCGTCAGAAGCGGGTGACCAATTTGGTCGACAAGCTCTACCAGGGGGAACCCGGTCTGCTCGTTCTCCATCTCTTGAAGTCACACCCGCTCGACCCGCGCCAGGCCAAGGAAGTGCGTGCGGTTCTCGAGGAAATGACGGGCGAGGCCGCCAAGAAGAAGAACCCGACAGATCCAACCACTCCGCTCTGATCTGATCACTTTCGAAAGAAAGTGACGGAAAGCGAGCGGCGGTTGACTTGCTGAGACGATTTCCTTCCTTGGTCCTTCAGAAGACAAGCGTATCCCGCCTCGGAGACGGAGACCGATTATGGCCCCTCGTTCTCGCTTGCGCCCTGCGCACCTGATTGTGCTGGTGCTCCTTGCCGCACCGGCGTGGAAGGTTGTGGAGCGATTGGGACGCCCTGGTGCTAAGGCCGTTCGTCCCGAGGTGATCGCAGCCGGCCGCGACCTTTTCAATCATGAGTGGACGCCCGGCGATCCGCTCACCCGCGGTGACGGCCTCGGTCCCGTCTTCAACGCCAAGTCGTGCGTCGAATGCCATAGCCAAGCCGGACCAGGGGGAGGCGGGCCGGTCTCCAAGAACGTGATGGTCTATGGCCTGGTGGGCAAACCCCAACGGGACGTTCCCCCATCGGGGGTCATCCATCAGAAGGCGGTTCGACCGGAGCTCCAGGAGACTCTCAACCTCGTCCATGCCGGACTGCCACGCACGCCTTCGATCCCGTTGAGCGATCTCCTCGATCGCTCGCGGTCCCGTCCCTCCGACGTCGTGGTCACTCAGCGGAATACGCCCGCACTCTTTGGCGATGGCCTGATCGACGCCGTCTCCGACGACACGCTGCTCTCGCATCAACGGGAGCATTCGACCCCGGCCCGCCTGGTCGGCCTCAACGGAGCGCGTGACTCGAAAGTCCGGGGGCGTATCGCTCGCTTGTCCGATGGAAGAATCGGCCGCTTTGGCTGGAAGCTCGAGTTCGCCAGCCTGAACGACTTCGTCAAGGCCGCTTGCGCCAACGAGATCGGTCTGTCCAACCCCAACCGTCCTCAAGCAACGCCCCTGGGAAAGCCCGGCTATCACGCGGAAGGAACGGACCTGACCGATGAGCAATGCTCAATCATGGGGGATTTCATCCGTGCCCTCCCGGCACCGAAGCAAGTGATTCCCCAGGAGGCAGGGGCGGCCAAGCGTGTCGAACGGGGACACGAACTCTTCGAGACGATCGGCTGTGCCGATTGTCACTCCGAGTCGCTGGGACCGATCGCCGGGATCTATTCCGACATGCTCCTGCACGACATGGGGATCGAACTCGAGTCGAGCACGGGGTATTACGGCTCGATCATTCCCCAACCGACGATCCGCAACGACAAATTCACGGTCTCCGAGCAGCCGACGCCGGCCGAGTGGCGCACCGCGCCGCTCTGGGGAGTCGCCGACTCCGGCCCCTATCTCCACGATGGCCGGTCCGAGACCTTGGAGGATGCGATCGAGCAGCATGGCGGTGAGGCCAGTGACATCGCCGCAAGGTTCAAGGACATGCCGCCGCAAGACCGAGCTGCGATCGTGGCGTTCCTCAAGACACTCCGGGCTCCGTCGGCTCCGGCCTCTCCCCTCGGAACCGAAACCCTCGCGTCGAAGTGATGAGATCACGTGATCGATCCCCCCATTCTGGTCTGCCAGTGTGGGCGACGACTCAAGGCGGCCGGGGCAACCCCCGGCCGCGTCGGTCGTTGTCCCTCCTGCGGGGAATTGCTTAGGGTCTCGACTTCCGAAATCCCTTCCCTGCCTCAGACGCAGCCCCAAACGACCGAAGCAGGGCAAACGTCCGGCTATGAAGTTGCTCCCGCCAAACCGACCGTATTCGTGGGGCGTTCGCAGCCGCGATTACGCGAACGGTCAGCTTCCCCGACCCCCAAGAACTGGGACGGTTTCCTCCCTGTTCCCGAGCGGCCTGAAAGCCGAAATCGAACCAGCTTGCTCTATCCGCTCTGGGGAGCAACCGGGATCGCACTTCTGGTCTTTGCGCCTCCCCTCCTTTGGTTCGCCAGTCTTCCCTTCCTGAGCATTCCCAACGCGCAGGTCCGAGATCTGCGAGGGCTGCTGGTAGGCCTCCTGGCGCTCCTGCCGGCGACCATGATGTTCGTCCCGGTCGCTTGTTTCATCCTCCTCTTTTTGGGGCGAGTCTTGGTTGCGAGTGCCCTGGGAGAGAGTCATCATCCCCGCTGGCCCGACTGGGAGCTCGGGGAAATGTTCCGAGGGCTCTGGCGTTGGATCGTCGCCCTCGTGGCGGGAGGATTCTTCGGCGGATGCCCTGCGGTGGGCTACTGGATCTATTGCGGAGACATCGACTTCTTCGACGCCGTAATCCTGACCGAACTCTCAGCGCTCGGGATCGTTTACGGCCAGTTCGCCCTCCTGGCGTCGATCTTGCACGACGACCCTCTCGGAGCCAACCCGGTGACCGTACTCCGAGCGATCCGGCGGGTCGGATGGGCGTGCATCACTCCTGCGGCCTGGATCATCGGCTTCGGCGGATTCATGGCCGTAGTCGGGAAGGTCGTGTTCCTGGTCGACGAACCGGCAATCTCGGCCTTCGCTTATTGGCTATTTTGGGTCGTCGGCTTGTATGCGATGATGGTCGTGCTTCGAATCCTGGGACTGTTCTACCATCGATACGCTCGCGTACTGGGTTGGTTTCGCGATCGTCCGAGATGGGGCGTTTGAGATGCGGAAGCAGTGGTACGACCCGAACGCTCGAATACTACGAACAGTAACCGAGGTTGAGGCCTCCGCGCAGGAGCTGGCGGGACGCCGGCGTCGTAAACGGCCGACCCTGTGGCAGTGCCTCCTCTACCCGATATGCGATGGTCCCGGGGTGGCGCTGCTCGTCTTCATGCCACCCTGCCTGCTCTTGTTGAGCCTACCAGTCTTCGACTGGATTGCCCTCGTCGACCCCTTTCGCCGCGCCAACTGGGCGCTCGGTCTCTTGGCTCTGCCGATCTTCCTGCCGTTGATGTTCAGTTTCGCCATGACGTTTGGCTACAGCCTACTCGTCCTGGGGCAGATGCTGGTCTCGAGCGCGTTGGGAGAAGCCGATCAACCGCACTGGCCTGAATGGAACCCCGACTCGATCTCGGAAGGGCTGGGGCGTTGGCTCTGGGCCGCAATCGTTGGGCTTGGGATTGGCGGATTTCCGATCGTGGCCTACTGGATCTACTGCGGAAACATCGATTGGTTCGATCGGATGGTCTTCGCCGAGCTGGCGATCCTGGGCGCAGGGTACGCTCAGATGGCCCTGGCTGCGGCCTTGTTGCACGACAACGTACTCGCCGCCAATCCCGTGACCGTTTTCGCGGCGATCCTGCGAATCGGTTGGGATTATGTGCAGCCGGCCATCGTCGCGGGTCTCGCCGTCATCGTGGCGGCGGTCGTCCTCTGGTCGGTCCTGTTCAGCATCCCCTCGCTCAAGCTTGCCGCGTTGGGGCTGTGGGGCTTCTGGGTGCTCATGCTCTACGAGGCGATGGTCGTCTTTCGGATGCTTGGCCTGACATACTACGCCCACTCCATCGATCTCGTCTGGTTCCGAAAGCGGCCCAAGTGGACGCGATCCTCGCGTTCCGGGCAGATCTATTCAAACTCGTGAATCACCGTCGACTTGATCGAAGCTGGAGCGATTCCCTCTCGAAGTATGTGCTCAGATCAGCCCAGGCGGACGAGGAGGATAATGGCGATGGTGTAGAAGATGAAGAGGCCCGTGGCATCGACGAGCGTGCTGATGAGCGGAGCGGAGACGAGTGCGGGGTCGATCCCAAAGCGGCGGGCGAGCAGGGGCACGAGCGCCCCGACGCCGTTGGCCCAAATGCAGATCCCCAGGATGGCGAGTGCAATGACGAGGCCAAAAACGGGCGAGTGTCCCAGCATGAGCCAGGTAAACACGAATCCGAGAGCCCCGAGCAAAACCCCTAAAAGGGTGCCGGTCAGGACCTCGCGGCCGAGGACGCGAAGGGTATCTTTGGGGCGGATTTCACTGAGGGCAAGGCCGCGGATGATCGTACCGACGGTTTGGCTTCCCGCGTTTCCCCCCGTGCCGATCAAGAGAGGAATGAATGCGTCGAAGTCGATCTCGGGAAACCGATCGTCGACCCAGTTGAACGAATGGACCACGAACCTCGTGATCGTGCCGGCGAGAAAGAGCATCAGGAGCCAGCCGATCCGCCTCCGGACGGCCTCGATGATCCGCCCCTGCCAGTACGACTCTTCATCGGACTCGTAGTCGCGGGAAACACCACCGAAGGCCAACATGTCTTCCGTTTGTTCGCGCCGGAGAATGTCGAGAGCATCGTCGTGGGTGATGATGCCGACGAGCATGTCGGAGGCGTCCACAACGGGAATCGCGAGTAAGTCGTACTTGGCGATCTGGCGCGCAACGGCTTCCTGTTCCTGGTCGACGCGGGCGAAGATCACGTCGCGTTGCATGATGTCTTCGATACGCGCGAGGGGACGAGAGAGGATCAAGCGCTTGAGTGAAACGAACCCGATGAGTTTTCGGCGCGAATCGACGACATAGCAGTAATAAATCGTTTCGCGGTCGGGAGCCTCATGCCGGAGCCGCTCGAGGGCTTCGCGGACGCTCAGGTGGGGCGGGAGCGTGACGTAGTCGGTCGTCATGGCGGCGCCGGCGGTCCCGGGCTCGTAGCTCGAGAGGCGGCGGATGTCGTCGCGTTCCGCTTGGGCGAGGTACGGAAGAATCCGGTCGACGCGCTCATCGTCCAGGCGATTGACGAGGTCGGCACGTTCGTCGTGCGACATCAGGTGGAGTAAGGTGGCCGCCTCATCGGGAGACATCGCCTTGACCGATCGAATCTGGCGCTCCGAGTCGAGGTAGCTCATCACCTCCGCTCGGCCTCGCGGAGGCAGAAGGCCGAGGATCGTATCCCCCTCTGCGGGCTCGAGGTCTTCGATGACCTCAGCGATATGGGCGGGGTGGAGATCACCGAAGAAGTCTTGGAGAGCGTCGTTTTCGCCCGCCTGAATCAGTTCCCGAAGATCGGGCACCAGCAGCGGATTTCGCATTCGGCACCCTTTTCCAACGTCGAGAGACACTCTCTCCATCAACCACCTCGGGGGCGGCTCCGATAATCACAGAGTTTCCGCTTCCACGGCGTCCGCGGCACTCCGGTCCAGCGTCGTCGCGCCGCGGGTTTGTTCCGTGGCGGTTATCCGATCACGTCTTTGCCGAGATAGGGCTGAAGCACCTTGGGCACGTCAACGCGGCCATCGGCGCGCTGGTAATTCTCAAGAACGACGATCAAGGCTCGGCTGAGCGCCACCGCCGTTCCGTTGAGGGTATGTACAAACCGCGTGCCTTTCTGACCCGAAGGACGGTAGCGAATGTTGAGCCGACGCGACTGGTAGTCGGTGCAGTCCGACGTGCTCGTCACTTCGCCGTATTCACCGGCCTCACCCCGTCCCGGCATCCAGGCCTCGATATCAAACTTGCGATACGCAGGGCCGCCAAGATCGCCCGAGCAAATGTCGAGAACTCGATAAGGAATTCCCAAACTCGAGAAGATGTCCTCCTCGATGGCCAGGAGCTGTGCATGCATTTCGCCCGACGCTTCGGGCGTTGTGTAGGCGAACATTTCTACCTTGGTGAACTGGTGGACTCGGTAGAGTCCTTTGCTCGCCCGACCCGCCGCCCCTGCCTCGGTGCGAAAGCAGTGCGACAGGCCGACGTACTTGAGGGGCAGCGCGGTCTCATCAAGAATTTCGTCCGCGTGCATCCCGCCGAGCGTGATTTCGGCGGTCCCGATCAGGCTCAGGTCCGAGTTCTCAACCGAGTAGATCTGGGTCTCGGTACCTCGGGGCGTGAAGCCGATTCCCTCCAGAATGCTGTTACGGGCAAGGTCCGGGGTGGTAATGGGTGTGAACCCCGCCTCCACCAGTTTTCGGATCACGAACTGCTGAAGTGCGAGTTCCAAGAGAACCGCGTCATTCTTCAAGAAGTAAAATCCGTGTCCCGAGACTTTCGCGCCGCTCTCGAAGTCGATCAGGTTGAGGGCTTTGCCGATCTCGACGTGGTCCTTCGCGGGGAATTCGAAGACCCGGGGGGTACCGACCTGGCGAAGCTCTCGGCTCTCATCTTCCGTCAAGCCGATCGGAGCCTCGGGGTGAGTGAGGTTGGGAATTCGACCCAACCTGTGTTTGGCCTCGGCTTCGAGCACCTTCAGTCGCTCTTCGCTCTCAGCAACCTCCGCCTTGAGGCGCTTTCCCTCGGCGACGAGCTCCGCTCGCCTCGCAGGATCCTTCTCCTTACCGGTGGCCTGGGCCACTTCGTTTTGCTTGCGTCGAACTTCTTCGACATCCTGGAGCAGCGTTTTCCGCTCCCCCTCAAGACGGACAAAGTGATCGACCTCTTCGAGGATTTCCGCCGGAACATTCCGATTCCGGCAATTCTCTTTGACGGTCTCGACGTTGGCTAAGACGTATTTCGAATCAAGCATCGATCGACCTTTGATCGGAGAATAATCGTGACCGCTGTTGAGTTCGATCCGGAAGGAGGGACCGTCAAAGGGCCCAAAAGAGGCCGCAGGTCAAGATACCCTTCCTGAATCACACGCGACAAGGCCGGTAGGGCGTGAGCAGCCCTCGATTCCACAGATGCCGCTCAGTAGACGGAGGCTCGCGCCGTCACAAAATAGAGAACCTTTTTCATAAAGACACTTGAGTCGCTAAGATTCTTCTTGTATGTGAGCGATTGCCGTCTTTGCTCTCTGCGAGAATCGCTCGCTCTGAATTTCGCAGGGTCGGTCGGCCGCCCGAATCCCCGGAGCTCCAGGAACGTCCCCGACGCCGGCGCGATGGAGTCGCGTTCATCGAAGACCTTGCGTCGGCCATCGAACAACAGGATTCAAGCTACGAAGTGGTTTCCGCGGCCAGTTCGGCCAGTAGATGAGCGCTCGTCTTGATGCCTCGATGGAAATCGGCCAAGGAGAACTTCTCGTTCGGGCCATGGAGATTGTCGTCGTTTTGGCCCCAGCCTAAAAGCAAGGTGTCGACGCCAAGTTGATTCTTGAGGAGACCGACAACCGGAATCGAGCCTCCTTCTCGGATGAAGACTGGTTCCGTACCAAAGCCGGACTTGATCGCCCGCACGGCAGCTCGGACGCCGGGGCTGTCGACCGAGACCAAGACGGCAGGGGCCCCGTGATGGACGATCACTTCCAGGGTAACCCCGGGAGGACAGACGGCTTTCACGTGTTCGCGGAATTGTTGAGCCACCGTCTCCGGGTCCTGATTCGGTACGAGACGGAAACTCAACTTGGCTCCTGCTCGAGCCGGGAGGACCGTCTTGGGACCGGGTCCTTGGTATCCCCCGAAGATCCCATTGACGTCACACGTCGGCCTCGCCCACTTCCGTTCCAGGGTCGTATAGCCCGATTCTCCCTCGAGCGACGTGACACCGAGGTTGGCTTGGAATTCTGCCTCGGAGAAGGGAAGCTTTGCGAACTGAGCTCGCTCCCAGTCTTCCATGGGAAGCACCGAGTCGTAAAACCCGGGAATCCGGATTTTTCCGTCCGCTCCTTTCAGGCTCGCGAGAATCGTGGCCAACGCGTTGCACGGATTCGCGACCGCGCCGCCGAAGCCGCCCGAGTGCAGGTCATTTTTGGCTCCGCGGACGATCAACTCGAAATAGGCGAGTCCCTTCAGCCCATAGGTGATGGCGGGTAGCCCCGGCGCGAACTGGCTCGAGTCGGAAATGACCGCATAATCGCAGGCCAGCCGCTCCTGGTTCTCGGCGACAAACTTCTCCAGATTGGCCCCACCCACCTCTTCCTCACCTTCGATGAGGAACTTCACGTTCAATGGCAATCGGCCCTCGGTTTTGAGCCAAGCCTCCGCCGCCTTGAGGTGGGTGAACATCTGCCCTTTGTCGTCGGTGGCACCCCGGGCAAAGAGGTTCCCGTCGCGGACGGTCGGTTCGAAAGGAGGTGAGAGCCAGGGTTCGAGTGGCTCCGGGGGCTGCACGTCGTAGTGCCCATAGATCAGGAGAGTCGGTTGTCCTGGAGCTTTGAGGTACTCTCCATAGACTAGGGGGTGCCCCTGAGTGGCGATCAACTCGGCTTGAACCCCCATGCGGACCAGATCATCGCGGACGAACTCGGCCGCGCGGCGCGTGTCCTCATCGTGGTCAGGCTGGGCACTCACGCTGGGAATACGCAGGAGCGCTTTGAGCTGCTCTTCGAAAGTACTGCGCTGGGTCTCGAGATAGGTCTCCACCTGGTCGATCGCCATGTCCGAGAACCCTCTTTCGTCGCCGAACTAGGAACGAGATCATGCCCTGCCTGAAAGAGGCTTCAGTATAACATCGAGGTAACGTTCGAGCTAAGGTCTTAGGCCGTCGACATCTGCCTCGTGTTCCCCGACCTCGACTCCGATGCCATGCGCATCGTCGCGCGAATTTCACCGGCAGTGGCACTCGAGTAGAACCGGCAGGGAGTTACTTGCCTGCTCAGGCTGCCCTATCGGTCAAATCCTCCGAAACGTTTCAGAAATTACAGACGACCCATTCTTAGGAGAAACCGCCTTAGAGTGTGCGATCACAACGTTGATTTCTCGAAGCACCGAATTTAGGGTAGGGGCGTGGTAACTCTTGTTCCCAACGCTGCTAAAGTTTACAAAAATAGGTGTAACCGCTCGTTCTGCGAAGACCCTTTCAGAAAGAGTCGTGGTCCTCAAAATGAGACTCAAGTTTTTGGCGGACACGACCGAACGAGCGGTGCCCATGCAGCGTACCGGATCATGGCACTCGATTTGCCTGAGGTTGGATTAACGCTTCGTGACAACGGATGAACCGTTCCACGATCAATGGAGTGAGTTGTGCCTCGTGCTCGCATCGGTTCGCTCCTTGGGTCCCCTTCACTTTGTTTTTCATCGCGGGCGAGTTTTCGACGCAGGACGTGGTATATATAGAAGAACGGCATTGAAGCGGTGCCAACGGAAAGGCGACCGTCCCCGGGGTGGGTTTCGACTACCTTGGGCGCGGTGTCGAGCGGACGTCTTGGATGACTAGGTTCGGGTTTTAACCCCGAAGACGCTCGACGCAGTGACCGAGGACTCTCTACGAAACATTCCCAAAGTGTTCGTCGCGGTAGGAGGGGACCCTTTTCTATGAGTTTTATTCAGCGCTTCCTCGAGCGGGTGTTGCGCACCAACACGAGCCGTATGCCGCGTACAAGCTTTGACGATCTGAGCCAAGACCAGCTCGATGCTCACCTCCGAATCGGCCGCTACGGAAACTTTTCCCTGACCGACGCGGTGCGTCCGTCCTTCGGGCTGGAGGTCGTGCCTCGCGAAGGTTATCGACGCGACGTCTATTGCGACCCGGAGACCGGCAACAAGATGCCGGTGCTGGCTGCGTCGGTGTCCGCCGAACGCCTCTTCGATGTCCTGATGGACCTGCTCGACCCGCTTGGTGAGGAAGTCGACGTCGTCATGGAGTCGAGCCACGAGAGCGAGCCGGGCTTGCATGCCGATCTTTACCGTGAACACATCGATACCGTCATTCTCAAGAGCACGCTGTACGACTACGAACAACTGCTGTTGCACGATGGATGCACCGGCCTGGCCGCCCTCAACCCGAACGGACCGATGGAAGTGCAATTCGACGAACATAAACTCTTGTTTGTCTATGCCAATGACCTCGAACCGTTCGAGGCAATTCTCATCGAGCATGGCTTGAAGCGCGACGATAGCCTCAAGTTCCTCTCGGAAGCCGAGCACCTGCATTCCACCGACGATGTGTATCGCGACCAGTTCGAGGAGTTGCGTTACCGACTCGGAATTGATCATTAACCGATCTGTCCGGCTGGTTCTTTTCCTGTAGAGCCGGGACGCTCACTGATCCTTGATTTCCCGTAGGGCAGGCCTTGGCCTGGCGAAGCTCTTGCAAACAGCTCTGGCCAAGCCCTGCCCTACGAGAAGAATGCTTGGTGGGGGTAACCACTCTGCAAAGAAGGGGACTTGACTGATGCTCGACCAGGAATGCCCAGGAGCAAGGGGAGAGGCACCTCGCGAACTCTGAGTCAGCCTCCTTTTCTGTTGGGCGTTCTTAGGTCCGCAGTGGCGGCCAACTCGCCTTGGCCTCATCGACGAACGGCTCCTGGGGCCGGGCTTCCACTCCGCGAAGCTCGGCCCCGCTCCATTGGCTGGACCTTCCGCCAGGATGGAGTCCTCATGAGGATTGCGAGTCTCAGTCTCGTGGTTCTCAGAGGGGATCCGGATCAGGGTTAGCCATGTGAAAACAGGAAGGGTGGGTGGCCGGGAGGAGCGAAGCGACGCCCCGAGGACGAGTCTGGGCCGATCCCCGGGGCCTCTAAGATTCGTTCTCGGCCACTGCCGGATAGTCGCTCACTCAATTTGACCGACGATGCGGACGTTTCGTAACATGAATCGCTCGACGCTCCCAAGACGGCGGGAGTTGAGAAGATTGGCCATGGGGACGCGGAGATGGCGAGGCTTCGGGACGCCTGGCAGAGATGGTTGCCGACGATCGGCTTGATCGGGATGATCGGCTGTGGCTCAGGACAAAAGGCAGCGACGAAAACCACTCCTTCGTTCGCTGGGATCAAGCTCGTCGCCGCGGCGGTCGGTGATCCCGCAATCCTCGCGACCGTTTCCTCTCAGCATGGAGAATGGTCAGCGACACGAGGGGCCGAGGTCAGCTTCCAGGAGAAACCCGTTGATCCCAAGGCGACGACGGGGGTCGACCTTCTCTTCTTCCCCGCCCATCGCCTGGGCGACCTGGTCGACGCCCGGGCTCTGGCCGTCATCCCCGAGTCGTTGACGCGACCTTCGACGAAAACGGATCCGGAGACGAGTGAAGAGACAAAGACCGAGGAGGCTCCTCCCGATCCCTTGCAATTCGCCGACGTGGTCCCGGCTTACCGCGAGCAAGTGAGTCGTTATGGCCGCGACCGGATGGCGCTACCCTTCGGCGCCTCGGCCCTGATCCTCGTCCACAATCGCTCGGCCTTTGAGAGCGAAGCCAATCGCAAAGCAGCCGCTGACGCCAAGCTGAAACTCGAAGCGCCCGGAACATGGAACCAGTTCGACGCACTCGCCAAGTTCTTCCAGGGGAGGGATTGGAACGGCGACGGCACTCCCGACCACGGTGTGGCTCTGGCGCTCGGTCCTGATGCTGAAGGGGTCGGGGACGCGATTTTCCTTGCGCGAGCGGCAAGCCTTGGCCAGCATCGCGACCAGTACTCGTTCTTGTTCGATGCCGACACGATGGCCCCTCGGATCGATTCACCACCATTTGTGGAGGCGCTCCAGGGCTTGGCCGCATTGAAGGACGCGGGTCCCCCCGAGGCGGCCACGTTGGACGCGGAAGCCGCGCGTCGGGCGTTTTCGCAGGGGAAGGTGGCTCTGTTGATCGATCGGGCTGAAACGGCTGGCCGTTGGGGAAATCAAAAGGGCATCGGGGTGGTTCCCTTGCCCGGTTCGGAACGGGTCTACGACCCGGCCCGGAAGCTCTGGGAGAATCTATCGACGCCCAATCGTCCTAGCTGCTTGCCCTACGGTGGAGGATGGCTTGTCGGGGTTACCGCCTCGGCGAGTCCCAAGTCCCGCGAAGCCGCACTCGACTTCGCCGCCTATCTGATCGGTCCCGAAACGGCGACGCTCCTGCGTGGCGGTCGTGGTTTCCCGATGTTGCCGGTACGATCCGCACTCATCGGACAGGGCTTATCCGGAGCCTCGAGCGCTTCCGGCGTCGATTCCAAGCAATGGGCTGATGCCGTTAGCCGCACGGTGATGGCTCAGAAAGTCGTCGCGGGACTTCGGATTCCCGATTCCTCGGGCTACCTCGCCGATCTCGCCAAAGCACGCGCTGCCGTTTTGAAGGGAGAGAGTCCCGAACTCGCCTTGAAGAGCGTGGCCGAGGCTTGGACGGAACGTACGAAACGATTAGGCACGGCCCGTCAGCTCTGGCACTACCGCCGCAGCCTCAACGCGTTGGTCACCTCGCCGGAGCCGCCGGAGCGTTGAGGCGAGAACGGAGGACGTTCCATGGACGAGGCCGAAGAAACGACCTCGACGACGTCCGGGGCGGATACCGAGATGCAGCAGGTTCTCGGACTCTTCGACCTCCCGGCGTTTGCCCGTCGCGGACAGGAGCTCGAGCACTCCCTCGCGCGGCTTGATCAGCACTGCCGCCGCGAGCGAGGCGCCATGCTCGAAATGGTCCGACTGCGGCTCCGCCAATGGGCCTCGGCCAGCGAAGGCCCGGAGGCCTGGCAGACCATCTTCACCGCTCCCCTCGATCCGTTGTGGACGCTCTGCGAAGCCGAGCCTCCGGTCTGGTCCGGTCGCCCCAGCCATCGTCGACGACAACGCGCCATCGCACGCGACCTGATCGCCAGCATCGAGCGTTTCAATCGTCGGTGGACTGAATACCTCGAAACTCTCAAACTCGAGCGCATCAACTTTTTGATCGACCAGTACAACCGCTACTACGTCCTCGAAAAAGAGTGTATCCTCAGCTCGGTTCGGCTGGCCGCGAGAAACTTCACTCCCAAGTCTCCCGTGACATCTGAACAGTTGTTCGAGCTGTATCCAATCCTGCCTGTTCCCTTGCTTCTCGGATGAGGATCTCGTACCAATCGTCGCTGTGGCGATCAGCGTTGCTTGAGAGGCCGGAACCCATGCGGAACCATGAGCGGGACTCCAAGCGCAATCATCGCTTCAGCACGACTCATGAAGCAGACCACCGATAGGCTGGTCTCGGTCTCCGATCTCCCCGAATCCTGGTCGCGATCGCTGCAAGGAGGTGACCTTGGCTCTCTCGGCTGACTCGAAAACCAACGCCGGTCTGCTTCGCGGGATTATCTTCGATATGGATGGGGTCTTGGTCCTTTCCGAGCCCCTGATTGCCCAGGCCTCGATGCAGATGTTCGCCGAGAAGGGATATCAGGTCCAACACGATGAATTCCAGCCTTTCATCGGCATGGGGGAGGATCGTTTCATCGGCGGCGTGGCCGAAGCGCGAGGGATCCCTCTCGACCCCGTTCGCGACAAAGCACGAACCTATGAGATCTACCTCGGGCTCATCAAAGGGCGGTTACATCCGCTGCCGGGGGTCCGCGAATTTGTGTCCGAGGTTCGGAGACGCGGATTACGACTTGCCGTCGCTTCGAGTGCGGATGCGATCAAGGTCGAGGGGAACCTGAACGAGATCGGCCTTCCCCCTTCGACGTTCGACGTGGTCGTTAGTGGCAGTGACGTGGCGCGCAAGAAGCCGAACCCGGACATTTTCCTGGAGGCGAGCCGGCGGCTCGAGGTCGAACCGGCCGCTTGCCTCGTGATCGAAGATGCTATCGCCGGCGTGGCGGCCGCCAAAGCGGCCGGAATGCGTTGCCTGGCGGTGACCACTTCGTTTCCTGCCGAGAAACTCAGTGCGGCCGACTGGGTCGTGACCGACCTCGCTCACGTCCCCCCCGATGCGCTGAGCTGGTAACTTGAGACGACCGACAGGGGGCACGGTAAATTCAAGGGTCGGTGGCCACGCCGGTTCTGAGCATCATCCAATAAACGGTACGGAAGAGGGCATAACCAATCGCGCCACTGATCGTGTTCAAGAGGACATCGTCGATGTCGGCGACGCGATAGCCAGTGAAGAACTGGAGCAGCTCGATCAGCAAACTCAGCCCAGCGCTGATGGCAACAACGAACCCGAAGCTTGTGCGTCCTGTACGAATGAGCGGCAAAAGAAACCCGATCGGAATGAACACGGCCAGGTTTCCCAGGATATTGACCACCATCTCCATCCCCCCCTTTTGGAGGAAGATGCCGACGGTTCGAAGGATGACGAGATTGGATCGACTGTGGGGGGGAAGCCGCTGACTCGTATGATGGAGAATCAACGTTAGGTAGACGAGCAAAAGACCATAGCCGGCGAGCAGTAGGGCCATGAAGGTCTTACGCAATTCCAGAGTCCCCACTAGAAAGCCGAAATGGACCAAGACGTAAGCGTCGAGGCGTTTGACGGTTCCACTCTGGCAGACCTCCATCGCATCATAGCGGCCTACCGAGGACGGGCAACCCCGACCTTGGATTGGGATGCATGCAGGAAACGATTGTTCCTTGTTTTGACCGACCCTGAAACGATCCTGCTCAGTTTCTGAGTTCGCTCGCCTTATGTTTTCACGAAGGTGCCCGACCGCACCTCCAGGCCCCGACCGCACCCAGGAGTCCCTCCTCCATGCCGATGCTCGACCGCGAGGAATACATCGAGCAGGCTTATTTCTTCCATGCCTTTCGGGAACGAGTCATGGATGGATTGCCTTCTCAAGAGGTGCTCGCCCGCATCGGAGAAGAGCTGCTCTCTACGACCCGACTACCCCTGGCCGTCTCGTTTCTCTGCACCGAGATGAAGTCGTCGGGCCTGCTGGGACCGGCCATGGAACGGATCAGCCATTATTTCACTCCCTTTCAAACTCATGTGATCGCGCAAGCGGAAGCTGACGTCAGCCGCTTCCCGATGGACCAGGCGCTCCTCATCCTCGAGCGCGAGGCCAAATACAAGGCAGAGAGTCCCTCGCTTGCCGGGATCTTCGTTTTCCAGTTCGAGGCCCTCTCGCGGAATCGGCTCGGTTATGGCCAGGGCCTGGAGGCGATGGCGCAGGACCCGATTTACCCCGAAGACTGGTGCGACTACATCCGACTGCTCCGGGCCCGACTGGGAGACGTCGACTTTGCCGACCTGATCTTTGTGCGCTCGGCCTATTTCGTCGTGGAACAGCGGCGTCGCGTCCACGACTTCGTGCCGAAGTTCCCCATCCTCTTCGGTGAAAAAGAAGGGAAAATCGCCCGTGCCAATCGCGGTCGAGATCCCCTCTATCTCTTCTCGGCCTTGCAGAGACAGCTTGGCTACCCCGAGGTCCCTCGGCCTCGACGTCCCGATGAGGCCGAGGCTCGCATCGCTCTGCTCGAACAGCGCGTCACTCTGCTCGAGAACCGCCTCAAGTCGGCGGAATCCGAGCTCCATAACGAGGTCGACCTCTCCCAACTCCGGGTCAAACCCGAAGACACGGCCGGTCCCCCCTCGGGCTGGGGAAAGAAAGATCTGGACTGAGGCCACTGCGAACCGAACCGACAGGGACAACACCAGGAATCTACCTATGAAAGTTCATGCTCGATCGGCGATTCAGCCCAAGTCGAACGCGAGAGAAAAAAACGCTCTCACCGGAACGATCCTCGCTCTCGGCCTCTGGCTATCAGCCGTAGCAGAGATACCTCTGCGTGCCGCCGAGCATCGAGCTCTTCCGAAGTTCGACCGTGTGGTCGTCGACTCCAACCTGCCTGGTGGTTATCAAGTCGAAGTTGCCGACGTCAACGGTGACGGGCGACCCGACATCGTTGGCCTCGGGGGTGGAACCTGCGCCTGGTACGAGAATCCGTCGTGGAAAAAACGGATCGTCAGCACGCCCAAGGAAACCCCTCGAATCATCAGTAGCGCAACTGCCGACCTCGACGGCGACGGCAAGGCCGAGATCGCTATCGCCTACGAGTTCGAGATGAATCAACCCAAGCTAGGGCAACTCGCCCTCGCATCACAAAATGGCGGCGATGCCTGGACGATCACCCCGATCACCAGCCTGGGGAGTATTCATCGCCTGCGCTGGGGGGACGTGGACGGCGACGGCCAGCGCGACCTGGTGGTGGCACCGATCTTCGGGCCCAAGGCGTTGCCTCCGCTCTTTGAGCAAGACCAGGCCCACATCGTCTACTTCCGCACCGGGTCGGATCCGAAGGCCGGGAAATGGTCGGCGGTGCCGATCGGCGAAAGGCCCGTACTCCACGCGATCGAGGTCCGCAAGGCTCAAGGCGGAGACCTTATCCTCACGGCCGACAATCTCGGCGTCGCCTGCTTCCGGCGCGATGCGCAAGGTTTCTCATTCAAGAATCTGATCCAGGGCGCTCCGGGGTCGGCCCCAAAGAAGGGATCGAGCGAGGTCCATCTCGGCAAGCTCAACGATGGGCGGACCTTCCTTGCCACAATCGACCCCTGGCACGGTCAAGACGTCTCGGTTTCTGTCAGCGTTACTCCTTCCACTGAGGGGCACGAAACCGAAGGCCCCTTTGCCGCTCGAACCGTGATCGACGACTCCATCAAGGAAGGGCATGCCCTCTGGGTGGCCGACGTCGACGGCGACGGTGACGACGAAGTCTTCGCCGGCTACCGCGGCCCGGGGACGAGCGTTCTGGCCTACGACTTCAACGGCAAAGAGTGGACCCGAACCGTCCTCGACCCAGCGATCGCCGCGCAAGATCTCCGCGGAGGCGACATCGACGGGGATGGCACCCCGGACGTCGTCGCCATCGGCGGCTCGACGCACAATGTCGTTTGGTATCGACCACGTAAGCAATAAGTTTAGTGTCTCCGCACGTGAGGTTGCGATGAGTACGATACACGCCGTCACCGCAAATGAGCTGTGGGAACGGTTCCACGATGGCTTACGCCACGAACTCGTGCGAGGAGAGTTGAGGACAATGTCGCCGGCTGGGAGCGAACACGGGGTGATCGTCGTGACGATCACTCTGCTCGTCGGTCAGTTTGTCAAGGCTCAGCAGCTCGGTGTGGTGTTCGGGGCGGAAACGGGCTTCAAAATCACAGCCGACCCCGACACCGTGCGAGCCCCCGACATCGCTTTCGTCCAGCGCGACCGAGTGCCTCCGGCGGGAATCCCGGTTACCTTCTGGCCTGGAGCACCGGATCTTGCCATCGAGGTGGTTTCCCCGAGCGACACCCTGGAGGGAGTGGAAGACAAGGTCGCCGATTGGCTGGACGCTGGGACTCGAGCCGTTTGGGTCGTGAAACCCAGGCGCCGCAACGTCTCGATCTTTCGAAAACTCGACGAAGTGAGAATTCTCACCGAGGGGGACGAGATCGACGGCCAAGAGATCCTTCCTGGCTTCCGCTGTCGGGTCGCCGAGTTTTTCGCCTGAGGCGTGAGCCTGACTTCACGAAAAATTCCAGAAACTGGGATTGGGGAGACTCGCCGGCGCATTACTTGGGAAAAGGGGGCCTCAAGGACGGGGAGTGGCCGGCATGGCGAAGGGATGCAGCAACACGATCCTCCCGCACATTCAGCGAGCCTTTCAGGCCGGCAGCATATCGGGGCTCTCGGACGGCGAGCTCCTGGAGCGGTTTTCGACTCGGAACGATGAACTGGCCTTCGAGGCCCTCGTGGCGCGGCATGGTCCGATGGTGCTCCGGGTCTGCCGCAACCTCCTGCGTGAGGAGTCGAACGTCGAGGACGCCTTCCAGGCCACCTTCCTCGTCCTTGTCCGAAAAGCCAAAGCCATCTGTCTGAAGGATACGCTCGGTCCTTGGCTCTACGCCGTGGCAACTCGGGTCGCTCAAAGGTCGAGAGCGAAGGATTCCCAGCGCCAGCAACGGGAGCGTGCGGGGAGTGCGCTGGAGGCGTCGGCTCCGACCCGAGATGCCGACTTGCACGAACTTCCCGCGATCCTCCAGCGTGAGTTAGCCAGGCTCCCGGAGCACTTCCGGGCTCCGATCGTTCTCTTTCACCTCGAAGGTTTGAGCCACGACCAGACCGCCGCGCAACTTCGTTGGCCCGTGGGCACGGTACGGAGCCGCCTGGCTCGCGCCCGAGGCCTTCTCCGGGAGCGATTGATTCGGCGAGGGTTCACGTTCTCGGCCACCGCACTCGGTCTTGCCTTGGGCCGTCAAACCGCGACGGCGGCTGTCCCCAGGAAATTGTCCCTGATCACGATCGAGGCCGCGACCCGGCTCTCGATGAAACAAGGAGTGGCGGCCGGGATCGCCTCGGCCTCGGTTGTGTCTCTCACGGAAGGAGTCCTGTACACGATGTTCCTGAGCAAAGTGAAAGTCGCGGCCACCGTTCTGATCGCGGTTGGAGCCCTCGTGGGTGGAGTCGCTGTCCGAGGCGGTGAGGATCCGAAAGGCGAGAAGGCGCGGCCCTCGACGACTGAGACGAAAACGAAGGTTTCGTCGGTGATCCGGGCAACGCTCTCAGAAGAAATCGAGTCCAAGCTTAACGTGCCGGTCTCCCTCATGGTCGAGGACCGGCCGTTGTCTGAGGCCGTTTCATCCCTGACCGACTCCACGGGACTCGAGATCGCTTTTGATTCGAAAGCCCTCCGCGATCTCGACCTGACCACGTCGTTCCCGGTCACCTTGCAGGTCTCGGGCGTGAAGCTCAAGTCCGCGCTCAAGCTCTTGCTCAAGCCGATGGGCTTGCAGTACAAGGTCGATGGTGAAGTGCTCATGATCACGAGCCTTCAAAGACGTTTGGACCCGTCGTATGCGCACACTTATTATGTGGGCGACCTGATCAGTCCTTTTGGAAATAAAAACGAATCGGGAAGAGCCGCTCGAGTGGATTTCGGCCCTGTGATCGAGCTCATCACAACAACGGTGGAGCCTGGTACATGGAACGTTGTTGATGTGAATACTAATGACGATAAGACCGCACTGTCTTCGATCCCCCCGAAATCTAACAACCCTCAAGGGACGATCACACCATTTTTCTTGAGCATTAGTTTAATCATTAGGCACACTCCTGAGACCCACGAGAAGATTGCGACCTTATTGCAGCAGGTTCGCCATCTCCAGAATCACCGAAACGGACAGCTCCAGTCTCATGCTCCTGGAACTCCTTGCCCGGCGGCCGGCAACGCAGGTGATTCTCCTACGGACTCCAAGGCAGGCGCGACTACGATTGCCCGCGAAGCGCCTTTCAATCGCAACTTCGAGCCAGTCGTAACAACGGTCAGCGTGTCGCCTACTGGCCGGTTACTCATCGATCGTAAGTATGAGCGGATCGAAAGTCTCTTGAAGGAAATGGGGCAGCGATTTACGGAAGTGAATCGTGAACTCGAACAGCTCAAACGTGAACGGAAGGTGCAATGACCGAGATCAATACTTGATGTGGGAGATCCGCGCATCAGGTTCGACAACAACGTTACACGAGCTGGCTCGACGAGCTTCACGAGTTGGTCGGGCCAGTCTGTTAATATTGCGTGAGAAGCCTTTCGAAAATCATTCTTGTGGCGCTCGGCAATGTGGCGAAATCATGAAGGGTTGGTTGAACGTGTACGTGCCGGTTGGCTTGTCTTGAAGGAGTCATTATCCTGGGACGGACGATGGATCGACTTCCGGTTCGATTCGGGCTCGTTGCGGCCAACAAGGGTATGACTCCATGACGTGTTACCGACTGATGGCGATGTTGATGATCTGCGTTTCCGGAGCCGCGCTAGGCTCCGAACCCTCGCCTTCCAAGCCGACCTGGCCGGGGGTTACGCCGGCGGGAACGGTGTTGCTTCCCAACGGCTGGTCGCTCAAGCCGGCAGGGAAGCAGTCGGCCCTGGGGGATTTCCCCGTGCTGATTGCCGAGCATCCCAGCGAACCGATTCTGGCCGTCCTCCACGCGGGATATGGCGAGCACGAGGTTGTCACGGTTGATGCGAAGAGCAGCAAGGTGATCGGCCGGGTGTCCGTGCCCGAGACCTTCGCGGGCCTGGTCTGGTCGAGCGATGGGAAGCAGTTGTACGTGGGCGGAGGCTTTGACGACGTCGTCTATCGCTTTGACCATGCGGATGGTTTGCTTTCGAACAAGTTCAAGCTCGCTGATCCCAAGGGGGGGAAGGGGCAGAAGGTAATAGCGGGACTTGCCCTGTCGAGGGATGGGAAGACCCTCTGGGTGGCCAACGCCTTCGGCCACTCGTTGTCTTGCTTCGACACCTCGGGCAAGCTTCTCCATGAACTGACCCTCGAGGCCGACTCCTATCCTTACGGGCTCGCCTGGGATGAGAAGAAGAATCGGCTCTACGTCAGCCTCTGGAATCAAGCGCAGGTGCTTGTCGTCAACACGGAGACCAACGCCGTCGAGGCGCATTGGTCATCGCAGGAACACCCCAACGAGCTCATCCTGGCGCGTGAGGGGAAAGTCCTCTACGTGGCCAACGCCAACCGCAACACGGTCTCCGTCTTTGACACCGAGGCTGGAAAGGCCGTTGAGGTCATCGGCACGGCGATCGACCCCCGGGCTCCTTCCGGAAGCACGCCGAGCTCGCTGAGCCTCACGCCGGATGAGTCGGTCCTCTTCGTCGCCAATGCCAATACGAACGACGTGGCCGTCGTCAACGTGAAGGAGTTGGGTGAGAGCACTCCCTTGGGATTCATCCCGGCCGGCTGGTATCCCACCTCGGTGCGCGTGTCGCGCGACGGCAAGACGATTTACGTGGCCAACGGTAAGGGAGCCAACTCCAAAGCGAATCGGGAGGGCCCCAACCCCCTCGCCAAAGGGGTGAGCTCGCCGACCCGTGAATATATCGCCGGGCTCTTTCGAGGCACCCTCTCGACGATCCCGATGCCCGGTCCCAAGGAGATGGCCGCGTATTCGAAGACCGTTTATGAGTGCAGCCCACTCAAGAAGGACGATCCCCAGGCGGTCACGGGCCCGGCTCCGGCCCAGGGAAATCCCATCCCAAGCAAACTGGGCGACCCTTCGCCGATCACGCATTGGGTCTACATCATCAAGGAGAATCGCACCTACGACCAGGTCTTCGGCGACATGCCCGAAGGGAACGGCGAACCGAGCCTCTGCCTCTTTCCTGAGGAGGTGACTCCCAACCATCACGCCCTGGCGCGCGAGTTCGTCTTGCTCGACAACTTCTATGTTGATGGTGAAGTCAGTGCTGATGGGCACGAGTGGACGATGGGAGCCTACGCTACGGATTACGTCGAGAAGACGTGGCCGCTCTCTTACCGAGGCGATCGTCGGGTTCCCTATCCGGCGGAAGGAGTACTCGCCATATCGCGACCCGCAGGCGGTTACCTCTGGGATCGCGCGGCGGAGAAGAGGGTCAGCTATCGCAGCTACGGCGAGTTCATCCAGAATGACAAGAACCCAGAGAATCCGGCGACCACCAAGGTCCAGGCCCTCCAGGGACATTTCGACCCCAAGTTTCGTAGCTACGACCTCGCCTATCCCGACGCCAAACGGGCCGATCGCTTTCTCGAAGAGCTTGCCGAGTTCGAGAAGAGTGGCGAGATGCCTCGTCTGATCGTCATGCGACTACCCAACGACCACACCTCAGGGACCGCTCCGGGCAAGCCGACGGTGATCGCCTATGTCGGTGACAACGACCTGGCACTGGGCCGGGTGGTCGAAGGATTGAGCAAGAGCCGGTTCTGGAAACATCTGGGGATCATGGTGGTTGAAGACGACGCCCAGAACGGCTCCGATCACGTGGATGCGCACCGCACGGTAGCCCTGGCCATCAGTCCGTACACCCGGCGCAAGTCGGTCGACTCGACGATGTACAGCACCTCTTCGATGCTGCGGACGATGGAGCTCTGCCTCGGACTCGAGCCGATGAGCCAGTTTGACGCCGCGGCCCGGCCCATGTCTCATGCGTTCGTGGCTGAGCCCAACCTCACTCCCTACACTCACCGGCCTGCCAGGGTCGACCTCAAAGCCATCAACACTCGCGAGTCCTTCGGCGCCGCAGCCTCGTTGCGGCTGAATCTCGAGATCGAAGACCGCGCCGACGACCTGGTATTCAATGAGATCATCTGGAAGGCTGTCAAAGGGGCCGACTCCCCCATGCCGCCTCCGGTTCGGTCGGCGTTTGTCTTTCCCAACGCGACGAAAGACAAGGATGCGGATGACTGATCGTGTGTTGATGCGTCCATTGCCGTCAATTTGATCGGATTGTCGAACGCTCTCCCTCGCCGCGTTGCAGGATTTGCGCGGCGGGAGAAAACACCCCGCAGATTCGGAGATAACGGAGAAGTTCCTCCAATCCGTGTCTAGAGCGGATGGCGATTGGATAGCCTACGAAATCCCGGAAGATCTGAGTGAAATCCCTGAGATCGATGTGTTGGACGCACCCTAAACCGTTGCTCTGTAGATGGGCGTATGGGGTGGCACTGGTGGCTTGTCCACCAGTGGGCCCAGGCCTGCGCCACTGGTGGACAAGCCACCAGTGCCACCCAACCGGCCTCTTTACTTACTTCGAGCGACAGGGTCACTCTCTGGCCTGAGTGTGGGCTATCCAAGCGATAACCGCTCTAGTACCGGGCCTTGGCTTGCCATCTGCGGAGGCAGGTCAAGGCCCGTTTCACAGCAAAGGGACTCGTTGCGGTTCAGGATGATATAAAGATTTGTGATGAAAATTATATGGCTGACGGAGGCCGTACGCAAGCTGCGGGCTCTCACTGGCCTTGCGGGGCGATGGGCTACACGATGTTCAACTCCGGCATACCGCCGAAAGGGGGCGGGTTGATCGAGTGGATTGCCTGCTGGAAGCATTGCTGCTCCCAGACCCGCCACGCCGATTACGTGAACGCTTCGAGTCTTCACGCGGATTACGCCGATTTTACGTTCGTTACGCTGATCGTAAGTCCTGAAGCATGCGGAAGAATGACTGGAAATGGGACAACTGGCGACATCCCTACGCCACGCCGAGTAACTAGTGCTTTGTCAACGTTCGATTGACGGGTAAGCGATTTCTTTTGGTAGGGTGGGCATTGCCCACCAAACTGTTGGCCTCAGCGAAGATCGGTGGGCAATGCCCACCCTACGGCAGGCCGTC
>Ga0153954_1000162_pt1 | contig 61097 bp, 44 predicted proteins | sample TSFL038MetaG_FD_102277 | JGI IMG/M metagenome (GOLD analysis project Ga0153954, IMG submission 102277) | Attine ant fungus gardens microbial communities from Florida, USA - TSFL038 MetaG | ecosystem: Host-associated > Fungi > Mycelium > Unclassified | place: USA: Florida, Wekiwa Springs State...
CGGGTAAGCGATTTCTTTTGGTAGGGTGGGCATTGCCCACCAAACTGTTGGCCTCAGCGAAGATCGGTGGGCAATGCCCACCCTACGGCAGGCCGTCTGCACCCGTTTTCTTAGGGTTGACAATGCACTAGAGCGGTTATCGCTTGGATAGCATACACTCAAGCCTGGGAGTGCCCCCTGTGGCTCAAAGGAAGTCAAAAGGCCGGTTGGGTGGCACACCCGTGGCGCCAGCCTGGGCTCACTGGTGGACAAGCCATCAGTGCTACCCCATGCGGCTATCTATATAGCATTGGTTGATGGTGCGTCCAACACAAAAATCCCAGGGACTCCTGTGTTGCCGAGGAGCGTCTCAAGCTCGCCTCAGCAGCGAGCTCTCCCGAGATCCGACCGTCAATGTGTTGTGGTATCCGTAAGCACGGCAGAGTCGTTTTGGAGCTTCGCGCGTCGGCCCAATGCGTCGTAGGTGGCGTATTTGTAGAGTTCGGTGAGCGTGGGGTAATTATAACAAGACTCGATGAAAAGTTCGGCCCCTTGATTCATGAGTAAGGCGGTCAATCCGACGTGGATCAACTCGGTGGCTTGCTCTCCGATCACATGTACACCCAGGAGTCTCATGTCGTCGGGATGAAAGAGGAGTTTAAGAAACCCCTTGTCGTCGCCGATGATTCTGCCTCGTGCGTTCGCGGAGTAGCTTGCCTTTCCGACAACGTAAGGGATCCCTTTCGTCGTGAGCGACTCCTCGGTATCTCCTGCCTGCGAACACTCGGGGATTGTGAAGATTCCGTAGGGGAGAATGTGCGCGACGTCGCTCTTGTATTTCAGGTTGAAGGCATCCACCATGGCGACGCGTGCTTGTTCCATGGCCGTTGAGGCCAGGCCGGGAGAACCGATCACATCGCCAGCCGCGTAGATATGAGGAACCTCCGTCTGGTACTGGGCGTTAACCTTGATCAGGCCTCGCTCGTTCACGGCGACGCCCACATGCTCCAGTCCGAGCGAACGTGTGTTTCCGCTTCGTCCCGAGGAGACGAGAATCGCACCGGGCTGAAGTGCGAGCCCGGACTTTAGGCGAACGTCGATTGTCGCTCCCGCCTGGACGGATTGGACCGAATCCTTGAAGACGAAGCGAACCCCGATCGTCTCCATCTGCGCCTGGAGAGCGGAGGCGACCTCGGCGTCCAAACTGCCGACGATCCGATCGCGTTGTTCGACGACGGTCACGCTCACGCCAAGGATGGCGAACATGCAGGCATATTCGCAACCGATCACCCCGCCTCCAACGACGAGCATGCTCTTGGGCAGAACCTTGAGTTGCAAGATCGTGTCCGAGTCCCAGACGCGCGGATCCTCGAAGGGAAACAGAGAAGGGCGAAAGGGCGAAGATCCAACCGCGATCAAAACGACATCGCCTTGAATTCGGATTTCTTCTCCTTCCGGAGAGGCGATGGCGATCGTGTGCGGATCCACGAGCGACGCCGCGCCCGTGTAAGTGCGGATGTGGTGCTTGGCGAGGTTGTTGATGATCCGGATTCGCTCATCCTGCGTGACGTGCTGCTCGTGCACCAGGAAGTCGCGAATGGTGACTTGATGCTTGAGGCTCAAGTTCACGCCGGATAGGTCCCGGTTTCGAAAGCCGGAGAGGAAGAGTGCCGTTTCTCGCAACGTCTTTGAAGGAAGCGTCCCCGTATTGGCCGCGGCTCCGCCGTAATGGGACTCCTTTTCGATCAGCGCAACCGACTTACCGAAGTAGGCGGCCTGCGCTGCCCCCTTCTCGCCCGCCGGTCCCGAACCGATGACGACGAGATCGAATCGGCGAACGTCCATAGTGACCTCAACTCCTTCTCACGAGGCCCTTGATCCGGCTCCCTCTCGAATCCGACCGGCTGAAGGTAGGCAGCCTCAGATGTCGTGTCAAGCTAAGTCGCTGTTTCGGACTCCTCGTCGGGGGAGAGGTTGATCAAGAACTTCTCGACGGTTTCAAGGATCTCGAGCGATAGTGCTTCGTCCGAGACCGCGCGGGATAGGCCCATGGCACCGATCATGGCGCAGTAGGCCAGGATGGCCTGAGCCCTTCGCGAACTCGCGGACCCTTCGGCCAACAAGCCCGCGATGGCGTCGAAATTGCGACGAATTTGCTCGGTGCAAAGGCTGCGGGTCTTCTCCCCGCAACGGGGAATGTCACCGATGAGAGCACTGACCGCGCATCCTGTGCCGGGATTGTCCCGGTGGAACTGGCTCAGATAGTCTTCCACCATGTGGGCGAACGTGTTTTTTTCGTCAGCGCTCGCTTTGCCATCGTAGTAGGCCTCCGACATCCCGAACGCGGAATCGACAGCCTCCGCCACCAGGTCATCCCGCGAGCCGAAGTGCTTGTAGAAGCCCCCCACGGTCAGGCCCGCCTCCTTCATGAGGTCGGCGACGCCGATTCCATCGACCCCCTTTTCGCGGAACCGTTGCGCCGCGATCCGAACGATCCGCTCGTGCGTTTGTGCCTTTTCCGCCTGGGAATGGCCCATCGTAGCCTCCGCTGAAATTAAGCCCCTCTTGACATTCAAGATTACGGTTACAATCCTTCTGGATGTTGGCTGTAATCCAGTTTGTCCGAAGTGCTGTAGGAGTGTGTCATGAGGTTGGCGAACAAGACAGCCCTGATCACCGGCGGTAACAGCGGGATCGGATTGGCTTCTGCCCGCATTTTGTTGCCGAAGGTGCGAAGGTCGCCATCACCGGGCGGAACCAGAAGACCCTGGATGCTGCGGCCTCAGAGCTTGGCCCCAATGTCCTCGCCATCCGGGCGGATGGGACGGATGTGAAAGCGACGGAGAGCGCCTTGGAAGCGATCGCCAAAGAATTCGGCAAGCTCGACATCGTGTTCGCGAATGCCGGTATCGGGGGCGCCTCGCCTGTCGGGCAGACTTCGTTCGAACGTTTCGAGGAGATCATCCGCAACAACCTGACGGCGGCGTTTTTCACGATTCAAGCGGCCCTTCCGCACCTCAACGATGGGGCGTCGATCATTCTGAACGGCTCGGTACACGCGGTCATGGGAGTACCCGGCTATTCTGCTTACGCGGCGGTAAAGGCGGGTATCCGCGCCATGACGCGGAACCTGGCGTCCGAGTTCGCCCCTCGCGGCATTCGCGTCAACCAGGTAACGCCAGGTGCTGCCAGAACGCCGATCTGGTCAGGGGTCGCGCCGACGAACGAGGCGATGATCGTCCTGGAAAAACAACTCGAACGCGGCATTCCGCTTGGTCGTATGGGTGAGGCCGACGAGGTTGCCAAGGCCGTATTGTACCTGGCATCCGACGATGCCTCGAACGTGACCGGCGCCGAGCTCGTCGTCGATGGCGGCGCGACGGGCGCCCCTCTCGGTGCACCGGCCTATCGGAAAGGATGACTCCCAAGGTTGGGTCGGAAGTCCGGCCCGATCTGACCGATAAGGGATCAGGTCGACCTTGGCTAGGACCGACGCTGTTCCTCCCTTCGACTGGCGACAACGAATTCGATCCCGAGAAACCTTTTCACCGAGACGACCAGGCTTGATGGCCTGGGAAACCTGTCGAATTCGGGTCTACATCCATTGTTTGTCGAGCGAGTAGGGAACGACTTTGACTTTCCGTTCGGACTGGAAAGGGCGGAGGGCATTCCGTAGCGCTGCTTGGGCTTCTCGATGCTCGACGTGGCTCATGGCTGTGAGGTTCGAGAGGTGATGGTGTCCCTCGAGAACCTCACTTCCATCGAGTAGAGCGACCACGTCTCCAGGTCCCAGGTCGAGTTGCTTGAGCAACGCGACGGTCGCCTCTTGGTGGGGTACGGCATGTTCTCGTCCCCCCGCATCATCGAGCAGAAGTAAACTGATGTGGATGTCCGCCGACTTGACGTCACGTACCCATTCCACGAGGGTTTGGTTGGCCCACTGCTTGCCATATCCCTTGCGGATCGAGGGGTCGCCGGATTCCAGGCCCAGGTAGACGCGCTTCAAATGGAGTGTGCGATACGCTTTCCAATCTTCCTGTGCGGGGCGTGTCTCGGGGAAATCCTCGAGAAAAGCATGGACGCCTTCGAGTCGGGCGGCACCGGCCGTTGATCCGAGTCCCGTCGCGTCCTCGGAGGCTCCGTTGATCGGAAACATCCGAGCGATTGAAGAGAGGTAGGCACAGACGTCGCGGGGCGGTTGGTGAAGGATGTCGGAGCCGCTGAGATAGGCTGCTCGAGCCTGGCGAATCCGCACGCCCCAAAGTCGGAGGACGTCTTTAGCGTGCTTTTCAAATTCCGAGGCCGAGCGGGGTTGATAGGCGTTCGAACTCTCTCGGTCGAACGTCGAGGGGCGAGACCTTCCAAGACTCGCCTGGAGGACCACTCGGTTGATGCCGTCTGGGGGCTGAAACGGCGTGGTCGGATAGGTCGCCAGATATCGTTCGCGTTGAGCGAACCAGGTTGCGGCATCCCAAAGCACCACGCGCTCGAGAAAATCGCGAAGCGTCTCGGAATCGAGCCTTAAACTCTCCCCCTGGGGATCCACACGAAGGAGTCGGTCGGCACTGAGCCGGTCGATCAGATCCAAGGCGACCTGGCGAATCTGCTGGTCGAGGTCGCTGACTTCGGCGTAGCCGAGCGTGCGCCGCCTGAGCACGAGATTCGAACCTTCTCGGACGCGATCGATCGCGCGAACCGTGGTATCGAGGGCCTTCAGGTAGTGGATTCCGTCAAGATAGGCGCGTTGCCAACGCCCCTCGAGATCGAAGTGGAAGATAGGTTCGTCGCCGTAATAGAGCGAAAAGGCTCCTGCCTTGAAACCTGCAAAGATCGGAGCGTCGTGGTCCAGGCGGAGCAGAACCCGGCTCTTATAAAGGGCGCCTTGATCGAGGAGGCAGTCGGCTTCGGTCCGGGCAGACATCATCACGTGTCCTCAATCTCCCCCTCGTTATCGATCCCGTGAAGGGGCGCTCCGCGCGAATCCCCCCTTTTTTTCGGAAATGCCAAGTAAAATCGTGAAGTCACTTGGTCGTACGGGATCCCAAAGGATGGGCTCACAAAGTTCTCTCCCTGCCGAGGAGGCCTTCGATTATACTCCGCGGCCAAACCGGGCGAACCATGGTGCTCAAGAAACGCACCGACACAAGGCTGTGAATCGCCTCGGAACGGAAACACGGAGGGAACCGTGTCATCTCTGCTGCCTCCCTCGTCGCAATCGACCGATCCCGTACCGCCTTCTCGGGTGTCGAGGCGCCTCCTAGAACCAGTTCTCCTTGTTTGCTTATCCCTGTCATTGAACCTTCTGGGCAATGGACGGACGAGCCTTTGGGATCGTGACGAACCTCGATATGCCACCTGCGTTCGTGAGATGCGAGAACGGGGTGACTGGATCCATCCCACTTTCAACGGCGAGCCTCGCTATCAGAAACCGGTCCTCATCTATTGGCTGATGCGCGGAGCGGTTGCCGTTGCCGGGGACAACCCCTTTGGCATGCGGCTGGTCTCCGCGCTGGCTGGAGCAGCGACCTGTCTCCTGGTCTGGCGATGGGGCCGGCAGATTGTAGGCGAGCGTGCCGGTTCGCTTGCGGCGTTCATGCTCGCCACCGCCCCGATCATGGTGATCGAATCGAAGTTGGCCACGACCGACGCAACACTCACGCTTTGGTTGGTCGCCGGCCAATTCTGCCTCTGGGAACTCAGTCGCCGAGAATCGCGCTGGGTGGCGGCGGGCTTTTGGGTGCTCATGGCTCTCGCCACTCTCACCAAGGGGCCGGTCGGGATCGGACTCGTGGCTGCGGCCGGGCTCGTTTCCTGGAGGTGCGGTGGACCCACCTCGTGTTGGCGCAGGCTCCACTGGTGGTCCGGCTTGCTCATCTTCGTGCTGATCGTTGCCCCTTGGCTCATTGCCGTCGGGATCATCTCACATGGTGATTTCTTCAGGATTGCGCTCGGCGAGCAGATGATCAACCGGGTCACAAACGGCATGGAAAAGCACGGTGGATTTCCAGGTTACTACCTCGTGACCACGCTTGGCACGTTCAATCCCTGGGCGGCGCTACTACCCGCAGCCGTACTCGCTGCTTGGACGCGGCGCCGGTCGCGACCCGAGCTCGGGTTCCTGATCGGTTGGATCATCGGACCACTCTTGCTGCTCGAGTGCGTGAAAACGAAGCTTGTTCATTATTATCTCCCAGCAATGCCAGCCTGTGCGATGCTCGCGGCCTGGCTGATCGTGCTCGTTGTCGAGGAAAAGGCGAATCTCAGACGATGGCCGCTCGGACGGGTAGCCGTGGGGTTGATGGGGGGAACAAGCTTTGTCCTGATCGCCTTGATGGCCGCCTTGGGTTTGGCGCGCGCATCGTACCTCCGCTGGCCGCTTTTATGTCTGGCGGCGTTCCTTACCGTCGGCACCCTTTATGCGATCGTCCGAATCCAGAACGGGTTGACCGAACGTGCCGTCCATGCGTTGATCATCACGTGGGCCTTGGTCATGGCCGGTTTCGGGGGATGGGTTCTACCTTGTGCTGAGCCCTACCGGACTCCCCGGCTGGTCGCCGAGCGGCTCACCGTGCTTTCGAAGAGCCTCGGGGCCCAGCCCGCGCTCCATTCGTTCCAGGAACCGAGCCTGATTTATGCTTACGGGAAGCCGCTGCCGACGATCCGCAAGTGGCATCAGCTCTATGCTCTGATCAAGGAACGAGGCTCGGTGGTGACGGCGTTACTCCCCCATGAACTGAAAGAGTTTCGCAAGAGGCCCTATCTCGACGTCGAACTTCATGACCGCATGACCTGGCTGAATCTCAACAACGGAGCCGAGGAAAACCTCCAGTTTGTTCTGGTTCGCGCTAACCGCTCAGCTCAGGGGCCGACCCGCGAGGAGACGCTCGTAAAGTGAGCGAAGCTGGGAGGTCATCGTCTCGTGGCGAAATTGGTGGGCGAAGCGTCGCCTTCCCTCCGCGCCCATCGCGTCGCGGAGTGTCTTGTCCCCCGCGAGTTTGAGGATCGCCGAGGAAAGGCCTGGGAGGTCGCGCGTTTTGAGCAGGATTCCCGTCTCGGGAATCACAACCTCGCGAGCGCCGTCGACGTCGTAGCTGATGACGGGACGGCCTACGAGGAGGGATTGAGGTAAGACGCGTGCGAGACCTTCGCGCAAGCTCGGGTGGACCACCGCATCCATGGCACCCAGCAGTTCCGGAATGCGCGACGGGGGGACGAGGCCGACGAAATGGAACGCGTGACGGATGCCTCGCTGCTCCGTCTCGGCGATCAGCCGATCTCGGAGAATCCCGTCGCCGATGAAGACGAAGCGGACGTCGGGAGCTTGTTTTAAGATCTCAGGGGCGACCGTGAGGATGTCGTCATGCCCCTTGCGTTCGAAGAGCCTGGCCACGGTTCCAAAGGCCACGTGCTGGTCGGCCAGGCCGAGTGCCTCGCGCACTTCGTTTCGGGGCCTGGGAGGATTTAAAAATGCTTCCACGTCCATGCCGCTGTAGACAGTCGAAAACTGGTCGGGCTGTCCCACTCCCGCCGCCAGCGCTTGCTCGGTCATCGAGTCGCAGACGCTGACGATCGCGTGGCAGTGTTTGGCGGCCCAACGCTCGAGAGTGACGTAGAGGCGGTTCTTGAGCGGCCGTTCGGAGGGACCAAACGGGAGTCCGTGAATGGTGTGCACGACGGCCGGAACCAGCTCGTGCCAGGCGGCAACCCGGCCAATGATGCCGGCCTTGGAGCTGTGCGTGTGCACGACATCCGGCTTCAAGCGGCGAAAGGCAAGGCGGAGACGACGGTAGGCAGCGAGGTCCGTTCGCGGATGGATCGCGCGGATCAACTCGGGCATCACCTCGACCTTCAGCTTCTGCTGGCTGGCCCGATCGAAAAGATCCCCCTCAGGTCCCTCCGCCGGACCCGAGATCAGGGTTACGTCGTCACCGTGGTGATGATGGAGTCCCTCGACGGTGAGCAGCGTATTCTCCTGGGCCCCACCGATGATGAGCCGGGTGATCACATGGACGATTCGCATGAAGGAGTGCCCACGCAGAAAGAGGCGGAGGTGTTGCGACGCTTGAAGAATTTGGGCCTTGGGGAGTGAGGATCAGGAGTCGTTGCCGCTCTGCCCCGAGTAGCGGACGCGAACCAGGAACAAGCCTTGGGGAGGAGCCGTCGGTCCTGCCTGGCGTCGGTCCTCAGCCGCGAGGGCTTCGCCTACCCAACTCTCGGGTCTTCGTCCTAAACCGACCAGGATCAGGGTACCGGTGATCGACCGCACCATATTGTAGAGGAAGCCGTCGGCCTCGACCTCGATGGCCACTGAATCGCCCGTGCGCAGGACGTTGAGAGACGCGATCGTCCTGACGCTACTCGTCCGGTTAGGCCAGTTGGTCTCGAAACTGCGAAAGTCGTGTCGGCCCAACAAGGCACGCGCAGCACGTTGCATGGCCTCGGTGTCAAGTCGCTGATAGACGTGATAGCTGTAGCGTCGGCGAAACGGGTCGGCGATGCGTCCGTTGTCGATGACATAACGATAGAGCTTGGCTTTGGCGTCGAGGGTTGCGTGGAAGGCCTGGGGCATGTCCCAGGCGCCTAGAACCCTTACGTCGATCGGCAATGTGGCGTTGAGGGCTTTCACGAAGACGTCGGTCGGGTGCCGCGAGGCCGTGTAAAAATGCACGACCTGCCCCAGAGCATGGACGCCGGCGTCGGTGCGACCACTCGCGTTGGTCGACGGTTCGACGCCGGTCAAGGCCCCGAGCCCTTCCTCGAGCACTTGCTGGACCGTTCTCCGGTCCGGCTGCCGTTGCCAGCCAAAGAAATCCGTGCCGTCGTAGCTCAAGAGGAGCTTGATGTTCCGCATGAGAAATTAGACAGCGGCCGGACTGAGCTTAACGAGTTCTTCCGCGATCTGGACGGCATTCGTCGCCGCCCCTTTACGGAGGTTGTCGCCGACGCACCAGAAGAGCAGAGCGTTGGGTCGATGGAGGTCCTGCCGGATCCGGCCGACGAAAACCTCGTCCCGGTTCGAGGCCGACGCGGGAAGGGGGTATTGGAGATTGCTCGGATCGTCGATAACCACCAACCCCGGCGCATGCGTCCAAATCTCACGGGCCGCATCGGGAGTGATCGGTCGTTCGGTCTCGATGAGGATCGACTCACTGTGGCTGTTGGACACGGGAACCCGGACGCAGGTAGGACAGACGTCGATCGTGTCGTCCCCCATGATCTTGCGAGTTTCGTTCACCATCTTCATCTCTTCCTTCGTATATCCCGAAGGAAGGAAATCATCAATCTGGGGGATGCAGTTAAACGCGATGGGGTGAGCAAACCTACTCGGCGCGGGGGGCGTGCCGCCGCTGACATAAGCTTCGGTCTGGCTCTGCAGCTCGTGGATCCCTTTTTGCCCTGCGCCCGAGACGGCCTGGTAGGTACTGACGATGACCCTCCGAATACGGAAGGCGTCGTGGAGCGGCTTGAGAGCCACGACCATCTGAATCGTCGAACAGTTCGGATTGGCGATGATACCCTGGTGTTTCGCCACGTCGTGAGGATTGACCTCGGGAACGACCAAGGGGACGTTTGGATCCATCCGGAACGCGCTCGAGTTATCAACCACGACGGCTCCGGCCCTGGCCGCGATCGGACTGAACTCGCGAGAGATCGAAGCAGGGGTACTCGAGAGAACGATGTCGACGCCGTCGAAGGCCTCGGGAACCAGTGGCTCGATCGGGTAGGTTTTGCCCGCGAACGTCAACGATTTGCCGGCGCTTCGTGCCGAGGCGAGGAATTTGATCGAGGAAACGGGGAATTTCCGTTCCTCGAGCAGGCGGATCATCACTTCACCTACGGCCCCGCTGGCACCAACAACGGCAACGCTCTTCACGGCGATCTCCTCTCCCGACTGTGGAACCCCTCCGTCCGCAGGGACGGAAAGACGAACGCGAGGACACCAGCCTCACGCGATCGGTTCGCGAACGGGAGTTTGCTCTCGCGGAAAAATCTTATCATACGGCGACCGACAAAAACTTTTCAACTTTAGTCGCACCAACGCGGTGTTTAGGTCTGTGCGATTGCGTGGGCGAGCCTTAGAATATCAACGCGATGCGGTGGTGTTGGCGGAGTCCCTGATAGAGGTGGTCGCGTTGAAAGTCCTCGTGATTGGTAAAGGGGGGCGTGAGCACGCCCTCTGCTGGAAGTTAAAACAGTCGCCCAAGGTGAACGCCGTCTTTTGCGCTCCGGGAAATGCAGGGACCGCACTCGACGCCAAGAACGTTTCGATCGACACCGGCGATTTTCGCGGCTTGATCCAATTCGTGAAACGCGAAGGGGTGGATCTGACCATAGTCGGTCCGGAAGAACCGCTCACCAATGGCATTGTCGACGCCTTCCAACGGGAAGGATTACGGATCTTCGGTCCCAGGCGCGACGCGGCCGAGCTCGAGGGGAGCAAGGTTTTCGCCAAAGAGCTGATGCGACAGGCCGGGATTCCCACGGCCGACTACCGGATCTTTCGCTCCGCTCCCGATGCCGAGCATTACGTGCTCTCGCGCGAAGTCTCACTGGTCGTCCGCTCCAAGGGCCGATCGACGTTGCGACACACTCTGATGTGCCGCACCGCCTCGGAGACGCTCGAAGCAATCGACCGAATTATGGACCCGCGCGAGCAACTCGGTCCGGGGGTCCAGGTTGAGATCGAGGAACGCAGCCAGCGTCGACTTTTCAGCACGGCTGCGGAGGCTCGCGACTACGTCTTGGGCCGTCCCCTGGGCATGGTGCTCAAGGCCGATGGCCTGGCGGCCGGCAAAGGGGTCTACGTCTGCGACAACCTGCGGCAGGCGCTCGAAGCGATCGACCAGATCATGGTGCGAAGGGTCTACGGTAAAGCAGGGGATCGTCTGATCCTCGAGGAACGCCTCGACGGGCAGGAGGCGAGCGTCCTCGCGCTGACCGATGGTCGCACGATTATTCCGCTGGAATCGAGCCAGGACCACAAACGGGCCTTCGACCACGATGAAGGACCTAATACCGGTGGTATGGGCGCCTATTCTCCGGCTCCCATCGTGACCCCGGAACTGATGGAAGAAGTTGAACGCGAGATCCTGGTGCCCGTGGTCCACGCTCTGAAACGGGCACGCCGGCCATTTCGCGGAGTTCTTTACGCCGGGCTGATGCTCACGAACCAAGGTCCCAAGGTTCTCGAATTCAACGTCCGCTTTGGAGATCCCGAGTGCCAGGCGGTACTCATGCGGCTCCAGTCCGATCTCTTCGAAGTCCTCGACGCCGTGGTGGACGAACGCCTCGACACGATTTCGTTGCGGTGGGATCCTCGCCCGGCGGTTAGCGTTGTCATGGCATCCGAGGGATATCCCGGCCATTACGAACGCGACCGGGTCATCAACAATCTCGAAGAGACCGACCGTATGGCGGACGTCAAAGTCTTCCACGCGGGGACGATGCTCCGGACCGATCCCAACTTCGGGCGCGACGGCCGGGTCGTTACCGATGGAGGCCGCGTCCTCAACGTTACGGCGCTGGGCTCGAGCTTGGCGGAAGCCCAGTCCCGTGCCTATGAGGCGGTCCGCTCCATCCGCTTTACGGGAGCCTGGTACCGTCGTGACATCGCCGACCGGGCGCTCCGCAGCTCGAACTCCTGACACGTTCGTCGAGCGCACAGAGTTCTCGCTGCGTGAACTTTCCAGCGGCGAGACTCACCACACCTCGGCGCGAAATGAAAAGTGGCTCGGGCAGAAGAAATTCTGCTCCGAGCCAGTTTTCGATCCGTCGCATTGCGGCGAACTCGTTTCGTCGTGAGTATCCCTTATCTCGATCGAGGACCTCTGGGGACTGATTGTCCCGTCTGCGTTCTCGAGGTTCCCGGGATGACAACGCGTGTGGGGTCGACGTGGACGAGGCCGGGTGTTCTCTGCGGTCGCGTTGGGCCTTCGAACGGCTCTTGGGGAACGCTGGGCGGGATCACCGGACCTTTGCTCAGATTGACGCGCTGAGCGTAGAAGGCGGTTGTGGGGGAGTCTGGGGTCGCGCTCGAGTTGTCGATGTTCCCTTCAACCTTGGCGTCGATATGTCCCGCGCCGATCTTGAGATCCTGCGGGCTTCCGAACTCAGCCTGTCCCGAGGCGTTCGTGGCACCGGGCTGCACCGATGCGGCGAAGACCGAGTTGGTGACGTCACCTGCGACCAGGGCGGTCATGCCGCCACCGACACCGGCGCTGAGTTGCGCGCTGGGCGGTAAGGGGCTCGGGGTGGGCGAGAACGCGCTGATCGTCGCCGCGCCGGTGATATTGCTGATGACACTACTGAAGTTTTGTCCATACCCCGAGAGGACGTTCGTGTTGACGACGTCTCCACCAAAGGTGAGGCGACTGATGGCTCGATCGCTCTGAACAATCGAGCCGATCGCGCCTCGATTGGCTTGGATCGTGTTGATCACGTGAGCATAGACCTGAACATGGTCCATGCCCTGTCCGAAGGACATGTTACGAATGCCGTTCCCGGCAACGGCCATCACGTTATCAGTCTGGCCGCCAATCGAGAAGTTCGCGATTTTGGCACCACTATTTCCCGTGGTGTCGTAGACCAAGGTGGTCAAGTTGGTGGCGTTACCACCGATCCGCAGGTTGCCGATTTGTCCGGTGAGACCGCCAATAATCTGCGGATTCTGGAAGAACGTGGTAGCGCCCGGTGTTCCGGAGACGACCCAAGTGCCGCCGAAGCCGGTCGCGTTCGAGTCGAAATTGGAGAACTGACCGGGGGGAGTGTTGGCGTCACCGTCGATCTCGTTGGCCTGGAAGAGGTCGAGCCGGCCGGAGATCTCGAAGACGACACCGTGCTGGATCGTCGTGGGCGTCGTGGCACCTGTGCTTGAGTTGGGTGGCACGACCGCCGTACTGCTGATCGACTTGTCGATGATAACGGTTGAACCGCCGTGTGCGGGCGGACCAAGCGAAACCGTGGCCTGGTCGCTCGTCGCCGAGCTTGGCGGCGTGCTGGGTTGGTCGTGCGTCGTATCGACGCCGCCAAATTGGAGCGTCCCGGTACCATCAGGTATCGTGATTGACGGAGCGGGAGGCAGGCTCGTACTTGTGGACGTAATCGGGGTCGTGTTGCCAAGCCAGAAGCTCGGCATGCTGACGGCGAGGAGTCCGTTCCCCGTCGTCGTCGATTGCGCGTTGCTGAGAATCTTGTTCAGAGTCTGAAAGAAGACTTTGCCATCGCCGTCGGGGCCTTTGACGACAGTTCCGATCAGACGCGACTTGGTCGGGTCCGTTCCGGCGATGGTGATCGTATTGATTTCCGTGTTCGAATCGAGGGCCGAAGGTTGGCCGTCTGCTCCGTCCTGTTTGGTGACACTGACGGCCCCCGGTCCGATCAATCGGAGGGTCCAAGTGTCTCCATCGATGTCGGTCCCCGAAACCGTGCCGGAGAGCAGTTTACGGTCCTCAAGTCCCTCCGCCGAGGGTCGGAGGGCCCGTGGTCGGGGGTGGAGATTCCTCGTCGACATTGACCAGACTCCCAATTGCGTGGGGCAGACGGGTGCGAGCGATCGGCAGGGGGGGCTCACGACCGTTCGCGCCCTCGCCCTTACCCTGGCAATTCGCCAGACCTTTCCCCATAATCGGCTACCACTCCCGTACTCTTGAGAGAATTCACAAAATCATTCCAATCCGGACAACCAGCAGGGCTGTTGTCTTCCTCATAGGAAGGAGGTTGCGCGGACCGCTTGAAGGACTCCACGGTGGCCGAAAGGATTCGGTCCGGGCATCGACGACCGCATTGTGAAGGGATTGCCGCTATGACACGATCGAACAGCACTCGACGACGGCCCGGCGTACACATCACCTTGAGCCGAGCCGCGAGACTACATCGCCTCGTCATCTTTCTCGCTGAGAACCCTCGGAGTCGAGACGCTGTCCTCGGAGAACTCCGGATCGGACTTCGCACGTTCTATCGCGAGCTGGAACTGCTGAAACGATGTGGCGTGAAAATTCAGCAGAGAGAGCGGTCGTACCGACTCCAAGCCACTGCTGCTGAGGCCGAGGGCAAATTGCCCTTTCCGGACCCGCAACTCAGCTTTGCCGAGATGGCGGAACTATCGCTCTGTCCGGGACCCGCTGGCGCGCGACTGGGAAAACTCCTGGCCAGCGTGACGAGTCATACTCCCGCAGCCAACAAGAGGTCGGCCACGGGGAGTAAAAAGGCGTCGTCAACCCGCAAGAAAAAAGAGTGACCGGGGAGGGGCTCGAACCCTCGACCAACGGATTAACGTACCGCATCGGCTTTCACCGACCATCGAGTGACCCTGGCTTACCAGGAGCGAACTCGATGTTGACAGTCTGGACTATCCCACCGCCATCGCAGGCGTGCCGCGTCTAGTCTCTGAGGCTGAGGCCGACGATCCGTCGGTCTCTTGCCTGCTGATTACCCAATCCCTCGCACTTTTCAAACCGTCACGCTTGCCGTTACCAGCGACGTTGTGGTGGCGAAGGCTCTGAGGGCGTTCCAGCAAATTGCGGCATTCACTCTACGCGGTTCCGTTTCTTCCCGCGTGAGGCTCCTCGTTTGGCCAACGTTTGGAAGTCCGTTGCTCTACCGACTGAGCTACCCGGTCATCGCTGTCGAGACTCTAACTTAAGCGCCAAAGGCCTTCGCGTCTAGCCTTCCCTCAAGAAATCGGAGAAATAGTAGCCAAATGTTCAGGAGTCCCAGGGGTGTCACGGCGCTTCCGAGACGCTCGTAACTCTTCCCTGCACTCTATCCCTCCCCAATCGGGCCGTCCATCGCGGGGCAGGGCCGGGGACCTCAAACCCGGTAGCGGATCTCTTCGACGGTGATAGGGATGATCTCCAGGCCGCCTATCATGCGTTTCACTCGCTCGATTTCCTGTTTGGCCTCCGCCGTGAAGTCGAAAGAGTTGAAGAAGCCCAGTGGACGAATTTGTAGGTAAAGCCATTCCCTGGTGTGCAAAAATTATTCAACAAGTGGGTTGTCGACCTGATGATCCGGGGTTAGAGTGACTTTGAGGCCCTCGAAGTTGGGGGCGTGCCGCAGGAGACAACTGATGCGAAGACCGCACGCGACGAGTGGGGGGACGTCGAAGTCCTCGGCGTGGTTCGTGGGAGTCGCAAGCTTGATGCTGCTGGGGGCGGAGGCGGCCTTATCGTCCGAGAACGGTACCGCCGCGAATCTGGATCAGCCCTCACCCTCAACGCTTCGCGTGGTGCCCTCGAGGCTTCTGCTGAGAGGGCCGGATGCGGTCCAGCAGCTCGCGATCGATCGCATCGAGCCGGGCGGAGTTGCCCACGACGTGACGTCGGACACCGATTTCAGGTCCTCGGATCCGAACGTCGCTACGGTCGACGCCTCGGGGGTTGTGGTCGCCCAGGGGGATGGGACGGCGACGATCACCGTTCGGCATCGTGGTTCATCGAGCGAGATCCCCCTGGTCGTCAAGGAGTTTGCCTCGGGCCTGCCCGTGAACTTTGGCAATCAGGTCGTCCCGATCTTCACCAAGCTGGGGTGCAACTCAGGCGGATGCCACGGAAAAGCCAGCGGACAGAACGGGTTTCGCCTCAGTTTGCTTGGCTTCGAGCCGAATCTCGACTACGAAACCCTTGTGAAAGAGGGTAGGGGCCGGCGCCTTTTCCCTGCCGTCCCCGAACAAAGCCTGCTCCTCTTGAAGGGGACGGCGAAGGTACCGCATGGCGGCGGCCGCAAACTCGAAGCCAATTCACATGAATATCAAGTGATCGTGCGCTGGATCGCCCAGGGTATGCCCATGGGCAAGCCGACCGATCCCACACTCGCTCGGATCGAGATCTTCCCGAACACGCGCGTCATGCCCCGAGGCACGAAGCAACAGGTGGTCGTCACGGCCCACTACAGCGATGGCAGCATCGAGGACGTGACGCGCTGGGCACAATACCAGTCGAACGACGTCGAGATCGCCGGGGTTGCCGAGGGGGGGCTGGTGGAAACACAGAGCCTCTCCGGGCAAGCGGCGATCATGGCCCGGTATCAGGGGCAAGTTGCGGTCTATAACGCGATCGTTCCCCTGGGAAAGCCGTTGGCCAAGCCGATCGAATTTCCGAGTTCCAACCCGGTGGACGTCGCCGCGCGCAAGCAATGGGAGGCGCTGGGCGTTGTTCCCTCGGAGTCGTGCACCGACGCCGAGTTCATTCGCCGGGCTTCCCTCGACGTGATCGGCACGTTGCCGACGGCCGACGAAGTGAAAGCCTTCGTGGCCAACAGCGACCCGAAGAAACGCGAGAAGCTGATCGACGCGCTCCTCGAGAAACCCGAATACGCCTCGTTCTTCGCCATCAAGTGGGCGGACATTCTCCGAAACAAGCGTGAGGGGAATCCCAAAGCTCAGCGCGGGACATACAGCTTCTATGACTGGATCCGTGAAAACTTGAGCAGGAATGTCCCCTATGACCGGTTTGTCCGGGGGATTCTTGCCGCAAGTGGGACCCCCGAGACCTCACCACCCGTCCAATGGTACCGCCGGATCAAAGCGACCGACGCGTTTGTGGATGACACCGCCCAGGTCTTCCTCGGGATGAGGTTGCAGTGCGCCAAGTGCCACCACCACCCGTTCGAGAAATGGAGCCAGAACGACTATTACGGGTTTGCCGCCTTTTTCGCTCGCGTGGGACGCAAGCCTTCGTTGGATGCCCAGCGCGCCGGCCGGGACGACGAGGTGATTTATACCGCGCGGACCGGATCGGTGGCGCATCCCAAGACCGGCCAGGTGATGGCCCCGAAGGGGCTCGGTGGCGCGGTGATTCAGGTTGCTACGCGTACCGATCCCCGGCAAAAGCTCGTGGACTGGATGGCCGATCCCAAGAATCCGTTCTTCGCCAAAGCACTTGTGAATCGCTACTGGGCCCATTTCTTTGGCCGAGGGATCGCCGAACCGCTCGATGACTTGCGGGAGACGAATCCCCCCTCGAATCCGGAACTGCTCGACGCGCTGGCCGACGACTTCATCAAGAGTGGTTATGACCTCAAGCATCTGATCCGAACGATTCTGACGAGCAAGGTCTACGGCCTTTCGAGCATTCCCAACGAGTATAATTCGCGAGATAAGCAAAGCTTTGCGCGTCATTATCCCAAGCGGATGTCGGCGGAAGTCTTGCTGGATGCGATCTCGCAGGTCTCCGGGGTCCCGACCGCGTTCGGAGGGCTACCGCAGGGGACGAGAGCGATCGAGCTTCCGGACGAAAGCGTGGCTTCGACGTTCCTGGACACCTTCGGTCGACCCAAGCGAGACACCCCCTGCGAGTGTGAACGTGTCACCGATGCGAGCTTGGGACAGAGCCTGATGCTGATCAATTCCGGCGAGGTCCAAAGCAAGCTCGCGTCGGCGGGAAGCCGAGCTGAGATGCTGGCCAAAGACCCTCGTCCCGAGTCTCAGAAGGTCGAGGAACTCTTCTGGACGGCCTATGGCCGCACTCCCTCCAGTGGCGAGATCACGACCGCACTGGCGCACCTCGCCGCTCACCCCGATCAGAAGCGCCTGGCCTATGAGGATCTGATCTGGGCGCTCGTGAATGCCAAAGAGTTCCAGTTCAACGACTGACGTTCGGTGGAAGTGGTCTCAGGGGCATGAGGGCTCGCTTTAGACGCGCGCCCTCGTAACGCTCCGCGCGTTGCCCCGGTCCCCTTTATCGAAGGAGCACCTCGCCATGCTCGAACTGATCGGCCAGCCGACGCCTCGTTGTGATGGTCTGAGTCGGCGGTCACTTTTGAAGGCAGGAGTCGTGGGGGCGACGGGGCTCAACCTTGTCGATCTGCTTCGCGCCAAGGCTGCGGCGACTTCGACGGGGCAGGCCGGCCCTCGCGACCTCTCCGTCATTCTGGTCTGGCTCGATGGCGGCCCTCCTCAGCACGAGACCTACGACCCGAAACCGGAGGCCCCCTCGGAATTTCGAGGCCCGCTCAAGGCGATGGCCACCAACGTTCCCGGCATCCAGGTCTCGGAGTTGCTCCCTTACCATGCGCGGATGATGGATAAGATGTCCATTATCCGATCCATGCACCACCGCAATGGCGACCACTTTGCGGCCGCCCACTGGATGCTCACGGGCTATCTCGGGTCCAATGCCGTGGACCTGGCTCCGCAATATCCCTCCGCCGGCTCCGTGATCGCCAAGCTCAAAGGGTCCAGGACGCCCGGCATGCCGGCCTATGTCGGCTTGCCGAATACCCATTCGGTAGGTCTCGCCCCTGGATACCACGGTGCGGCCTATCTCGGAGTGGCCTACAACCCGTTCTCCGCCGACGGCGATCCGAACTCCGATGGTTACCAGGTTCCCAACCTCGTACCGCCGGCGGGCGTCGATATGAAGCGAATGGACCGGCGGCAGAGCCTCTTGAGCGCGTTTGACAACGTGCGCCGGGAAGTCGATGCCTCGGGCCTCATGGACGGCCTTGACCGCTTCGCCCAGGATGCGTTCACGATGGTGACCGGGCCGGCTGCGCGTGCGGCCTTTGACATTCGCAAAGAGAATCCGAGGCTGCGAGATCGTTACGGTCGGCACGTCTGGGGCCAGAGCGCTCTGATGGCTCGCCGCCTCGTCGAATCTGGGGTCCGTTTTGTGACGTTGACCTACGGTGGCTGGGATTTCCACTCGAGTATCGACCGAGGGATGCATAGCGTCCTCCCCGTGCTCGATAACGCCGTGGGAAGCCTGGTCGATGACCTCCATTGCCGAGGTCTCCTGGACACGACCGTGGTCCTCGTCATGGGAGAGTTCGGCCGGACCCCTCGGATCAACCAGGGACTTCCGGGAATCGACCCCGTACCGGGACGCGACCACTGGGGCGATGTCATGAGCGTTCTGGTCGCGGGAGGAGGGTTCGCGGGTGGCCAACTCGTGGGCTCCTCCAACGCTCGAGGCGAAGTTCCCAAGGATCATCCGATTTCACCTCAGGACTTGCTGGTGACTTTATATCGACAGATGGGACTCGATCCCGAGACGACGTTCCGAAACCGCGCGGGTCGACCGATCACCATTGGTTCAACGGGTCAGGTGATTCAGGAACTTTGCTGACAGCGACGAAGAATGGGGCACCGAAGCCCGAGCGGCTTGTCTCTCTGGCCACGGGAGGCAAGCCGTCTTTCATTTTCGAAAGCCTATGCTCGCCCCGAATCTTTTTTAGGCCGGGACTCTGTTGGCTTGATCCTTCTCATCGAATTGAGGAAATTAGCGATCCAAGCCGACGACCCGTGAGAACCAGCTTCCCGCGAACGGGGACGGACGATCGCGACTTGCGATCCGCCCGACACCGCTTTTCCCGTCCGTCGGCGCGAGGAGGACTCGCCAGATGCTGCAACTGGGGATCGTGACCTACAACATCGCCAAGGATTGGGATCTGCCGACGATCCTGAAGCGGCTTGAGACGCTTCACTACGAAGGGGTCGAACTGCGGACCTCGCACGCTCATAAGGTCGAAGTCGGTCTCTCGGCCGAGCAGCGACGCGACGTGCGGAAGCGGTTCGCCGACTCGCCGGTCCACCTCGCCGGTCTGGGGAGCGCCTTCGAATATCAGTCGACCGATCCGGCCGAGGTCAAGAAGAACATTGCGGGGACCAAGGAATACGTCCGGCTTGCGCACGACATCGGTGCCCCCGGGGTGAAGGTTCGGCCGAACGGGATCCCCCGAGGCGCCGACCTGGACGCCACCCTGCGTCAGATCGGTCGGGCACTTCATGAAGTCGGAGAGGATGCCGAAGGCTTCGGCATCCAGATTCGCGTCGAAGTCCACGGCGCGGTGACGTCGCTCCTGCCGAACCTCGCGAAGATCATCCAGTACGCCGATCACCCCAACGTTTACGTCTGCTGGAATTCCAACCCGAGCGACGTTGTGAACGGCTCAATCCGAGAGACGTTTGCGCTCGTGGCTCCGAAAATTCGTGAGGTCCACCTGCGTGACCTCTTTGACGAAGCCTATCCCTGGGCCGACTTGTTTGCACTCCTGGTTCGCTCCGGCTTCAACGGATACACCCTGGCCGAGATCCCGGACAGCACCGATCCCGAGCGGGTTCTGCGTTACTTCCGTTCGCTCTGGCTCGCTTATCAGCCCAAGCCCAGTCCGAACGACACTCCGCCCCGCGCTGGGAATTGATACGGCGTGATCGGCCTCGTGAGAGGACGGTGTCACGCACACGGAGAATTGTTTTTTCGTGCCTTTGAGACTGCCATGAGGATCCGCTTTCGAGGATCCTCATGGCAGTCTTTGTTCGTCAGTATGCCGGGAAGTCGGGTTGATCCTTTCCGCGATTTCGGGTAAATGCCCGGAACTCACAAGTCTCATAGATGCGGCTTGGGCGTTCGCACTTCGTCCCTGGCCGTAGCGACAGACGGTAGTCCCGAAGTCATCGATGCGTCGTCCCGATTTTCCTGGAGACGATTCGATGATGATCGGCGTTTATGTTTGATGAATTACCGCTTGCCCTCAGATTCATGGGCGACGGGGAGCGGCGAATGTCCAACCATCGCGCAGGTCATGGTTTAGCGGCTGGTCGTTCCAAGGGAACGGTGCGGGATCGCCCGATCCGACGCCCTCAAGTCGACGTCCGTGAACGCGAGCTGGACCTGGGGACGGTACCGCACGGTGGGTTTGAAGAGGCGGTCGCGCTTTATCAGCAGGTACTGCGCAATCGGCCCAAGGATGCTGATATCTATAACCACCTAGGGATCGCCCAGGGAAAGCTGGGACGGACTGACGAGGCTGTCCGTTCTTTCGAGACGGCGCTCCGCCTCGCTCCGAAGCATCTCGACGCGCGCTGTAACTTGGGGGTGCTCCTGGTCCGATTGGGGAAACCGCACGAGGCCGTGGCTCACCTGAAGGAAGTGCTTCGTCTCAAGCCCGACTTTGCGGAGGTGCACAGTAACCTCGGGGCCGTGTACCGAATGCTACACCAGGGGGAGATGGCCGCCGCGCACTATCGTAAAGCGATCGCCGCCAAACCCGATTTTGCGGCGGCTTACCACAACCTCGCGAACCTGCTTGTCGAGAACGGCTCCTATGAAGAAGCCGAGGAACGCTACCGCCAGGCGCTTCAGTTCGATCCTCACTCCGCGGAAATCTGGAATGGGCTTGGGTTAGTGCTCGCCTGGTTCGAACGTTATCCCGAGGCGGAAGACGCGTATTTGAGAGCGCTCGAGCTCAATCCGCAGAGTGCCGATGCAGAGAATAATCTTGGCAATACGTTGATGGCTTTGGATCGGTTCGCGGAAGCCTACGAACGCTTTCGTCGCGCCGTTCAGAAGAAGCCGCTACTTGCCGAAGCGCATAACAACCTGGCCCTTCCGCTCATGAAATTCGGTCGATTGGCCGAGGCGGAGCTTTGCTACGAGAATGCGCTCCAGATCGATCCTAATTACGCTCATGCACATTTCAATCGGGCCGTCTGCTGGCTGACGCAGGGGAAGTTCGCGCAGGGTTGGCCCGAGTACGAGTGGCGTTGGCGGTGTCGAGATGTAGGTCCCTCCACGTTTTCGCAACCGGCCTGGGATGGTGAGCCGCTCGAGGGCAAAACGATCCTGGTCCACTGCGAGCAGGGCCTGGGAGACACGCTCCAGTTCATTCGCTATGCACCGATGCTTAAGCAACGCGGGGCCAACGTCGTCGTCGAATGTCAGCCTGCGCTCGTCCCTCTGCTCAGACGCTGCGAGGGGATCGACCGACTGATTCCGAAAGGGGAACCGCTTCCCGAGTTCGACGTGCATTCGCCGCTTTTGAGCCTGCCGAGTGCGTTCCGGACCACGATGGCTGACATTCCTGCCGCTGTCCCCTATCTGTTCGCCGACCCCGAGCTGGTACAGCACTGGCGCACGCAGATCGGTGGCGAAGGGGCTTTTCGCGTGGGTATTCACTGGCAAGGCTCCTCGCAATACAAAGGCGATCGACAACGTTCGATCCCCTTGCACCATTTCGCGGCGATCGCCGAGCTTTCCGGAATCCAGCTCTACAGTCTCCAGAAGAACGAAGGCTCCGACCAACTCACAGACTTTGCGCAAAAATATGCAGTGATCGACCTGGCCGAACAGCTCGACGTTGAAGCCGGCGCGTTCATGGACACCGCTGCGGTGATGATCCACCTCGATTTGATGATCACGTCGGATACTTCGGTGGCTCACCTCGCGGGGGGGCTGGGAATTCCCGTCTGGGTGCCACTCACCAAGGCTTCGGACTGGCGCTGGCTTGCCGAGCGCGAAGACTCACCCTGGTATCCCTCGATGCGGCTTTTTCGCCAGGAGCAGCTTGGCGACTGGGAACCGGTCTTTCAGAGCATGGCCGCGCAACTCGAAACCCTCCGTTCTCGAACCGCCCAACGTGATCCTGTTACCGTGTCGATCTCGATCGGCGAGCTGGTCGACAAGATCTCCATCCTGGAGATCAAAGCCGAGCGTATTCCCGTCGAGGAGAAACTACGCAGCATCCGCACGGAGCTCGAAGCCCTTCGCAAAGCCTTCGATCGAGCCGTCGAGTCTTCGGAGTGGATCGTCGCGCTCCAGGCCGAACTGAAGCGAGTCAACGCCCGGCTCTGGGATATTGAAGAAGAGATCCGTCAATGCGATAGGGAGGGGGATTTTGGTCCCCGCTTCGTGGCCCTGGCCCAGTCGGTCTATCGGCAGAACGATCGTCGCGCGGTCGTCAAACGACAGATCGATCAACGCCTTGGCTCGCCTTGGGTTGAAGTTAAGTCGTATGCGTGAACGAGATGTGTGGAAGTGTCGGTTGTTTGAGTAATTGACTCGTCACTACCGATCCGCGACCTCCCGTCCTTTCGGCAGGCATTCTTGGCCTCGTAGGACTTGCAGAGTCGTCTAGAGCGGATTGCGATGGGATCGCCTACGAAATCCCGGAAGATCTGAGTGAAATCCCTGTGATCGATGATTTGGACGCACCATCAACCGATGCGATGTAGATGGGCGTATTGGATGGTTCTGGTAGTTTGTTCACCAGTGGCGCAAGCCTGGGCCCACTAGTGGACAAGCCACCAGTGCCACCCGCAGAGCCTATTTACTGCCCTCGAGCCATGTGGTCACTTTCCAACTTTCGTGTGTGCTATCCAAGCGATAACCGCTCTAGAGTTCCCCAAGCGGAACTGTCGATAGATCCGATAGATATGACTGGGCTTGGCCCTGCGCGAGCCCGGCGCCACCACCTTGACAGGAAGTTGGAGAGGCATGATCCACGCGGATGAGATCCTGGATCGAATCAAGCCTGGCGATCGCGTGCTCGACGTCGGGGGTTGGGCGTCGCCGTTCAATCGTGCGGACTGGGTGATCGACCTCCAGCCGTACGAAACTCGTGGGTACTACGGCAAGGTGGGCCTACCGGCGTCACAGGGGGGCGAGCGTGAGTATTTCACGCGCGATACGTGGATCACACGTGATCTTTGTGATCGCGAGCCCTGGCCGTTTCCGGACAAGTGGTTCGACTTTTCGATCTGCTCGCACACGCTCGAAGACATCCGCGACCCGCTCTTCGTCTGCTCCGAGTTGATTCGCGTCTCGAAACGCGGATACATCGAAACACCCTCGCGGTTAGCCGAGACGTGCCGCGGTTGGTTTCACGAGCGAATTGCGGGACTTAGCCACCACCACTGGCTCATCGACTACGGTCCCAACCGGCTCGACTTCACGATGAAGTTGCATGTGATTCATGCGGATCGGTCCTACACCTTGCCGCCTCGGCTCTATCGCGACCTTACGGTCGAGGAACAGACCTCATGGATGTTCTGGGAAGACCGATTCGATTTCGCTGAGAAGGTGGTTTACGGGCGTGACATGATGCGCGAATTCCTGGGCGGGTTCGTGGCCAAGGTGGCGGCCGACCCGCGATTCCAGGGACTCGCCCCGGACGACCCGTTCGAGGACCAAGTGCTCCGCGAACAACTCGAGGCGACCCAGGCGGAGTTGTCGGCGTGCCGCGACCGCCTGGCCCAGTACGAAGAATTGAATCCCTTGGTGCTGGGATTGGCTCGTCGCCTTCGCGGGGTCTCTCGCCTGATCCCGCCACTGGCCCGCCTGAGTCGGTCGCGCCGGTCCGCTTGACCCTTCGCGGAACCATCCGGCCAACAGCAACTCATCTGACGCGATCAAAGCGCTGGGATAACGCCAGCGCTTGTTCGCGGCGAAGGGGACCGATTGACCGGCTGCGAGCTATCGACCTACTTCGTCGATGTTGCCGATGCTCGAGAGACCTGAGGGTCGATCCCTGTCTGCCGGAAAGAGTCTGACTCTTTGATCGCAATGAGGTGTACACCTCCTGAGCGATTGGCGACGGCGAGAACTCCCCTTCCGGGGTCGAAGTCCACTGCGGTCGGCCGTGTGCGCGTCAGATTTAAGGCTCCGGCACGGAGTGGGAACTCTCCCAACGAGCGCTTCGTCTCTGCATCGTAGAGAACCAGGCTCGATTCAGAGGGGACGGCGCAGGCGACCCAACTTTTGTGAATGGTCTCAGCGACAGGGCCTGTGACCACAGCAGCGCCGGTTTCAGGGCCAAGACCCATGAAGATCGAATCATGTTCGGAGAGCGACAGGTGGGGCACTCGTTCCGGCATGTATTCCGAACGGCCTATGACTTTCGGCTGCGTAGGTTCAAGCAGATCGATCGCCGCGAGTTGATTGGACCCCAGAAGTGTGACCGTGGCCACTTGCCCGGTTGCGGAGAGTGCGATACGAGCAGGATCGTCCTTTGGCTGGTCAAATTCGAGTCGACTGGCGACTTGCGCCGGGCTCTTCTCGAGCTCCCAGACTTCGAGCGCCGGTACGGGACGTTTGGAATCCCCTTCGGCTCTGCCTGACGTCAGGACGAAGGCATACCGGCCGTCCGCCGAGACGGCAAGGTCGTCAGGGTACATGCCGGCGATCTGTCGTACTCCCAGCGGTTGCCCTCGAAAGTCGAACGTCTCCCACCAGCCGGGCTGGACGTGGCGGGCATCGCCGGCGGGACGCTCGAGGACGTAGAGCTTGTCTTGCGAAGCGCGGACCGCCACGGGTTGACCCTCGAGCTCGATATCGCGAACTTCGTCAAGTTCAAGCTTGTCGGTCACACGATAGAGGACCACTCGGTTATAGCGCGGGCAGGTCACGGCGACGATCTTACCACCATCGGCGAACGTCACGCGGTCGGCTCGCTGGTGCCCTGTGGCAACCCGCGCGACTTCCCGCAGCTCGAACCCGCTCACCTCCAGGACGGATTCTCGCCGAGCGGGGGCCGTCAGCACGACGACCAGGACCACGGCGACCACGGCGAGGATTCCGACGAGGACCCAGGCGATCGAACCCGACGGCTGTTCCTTGCTGCGACGGAAGGAAACCTTCGGTTCTGTTCCCTGGCTGAGTCGGACGATGTTTTTTCGATGCCGGGCAAAGAGCAGCACCACCAATCCGAACGTCACGATGGTCATGGCCCGATGTTCTCGTTGAAACGGGTCGTCGACCCTGACAAGGTAGGCTGCTAGAAAGACCAATCCTCCTAGCATCGACGAGAGCGAAACGTAGCGCGAGATTCTGAGCGAAACCCCAAAGCCGATCGCCGCTGCGAGACTTGCCACCCAATCGAGCGCAAGCAGCGATCCCAGACTTGTGGCGACCCCTTTGCCCCCTCGGAATTTGAGGTAAACCGGGAAGTTGTGGCCGAGAATCGTCGCGAGCGCCACCAAAACCCCAAGGTCGGGGAAATAGTTTCCGGCATGCATGGCCGCAGCTTTGGGGAACAAGAATGTCGGAAGGAAGCCCTTTAACAGGTCGAGCGTGAAGACCAGGACGAAGAAGCGGAAGCCCAGTACACGACCCACATTCGTGGCGCCGATGTTTCCGGAGCCGACCGTGCGGATATCCACGCCGCGAAGCCAAAGCGCGATCAGGTATCCGAACGGGATCGCCCCGATCAGGTAGGCGAGAACGATGGCCAAGGCCACCCAACCGGTCACGTTCACTGGTCGCGTCCCATCTTAATCCTGGGTCCGGCCGGCTCTCCCAGGAATGAAGACCGGCGTGATTCGAAGATGTCATTGGCCGTTGCGTAGTCGTCGTGACGGCCGATGTCCAGCCAGTAACACGACTGCTTGAAGCAGTGGACCGGGTTCCCCGCCTTACGCATCGACTCAAGCAAGTCGGGCATGAGCAAAGATTGCCCGGGCGCGAGAAAATCCCAAGCCACGGGATTGAGGATATACACGCCCATGCTCACCTGAAAAGAAAACTCGGGCTTTTCGCGATAACCCGACAGGATGTGCGGGTCGTTGGCGAACTCGAGTACGCCGAAGTCGATGCGAACTTCACGGGGATACGAGGCGATCGTGGCCGCCGCGCCTCGCTGGAGATGGAAGTCGTACATCGCGCGGTAGTCGAGCGTCGTCAGAATATCGCCGTTCATCACCAGAACCGGCTCTGATGGGCGATCGAGCAAGGTCAGGCCGCCCGCGGTACCGAGTGGAGTTGTCTCCCGCCGGTAGTTGATCCGAGTTCCGAATTTCCGGCCCGTTCCGCAGAAGGCTTCGATCAGCTCGGTGAGGTAGCCGGTGATGACGGTGACGTCGCGGAACCCGAACCGGGAGAGCTGACGAAGCACGACCTCGATGATCGGCATCGGGTCGGCGTCGCCCAACGGCATGAGCGGCTTGGGGAATACGTGGGTGAAAGGTCGCAACCTTGTCCCCTTGCCTCCCGCGAGAATCACGGCCTGCATGATGAATCACTCCCAACGAGCGGCGATCGTGGTTTACGTCCGGACACCCGAGGTGTTGGCGTTGGCGATGCAGCTTCAGATCAAGGGTTCTCGGATCGATGCATTACCCTTGTCGTTCATTTCATGGCCTGGTCGTGCGTCGACCGCAACAGGTGCGGCCCTCGACGTGGTTTCGAGGCGGCGACGTCTTCGAAAACACGGATCAGACGGGCCACATGATTGTCGAACGACTGCGCAAGGCCAAGTTCTCGTGCACGGACCGACATCGCGAGGCGAAGGTCGTCGTCGGTCAAATGCTCGAGCGCGGTGATGAGCTCCTCGATGGCGTCGGGGGCCGTCAGGATGTAGCCCTCCTGGCCGTTGGTCATCACCTCACCTGCGCCATTGCAGGCCGTTGTGATGACGGGGAGCCCGCATGCCAGGGCTTCGAAGACGACGAGCGAGCAGGGGTCGTAGAAGGTCGGCTGCACGAAGAAATCGCTCGACCAATAGCAGGAGCGGATGTCGGGCACAAAGCCGATCCAGTGGATCTCGTTGCCCAGGCCCAGACGATCGGCGAGGCGACGAAACGGGGCGATCTTGCCGCCTCCGCAAACCAGGAGGTGAATCGGTCTTCCCTGGGGATGACGTTTCGTTCGTTCGGCAAGGGCCGTCAGGAGCGGCTTGAGCCCTTTCAGGGCGAAGTTGTGACCCACAAAGAGCCCGACGAGGGCGTCGGGCTCAAGGCTGTGCTCGTTGCGAAAGGCGATGCGCGTCGCGCTGGGGTTTTCGACCGCGATCCGCTCGGTGTCGATCGCATTTGGGATCACGCTGATCCGCGTCCGAGGGACGTGCCGGAAATGCTGGAGGTGCTGTTTCACCATGTGACTCACGGCGATGACGCGTGCCCCTCTGTCCGCGTCATACTGTTTCTGCTCGATCGACTCGTAGACCCAGAACTTGGGATTGATCATCTTCCCGAGGCGGTAAATTTGCCGGCGCCAACCGGCCGGGAACCGCTTCGAGTTGGCCTCCAAACTGGCGCGCTGGATTCCCCCTTGGGGGATGATCACATCGTGGTGCCAGGTGTTGATCAGGCCGAGCGTGCAGTCGTAAGATACCTTCTGAAGCGCGGCTTCCGAGTTCCGGGCGAAGTTCTTGATGCGGGCCAAACGGCTGCGGCCGCTCGTTGGCACGGCGATGCAACGGACTTCCGCTGGGAGAACTCCCTCGCGCCATGACTCGGCGTAGAGATCAACGTGGTGGCCGGCCTTGACCAGGCGCTGGCAGAGATCGACCACGTAGGTCTCCGCGCCTCCCTTCGTCGGATCGACCCGCTGAAAATTGAGAGCCAAACGCATCGCCAGGTCCCTCCGTGTTTTCATTCCTGAGGGCGACGAGTCGTCGCCGCGGGCAGCCGTTCCGTTTCTGCGGGAAATCGCCGCTGCGGCACTCGAAGGTGATGTTCGGAAACTCCCATTTCGCGTGTCTTTCCCAAGAGACGATCCGGAATTGATTTATTGATATTAAGAACGAAGCGAGCTCGGTGCCCGCCTACCCAGAATTGTGGGCAAGATAGCGCGCGGCTTTCATCTGGATCATTTGCTTCTGCCAGTTCGGTCGAGCTAACTTCATGCGTCGCCGGTACAGAATCCAAAATCGGGCGCGGTCTTGATCCGTGATGCCCGCCACGCCATGGGTTGAGAACAAGAGCTGCGCCAGATCCTTCCAGCGCCAGCGATCAGGCCACCAACGATGCTCGCCAAGACGATGCAGGTCGATGAGCGTGAGCCGAGCGTCGGGAACGGCATCAAAACGCATGTCGAGATAAAAGTGGCAAAGATACAAGTCTTTGTGGAATAAATACGATTGATGGAGCCGGGTGACGATCGTCGCCATGGCGTCGATCAGGTCTCGTTTCGTTTTTCGGAAAGCTTGATCGTCCAGAGAAGCGGCTAGCTCGGGGATCGCCTCGTTAAGAGGAAGACAACCCGTGAGTTCGGCCACCATCAGGAAGCTATTGAGCGTGCCCCAAGGGCCGATCCGTTCCCCGGCCGCAACAACTTCGGGAACGTCGATGCCAAGGAAACGAACCCGCTCCAGATGTGCCCACTCCGCCGATGCAGGGGTATGTCGGCCACCAGGATGCAAGATTGCTCCGAGCCGAGCCTTCCAGGGGAGCTCGTAGTGACGCTTCAAATAGACGGCGAGCGGACCTTCGCCCGAATGGAGGACCACGCGAGCGGTGGAGCGCCCTTGCTTGGCGTGGAAGCGGTCGCGGGTCTCCAGCGACATCACTCGCTCATTTTCACATAACTCGGCAGGGAACGAGGCGCGGTGACGGTCGGAGAACCAGGTCCAGGAGGTTCCCTTCACCAGGCGATCCCAGAGGGAGCCATGGGTCATTCCAGTATCCCCTCCCACGAACTGGGACGTCGGTAGCGATAGATCCGCACTCCGCCGTCGCCTTTCTTTCCACCACGGCGTTCCGGGAATTCGACGACCGGCTCTGCGGCATAAGCCAGCACGGCACGCAACGTGGCGGCGCGCTTGCTCGACGCCGACAGTTCGCGAGTACCGACGACAACGTAGCGGAGATGCGAATCCGTCAGCGCCTGGCGCACATGCCAGTAGTCATAACTGGGTCTACCCGAGGTAAACGCGGCCCAGCCTCGGGTGTCGAGAATCGTCTCGGCGGGACCCATGTTCGAACGCAGCCACCGCCCGGCCGCCCAGTGTCCCCAGCGACTGGTATGCGAAGGCTTCGCTTGCAAAGCGCCGGCAATCGCGACCAGCACCACGGCGGCCAGTGTCCCCATGATTCGTGAAAACCGAGGGTCCCATCTCAGCTTGCCGGCGAGGCGACGGGCGCAAATGAACGTCCCCGCGGCCGCCCAGGGAATCGACGCCGTCACCAGCGTCAACGTGTGGCGATCGGAGAGGTAACCCATCCTCAGCGCGTGTCGAATCAGGACCATACTGAAGAGGGCAAGGTAAACAGCGACCAGTCGCGGTCCTAGCACGGAAGTCTCAGCGGCGGGATCGCGCCCTTCGCGGCAAACCTGCCGGATGTAGCCGGCGCGGGCGACTCCCCAGATGCCGAAGAACGCGAAGATGCCGCAGAGGCCCTCGGCCCAATGGAGGAAGAGCCAGCGAGTCGTCGTCCCGAGGTCGGCGGCATCCGGTTCTTCGGATTCCTCCTTGGGCGAGAAATCCCAGCGAGCGTCCTTGAGTCCGGGGGGCAGCCACTGCTCGGCCCTTCGCGATGCGACCGCGGACGGACCGAGGGCTGCGGAACGACGAAGCGCCAGCTTTTCGGAAACCTCCCCCTTGATCACGGCATAGGACCCGACCATCACCAGGAAGGTGATCGCCAGTGCTGAGAACCGAGGGACCAGGCGCGGGGCCAATTCGCCCCATCGCCAACGCGAAGCCGCAGTGAGTAAGACTGCGACCGGAACGATCAAGACTTCCGGTCTCGCCATGTATCCGAGACCGGCAACGATCCCGCAAGCGACCGGCGTAAGCCAGCCGTTCGAACGCAAAGCACGCTCGCCTAGCGCCAATGCCGAGAGCGCGGCGAGCAGTGCCAGGCTGTCGCTGAGCGTGTCATGCCCGATCGCAGCCGGTAATGGAAGCAGGATGTAGATGAAGACCGCCAGGACCCCGACCCGTTCGTCGAACAATGAGCGGGTGAGGAAAAAGAGCGGTACGAGGAGCAATAGTGCGGAAACGCTGGCAACCCCTTGAGCGGCAATTCGCCAGGTGTCCGGTCCATGTCCCATCACCAGCGCTACCAAAGGCTCAGCGAGGGCGACGAGCGCGGGATAAAGCGGATGCTGGTCGGTGCCGCGAATGGCATCGAACCATGAGCCGGTTTGGAATTGATGGGCCACCCGGAGGAACTTCAGGCCGTCCTGGGCGGGGAGGAGCGTTCGTCGGATCGCAAGGACGTGCGACGTCGCCGCCACCAGAAGCAAAACAAGCATGAGGCGACGGACCGACATCGGGCGCGTTCCTCCCTGAACCCGTGCGCGGCGCGCTCCGTCGGCCGCGGGCGGAATGATACGCCTCACCCATTATGCGGTCAATGGCAACCGCCGTTGCGCGAGAGCGTCTTCCCAAAGGTCCGAAAGACTTTGCTCCCAAGGGATTTCGGGCCGCCAGCCCGTGTGTTCGGTGAGTTGGCTGATGTCGGCGCGTGAGTCGCTGAGCCTTGGTCCGGAGATCGCGCCGCTGTTGCTGACGACCTCGACGGTTCGACCGCAGAGTGCGATGAGGGTTTCGAGACCCTCGCGAATGCGATGCGAGGCCCCCGTTCCCACATGATAGACCAGGCCACGTCGGCCTTGATCCGCGAGCGCGACGAGGGCTCGGGCGACGTCGCGTATATCGATGAAGTCACGGCGCACGTCCAGGTCCCCGACCACCAGGCGGTTGGTTCGTGCATCCGCCAGGCGATTGGCAAAGCTGCCGATGGCCTGAGTCTCGGGGATGCCCGGTCCGATGGGGTTGAAGACGCGCGCCGAGATCACATCCACAGGAGGCAGGGCCGCGAGACCGGCCTGCGTGCCGAGCAGCTTGCTGAGGCCGTAGGCGTTGGTGGGATAGCACGGATACGCTTCGGCAACCGGCAGGTCGGACTCGGGAACAATTCCGAGCTCGGCCGCCGACCCGGCGTGGATAACCCGTACGGGGCGTCCTCGCTCGCGAAGGGCGTCGAGGAGCAGAGCTGTTCCGAGCGTGTTCGCCCGGTAGTATTCGTCGGCCGTTCCCGGAGGAGTTTTCCCCGCAAGATGGAAGATCAGGTCGGGATCAAACTTATCAATCAGGCTACGCGTGCTGGCGGCCTGGGTGAGATCGGCGTATGCGAATTCATGGGATGCACAGATCTCGGGGCGTGTTCGCCCGGCCTGGATGATTCGAATGTTAGGGCGTTGCTCGGTGTTGAGAAGGGAAATGAGGTGTCGACCCAGGAAACCGGATGCACCCGTAACCAGCCAGACCGGCATGTTGGACTCCCGATTTGCAAGCTTCCCCGCCCTTTGGAGACGCGGGCCATAGCTCCAACCTAGTTTGTTCCGGGGCGATCCTACAGGAACCGGCAAGCCGCCTTGTAGACGGTTTCCGGCAGAAGTTCCCGCATGCAGCGGTGATGACCGAGAGGGCACTCGGGACGTTGGCAAGGCCCGCACGGAACCGGACGATAGAGGTGAATCGCGTGGGGATGATAGGTCCGCGTCCAGGCGATGTTCGTCGGGCCAAAGAGGGTCAACACGGGGACCTGAAACGCGGCCGCGAAGTGGCGCGGTCCCGAGTCCGTCGTGATCATGAGGGACGAGCGCCGGACGCTCGCCTTACTCAAGCCAATGCTAAGGGGTTCGTCGGCGAGGCTGACCACCCGGGGGTGGGCGGCGTGAGCCACGATCGAACGCGCAGCGTTGCGCTCGCTCGGACCGCAGATGACCAGAACGGCCACGTCGCGCTCCTCGACGAGCTGCCTTGCGAGCCGACCGAAGTAGTCCTCGGGCCAGCTCTTGGCCGGGCCGAAGGCTCCTCCGGTGTTCAGGCAAACCACGCGGGATCTCTCGCTCAGCTTGAGTCGCGCCCATGCTTGATCGGCGGCGGCTTCATCCTGCTCTGTGGTAAAGAGCTCAGGACGCACGGAGTCGGGGCGGCACCCCAGGGCGCGAGTGATCTCGAGATACGATTCGACGATCGGGAACGGGATCCGTCGGCCGTTCTTTCCCTTCGGGAACGAGAGGGATCGACTGAGGAGTAGCCCTCGCCCGCTTTTTCCAAAGCCGATGCGTTGGGGTATGCCCGCTAACCAGGCGATCAAGGCGGAGCGGAACGAATTGGGAAACAGGACGGCGAGGTCGGCTCGTTCGCGCCGAAGTCGTTTGATGACGGCCGACGTGCGCAGGTTTGCATCGTCGGATTTGTGGTCGAAGCGGATGATCTCATCGAACCAAGGTGCGCCATCCAAGGTCGGCGCCACGTGCGGCTTGATGATTCCGACCATCCTCGCTCCCGGATGTCCTCGCCGAAGCGCGCGAATGGCCGGCGTGGCCATCACGGTATCGCCGATCAGGTTGGGACAGAAAACGACGATGTTCACGTGAGGCCCGATCATCCCTGAGGGCTGGATCCGATCATGGTTTCCGCACGAAAAGGCTGAAGGCTCCCACCTCGTTGCACAGTCAATCGAATCGGTATTTGTTCTGTGGTTGGAGCTTTGTCGGAAGTTCGGTAGATCGAGGATGGGTCTAGGAAAACCGCCTGGGGCGAATTCCCTAAGGAATGAATGTGCACTTCGTCGTGGGTTGTTCAGGTCTTTCCCCGAGTTAAGGTGGCACGGACAAGCGAGTATGCCTGACCGTGCCGCCCATCGGGCTCGAGTGTCACCAAGGACATTCCCTGTCGAGAGTGCGACTCAAGCAAAAAACGCTCGAGTGTGCGTGACAATCGTGTGTTCACTGCGGAACGAGTGGTCCGAGCGCGGCGTCCAACGTCGACTCGCCGGTCATGACCTCCAGGCCGATCCGCAAGAAGCGGAGCGGAACCGAACCTAGGTTCATGGCGCGGAGCTTGACCGAATCTTTCTGCGTGGTCAAGACCAGATCAGCTCCTTGGGACTTCGCCCACAACGAAAGCTGGGTGACGTCGTTGGCGGAGTAGGGGTGGTGATCGGCGAACGTCCGAAAGTCGAGGAGGCTCTGGCAGAGGGGCTCGAGGGTGCGTCTGAACCCTTCAGGATTGCCGATGCCGCAGAAGGCGACCACTCGTTTTTGAGCCAGCTCGGCGACGTCAGATGACTGCCCGTCCGTTGCGGAAACCGCGACGGGGGCGTGCCTCGCTTCAACCCAGGCAAGGGGGCCGGCCTGGCGCTCGGCCTCTTGGCGGATCGTGGAACGGGTGCCGGGGTCGACGAGGTCGGCACGGCTGAGGACCACGATCTGCGCTCGTCGCAGTGATCGCACCGGCTCTCGGAGCAGCCCGCGCGGGAAGATCCGACCCAGACCAAAGGGGTCAAGAGCATCGAGGAGCACGATGTCGAGATCGCGCGCCAGGCGACGATGCTGGAAGCCGTCGTCCAGGACGAGGAGTTGCGACTCCAGCTCTTCCTGGGCGCGTCGGGCCAGGTCGGCTCGGTCGGGGCCTTGAAGGTGTGGGACATCCAGGAGGTTCTCTTCGAGAACGAGTGCCTCGTCGTTGACTCCTTGGTCCTGGCCGTAGCCTCGGCTCAAGATGGCCACGCGCACCCCTCGCGCGCGGTACCAGCGCGAAACCCACTCGACCATGGGTGTCTTGCCGGTGCCACCGAGCGTGAGGTTGCCGACGGAGACGACCGGGATCTCGGGGCGATAGATCGAACGGCGGCCCGAGTCATAGGCCGCGTTGCGATAAGCGACTCCCATCCCGTAAATGACCCCGGCGAAACTCAAACCGAGGCGCGCAATCGAGGCCGCCGGTCCCCGGGACTCGCCTCGGATGAGGCGAAGGAAGGCGGCCTCGTCGACGCGATGGATCAGCCCGCTCACGCTCCCATGGCGCGGATGATCGCCTTGGCCATGTCCAGCGTCCCGACGGCCGAGGGGTCGTCGCGATGCGGCTTCATGTCGTAGGTGACGTCCTTACCATCCTTGATGACCTTGGCCACGCCGGCTTCGAGCCGCCTGGCGGCTTCGCTTTCACCGAGGTGGTCGAGCATCAACGCCCCCGAGAGGATCAGGGCCGTCGGATTCATCTTCCACTGCCCCTTGTACTTGGGCGCGGAACCGTGCGTCGCCTCGAACACCGCGCCCGACTCGCCGATGTTGGCACCAGGGGCCACGCCCAGGCCCCCCACCAGGCCCGCACCCAGGTCGGAGATGATATCGCCGTAGAGGTTCGGCAGGACCAGGACGTCGTAGAGCTCGGGCTTTTGCACGAGCTGCATGCACATGTTGTCGACGATGCGGTCTTCGAATTCGATGTCGGGGTATTCCTTTGCGACCTCTCGGCTGATTTCGAGGAAGAGGCCGTCGGAGTACTTGAGGATGTTCGCCTTGTGAACCGAGGTCACCTTCTTGCGGCCGTGCTTACGGGCATAATCGAAGGCGTACTTGACGATCCGTCGCGTGCCCGTGATCGAGATCGGCTTGATGGAGATCCCCGAGTCGGGCCGAATCGCCTTGCCGTTGAGCTTCTTGATGTCAGAGATCAGCTCGGCGGTCTCGGGCTTGCCCTGCTCGAACTCGCAGCCGAGGTACAGGTCTTCCGTGTTCTCGCGAACGATGACGATGTCGACCTTGGTATTTGAGAAGAACGTTCGGACCCCATCGAACTGTTTGCAGGGGCGAACGCAGGCATAGAGGTCGAGGGCCTGGCGGAGGTAGACGTTCACGCTCCGGAACCCGGTTCCGACGGGCGTGGTGATCGGAGCTTTGAGGGCCACCTTGGTGCGGCGGCACGACTCGATGACACTGTCGGGAACGGGAGTTCCGACTTTCGCCATGATGTCGACGCCCGCTTCCTGCACGTCCCAGTCGATCTTGACGCCCGTGGCGTCGATGCATTGCCGAGCGGCCTCCGCCAGTTCTGGACCGACCCCATCCCCAGGAATGAGCGTAACTTGATACGACATCGCGAATCGATCTCCCGCCGTCCGGTCAGGATCAATGTCGCTGCTCACAATTCGACTCGATTGCGAGTTGCGAACACTAACCCAAGTCGATAAATTGATTACAAAGCCAAGATGCTCAAGCTACTCGCACCGTCTTGCCTCGTCAAGCTGCGATCGGTTGGGCCGGTTCCTCCTGTGTCTGGTCACCGTGGAGCGCCCTTGATGCTTTGCCCCCCCCAGCCTCCCTCCAAATTGGTTGAAGGATGGATGGCTCGCCATCGCGATCCCGCCAGCTTTGTCCTTCACATGATTGGGATCCCACCCACGGTCCTCGGGGTGCTGCTGATCCCGGTCTACGTTTGGCTCATCTCGCTCCCCATCTTCCTGTTCGCCTTGGCCCTCTTCGTGGGTGGGTACCTGATCCAATTCCTCGGGCACGCGCTCGAGGGGACCGACCCGGGCGAGATTATTCTCCTGAAGCGGAAATTGGGCTGGTCTTACGTGGATATTGCTCCCGCACGGAACTCTCGCCGAGGCGTCGCCTGAGTCGAAATGACGCGAATTCAGGTGGTCCCCCTTTTCTCATCACTATAATCAGGAAGCTCGGACCAAACTGCGTCCCGTTCTCCCAGGACGGCGCCGTAGCTTTGTCATGAGGCTAGGGCTGCGCGGGTTTGACCTAGGACGAATTTGTCAAAATCCGTAGAATCCGCCCGATCGCTTCAAGACGCACTTCTGACTCAACCGATACCAGTGGACAGGTCGATCGGTCTTACTCTCGAGCCTAAGGAGGCATGCCTCCTAGGTGGGTTCGATCGTTCTGGGTACACATGACCCAAGCCGGCGAGACTCTCCTCGGCTGGTTTCGGTTAAGTCAACTTGGCGGTGTTGATGACCTGTGCGGTTCGGACGTATGGAAGCGACCGGCCGCCACCGCGTTCTGAGAGAAGGGCGGGCCCGTCGGGGTCGACGGCCACGTCTGTTTCTCAACCCGGACCCTCTCGTCACATGGCGAATATTGTCAAGGACGGCCTGGCCATGCGATTGATGCGAATCAAGAACCGGCTCGCTCAAGCAGCTCTGGTGGCAGCGGCCTGGTCTGCTTCCGCCGGCTGCCAGCGGCTCCCCTACATTGACCAATCGAAGGCCGTCCCCCATGAAAATATGGGGACGATTCCGCAAGAAGATAAGGAGGTGACCCAGGCGCAATTTCTGAGCAGTTCGCTCTCAATGCCGATGCCGAAGGTCGCTAAACCTCGAACCACGAATGATCCCGAGGCGCAAGAGATCTGGGAGCTCACGCTCGAAAACGCGATCCGGATCGGTCTCGACAACTCCGAAGTCGTTCGCGTGATCTCGCTCGGTGCCCAGGGTATCCCCGTCGGCGGCTTCGAGCCGACGCCCCTCAACGTCGGTACCGGTGCCGGTATCGCCAGCGCGCTCGGTGCCTCCCCCCTCGAAACCGTGTATGACCCGGCGATTCAAGAAACGGGGATCGCTACGGCTCTCTCGGTTTTCGACACCGCGTTCACCACGAGCTTGCTCTGGGGCCACAACGTGGCACCCCTCAACAACGGTGCCAACGCCGGTGTGTTCTCGCTCGGTGGCAAAACACCCTTCCTCTTTGTGCAAGATACGGCGGCCTTCCAGACCGGCGTCCAGAAACGAACGGCAACGGGTGCGACGCTCGGCGTGACGCATAACATTCAATATACCTACTCGAACAGTATTAATAACATCTTCCCATCTGCTTACACGACAAATACTCAATTGTCGTTGACACAGCCGTTGTTGGGTAGTGCGCCTCTCCCTGGGGCGGGAGCTCCCAGCCCGGTCGGCCTCGAGGCGAATCGTGCTCCGATCATTGTGGCACGGCTCAACGCCGATTCGGCCGTCTGGAGATTCAAAGCCGAAATCATGGCTCACGTGCGTTCGATTGAACAGCAGTATTGGAGCCTTTCTCAACAACACGTCCAGCTCTGGAGTAGCGAAAAGGCCGTGGAGCTGGCCGAAGAAATCAAACGCCGCGAGGAATCTGAACTCGAAGTCGGTCGTGGAACGGTCGCCGACGTTGCCGAAGCGACTCAGCGACTCGAACAGTTCCGGCTCGACCTGGTCACGAAGACCTCCGACGTGATCACGACGGAACGACAGCTGCGGAACATCCTTGGCTTGCCTCCGGCCGACAGTCGCCGAATCCTGCCCGTCACCGCACCGAGCGAGGCGAGGCTTCAGCCGGATTGGGATGCGAGTGTCGCTCAGATGCTCACGTTCCAGCCTGACGTCGTCACCCAGCAACTCACGGTTCGCGTCGCCGAACTCCAACTGCTGACGGCTCGAAACCAACTCTTGCCGGTCTTGAACTTGAACGCTCTCTACCAGCTCAACGGTCTAGGTCACGACCTCGATACGTCTGAAGCGGTCATGACCGGAAAGTCGATCAACGCGGTCGACCCTCGAATTCTGAACAAGCAGCGCCAGGCCGGTGTTAGCCTCGGAAGTGGTAGTTATAGCAACTTCCAAACATGGCAGCTCGGCTTCACGTTCCAGATGCCTCTCGGTATGCGAGCACCGTTGGCGAGCGTGCGGAGTGCCCAGTACACCTTGCTCAAGCAGCGTGCCTACCTCCAGCAGATCGTTCACCAGACCTTACACTCTCTGGCCCGATTCTTCCTCGAAGTCGACGCGAACTACAAGCAATTCAAAACCGCTCAGCGACTTCGAGCTGCGGCCGCTCAACGACTGGAAGCACAACGAGCGTTCTATGAGGAAGGTCGAATCACGATCGACCGCTATCTCGATGCGGTGAGCCAGTACGCGAACGCGGTCGCCCAAGAGGCTCAGTTCAAGACCACGTACAACATCTCGATCGTGGCTCTGGAAGAAGCGAAAGGAACCCTGCTCGCGTACGACAATATTGCGGTGGCCGAAGGGCCGCACCCGCAGAAGGCGTACATCCAGGCTCGCGATCAGCAGGAAGGCCACCGTCGGTTGCCGATCGCTCCGGATGGCGACTATCACCCGCGGCCTGCCACCGGTACCCCGAACGTCGATCCGCTCCCGCCGCAAGCTCCGCTGGAGAGTGGACCTGATGGACCTAAGCCGGCCTTGCCTTCTCCGATCGGCCCGCTTGGCCCGCCCCCGCTGATGGCGCCGCCGGCCGCTCCGGTCGGTGAGCCACGCATCCTCTCCGGCACGAACCCGGCCAAGGGACCCGAACCCGAAGTGATCCCAACGTCAACCTCCTCAGCCGGAACGGCTTCAGCGAGTCCGCCGACACCGGCCGATGCGAGCGGGGCCAACGAGGCGCCGCCTCTACCCGAAGCGATCGACCTCCCACCGCTACCAAACTGATCAGAGGCGATCGTAAGAGTCAGAAGTTAGCACGCAAGGGCCGGCCATTCTGCAAAGGATGGGTCGGCCCTTGCAGTTTTGTCGCTTTCAAGTTAGGAATTTTCGGATAGGTAGGAGTCTCACCGACTGGGAGTCATTCCTTGAAAGGCGGCCAGAGACACGGTTGCAAGAAATCAGAGGGAATGATTCAATATCTTCGAGTTTGTCGATCAGATTCTTAGAAAATCGATCGGCACCGGCCAGCGTGGTCTTCGCTTACGACTCGGACGTCCGGAACAGCCCGATTCCTTGAGACCGAAAGGTGGAAACGATGGCAGAGTCCCACGGTTCTTGCGGAGGCAACAGGCGTCGGTTTCTGAAAGCTGCCGCGGCCGTGGGCCCGGCACTCGCTTCGGCGGAAATGGTGCTTGGCGCCGCTCCGGCTGCGACGCTTCCCAAAATCAAGCTGGGACGGACCGGCCAGGAAGTCACTCGGCTGGGCATGGGGTCGAGTTGGGACGTCTCTCCCTCGTTCGTGCAGAGGCTGCTCGCCACGGGTGTCCGCTACATCGACACCTCGGAGGCCTACGAGCAGGGCAGGTCAGAGCAGAGGATTGGCGAAGTCCTCGAGCGGACGGGGCTGCGAAAAGAAGTCTACCTCGTCACCAAGAACAACAGCTACCGAAAGGCCAAGGGACCTGGCGCGTCCAAGATCTTCGAGGCTTCTCTCAATAAGAGCCTCGAGCGGCTCCGGACCGACTACGTCGACTGCTACTACTTGCACGGTTTGACGGGTCAGCAGATCCCGATGCTCTTCGACCCGTCCATCAAGGCTGCGTTCCAACGGCTCAAGGATGCCGGGAAGATCCGCTTCTGTGGGCTGAGCTGCCATGATCCTCGGCTGGTCGAAGTCGTTGAAGCCGCGGCCAAGTGCGGTTGGCTCGACCAGATCATGATTCAATACAATTACCGCACCATGAACGGAGACGAGATCCGGCGCGCGGTGGATAAAGCCTCGGAAGCGAACCTCGGCCTGATCGCCATGAAGACCCAGGCCGGAGCCGGCGAGTTCAAGGAGAACCTGACGGGGCATGCCGCTTTCGACGATTTCGTGGCCAAGGGGTTCAAGAAGGAGCAGGCCGCGATCAAGACGGTGCTGACGGACCACCGATTCCAGGTCGTCGTTAGCGAGATGACGAACACGGACATGCTTCGCGAGAACTCGGCGGCCGTTCGCGAACCGTTGACCAAGAAGGAAGCGATGCTGCTCGAAGAGCATCGCCAGAAGACGGCCAACATGTACTGCCACGGCTGCGGCCATCTCTGTGAGACGGCGGCTCGCGGAGTGCCAGTGGCCACCGTACTGCGTTACCTGCGGTACTACTCGGTCTACGGCAAGCGACAAGCGGCCAGGGCCCTCTACCAGGCCTTGCCCCCCGAGGCGCGTGACCTCGCGAGCGCTGATTTGGCCGCCGCCGAAGCCGCCTGCCCGCACAAACTGCCGGTGGCGCAACTGGTCCAGATCGCCGATCACCGCCTGGCGTAACGCGGTTCGACGCAGGGACCCTGCCCAACCTCGACCAGGCTTGGCGCGCGGTCCCTGTCTCCTTTTCTCTCCGATGGGTCGCGTCAGAGCGACGTTGCGGTGCAAAGCACCGCCCACCCTTCCAAGCGGTCTACTCGTCCACAGGCTCGTCCTCGGACGGGATCTCGGCCGGCTCTGAGGGGGGGCTTGCAGGGATCGCGTAGACGCCTTCCACCCAACGCCCCAGGTCGATGAGCCGGCAGCGCTCGGAACAGAACGGGAATCCAGGCAACTCGTCGATTGTCTGGATCTCGTAGGATTTGGAGCAAATTGGGCAGCGACCTCGGATCATTCAGGCCGTACCATTCGACGAGGGTTTGGGAGCCTCTGATTTGGCGGGCGTCGAAGAAGCTGAGGACTCGGCCGGTTTGCTCGCCGACGAGCTACCATCCGACTTGTCGGCAGCCGCACGTTGTTTATACGACTCGCTTCGATAGTCGGTTTGGTAGAAACCCGAACCTTTGAAGAGGATCGCCGCCCCGGCGCCGATTTTTCGCCGCAACTTGGTCTCTTGGCAGGTGGGGCAAACCGTTTGAGGGTCGGCTTTGATGGATTCGAACGCCTCGAACTCGTGTCCGCAGGCATCGCAGATATAGTCATACGTCGGCATGTGGCATCGCCTCGATTTCCGTAGCGTCAATGGGGCGTCGGCTGGACCGACACGGCAACCTTGGTGGGCCGGAGGACACGATCTTTGATGCGGTAGCCCTTGCTCAGCTCAGCCACAACCGTACCTTCGGGATGCTCGGCGCTTGGCTGTTGGGTAAGAGCTTCGTGCTCGTTGGGATCGAAGGGCAGACCCAGGGCCGCGATCGGCTCAACGCCGTGCTTGGCGAAAGTCGCGAGCAACTGCTTTTGGACCATATCGAGCCCTTCGGTGATGCCGGCGACACCGGAGGCCCGCAGCGCCTCGGTCGCGCGCTCGAGGTTGTCGATCCCCTCGAGTAGGTCTTTGACGAGCGATCCCACCGCATAGGCGCGATCCGCATCCGCTTGGGACTTCGAACGCTTTTGGTAATTCGCAAACTCGGCACGACTGCGGAGAAGCTGCTCCAGGTATTCGTCGCGCTGGCGGATGACCTGGGTCAGGTCCCCGGCCTGATTCTGCGCAGCATTGCTATTTGCTTGATCACCGGTGAGGTGATCATCGGTGGGAGGGGTGGCGTCGCTCATGGCCTCGTCCTTCTGATCGATTACGATTATGCGAGAGGGCGCGCTTGGGGTTATGACTCTTCGGTTTCCCCGGCGTCGGCATCCTCGGTGAAGTAATCACGGAGCTTCTCGAAGAAGCTCTTGCGTTTCGGGCTGACTTCCTCGTGCTCGATTTCGGCGAGTTCGCGGAGCAACTCTTCCTGTCGGGCACTGAGGTGGCGGGGCGTTTCCACGATCACTTCGATAAGCTCATCACCACGTCCTCGTCCGCTGATGTCCGGCATGCCGCGTCCCTTGAGCCGAAGGACGTCGCCGCTTTGAGTTCCGCGCGGCACATGGAGCCGGTCGGGACCGTCCAGGGTCGGGACTTCGACGTCGGCGCCCAGGGCCGCCTGGGGAAAACCGATCGGCACCTGGCAGAGCAAGTCATTGCGGTTGCGTTCGAAGAAGGGATGCTTGCGCACCATGATCTGGATACGAAGGTTGCCGCGGGGCGCTCCGGGGTCTCCGGGTTCTCCTTGGCCGCGGAGTTGAAGCCACATGCCGCTCTCGACTCCGGGCGGAACGTCAACCTTGAGGTGAGCCACCGAGGGGACTCGTCCGGAACCACGGCAGCTTGGGCACGGATCCGTGACGCGGACCCCTTCGCCTCCGCAGGCCGGGCAGGTGGAGGCCACCTGGAAGAAGCCGCGAGATTGGACCACCTGACCCTGTCCGCCGCAATAGTTGCAGGTTGTGGCCACGGTCCCTTTGCGGGCTCCCGAGCCTTTGCATTCGCTACAGGCTTCTTGCCGGCTGATGTCGATGGCCTTGGTGGTGCCGCGGGCGGCCTCCAGAAGCTCGATCTCGAGCTTGAAGAGGAGGTCTTGCCCAGGTCGAGGTCCCCGCCGGCGTTGACCGAAGAGATCGCCGAACAGGCCACCGCCGAAAATGTCGCTGAACGCCGACATGATGTCTTCGGCGTTCCGGAAGTCGTGAACCCCCGCGCCTTCCATCCCGGCATGGCCGTAGCGATCGTAACGCTGGCGCTTGGCTTGATCCGAGAGAACCTCGTACGCCTCGGCGGCCTCCTTGAACCGTTTTTCCGCCTCGGCATCTCCTGGATTCTTGTCCGGATGATTCTTGAGCGCGAGTTGCCGATAGGCCTTTTTGATCTCTTCGGGCGAAGCGTCGCGCTTCAGTCCAAGGACGTCGTAGTAATCACGCTTCGTTGTTGCCATCGGCATGGCGTCTCACGCAGGTCAGGGGTTCGGGCGATTTTTCGGCGAATCGATGATATCATACCTCGCCAAAACGGGACACGGGCCCGAGCCAACCTGCCTCCTCGGAAAGGAATATTCGGTCTGGGAAATGAGACTGGCAAGTGGCCAGTGAGGCCGTCGCTGAGCAATTTCCGGACGCGAATCCATTCGTTCCGACGTGTCTCGAGCGAAAGCGAAGAGGAACGGCCGGGAGACGGAATTCGCCCGCTCCCGGCCTTCCGTTCTACTTCAATTTTAGCGAACCGACCCCTCGACTCGAGGAGCGTTCTCTTTTTCGTCGTCCTTGATGTTGGTGATCATGGCCTCGGTGGTGAGCATCAGGGCCGCGATCGACGCCGCGTTCTGAAGGGCCGAGCGGGTGACCTTGGTCGGGTCAACGATCCCGGCTGTGAACATGTCGACGTACTCGCCGGTGTTGGCATTGAAGCCAACCGAGCCTTCGCGCGACTTCACCTCGTCGGCGACGACCGCACCATCGTGACCCGAGTTGGTCGCGATGTGTCGGACTGGCTCCTCGAGTGCTCGCAAGACGATGCTCGAGCCGAGCTTTTCGTCACCGGTCAGGCTGGCGTGGAGCTTCTCGACGGCCGGGATGACGCGGAGCAGGGCGGTGCCGCCGCCCGGGACGATCCCTTCCTCGGCAGCCGCACGCGTGGCATGGAGCGCGTCTTCGACGCGGGCCTTGGTTTCTTTCATCGCGGCTTCAGTCGCCGCGCCGACGTTGATCAGGGCCACGCCCCCGGAGAGCTTGGCAAGCCGCTCCTGGAACTTCTCCTTGTCGTACTCGCTCTCGGTCTCTTCGATTTGACGGCGGAGCTGATCGATCCGCTTCTGGATGTCGGCTTTCTTGCCGGCCCCTTGAATCAAGGTGGTGCTGTCTTTGTTCACCTTGACCTGCTTGGCCTTGCCGAGATCCTTGAGTGTGAGGTTCTCGAGCTTGAGGCCCAGGTCCTCGCTGATCACGGTGCCGCCGGTCAAGATCGCCATGTCCCCCAGCATCGCCTTGCGGCGGTCGCCGAAGCCAGGAGCCTTGACGGCCGCAATGTTCAGAACGCCGCGGAGCTTGTTGACGACGAGGGTCGCCAACGCTTCACCATCGACGTCTTCCGCGATGATCAAGAGGGGCTTGCCGGCCTGGGCGACTTTCTCGAGCAAGGGGATCAGTTCGCGAAGGCTGCTGATCTTCTTCTCGTGGAGCAGGATCAGAGCATCGTCGAAGATCACTTCCATCGTCGTCGGGCTGGTGACGAAATAAGGGGAAAGGTACCCCTTATCGAACTGCATGCCTTCGACGAAATCGAGCGTCGTTGCCGCCGTCTTACCTTCCTCGACGGTGATTACGCCGTCACGACCAACCCGCTCCACCGCGTCGGCAAGCATCTCGCCGATGGTCGGATCGTTGTTGGCGGAAATGGTGCCGACCTGAGCGATTTCCTCTTTCTTGGAAACCGGACGGGAGACCTTTTCGGTCAGCTCAGCCACAGCGGCCTCAACAGCCTTCTCAATCCCCCGGCGCACCGCGGTGGGGTTCGCCCCCGAGGTGATGTTCCGGAGCCCTTCGCGGAAGATCGCGCGGGCGAGGATAGTGGCCGTCGTGGTGCCGTCGCCGGCGACGTCGGACGTCTTCGATGCCACGACGTTGACGAGCTTGGCCCCCATGTTTTCGAACGGGTCGGCCAGCTCGATTTCCTTGGAAACGGTCACGCCGTCCTTGGTGACGGTCGGGCCGCCGAACGACTTGCTGAGAATGACATTCCGCCCGGTTGGGCCGAGTGTGGTGCCCACGGCTTGGGCGAGAACGTCGACGCCTTCAAGCATCTTGCGGCGAGCGGCGTCGGAAAAGAGCAGTTGCTTTGCCACGAGAACTCCCCCTACTGCGGGATGCGGTGTGCTTGGACGCGGTATGACGGTGGAACCCGTTGGGTCGAGTGGGGAAGAGCCATGACCAGGGCTCAGATCCCCCAGCCGAAGCGGTTCGCACCGTCGCTGGCTCGAGACCATCCGGGAGGACGAAATCGGATCGCGGTGCTGGGAGAGGTCACAGCACCGCGTCCGAGAACTCCGAACGACTTACTTGACGACCTTCGCCAGGATGTCGGACTCGCGGAGGATCTTGATTTCCTCACCGTCCACCTTGATCTCGGTCCCCGAGTACTTGCCGAAGAGAACCTCGTCGCCTTCGGCAACGCCGATCGCGGCACGCTCGCCCGAGTCGAGAAGCTTGCCTGGGCCAACGGCGATCACGCGACCGCGCTGGGGCTTCTCCTTGGCGGTATCCGGAAGCACGATGCCTCCCGCCGTCTTTTCTTCCGCCTCAATCTGCTGGATCACAACGCGGTCTTCGAGCGGGCGAATCTTGATCTGAGCCATCGCAGCAGTCCTTATCTCATTCCAGAGCAGTCCCCGTGCCGGAGACTGGTCATCAGGTGAGGAAACTCAACTCGTGTTCTAGGAAGGGTCGGCCAATCGGATTACATCATCCCCATGCCGCCCATTCCACCCATTCCACCCATTCCGCCCATGCCCGGGCCGTGATCATCATGATGACCGGCCGGCTCGGCCTTCTTCTTGGGTTCGACGATGATGGCTTCGGTGGTCAGGAGCAGGCCTGCGACGGAGGCGGCGTTCTGCAAGGCGGACCGCGTCACCTTGGTGGGATCGACGATACCGGCGGCGAACATATCGCCCCAGGTGCCGGCTTCGGCGTTGTAACCGAAGTGGGCTTCCTTGGACTTCTGGATCTTATTGACGACCACGGCGCCGTCGATGCCGGCATTCTCGGCGATCGAGCGTGCGGGCTGCTCGAGGGCGCGACGGATGATGTTGACGCCGAGTCCTTCGTCCCCCGTGAGCTTCAGGGAGTCGAGGGCCACGGCCGCACGGATCAGGGCCGTGCCACCACCGGGGACAACGCCTTCCTCGATCGCCGCGCGGGTGGCGTGCAGGGCGTCCTCGACCAGAGCCTTGCGCTCTTTCATCTCGGTCTCGGTGGCGGCCCCGACGTTGATCTGGGCGACGCCGCCGGCGAGCTTGGCGAGCCGCTCCTGGAGCTTCTCGCGGTCGTATTCGCTATCGGTCTGGGTGATCTCGCGGCGGATCAGCTCGGTCCGACCCTTGATTTCGTCGTGGGTGCCGGCCCCTTCGACGATCGTGGTGTTCTCGCTGCTGATCGTGATCTTGCGGGCACGGCCGAGGTCGGTGAGCTGAACGCTCTCGAGTTCGACGCCAAGATCCTTGAAGATCGGCTTGCCACCCGTGAGGACGGCGATGTCACCCAGCATGGCCTTGCGGCGATCGCCGTAGCCGGGGGCCTTGACCGCTGCGACCTTGAGGATGCCGCGAAGCTTGTTGACCACGAGGGTCGCCAAGGCTTCCCCTTCGACGTCCTCGGCAATGATCACGAGCGGCTTGTTCGCGCGAGCGATCAGCTCCAGGACCGGGATCAGCTTCTGGGGCGAGCTGATCTTTTCTTCGTAGATCAGCAGGAAGACGTCGTCGAGAACGACTTCCATACGATCCTGGTCGGTGACGAAGTGCGGGGAGAGGTAACCGCGGTCGAACTGCATCCCCTCGACGACGTCGACGCTGGTCTCGAACCCTTTACCTTCTTCGACGGTGATGACGCCGTCGGTTCCGACCTTCTCGAAGGCGTCGGCGAGTTTCTCACCGATGACCTTGTCGTTGTTCGAGGCGATGGCGGCAACCTCGGTGATCTCCTTCTTGCCGGAGACCTTTTTGGATTGCCCCTTGACGTTTTCGACGACGGCCGCGACGGCCTTGTCGATCCCGCGCTTCAGGCCCATCGGGTCAGCGCCGGCGGCGAGGGCTCGCAGGCCTTCTTTGAAAATGGCCTCGGCCAAGACGGTGGCCGTGGTCGTCCCGTCGCCCGCAGCGTCGGAGGTCTTGCTGGCAGCCTCCTTGACGAGCTGAGCCCCCATGTTTTCGTAGGGGTCGGTCAGCTCGATCTCCTCGGCCACGGTCACGCCATCCTTGGTAACGGTTGGGCTCCCCCAGCCCTTGTCGATGACGGCGTTGCGGCCGCGCGGACCCAACGTGCTGCGGACGGCCCGCGCCAGCTTGGTCACGCCACTGGCCAGCTTCTGGCGGGCCTCCTCATCGTAGGCCAACATCTTCGCCACGGTGAATTCTCCTTCGACGCTCTCGATAGTCGTCGTCGTTCGCCCTCGCGCCGACAGCGACGCAAGGACTCCCGCAAACGCGGCACCCGTTTCGGTGTTTTCGTTCTCCCAATTAGCAAGTCGTGTACCGATGTTAGTTTGGCGCTCTAAGTCATTGCTATGCAAGAGATTAAAAGAAGGGGGCAGCCGCCGGAACGGTTGAGAATCTGCCTTTTTGGCAGACCCCGCTCGGAAAATGTCATTTCCGACTCGGCCGAGCCGGGCTGCAAAAAGTCGGAGTAGCGAAAGGTGAGGAGCGGGCGTGTTTGCAACCGAGTGGGGAGGCGCTCGACTGCTCGAGAAGAACCAGGCCGCCCGGAGCGGCTCTGGCGTTGTGGTCGCGGAGGCGAAGACGTTGCCAGGAGCGGAAAATGTCAGGCGTCGAGGGAGACCGGTTCCGACCTCATCTGCGGAGCGAACATCCAAAACAGGTAGAAACCGCCCAAGCCGAGGAACATGCCGGTAATGTCGGCCAAGCCGTCCCAAACATCGGGATCGCGCTGGATCGCGGGAATGCCCTGGGCCCATTCCGTGAAGATGGCCAGTACGAAGCCGCCAACGAGAACAGGCAGCAAGCGGCGTTGAGGCGGACCGGTTCGCATCCAGAATGCGCTGTAGAGGACGAAGAGCCCGCAGTGAACGAATTTGTCCAAGCCGAAGAGGGAATCGGACAACGGGACTTCAACGGCATGGATCCAACGGCCGGGGATCAAGACGAGGGTCAACAGGATCGCCGTCCAGGCCAGTGCGAGCATGATGCGTTGCGACATGTTGGATCTCGGATCACTCTTCCGGCAGGCGCACAGCGTGCCCGCGCTTAAGGGAATTATGACGAAATGAGGATCAGTTCGACAGACCTCGTGCCGAGTTCCTGAGCCGAGCACGCATTCCTGACCGCGAAAGAACGAGCACGGGTCGGTCAGGAAATCCTCGGAAATCGCGCGAACTTTCGCACGTCGCAGCGCGTCTCTAAGGGTGTAAGCGAGTGGATGACACAAGAACATGAATCATCTGCTCGAATCAATTCGCAATGATTAATGGCAATGAGGATATCATGAGTCGACTTCATCAACGAGTCGGGAGTTCGCAGGAGCGGGAATCTGCGTATAACCAGCCTCTCGAAGCCCCGCGCTATCTCGATCAAAAACGCTTGTGATACCTGGCGACACCTGCTTTCGATGGTGGCTCGAGGCCCGGTGTCGCAACGTCGCCGGGCCTTGTCGTTGCTGGCCGGTAGCTGAGACGGTGTAGCGGCGGTTTGAAACATCGCAGACGGGGATTCGAGCGCCCCCCCGGCCCACTTCCACGATGATTGGCCTGTTCGTCTACCGGAAGGATACCGCTCCTTCAAAGCGGAGGCGAGGGTTCGACTTCCTCACAGGCTGCTCGATCGGGATCCGCACAGGGCGTAGGAAAGCCTGGTAATCCGCCTGCCCTGGAAGCAGGAGAACGCCGGTTCGACCCCGGCCGTCCCGACTCCCAATACGAGGAGGTATGTCATGATCCGAAAGAAACGTGGGCCACGGACTCTGCGTGATTCGGGGTCGTGGTGTAACGGCGGCATATCGGTCTTTTAAACCGGGAGGTGAGGGTTCGAGTCCCTCCGACCCCATGGCCGCGAGCGAATCGACTGCAACCCAAATCTATGCAATGTCGTTGATCGTTCGGCCTGTAGTTCAGAGGCAGAACACGCGGCTGATAACCGCGAGGCGGAGGTTCGAGTCCTCCTGGGCCGACTGAGCAGCTCGGGATCGAGGTGTTAGAGGTAGCATCCCTGACTCTTAATCAGGGGGTGAGGGTTCAAGCCCCTCCGGTCCCATTCCGTCTGATTCACGGCACTGGTCGTCTAGCGGCCAAGACACCGCGCCCGTAATGCGGCAACGTGGGTTCGAGTCCCACCTGGTGCTCTCGATCTCTTTGACAATTCGGGTCGTCGCATGTGCCCATGATGTAGCGGTAGCCTACCGCCTTGCCAAGGCGGAAGTGCGGGTTCGACCCCCGCTGGGCACTCTCGTTAGCTCGGGGTGTGGGAAAGCGTGGTAATCCGCCTGCTTCGGGAGCAGGAGAACGCCGGTTCGAATCCGGCCGCCCTGACTGCTCGGTCTCGAGCATCATGACCGGTGTGGCCTAACGGTAAGGCAGCGCCCTGTTAAGGCGACGAGTGGAGGTTCGAATCCTCCCGCCGGTGCTTTCTCGTTCGTTTCGGAATCCAAGGGAAAGGCAAGCCGATTGGCGACGGCACCCGATTCGAGGTCGGGCGAGCGATGAGCCTTGAGGGTTCGACTCCCTCCCTTTCCGCTCGGTCTTGAGGAATCGAATGAGGTTTTGATTCTTGCGTTCTTGGCCAAGCGGCAAAGGCACGGGTCTTCCAAACCTGACAGGTGGGTTCGACTCCCACAGAGCGCACTCGGGAATAGGCTAACCGGTAGGCTGCCTGACTTTGACTCAGGTGATGGAGGTTCGAATCCTCCTTCCCGAACCTCGTCCATGGAATTCAAGACGCTTCCGGGGTGGTGGCTGCTGGTAGCCACACCACGCTCTGAACGTGGAGGTCGCTGGTTCGATTCCAGCCCCCGGATCTGGTTGTCGACAGCTCGGTAGGTAACAGGCAGACCACTCTCGCTCAGAACGAGAGATGCTGAGGGTTCGACTCCCTCCCGAGCTAATCTCCGGGGCCATGGTGTAACGGAAACATCGCGCACTGTCGATGCGCGGCTCGGGGTTCGACTCCCCGTGGTCCCGCTTGTTCGGGTGCTGTTCCTCACGGCGGTCTGTAAAACCGTTGCCCTCCCAAAATTGTGAGGAGGTAGGCGAGAGGTTCAACTCCTCCAGCACCCATACATAATCATGATGGAATCGTTCTTGGGAAACGCTACGGCCATGTGGCGGAATGGCAGACGCGCGAGTATGAGGTGCTCGAGTCCTTCGCGGACGTGGGAGTTCGAGTCTCCCCATGGCCACTCGGATCTACTTTTTCCCAGGCAAGGCAGGTGCCTAACCGGTCGTCATAAGGCCGGCCGTCCCGGATCGATACCGGGGCCTGGGACTCGCGGGTGGGCTGGTGCTCGGCCGAGCTTCATACGCTCGGAGAATGTGGTTCGATCCCCATACCCGCAATGATAAGTGAAGTGCTGATTTTCCTATTTGAAGCGTCCCGTGGTCTAACGGCACGACACCTGGCTTACATCCAGGCGACGATGGTTCGACTCCATCCGGGACGATCGCGAGGGTCGGTCGACTGCACCGACCCGATCATGCGAAGAGTTCAGCGCGATTCTATGGGCCGCTCGTCCAACGGAAAGACGCCTGGTTTGCACCCAGGAGATCGGGGTTCGACCCCCCGGCGAGTCCACTGCGACAGCCTCGGAAGGTAGCCGGATACGGTTGGCCGGGCCGCTTTGCTAAAGCGGTTTCCCTCGCTCGGGGGAATGAGGGTTCGAATCCCTCACCTTCCGCTCGCCCCGATGGTGAAGCGGATCATCACACCTCGTTCTAACGAGAAGTCCCAGGTTCGATTCCTGGTCGGGGCACTTCGCGAGCCACAGAGGTCCTGTCGCTAGAGCGGATTGCGATGGGATCGCCTACAAAATCCCGGTAGATCTGAGTAAAATCACTGGTATTTATGTGTTAGGCATACCCTAAACCGATGCTATGTAGATGGCCGTATGGGGTGGCACTGGTGGCTTGTCCACCAGTGGACCCAGGCTGGCGCCATTGGTGGACAAGTCGCCAGTGCTACCCAACCGGCCTTTGACTTCCTTGGAGCCACAGGATCACTCTCTGGCCCGAGTGTGGGCCATCCAAGCGATAACCGCTCTAACGGCAAAGACATCCCTTTGACGTGGGGAAGAGCGATGGTTCGACTCCATCCAGGGCCATGCTTGAGGAAGAGGAAATCGCAAAACGGAAGGGCTACCCGATTGGCGACGGGACCCGCTTGGAAAGCGGGTGAGCGATGAGCCTTGCGGGTTCGACTCCCGCCCCTTCCGCTGTGTCCGTGGTGTAACGGGAGCATACCCGCTTGTGAGGCGGACGGTGCCGGTTCAATCCCGGTCGGGCACATCTCCTCGGGGAGTGATCGCGATGGGGCGGAGTGTTCTCAATCGACCTACACTGGTTCTGAATCGACATTGGCAAGCGGTCGGTGTCTGCACGGTGACTCGAGCCTTGGTGATGCTATGGAATGACGTGGCGCGGGTCGTCGAGCCCGAAGATTATCGACTCTTCACGTGGGAGGGGTGGGCTGCCATGGAGGCCGTTCCCGGTTCCCCTAGCATTCGCACCGCGCGGGTCCGGCTTCGCGTTCCCGAAGTCGTTTGCCTGGCCCACTACGACCGGCTCCCCGGGCAGGCTGTAACGTTCAGCCGGCGCAATATCGCCAAGCGGGATCATCACACCTGCCAATACTGCGGGATTCAGCCGGGCTGGGAAACGATCACCGTCGATCACATCGTTCCCCGGGCCCAGGGTGGGGTGTCGAGCTGGACCAACTGCGTCGCCGCTTGCGTCGACTGCAACACACGCAAGGCGGACCGAACTCCGGAGCAGGCGGGGATGCGACTTCGCAAACGCCCGAGCCGTCCCGAGTGGAGGCCATTCTATGCCGTGCACGGCGCCCGAGCCGAGAGTTGGTCGAAGTTCTTGAACGACGAACCTGCGCTCACCGTCTCGTAAGCCTGTAATGCGGACTCGTAGCCGGTTCTCGTTCGCACCGATCTTGGAAGGGATGTGCTCCTGGGAGAGCAGCGAGCCTCCAAAACTCGCGGACAGGGTTCGAATCCTTGCGTCCCTGCTGACTTGCTGAAGCTCTTGAAGTGTTCTGGAAGGCACGCGACTTTCCGAAGGTCGAGGACCGGGTTCGACCCCCGGCAAGAGCATTCTTCGCGAGTGTGGTGGAAGCACGGCGGTCTTCGAAGCCGCAGGGCCGGGTTCGACTCCCGGGCGGAGGATCTTGGTTCACGTCCTCGAAGTGTGATGGAAGGCACGCGACTTTGCGAAGGTCGAAGACCAGGTTCGATTCCTGGCGAAGACATCACATCAGCACCGTGGGCAGAATCCTATCTCGTCTTGAAGATCTCCTTTGGTGTTGCTCTCAAGAGCCATCTTGCGCCGAGATGATCGCGACGACCCAAGCTCTCGAGAAATGAGAGCCTACTGGGGACTGGGCTCCGTCTTGGAGGCATTCTCTTCGGGCGGGGGCGCGCTTTCTTGCTTCTCCCGCAGGGGGGGAGCCGTGGCTTCCGGGGCGACGGTTCCCTGAGTGGGGAGGTTCAAGCCGGACTCGATGAGCAGATCGGCGACATCCGTGTAGTCTCCGTAAGCGTTCAGGATCTGGCTTGTGATCGTCGCGGCCTCGACCGGACGATTGCCAAGTCGCGCTTTGTTGAGCTGCTCGAGGAGACTCGTGACGAGTTGCCGGCGTTGCTCAACCGTGCTCTTCAGATCCTCGGATCGCTTGAGGGCGATCAAATACCAGCGGCGCAGTTCGGGGTCGTTTTCGTCCTTTTTGCGGATTTTCGCCATCTCCTCCCACCAATGGATGGCCTGGAGATCGTCGTGCTTCTTGCTGGCCTCCGATGCAAGGCTGAAGTATTGGACATACGATTCTTCGCCCGCGTTCGCGGGCTTGTTGATCGGAGTGGGATGAGGAGTCTCGAGGTAGACGGCACGATCGAGGGCGCGCGAGAGATCCAGCCGGTCGCGCCAGGCTCGACTTTCCGCGTGATGCTTGCTCGTGGGGAAGCGTCGGTCGAGTGGATCGAGATATCGATCGCGAGCCCGCTCCCAGTCGGAACGGTGCTCCGAGGCCATGAGGATCTGGGCCTGTTGATAGAGATACCTCTCGCTCGGGGGCCAGAGCATATACCCCAGGAACCCGCAGATCCCGAGGAGAGCGAGGACGAGCAGACTCACTTCGAGGTGCTCTCGGGCTGGGACGGGAAAGGCCCGCTTCGTCGAAGCCGGAGCACTCTTCTTGACCTTCTTGAGCGGTTCGGTCCCCGCGCGTGTTGGGTTGGACGAGGGGTCTCCTTCGGCCGGCCAGACCATGGGGACCGTCTCGCCCCGACTCATCTTGTCGCGGATCTCGGTCAAGGTCAGGGCGACGGCTGCGGCGTCCCAGGGGCGTTCGGCCGGGTCCTTGGCCAGCAGTTGAACGATCAGCTTGTCGAGGGCGACCGGAATCTCGGCGACCTTGGCGCTCGGACGAGGCGCAGGCTCGTTGAGATGGCAGTGCATGAGCACAACGGCCGAGGTCCCCTCGAATGTGGGGCGTCCCGTCAGGATCTGGTAGAGCACAACGCCCAGGGCATAAAGATCGGTCTTGTGGCTGACGGCCGGCGCGCCTCGGATTTGCTCGGGAGCCATGTAGGCGGCTGTCCCCAAGGTTCGCCCGGTGGCGGTCAGGGCGGTCGCGTCGAGGTCCTTGGCGATTCCGAAATCGGTCAGCTTGACGCGCCCCTTCTCGGAGACCATCAGGTTCGATGGCTTGAGGTCGCGGTGCACGACTCCATGCTCGTGGGCGTACTGGAGGGCTTCAGCGACCTGAACCCCGAGCTCGACTGCCTCGCGCCAGGGGAGAGGGCCTCGGCGGTTGAGAAGCTGCTCGAGGTTCTCCCCCGCGACATATTCCATCGCGAAGTAGGACGTTCCCTGGTAGCGCCCAAGCGCCAGGAACCGTACGATGTTCGGGTGCCGAAACTGTTGAAGGATTTCGGCTTCGCGCCGAAATCGTTCGTAGCTCTTGCTGCGCTGCGCGATCTCGCCGCTGATGACCTTTACGGCGGCCGGCCGGCCGGTAACATCGCTAATGGCCCGGTAGACGACACCCATCGCTCCCGTGCCGAGGATCTCCTCGATCCGGAACGAGCCGAGCTTCTCGCCGATCATGCGCTAGCCCTGAGAAGACAGAAGAGGAAGTCGAAGGCCTTTCAAGGTTAGCAGATCGATCGGGTCTCACTCAACCAGAGGCGCACACGACTTCTCACTTCGTGAGTCGCATGCGCCCGGTCGGTGAGAAGATCACGATTGCGGCACTGCGCACGAGAGGCCGCCGGCAGCCGGCAGGTAGCTCGTCTGGACGTAGTCCATGACCATTCGGTCGGCATTAAACCGCCAAGCCAATGAACGGAGTGCATTCTTCTGGCGCGTGATCCAACCCCGGGGCAATCCCGTCGAATCTCGGGTGTAATAGAGCGGAATGACCTGGTTCATCAAGGTCTCGACCAAAGCCTTGTGGTCCCGTTCGTCCTGGGCCGAGGGAACGGAGTGGCTCTGACCGGTACCGATGGCGAACCCGTTGCCGCCGTCATACGCTTCGGCCCACCACCCATCCAGGATTGAGAAGTTGAGCGCGCCGTTAAGCAAGGCCTTCTGCCCTGATGTGCCGCTCGCCTCCTGAGGCCGGCGCGGGTTGTTGAGCCAAACGTCGACCCCTTGAACGAGCTGCCTCGCCACATTCATGTCGTAATCTTCGACGAACACGAGACGATGGGTGAGGTTCGCTTGATGGGTGAGTCGGACGATGTTCTGGATCAATTCCTTGCCGAGATGGTCTTCCGGGTGAGCTTTGCCGGCGAAGATGAACTGGATCGGCCGGTCGCTCGCATTGATCAGGGCGGCGATTCGTTCGATATCCTGGAGCACCAGGCCGGCCCGCTTGTAGGTGGCAAACCGGCGAGCGAACCCGATCGTCAGTGCGTTGAGGTCGAGGGCGGTCCGAGCCCTCTGGATCTCAGCTTCACCTTCGCCGCGTCGCTCGGCCTGTGCCACCAGGCGGCGGCGAACAAAGTCGATCAACCGCGCCTTGAGGACCTGCTGCGTTTCCCAGAGCTCGGCATCCTCGAGCGTGGCGATCCCCTCCCAGGCCTCCGGGTGCCGCATCCGCTTGGGCCAATCGGGTCCAAGGTGGCGGTCGTAGATCAGGTGCATCTGCGGAGCGACCCAGCTCGAGACGTGAACGCCGTTGGTGATGTGACCGATCGGGACCGCTTCCTCCGCCCGGTTCGGGTAGAGAGGATGCCACATCCGACGTGAAACCATGCCGTGGAGCGCGCTCACTCCGTTGGCGTGACGGGAGAGCTTCAGAGCCAGAACCGTCATGCAGAACGGTTCGTTGGTGTCCCCCGGATAGACGCGGCCCAACCCCATGAAATCATCGTAAGAGAGGTGTAATCCCTCGCGAATCTTTCCGAGATTTTCCTCGACGAGTGGCGCACCGAAGCGGTCGTGTCCTGCGGCGACGGGAGTGTGGGTGGTGAAGACCGTCATCTGGGCGACGTCTCGCATCGCATCCCCGAACGGCACCGCGTTCGTTTCCATCTCGGAGCGGATCAGTTCGAGAACCGCGAAGGCGCTGTGACCTTCATTAAGATGGAGCACCGAAGGATAAACACCGAGCGCTTTGAGCGCCCGAATTCCACCGACGCCCAGGAGGAGTTCCTGCCGGATCCGGACGCGAGCGTCTCCGCCGTAGAGCCGAGCGGTCAGCTTGCGATCGCTTTCGGAGTTCTCGGGCACGTTGGAATCGAGGAGAAGCAACGTCGTCCTGCCGACCTCCACGCGCCAGAGCCTCGCGTGCAAAACGCCGTTGTTGGTCTCGATCGAAATCGAGAGTGGGTTGCCGTCGGGCCCCGTCACCTTCTCGATCGGAAGCAGGTCCGGGTCGGCGTTGAGATAGATCTCATTCTGCCATCCGTTGGCATCCAGCGTTTGACGGAAATACCCCTGATCATAGAGGAGACCGATTCCGATGAGAGGAATCCCAAGATCGCTTGCACTCTTGAGGTGATCTCCCGCGAGGACGCCGAGGCCGCCCGAGTAGATCGGCAAGCTCTCATGCAGCCCGAATTCGGCCGAAAAGTAGGCGACCGGCCGCGAGCGCAGATTCGCCGCGTACACGGAACCCCACGAATCCGTATTCTTCAGGTACTCCGAGAGTCGGCGGAAGGCATAATCAATCCGCGAGTCGAGTGCCATCTCCGCCGCTCGGCGCTGGAGCACGTCGGGAGGAAGTCGCTTGAGGAACTCGATCGGGTTGTGATCGAGCTGACGCCAGAGCTGAGGATCAAGCTCCCGGAACAAGCTGATGACGTTGGGGTGCCAAGTCCACCAAAGATTCCGAGCCAGTTCTCGGAGCTTATCGATCCGCTGTGTCTGACCGGCCATGTCACCCCCCCAGCATCCTGAAAAAGACCCGATCCCCATCGTGGGGCGAGCGCTCCCGGCTCGGAGCGATAGTATGGCGGAATCGAATCCGATTGCCAAGTCCCGTAAGGTCCGGTTGCGCCAGCCGGTCCCGCACAACGCCAAAGGGTGTATCCACACACCACGGCGAGAGTTCGGGCGTCATGACGATGCACCGCCATCATCGCACAGGCACCGCGCGAGAAGAAACCCGGCTCCACCAGCGCGGAGTCGGGTTTGAAACCCATTTGCAATGAACGAGGCGTTGCAATGACGACTGGTTTCGTTCCTCAGAGTTTGCTCGTATCAAGGGCTTCGTTACCGTTGCGCGTGCCGACCGACCACCACGTATAGAGGTTGATTTGCTCCCGGACGAACCGGACCGAGCCGTCGCACATCGCGACATTCACTCCCCCGGAGTGGAGGCTCGTGGCGTTCGAGGTCCCGAAGATATCGAGTCCCAAGGGATCGATCTGGGCGCAGGCGCATTGTCGCGAATTCGGTCCGCCGACGTGGTTGTACATACCGTAATTCGCATAGTAGGGATAGGAAATCTGCCAGCTCAGTCCGCGCGAACCAATCCCCGTTCCACCCGTTGATGAGGCAACCGTGCCCGAGGGGATGGCGTTGCACGCCGCCAGGAATTGAATCACCTGGTTGGGAGTTTTCACCAGCGCGTTGGGGTCGGTCACGAAGTTCGTCGCAAAGAAGCCTCGCATCTCGGGTACTCGACCCGTCCCCGCGGTCACCTGTAAATTTGTACCGGTGACAGCCTCGCTCCAAAGTGCGGTGTTGGAGGTTCCATCGGTCACTGAGGCGAAACCGACGATTGAGGTGGTTTGAGAATAGGGATAGTTGAGCGGCGTGTAGGTCCCGTTGCCGTTATCGGTCATCGCGCCGTTGAGTGGCACGAAAGGACCACTGTAGCCGTTCAGAAGAAACGGCCCACCCAGGTTGGCCACGTAATTGGTGACGGGCTGTCGAAGCTGTCGCGGCGAGTCTGAAGGGCATAAGAGAATTTGCAACTGCATGTTGAAGACGGTGGTGTTCCCCCACCAAGTGATCGGTCCCGCGGTGCTCGGGGGATAGGAACCATAAACCCCGAGGGAGACGTTGTAGGCGTTGTAGGTCGTACCCTGCTCGATGAACTGGAGCAGGCTGACGATGGGACTCACCCCATAATTCCAGCAGAGCTGGCCGCCGTTGAAGGGATTTGTGGCCGGGCATGGAAAGAGCGATGCTGCGGGCAGACATTGATTGACCGACTCGTAATTGTGCACGGCCAACACGAGCTGCTTGAGGTTGTTCGAGCACGAAGATCGACGGGCAGCCTCGCGCGCCATTTGAACGGCGGGCAAGAGGAGAGCGACCAGGACCGCAATGATCGCGATCACCACCAGTAGTTCGATCAACGTGAAACCGCGGGACCGAACGTAACGCATACCGAACTCCTCCCCTTCTATGGATGACGGAGAACATCGCGAAAAGGCCGGAGGGACGGAACGGTCGGGGACCTGTCGTCTCAGAAGTGTTTAAACGCAGGCCCCGATGCGACTGTCGATGGATGAGGGGGGACCGAGACGGATCAATCAAGAATTGGCGAGTGAGGTGAGTTACCAATTCGCAGGAGAATCGAGCGGGCTGAGGCTGGGCGGCTGCTGTCTGCGCAGCCCCAAGAGGTGCTGGTAAACATGGGGATAAGCCCAAGGCTTTGTCTCGGCGCCCTCCGGCCATAGCCCAGCGATCCTGGTGGTGGACCTCTTGTCGCTTGGTGACTGCGGTTCCGAGCAGCCATGGCCATCCGAACGATGTTGAGTTCGTCAACGAGTTGGCAACTCTGGTCTCTAGTTGGGTGACGTCTTCGTCTCGCCCGATCGAGTCGCCTTCGACTCCGATTTGCTCGTCGTGAAGTTCTTCGTGCCCGGCTTGCCTCCGGCGGGAGCGCCAGGACCAATGTTGGGTTCTTCCACTGGACCCGGAGAACTCGACGACTCGCCGCAACCCGTCAGCAAGGCGAAAGTGACAGGCAGCGTCATCCACGCCCTGGAAACTGACCGAAATCCCATGATTTCCCCCCATAAAGTGAGCCGTAGTCGCCGGTCACGATAATCTTCGACCACAGCACAAGTGAAAACCGCACACGAGCACGCATCCGACGCACGCATGGATCGGGAGATTCCTCGTTCATGGATATTTTAGATTCACTCTAAAGATAGAACTTTGGCACTTCAAGCTCGTATCGGTTCGAATTCATTTTTTTCAGAAGCCATGGATAGGAAAATTTGAAAGACGTATATGATAATGAATTTAGGAAATGCAAAGAATTCGATTTAAAATGAATTCCATCGGAGATTCAAACACTATGGAATTAAGTCCGGCCCGCATGCGAGAGCAGGAGGAAATCACCTGAGCTTGCCCGCAGTTGCTCCCCTCCATTACGCTATTCGTCGCCGATATCCGGCGAATCGTGACTGTGTTAGGAGTGGAACGACGATGCCTGAAGTGATCGTGGAAGGTGAGAAGACGATCTCGGTCGAGCCGGGGACCAAGCTCGTTCTGGCGATCGAAGACGCCGCAATCGATATCATGCATCGATGTGGAGGTAATGCGCGATGTACGACCTGTCGCGTCCAGGTCGTGGCCGGAGACGCGGGGCCGATGGAGGAACTCGAACGAGAGCGGTTAGCGCGCGAGGCATCCCTGGGCCCAGACATTCGCTTGTCCTGCCAGGTCCGCGTTCATTCCGATTTGACGGTCCGGGTACTTAACCGATCGTCGGCGACGGGGGTTGCCCCTGGACCGCGCCCGGCCGACTGATTCGCGAGGTGAGGGGAATGCGTTGATCGGGAGCAGGCTTCGATCTTACCGCGGCCTGCCCCCCGATAACGGAGATTACCGAAGGCGAGGGGAGTGTTGCTTTACTGACTCTCCGAGCACTTCTTGCAACGAGCGGCATGACGGCGAACCTGTCCGCCGCAGCGCTTGCAGCGATGGTACTTCGACTGACGCGACTTCTTTTTCCGAGGACGGAAGGACACAGGACACCTCACCTTATGTCTTCTTCAAGACACTCCGACCCACATGGACGGAGACAAGGCTAAGGATTGTATCCGATTTGACTTCTCAGCCGCCAGGGCAGTTACCACTGTTTTGATCGCAGACCGCAAGCACCCGGGTTCGCAACCAGCCCCCGAAGCGTATCCCGCCTTGTCAGGGGCCATCGTAGCCATTCTCTGCGCACGAAGTAGCGCCCCGCCCGCCGGAGTATTCGATCCGATGGCACAGCTCGCCATGGGCGATCGGCTCAAATCCACTGACGGCGAACGTCCCAACCGAATCAATAAGATTGCAGCCTTATGAAGTGAGCGTGCGTTGGTCTCCGTCCGAGCGTCGCAAGCTGGACCACGGTTCCTGGCGGTTCTAGAGCGGTTATCGCTTGGATTGCCTACAAAATCCCGGAGGATCGGAGTGAAATCCTTGGGATTTCTGTGTGGGACGCACCATCAACCAATACTATGTAGATGTCCGTATGGGATGGCACTGGTGGCTTGTTCACCAGTGGGCCCAGGCTCACGCCACTGGTGGACAAGCCACCAGTGCCATCCCAATACGCTTATTGACTTCGACCTGAGACTTTCCACTCTCTTGCTTTGGGTGTATGCCATCCGAACGGTACTTGCTCTAGAATGATGCCAAGCCAAGGGGGGGAAGGATTACGCCGCACGTCGTAAGAAAGAGGTTTTTGATGCGTTGGGGTCTATCCATCGGGTGGGTCATCGCGTGGGTTGGATTCGGGGTGTTTGCCCGAGCCGATCCTGGGACGGAGATCTCGGAGCGTGCGCGTCGGATTCACGCGTCGTCGCTTCTTTTCGACGGTCATAACGACCTGCCCTGGAGTCTCCGGAAATCCGGGGATGTTAAGTTTGAGACGCTCGACATTAGTAAACGCCTGAGCAAGGGGCAGACCGATCTTCCCCGTTTGCGCGAGGGAGGTTTGAAAGCTCAGTTCTGGTCCGTGTTCATCCCCCATGAGCATCCCAATCCCGCCCGGACGGTGATCGAGCAGATCGACCTCGTTCATCGCATGGTCGAGCGTTACCCCAATGACCTCGCGTTGGCTCTCAGTGCGTCCGACGTGGAACGGATTGTCAAGGAGGGGAAGATTGCGTCCTTGATCGGCATCGAAGGGGGAGTCGCCATCGAGGGGGACCTCGCGATGCTTCGCGCGTTCCATCGCCTGGGCGCTCGCTACATGACCCTCACCCACAACACCACACTCGACTGGGCCGACTCGGCCAATGACGCGCCCAAGAACCATGGGCTTTCCCCCTTTGGTGAGCGTGTGGTTCTCGAAATGAATCGTCTGGGCATTCTCGTGGACATTTCTCATGTCTCGGCCGAGACGATGGAGGACGTCCTTCGCGTGTCGCAGGCTCCGGTCATCGCGAGCCATTCGAGCGCGTTCGCCGTGGCGCCGAGCCCGCGTAATGTCCCCGACAACATCCTCAAGCAGATGCCCAAGAATGGCGGCGTGGTGATGGTGAACTTCTTCTCGGGCTTTGTCGTTCCTGAAGCCGCCCGAGCCACCGCGGATGCTCGTAAGGAAGCCCAGGCCAAGAATTCCGACCCCGAAAAGGCGAAGAAGGCTTTTTCGGCGTGGTCACGAGCCTACCGGATGCCGCGAGGTACCGTTAGCGACGTCGCCGATCATATCGACCACATCGTCAAGGTGGCCGGAATCGACCACGTGGGAATCGGTTCCGACTTCGACGGGGTCACGTCTGTGCCGGTGGGTCTCGAGGATGTCTCTTGCTATCCCAAGCTGACCGAGGAACTTCTCAAGCGCGGGTATTCGGACGGAGACATTGCGAAGATCCTCGGCGGAAACGCGCTGCGTGCCCTCCGGTTGGCGGGGGAGGTTGCCTTGAAACTCAATGCGACGACTCCCCCCGCCGTCGAGCAACCCGTTGTCGAGCCATCGAATTGATGAGTCTAAGAGACTATCCGGGAAGTTAGCATTGACGCGAAGATACGTTGTTTGGGTGGCCGGGGAGGAGCGCAGCGACGCCCCGGGGATCGGCCGAGGCTCGTCCCGGGGCGTCGCTGCGCTCCTCCCC
>Ga0153954_1000163_pt1 | contig 60950 bp, 56 predicted proteins | sample TSFL038MetaG_FD_102277 | JGI IMG/M metagenome (GOLD analysis project Ga0153954, IMG submission 102277) | Attine ant fungus gardens microbial communities from Florida, USA - TSFL038 MetaG | ecosystem: Host-associated > Fungi > Mycelium > Unclassified | place: USA: Florida, Wekiwa Springs State...
AACCCCTATCTGGCGTTCTCGGCCATGCTGATGGCCGGCATCGACGGCATCAAGAACAAGATCGAGCCGGCCGCCCCGGTCGACAAGGACCTCTACGAGCTGCCGCCGGATGAGGCCGCCGACATCCCTCAGGCCCCGACCACGCTGGCCGAGGTGATGGACAACCTCGAGGCCGACCACGAATACCTCACCGAGGGCGGCGTATTCACCCCGGACCTCATCGAGAACTGGATCCGCTACAAGCGCGACCACGAGATCACCCCGATCAGCGTGCGGCCGCACCCGTACGAGTTCGCGCTGTACTACGACTGCTGAGTCGGGTCGACCGGCCTGATCGCGTCTATAGCCCCGATCCACCGGAATTGCCGGCTGATCAGATCCCGACGTCCGATCAGCTGTCGTTCGTCCTGTTGGTCGACCCCAGCAACCCCAACGGAGGGCTGCTCTCCCGCTTCGGAGCCCCGAGCCTGCCGCCGCTCTAAAGGCACGCCGCTGTCGTCACTCGAGCCCGTCGCGGGCCCAGGACGGCGTGATGAAAACCCCCTCGGCCTCCACCGTGACGCCGCTGGCATCCGAAATATGTCCGCGGGCATAGGTTTTCACGCCTTCCCTGCGGTAGATCGAGGCTTCGGCGTGCAACGGCCCCAGCGGTGTGCCGCGCAGGTACTTCACCGTGATCGTGCCGGTGTAGCGCGGTTTGGTCAGTCCGTCGCTGGCCGCCTCACCGAGCACGTGGTCGAGGACCAGCGCGCTGACCCCGCCGTGGACCAGCGATGGCGGGCCCTCGTAGGCCGCGCCCAGGTGAAAGTCGCTCCAGCAGTGGCCGTTCTCGCCGTGCCGGATCACCAGCGGCGGGGCGATCGGGTTACGCAGGCCCACCACGGCGTTGCCCCACGCCAGTGGTCGCCCGTCGACGACATAGCGCAGTCCCGGTGACTCGCTGAGGTTTGCACTGCGAAGCCGCTCGGTCAGCTCCTGCACCTGGGCGGTCACCTCGCGGGCCGTGGCATCGTCGGCCTGGGTACGGATCGTGGCGTCAATCAATTCGCGGACCGCCTGGGCCAGCGGTCCGTAGCGCTCCAACAGCCGACCGCTCTCGTCGACGCTGATCGTCGGCACGTTCGAGCGAGCCCTGAAATCCACCACAGAGGTCCTCCTTCAGTCTCCGAACACCTTGCGCGCGACGACCTTCGCCCGCCGTGTCACCCGGAGGTAGTTGTCCAAGAACTCACCGCCGTCGCCGCCGGGCCAGCCGGCGGCCACCGCGACCGCGTTCAGCGCTCGGCCCGGCCCGGGCAATTGGTCGGTGGGTTTGCCACGAACCAGTACCAGCGCGTTGCGAGCACGGGTTGCGATCAGCCAGGCCTGCCGGAGCCGGTCCACATCGTCTTCATCGAGCAGGCCGGCAGCGGCGATGGCGTCCAGGGTTTCCAGCGTAGAGGTGTTGTGCAGCGCCGGTACACGGTGGGCGTGGCGCAACTGCAGCAGCTGCACGGTCCACTCGACGTCGGCCAGACCGCCCCGGCCCAGTTTGGTGTGCGTGTTGGGGTCGGCCCCGCGCGGCAGTCGCTCGGCGTCGACGCGCGCCTTGATCCGGCGAATCTCACGCACCGCGTCGGCCGACACCCCGCCGGGCGGATAGCGGGTGGCGTCGACCATCCGCAGGAACCGGCCGCCCAGCTCCGCATCGCCGGCGACGCAGTGCGCCCGCAGCAGTGCCTGGATCTCCCACGGCTGTGCCCACTGGTCGTAGTAGGCCGCGTAGGACGCCAGCGTGCGCACCGGCGGGCCGTTACGGCCCTCAGGACGCAGGTTGATGTCGACCTGCAGGGGCGGATCGACGCTGGCGGTGCCCAGCAGCGCCCGAACCTGTTCGACGATCGACGTGGCCCAGCGCACCGCGTCGGCGTCGCTCACCCCCGTCGCCTTCTCGTTGGACTCGCACACGAACATGACGTCGGCGTCCGAGCCGTAGCCGAGTTCGCCTCCACCGAGTCGGCCCATGCCGATCACCGCGATCCGCGCCGGCGCTTCCTGCGCGTCTGTGTCGGGCGAGACGGGTAGGTTGACCCGGACGATCGCGTCCAGGGCGGCCTGCAACACCGCCGCCCACACCGCGGTCAGTGCCCGGCAGACATCGATCACGTCGAGCATGCCCAGCAGATCTGCCGAGGCGATGCGGGCCAGTTCGTGGCGACGCAGGCTGCGGGCCGAGGCGATCGCCCGCACCGGATCGGGGTGGCGGCCCGCCGACGCGATCAGCGCCCGCGACACCGCGTCCGAATCGGTGTCGAGCAGCTTCGGTCCGGTTGGTCCGTCGCCATAGGCCTGGATGACGTCGGGTGAGCGCATCAGCAGTTCCGGGATATAGGCCGAGGTGCCCAGCACTCGCATCAGCCGCTTGGCCACCGCGCTGCTGTCGCGCAGCGTGCTCAGATACCAGCGCTGCTGAGCCATCGCCTCACTGAGCCGCCGGTAGGCCAGCAGCCCCGCGTCGGGGTTGGGGGTGTCCGACAGCCAGTACAGCAGCTTGGGCAACAGCACCGCCTGCACCCGGCCACGGCGACCACTCTGATTGGTCAGCACACCCAGGTGGGTCAGGGCGTTGTGCGGAGCCTCGTAACCGAGTGCCGCCAGTTGTCGTTCCGCGGCACCGGGGGTCAGTCCCCCGACCAGCTCCAGCCCCGCCGGGCCGACCGCCTCCAGCAGCGGTTGGTAGAAGAGCTTGGCGTGCAGCCGCGACACCCGGCGGTTCTGAGCTTTGAGCTCTTCGCGAAGTACGCCCAAGGCGTCGTGCCGGCCGTCGGGGCGGACATGGGCCGCACGGGCCAGCCAGCGCAGTGCCTCGTCGTCGTCGGGCGGCGGGAGCATATGGGTGCGCTTGAGCCGCTGCAGCTGCAGCCGGTGTTCGAGCAGTCGCAGGAACTCGTAGGAGGCGGTCAGGTTGGCCGAGTCATCACGGCCGATATAGCCGCCGGCGCCCAAGGCGGCCAGAGCATCGACCGTGGATGCCACATGCAATGAGTCATCACTGCGGCCGTGCACCAGCTGTAGCAGCTGCACGGCGAACTCCACGTCACGCAATCCCCCGGAGCCCAGCTTGAGCTCGCGGGACCGGATCTCGGCGGGCACCAACTGCGCCACCCGGCGTCGCATCGCCTGCACGTCGGTGACGAAATCCTCACGCTCGCAAGCGGTCCAGACCATCGGCAGCAGCGCGTCGATGTAGGCCCGGCCTAATCCGGCGTCGCCGACAGCGGCGCGCGCCTTGAGCAACGCTTGAAACTCCCAGGTCTTGGCCCATCGCTGGTAGTAGACGATGTGTGATTCCAGGGTGCGCACCAGGGCGCCGTGCCGGCCCTCCGGTCGCAGCCCGGCGTCCACCTCGAAGAACGCCTCTCCGGCCACCCGCATCAGCTCACCGGCGACCCGGGTGCTCACCGCATCGGCATCCTCGGCGACGAAGATGACATCGACGTCGCTGACATAATTCAGTTCCCGCGCACCGCATTTACCCATGGCGATGACGGCAATCCGGGGCACGTCCGCACCCGCGTCCGCTCCACAGACTTGCAGTTCGGCTACCCGCAGCGCGGCCGCCAGCGCGGCGTCGGCCAGGTCGGCCAGGTGTTCGCCGACCGTCACGAAGGGTAGGACCGGCAGGTTCTCGACGGTGGGCGCCAGGTCTATCGATGCCAACACAAGCATCCGGTCGCGGTACAGCGACCGCAGCCGATCGATGTACGCGCCGTCGGTGGTGGCAGCAACGCAGTCGGTGAACATCGCGCGCAGCTCCGCCGCCGACGGCAGCGTGATCGTGTAGTCGTCGGAGTCGACCGGACTGACCAACAGCTTCCAGGATTCCGGGTGGGTGATCAGGTGATCCCCCAGCGTCAGTGAGGATCCCAGGATCGCGAACAGTCGCCCGCGCAGTCCCCGATCGGCCATGAGCGCCGCGCTCAGTCCGGCCCAGTCGATGCCCGGCGCTTCGGACAGCCGGACCAGGGTGCGCAGCGCGACGTCGGCGTCGGGAGCGCGCGACAGCGCCCAGAGCACGTCGACGTGCGGTTGGGTGTACGCGCTGTACCAGCCCAGTGCGGTCAGGTCTGCTGCGGCGTACCGGTCGACCAGACCGAGGCGCCCGACGCTGGGCAGCTTGCGGCGCTGAGCTCCGGGATAGGCCACGACCGTCGAAGGCCCTACAGCGATAGGTAGTTCTGCAGCTCGTAGGGGGTGACGTGGCTGCGGTAGTTCGCCCACTCCTGACGCTTGTTACGCAGGAAGAAATCGAACACCTGCTCCCCCAACGCTTCCGCGACCAACTCGGAGTTCTCCATCTCGCTCAGCGCACGCTCCAGGGTGCCGGGCAGTTCCTTGTAGCCCATCGCCCGGCGCTCCTCGGGAGTCAGCGCCCACACGTTGTCCTCGGCCTCCGGGCCGAGCTCATAACCCTGCTCCACCCCACGCAGCCCGGCGGCCAACAGCACCGCGAACGCCAGATAGGGGTTGCAAGCCGAGTCCGGGCTGCGCACCTCGATGCGCCGCGACGACGTCTTGTGCGGGCTGTACATCGGCACCCGCACCAGCGCCGAGCGGTTGGAGGCACCCCAGGACGCCGCGGTGGGCGCTTCGCCACCGTGGATCAGGCGCTTGTAGGAGTTCACCCACTGGTTGGTGACGGCGCTGATCTCGTTGGCGTGCTCGAGAATCCCGGCGATGAACGACTTGGCGGTGGCGGACAGCTGCAGCGGGTCGTCCGGGCTGTGGAAGGCGTTGACTTCGCCCTCGAACAGGCTCATGTGGGTGTGCATGGCCGAACCGGCGTACTCGCGGAACGGCTTGGGCATGAACGACGCCCGGACGCCTTCCTTGAGCGCGATCTCTTTGATCAGGTAGCGGAACGTCATCACGTTGTCGGCCATCGACAGCGCGTCGGCGTAGCGCAGGTCGATCTCCTGCTGGCCCGGAGCATTCTCGTGGTGGCTGTACTCCACCGAGATGCCCATCGATTCCAGCGCGTCGATCGCGTGCCGGCGGAAATTCGCGGCCGAACCGTGGATCGACTGGTCGAAGTAGCCCGCGTCGTCGGCCGGCACCGGGGTGCTGCCGTCGTAGGGGCCGGGCTCCAGCAGGAAGAACTCGATCTCGGGGTGCACGTAGCAGGCGAAACCCAGTTCCCCGGCTTTGGCCAGCTGCCGGCGCAACACATGCCGCGACGACGCCCAAGCCGGCGATCCGTCCGGCATGGTGATGTCGCAGAACATCCGCGCCGAGTATTGCCGACCCGAGTCCGACACCCACGGCAGCAGCTGGAAGGTCGACGGATCGGGATGGGCGACCATGTCCGATTCGAAGACCCGCGCGAAGCCCTCTATTGCCGAGCCGTCGAAGCCCACGCCTTCGTCGAAGGCGCCCTCGAGCTCCGCCGGGGCTATCGCGACCGACTTCAGATAACCGAGTACGTCGGTGAACCAGAGCCGGACGAAACGGATGTCGCGTTCCTCCAGCGTGCGGAGCACAAACTCCTTCTGACGGTCCATACCGCGAAGCGTATCAGCGCTCAGCACTTAGCATCGGTTGGCGGCAACGTGCCGTCGACCAGGTAACGCGCGGCGAATCGGTCCACGCATTCGTTGCCCTGAAATACCACCGTGTGCTGGGTTCCGTTGAAGGTCAGCAGACCGCCGCCCAGCTGCTTGGCCAAGTCCACACCTGCCTGATACGGGGTGGCCGGGTCACGGGTCGTGGAGACCACCATCGTGGGCGGCAGATCCGGCACCGAGAGGGCATGCGGCTCGGTCGTCGGCGGCACGGGCCAGAACGCACACGTGCCCAGCGGGGCGTCGCCGGTGAACTTTCCGTAGCTCATGAACGGCGCCACTTCGCGTGAACGCCGGTCTTCCTCGATCACCTTGGCGCGGTCGGTGACCGGCGGCTGGTCGACGCAGTTGACCGCGACCCGGGCATCGGTGGCGTTGGTGTAGTGGCCGTTGGCGTCGCGGCGCATGTACAGGTCGGCCAGGCTCAGCATGATGTCGCCGCGGCCGTCGACCAGATCGGACAGACCATCGTTGAGGTGCGTCCAGAACGTCGGCGAGTACAGCGCCATGATGGTGCCGACGATCGCGTCGCTGTAGCTCAGCCCGCGCGGGTCCTTGGTCTTGGCGGGCTTGTCCACCAGCGGGTCGACCAGGCTGTGGTAGACGTCGACGGCCTTGGCCGGGTCGGTGCCCAGCGGGCAGTCGGCTTCTTTGGCACAGTCGGCCGCGAAGTCGTCGAACGCGCCCTGGAAGGCCTGCGCCTGGCGCAGATCCTCTTCGATCGGGTCGGCGTTGGGGTCCACCGCGCCGTCCAGGATCATCGCGCGCACGTTCTGCGGGTAGGCCTCGGCGTAGGCCGAGCCGATCCGGGTGCCGTAGGAGTAGCCGAGGTAGGTCAGCTTGTCGTCACCCAAGCCGGCGCGGATCGCGTCGAGGTCGCGGGCGACGTTGACGGTGCCGACGTTGGCCAGGAATTCCTTGCCGGTCTTGTCCAGGCAGCGCGCGACGTATTCCTTGGTCTCGCTCTCGATGCGCGCCACGCCCTCGGAGCTGTAGTCGACCTGGTTGAGGGCCCGGAGCCGGTCGTTCTCCTTGTCCGAGTTGCACCAGACCGCCGGCCGCGACGACGCCACTCCGCGCGGGTCGAACCCGACCAGATCGAATTGCTCACGGACCTGACGCGGCAGCGAGCTGACCAGGCCGACCGCGGTTTCGATTCCGGACTCCCCCGGCCCGCCCGGGTTGATCACCAACGAGCCGATCTTGTCCTTGGTGGCCGGGAATCGGATCATGGCCAGCCGGGCAACGGCGCCCTGCGGCTTGGCGTAGTCCACCGGAACCCCGATGAATCCGCACTGGGCATCGGCGGGCACCTTGATATTGGTGTCAGCGGTGAACCGGCACTTGTCCCATTGGACCGGTTGACCGACCCGCGGGACGGCCAGCACCGCGTAGCCGGGCGTCATCCGGGTGCAGCTGCCGACGGTGAAAGCCACCATCGCTATCGCGAGGCAGGTCAGGGCGGTGCGCGTCATCCTGTAGCGGCGCGTCGGCGAACTCATGACACCACATGCTGCCATGCAAGCCCGTGCAAGCTCCGGTACCCGGTGCGCTCAGCGCGTGGCGATGCCGGGTGCTGGTGTGAGGAAATCCACTCCACCTGGAGGTTCAGCTGCGCCGCGGCAGGTGGCACACTGGGCATGTCAGACGACCCGGGGACCCGGTTTAGGGCTTCGAGGATCGACCCGACCAATTCGAGGGACAACGATGTCTGAGCACGTTTATGGCGCTTCGCCCAGCCCTGCCCGTATTGCTCCCCAAACCCGCGTGCACCATCTGCAGCAGATGAAGAACGAGGGCCGCAAATGGGGGATGCTGACGGTTTACGACTACTCGTCGGCCCGCATTTTCGACGACGCCGGCATCCCGGTGCTGCTGGTCGGCGACTCGGCGGCCAATGTGGTCTACGGCTACGACACCACCGTTGCCATCACCGTCGATGAGCTGCTCCCGCTGGTCCGCGCGGTGGTGCGCGGCGCTCCGCGTGCGCTGGTGGTCGCCGATCTGCCGTTCGGGTCCTACGAAGGCGGGCCGGCGGCGGCGCTGGCCACCGCCACCCGGTTCATGAAGGAAGGTGGCGCGCACGCGGTCAAGCTGGAGGGCGGCGAGCGGGTGGCCGACCAGATCGCCACGTTGACCGCCGCCGGCATCCCGGTGATGGCGCACATCGGCTTCACCCCGCAGAGCGTCAACGCCCTCGGTGGCTACCGGGTGCAGGGACGCGGTGACGCTGCCGAGCAGACCGTTCACGACGCGATCGCGGTAGCAGAGGCGGGTGCGTTCGCGGTGGTGATGGAGATGGTGCCCGCCGAGCTGGCCACCCAGATCACCGGAAAGCTCACCATTCCCACCGTCGGGATCGGCGCCGGGCCCAACTGCGACGCCCAGGTTCTGGTGTGGCAGGACATGGCCGGGATGACCACCGGCAAGACCGCCCGCTTCGTCAAGCGCTTCGGCGACGTGGGCGGCGAGTTGCGCCGTGCCGCAGAGCAGTACGCCACCGAGGTGGCAGCGGGCACTTTCCCGGCCGAGGAGCACTGCTTCTAGAACGCCATGTTCATGCGGCGGTTCCAGCGTCGCCTCGCCTCCGGCGAGCCTCGCTAAACCGCCGTGTCCGGGCGGTCCGGATGTGACAGGCTGGATGCCGTGTCTGCAACCGACCCGAGCACCTCTCGGTTTCGCGAGGTGGAACGCAAGTTCGACGTTGACGCGTCAGCGATCTCGCCGTCCTTCGACGGCATCGCCGGGGTCGCCCACGTTGAGCAGTTGCCGGCACAGGATCTTGCGGCCGTCTACTTCGACACCCCGGGGCACGACCTGGCCGCGCGACGGATCACGTTGCGCCGGCGCACCGGCGGTCCCGACGCCGGCTGGCACCTCAAGCTTCCGGCCGGGCCCGACACCCGCACCGAGGTGCGCGCCCCGCTGGGCCCAGAGATTCCGGACGAACTGCTCGACGTGGTGAGGGCGATCGTGCGGGATCGGCCGTTGGCACCGGTGGCGCGAATCCACACCGCTCGCGGCGTGGTGGTGCTGCGTGACGATGACGGTGAGGTGCTGGCCGAGTTCTGCGACGACCAGGTCACCGCGTCGGCGGGTGATGACGCTGAACAGCACTGGCGGGAATGGGAACTGGAACTGGGCAGCGGGGATCTTGAGCTGCTGGACCGGCTGAGCAACCGGCTGCTCGATACCGGCGCCGGGCCGGCCGGCTACGGCTCCAAACTGGCCAGGGTGCTGGGCGCGCCGGCGGTGCCCGCGCACCCGACCGATCGCCTGCATCGGGCGCTGGCCGAGCAGATCGACCAACTGCTGGTCTGGGATCGGGCGGTGCGCGCCGACGCCGACGACGCGGTCCATCAGATGCGGGTGACGATCCGGCGGATCCGCAGCCTGTTGCAGGGCGAGGAGACGGCCCACGCCCCGCTCCTCGACGAACTGCAGGAGCTGGGAGCGGTGCTCGGTGTCGCTCGCGACGCCGAGGTGTTGGCCCAGCGCTATCAGCAGGCACTCGACGAGCTGACGCCAGAGCTGGTCCGCGGGCCGGTGGGCGAACGGCTGGTCAACGGTTCGCTGCGCCGCTACCAGTCGGGGCGACGACGCAGCCTGGCCGCGATGCGCTCCCCCAGGTACTTCCGGCTGCTCGACGGCCTCGACGATCTGGTCAGCGCGCCGGCCACCGAGCGGTACGCCACCGTCGCCATCGCCTACCGACGGCTGCGCAAGGCAGTCAAGGCCGCCAAGACGGCTGCCGACCGCGACGCGGCACTGCACCGGATCCGCAAGGCCGCCAAGCGGCTGCGCTACGCCGCCGCCGCGGCGAATAAAAAGAAGATCGCCAAGCGGGCGAAAACGCTTCAAACCCTGCTCGGCGACCACCAGGACAGCGTTGTCAGCCGGGCGCATCTGGTTCACCAGGCCGATGCCGCTGCGGCCGCCGGTGAGGACACCTTCACCTACGGGCTGCTGTATGCCCGCGAGGCCGACCTCGCCGCGCGGAGCCGGGCGGCGTTGCGGCCCGCGCTGCGCAAACTTGACCGGGTGATGTAGCGGACGAGCTGGCCTACAAGCCGGATCAAGCCACCTGGGCATTTGCTCCGTTGAGTCGCTTTGGGTCACGTAGTTAATGCACTGATCGCTGGGTTAAGTGCGTTTTTCACGAACCAGCTATTGTTGAAACTACTGCGGATGAACAGCGAACGATGGGTGCCGCAATAAACCGAAGGCAGTGACAAACAATGTCTACCGACTCGCCTTGGCCAGATATGTCCGACTGGGCCCTCGACGAACGCATCCTCGGCCTTGCTGCGCGCCGAGGCAAGATCATCATGGCCCATATCGAAGTACACGCTCAACTGATCGCCGCAGCACGGGCGATCGACCGCTACGTCGACGTCACCGTCGAACCGTGGGCCAACCCGTATCCGTTCGGGCCGAACGGCGAACGCAGCGACTCTCTCGCCTCCTACGAGCAGCATCTCTGGACCACAACGGAACTCGTGGACGCACTGCCCAATCTGCGCGACAAGGTGCTTGGCTGCGACTGCACACTACGGGGCGCTGTCTGCCACGCCGATACCCTCGCCGAGGCCGTCAACTATCTTGCCGCCTGTTGTAGGTGTGGTCGGCGTGGCAACAGCAAGGACTGGCGCCTTGCTTACGGGCCTGGCTTGGTCTACGTAGGGAAGGTATGCGATATCTGCGAGCTGAAAGCACTGTGGCCATCAATGCAGCTGGCGATCAACCGTATCGTGATACCGACTGAACACGAGAAACCGGCTGAATGACCGGCGATGAACTTCGATCGCCCAGTCGCCAACATGCCTGCCGATCCAAGCGCCGCTTCCGCCGTATGCCGGGATAACCATACGTAGGCCGTGATCGCACGAGCGATTCGCTGGAGAGCCAATGACCAAGCTCTGCCATGGGGCCAGCTAACGTATCCGGCCATGTGTGCTGTGGATTGGAGCTTAGTCGCCGATGCGGTTGCCGCGTTTGGCTCGCTTAGTGCGGCAATCGTCGCGTTGTATATCGCAAGCCGCGACCGCCATGACCGTAAACAAGAACGCAATGCCGCTGAATTAGCTCAGGCCGAACTCGTCCGGGTAAACGTTGATTGGATCCAAGATTCAAGCGAGTTCAGCGTGCGGATCCGCAATTACGGCGACCGCGCGATTATCGGCGTAGCCGTGGATTCGGCGCACATGCGCAAGCCGTCCGATGCCAGATGGATAGACGAACTTGGATCTGTTCTCGACGTCGTGCAGCCAGAGCGAGATGCGCCATCCGGCGGCGTCCTGCCATTAAGGTTCGTCGACTCCGCCGGGGACCGCATACCCAAGATCAAAGCCTTGATCGGAGATAATATGACGCCGCTATTTGAGGACTTCGACAAGCATCCGATCGTCGTCGTCCATTTCATGGATGCAAATGGCTGCTATTGGAAGACCGGCCCACAGACGGCCCCTGAACGAGCCAATCGGGCGATGCCCCAGCAGTCAGGTTGGCCGCGTGGGTTCTGCGGGAAGTTGTGATCGCCGGCGCTGATTGCACCCACGAGGGCCACGGGTTTCGCGGCGCGGGCTGCGTAACGAATGCGCAGGCGCGGTAGCTCGGGGCGGACGAGTTGGCCTGTAAGCCGGATTCTGTCCCGCACCGCGGATGCGATGCGGCGGCGACCATCCATCTGGGCACACCGTTGCCGGGTACCTCAAGCGGCCTACCCGCAGATTCGGGCGAGCAGCCCTCAAACACCTGCGCGACCGCACCGAAGTGCAGTCTTCTTGGCCTTGCTTCGGGTGGGGTTTACCAAGCCGTCCCGGTCACCCGGAACGCTGGTGCGCTCTTACCGCACCGTTTCACCCTTACCACCTTGCGGTGGCGGTCTGTTTTCTGTGGCACTGTCCCGCGAGTCACCTCGGATTGCTGTTAGCAATCACCCTGCTCTGTGAAGTCCGGACTTTCCTCGACCCGCTTTTACGCGTGCCGCGGCCGCCCGGCCAACTCGTCCGCGCTGAACACCGTACTACGCGGTGCCCCGCAATGCCGCACCGTAAACGGCGACCACCACGGATCGGTCCGGACTGTTCTCCAACCACACGCCGATCGCGGTGTTGGCGCAGTCGGACATGATCGCGAAATCCGCGGGGTTGTAATACCACCGGTTGAGAATCTCGATACCGCTGATAGCCACCGCGGGGTTGATCGCCACGGTTTCGGCCACCGTCCCCGGAAAACCAGCGGCCTGCGCGCGGGTCTGCGGCGTGGAGCCGTCGGAACCGAGATCGGCATCCAGATCCCGATGTCCGAGAACGTCTTTGGCATGCCATTCGGCGGCAAGCACCAGCCGGGGATCGACCATCACTTTCTCAGCGCAGCCCACCTGGTGGTGAATGGTGTACACGTTAGTCACCACGCTGTCGTTGAGACGCGAGTTGTCGGCGCCGGCACACGGCAACGGCCCCGCCCCGGCGACCAAGACCGCCAGCACCGCCGCGCGGCGCACACCAAACCTCATGGGGCACCTACCCCTACACCGGGTCGAATTGCGAGACCAACCATCGGCCACCGATTTTGTCCAAGCTCACCCGCACACTCGATGCGGTCGTGGTCGGCGGCCCGTTTCCGATCGTGGTCGCCTGATCGACGAAGAGCAGCACCACCGCATGGCGCGTATTCGCGCTCACCGAGGACGCCGCAGGCACAGTCACCACAGTCGAAATGTGCTGCTGTTTGGCGCCGGGCGCCACCACTTCCTTGATCAGTTGGGTGTACTCGTCGCGGAAGGCGCCGGTCATGCCGGCGGCGGCCGCCGCCGACGCGGACTCGACGGTGTCCGGGCGGTACGACAGCATCGCGACGGTGGCATCGGTCGCGGTCTGCACCGACTGTGCGGCAGTCTCCCGCGTGACGCGCGCCGAGACGTCCTGCCATCTCAAGTAACCCGCCGCAATCGCAAGCGTCAGGACCACGCCCGGCAGCAGAGCTACCAGCGCCCAGCGCCGCACAGTCGTTCTCGACACGCTGAACCCCCTGCTCACTGGACGAACGCGATGTTGGACACTTTGGGGCCATCGCCGGTGTCTTGCAGGCTGATTCGCATCCGCCAGCGGCGCGGTTCGGGTTGTACTTCCCCGGCGATCGTGGTGCGCACCGAGACCGCCAGCAAGACATCGGCTTGGTCGCCGTCCACCGATTCCAGGCCGGCCTCGGTGACGGTGCCTTCCGACTCCGACTGGGCCTGTTTAACGACGTCGACGAAGGGCCGGGATCGCTGACTGAAGTCGTCGCGGAACTCCCCGGTCGTCGAATCGATGATGCGCTGCACATCGGAGTCGGCTTGCGCATAGCTGATCGTCGTCAGGTTGATCGCCGCCTGACGCGCCACCTGGACGTAGCTCTCGCGGTGCTGCTGCGCCTGTTGGATCTGGTGGCCGCGGTAGCCGAGCCAGCCGACCGCACCGGCCAGCGCCGCCACGGCCACGATCGCGCCTGCCGCCGCTCGGCGGTCTATTCGCTCGGGGGCAACAACATCGTCTGCCAAGTCTGTTCCTTTCGCTGGGGGGCCAGGTCGGTCTGGTTGTGCCGCTTGCCATCCGGGCCGAGGTAGCTTCCGGTCTGCGGGTCGTAGGGAACGAAGGCGACCGGCGGCTGCGGCGCAGGGGCACGCGGTGGATCCTGCGGTACAGCCTGACCGGACAAGGTGGCGTTGGGATCGCCCTTCCAGTTGTAGCCGTCGTTGAGCGGGATGTATGACTCGTCGCTCTCACACATCTCGACCGTGGGGGCACGTTTGGCGGGATCGTTCTCGCAGGGAATGTTGCGGGCGCCACGCACATTCAGGTCCGAGTCCTGCGGCACCCGGCAGTACAACTCGCCGGCGGGCCGATCCGGGTAGTCGACGGCACTGGGTGCCCGCTGCTGGCGGGCCGGCAGGAATCCGGTGTTGCACGGCGGCGGGTAGTTCATATTGAGGTTGAAGTCCAGATAGATGCCGCGATAGGGCGTGTTGAGGCCCGAGTCGGCCAGCGTGATCGCCGACATCACCGCGGTCCCCTGCGGAAACAGCACCAGCAGCTGCTCGATGCCCTGGTGAAACGTCACCGCGATCTGACCGAGGCTGACCATGTTGGCCAGCATCACCGGCAGCGCCGGAGCCACCCGGTCCAGCAGCGCATTGGCCTCATCGAGCGCCGGGGCACCGACGCTGAGCAGGCCGGCGAACGCCCGATCTTCGGCGCTGAGCTGGCCGGTGATCGACGCCAGCCGCTGGGCCCACGTCGCAATCGAATCCGCGGTATCCACTTGGGAATTCAGGACCGGCGGGGTCTGGTCGATCAACTGCGCGAACGTTTGCGCCGTCTCGCCGCCTTCGATGGCCAGCGACGTCGATCCGCCAACGATGCGTGACAGTTCGGCACCAAGACCACCCACCGCCCTGTCAGCCTCGTCGATGACGGTGCGCAGATCATCGTGCGGGATCGCCAACAGCGCACGGTTGGTGGCGTCGAGCAGATTGGCGATGTCGGCGGGAATGCGCACCTGGTCCGCCGGGATCACATCACCGGCACGCAGCATCCGCTGATCGGCGGCACCGGCGGTCGGGGTGAGTTCGAGGAACTGCTCACCGATCGCCGAGCGGCTGTGCACCGCGGCCGTCACCTGCGCGGGCACCTTGATCGAGGAGTTGAGTTTCAGCACCGCACGCACCCCGTCGGCGTCGACGTCGACGGCGCTGACCCTGCCGATCTCGGTGCCGCGGTAGGTCACCACCGATGTCGGGTACAGCCCGCCGGACGCCGGCAGTTCGACGGTCACCGTGTAGCGGCCGATACCGAACAGCGCGGGGACCTTGACGAAGCCGAACGCCATCACCCCACCGGCGACGACGGTGACCGTCGCCAGGATCGCCAGCTGGGCCCAGACGGTGCGGGACAGCCGAAACACCTCAGTACCCCCCGAAGTGGTAGGGGGCGACCAGCGGGTTGCCGGCGGTGTACGGGCTGGGCATCTGTCCGACGGTTCTCCCCCACTGCATTTCCAACTCGGTGAGGTCGCCTTCCCACCGTGTTCCGGTGAACAGGCCGCTGTCGATCCGGCTCAACGTCAGGTCGACGACCAGACTGATGTTGGCGAAGTCGCCGCGAAACCAATTGGGGATGTTGCTCTTGACCCACGGGTAGGTGGACAGGAAGTCCAGGCCCTGCGTCAGCGCCGGACCGGCGTCGGCCAGCGAGCGCAACACCGGGGCGATATTGCGCAGGTTGGCCACCAGGGCCTCCCTGCTCTGGTCGACGGTGGAGACGGCGATGGCGCTGAACTTTCCGAGCGCGTCGGCGGCGTCGGCGATCTTGGTGCGCTCCTGCGCCAGCACTGCCAGTGCCTGCGGGATCGTGGTCAGCGCCTTGTCGACGGTGCGATTCTGCTGGGCGAACTGGCCGACGAGACCGTTCAGCTTCTCGGTGGCCGAGATGATGTCATCGGTCTGATCGTTGAGGGCGGCGACGAAGGTGTCCAATTGCGTGAGCAGGCTGCGCATGTCGCTCTCACGCCCCGCCAGCGCGCGAGCAAAGCTCTGGTTGATCTCCTGCAGCTGAGCCAGTCCGCCACCGTTGAGCAGCAGCGAAACCGACGCCAGGGTCTGCTCGGTGCTCGGATAGGTGGCAGCCCTCGACAGCGGGATGACCGCGCCGTCCGTCAGTTGACCGCGCGGCGGCTCGTCGGTCGGTGGCGCCAACTCGATATGCATCGAGCCGAGCAGGCTGGTCTGCCCGACCTTGGCGGTGCTGTTCGCCGGCAGGTGCACGCTGTTGTCGATGCGCATGGTCACCAACGCGTGCCAGTCCTGGACCTCGATCTTGGTCACGTTGCCCACGTTGACGTCGGCGACTCGCACCCGTGAGTTCTGCTGAATGACTACGACGTCGGGCAGTTGGGCCGAGATTGTGTAGCTGCCGTTTTGCGCCGCAGTACCCGGCAGACTCAGCGAGTTCAGGCCCCGCCACTGGCAGCCGCTGGCCCCGAAGGCGACGGTGATGCTCAGCGCGATGATCATCAGCCGCTTCACGGGGCACCCTCGCCTGGTGGTGATGGCAGCAGCAGGCCGGGCAGGCCCAGTTCGGGGTCGAGGGGTTGCCGGGTCGGTTCGGCCGGCGGTTGCGCAGCGTCGGGCCTGAGCCGGTCTTCGCTGTAGGTGATCTCGTTGGGCCGCGCCGCGGTGCCGACGAAGGGGTTGCCGCCGATCGGCAGAAAGTTGTATTGGCGGTTCTTGATGATCGGCGCCAGATACTGCACGCACAGCTTCGATGCCTGCAGTGAGTTGGCCCGTGCCAGGGCTTCGATTCCGCTGCAGATGAATTGGACGGTGTTGGCGAAGTTCCCGAGCGCCATCACGCCGGTGATCGCACTCTGCGCGGGTTGGTAGATGTTCACGAAGTTCTGGAACACCGAGGGGGCGATGTGCAGAACCTGCTTGAGGTCGCCGCGGCTGTCGTTGAGGGCGGTGGTGATCGCCGTCAGGTGATCCACGGTGACGCCGAAACCCTCCCGGTTCTCGCCGATGAAGCCGCGGAGGTCGTTGACCACACTGTCGAGACTTGTCATCGCGTCGGCGAACTCGCGGGGCGAATTGCTCAGCACGGTGGCGATATCGGCGAGGTTGACGTTGAACGCCGCCAACAGGTCGCTGCTGGAGGTCAGCGCCGAGACCAGCAGTTGCATGTTGCGGACCGTGCTGAAGATGTCGGTGCTGTGGTCACCCAAGGCCGACATCGCCTGGGACAGTTTGATCACCGTTTCGCGGGCGGTGTCGCCCTGACCCCGCAGGTTGGCCGCCGCGGTGTTGACGAAGGCGCCGACGGCGCTGCGGCCGGCAGCGTCGGACGGCTGTAGGGAATCGGTGAGTTTCTCCAGCTGCTGCCGAAAGTCGTCCCACTCGACCGGAACCGCCGTGCGGTCCTGCGGGATGCTGGCACCGTCGGCCAGTTCGGGACCACCCGTGTAGGCCGGGACAAGCTGGATCGCCCTGGCGCTGACCAACGACGGCGACAGGATCGCCGCCCGGGCATCGGCGGGTACCTGGTACTGGGCGCCGACGGAGAAGGTCACCTTGGCGGTGTCCGGGAGCGGTTCGATGCGCTCGACGGTGCCGACGGCAACCCCCAGGATGCGGATCTCGTCTCCGGTGTAGAGCCCGTTGGTGTTGGTGAAGTAGGCGGTGTAGACGTGTTTGCGCAGCTGTGCCCAGGGCGGGCCGGCCACCAGGAAAAGCGCGACGACAAGGCTCGACACCAGCACGGCCGCGGTCGCCAGCCGCAAGAGTCGCGCATGCTGGGCCGGCAGGTTCACGCCGGCCACGGAGTGGGCGCCCATGTCAGTTGCCCCCGTCTGCCGGCGGGCCGAGCGCGGGCGGGCCCGGGGGCGGTCCGCCCGGTGGCGGCGCCGGCAACGGCTCCCGGTAGGGATAGCGCGGGTCCCCGGGCTTGCCGGTGATGGCGTCCGGCAAGGTCAGATTCGGCTCGCCGCCCTGTCCGGTCCGGGGAAACGGCATCGGCAGGGGCGGGGTGCCCGGCTGGCCGACGGCCGGGTCGTTCAGCTGCGAGGGCAGCAGCACATTGGGGTCCAGGCCCAGATCGGAGAATGCGGCCTCGATGGCCGGCTGGGCCAACTGGCCCGGAATCAGGTTCACCACTGACGCTTTGAAGAACGGCCCGGAACCCAGCACCTCGCCGAACGACATGGCGTAGCGGCGAAACAGATAGAGGGTGCGCTGCAGGTCTGCCCGGCGGTTGTCGAGGATCTCCAGGACGCCGTTGAGTTTGTCCACCGCGGGCTTGAGTTGCTGGCGGTTGTCGTCGACCACGGCCGACACGTTTCGCGACACCGCGGTCAAGTTGGTCATCAACGCGTCGACGGAATTGCGTTGCGACAACAGTTCGCTCAGCAGGGCGTTGCTGTTGGCGACGAGGCCGGCGATCTGCTCGCTGCGCTGGGCCAGCACGCCGGTGACGTTGTTGGCGTCGGCCAGCAGTTGGCGCAGTGTGGCGTCGCGTTTGTCGAGGGTGTCGGAGAAGCGTGCCACTCCTTGTAGCGCCATCTTGAGGTCCGGTGGCGTGTCCTTGAACGTCTCCGCCAAGGTGGTCAGCGCGGAGGACAACTGCGTGGTGTCCAGTCCGCTGATGACCGCGGTCAGATCTCCCAGCGCATCCGGCAGATCGTACGGGGACGTCGTGCGTTCGACCGGAATCGGACCGCTGAGGTGGCCCTCGCCGCGCGGCGTCAGTTCCAGGAACTTGTTGCCCAGCACGGTTTCGGTCTTGATCGCGGCCTCGGTCCGGTCGCCGAGCACGACCCCTTTGCGGACCGTGAACGTCACCCGGACCCGGTTGCCCTCCAGCCGCAAACCGGCAACCCGGCCGACGTCGAGTCCCGACACCCGGACGTCACTGTGGGATTTGATGCCGCCGGCCTCGGTGAAGTAGGCGGCGTAGTCGGAGGTGCCCTTGACCAGCGGCAGCCTGTCGTAGCTGAACACCGCCACCACCAAGGCGACCAGCAGGAGTATGCCGGTGATACCGACCGCGGGCCGGTTGCGTTCGGCCAGCGGTTTGATGGTGATCCGTGGCAGTTTCGGTCTCGTCATTTCGGGGCGCACCGTCCGGTCGTCTGGTTCATGATCTTGGAGTAGAGCGGTTGGCCGCCTTTGCCATTCACCTTGATGACCAGGTCACACATGTAGAAGCCGAAGTAGTCGCCGTAGAGTCCGTTGCGCGCCAGTACCTGGTAGGCGTCGGGCAGGGTTTTGACCAGGTCGTCGACATAGTCGCGGTCGGCCATCACCTGACCGGCGGCCCGATCGGTTTGCACCACCACATCGCGAATGGGTTCGCGAGCCACGGTCATCAGGTCGGCGACTGAGCCGGCCGCGGCGTTGATGTAGGCCACTCCCTTGGTGAGGTCGGTTCGGCGATCTGCCAGTCCCTGGACCATCTGGGTCAGCGAATCCAGCCCGTGGCCGAATTCGCGGTCGCGGGAGCTGAAGGTGCCCAGCACGGTGTTGAGGTTGGTGATCACCTGGCCGATCAGTTCGTCGCGGCCGGCCAGCGTCGTGGTCAATGCCGAGGTCTGCGCCAACACCGAGGCGATGGTGCCGCCCTGGCCCTGGAAGACCTTGAGCAGTTCACCGCTGAGCGCGTTCACCTGGTCGGGGTCCAATGCGCGAAACAGCGGCCGGAAACCTCCGATGAGGGCATCGACGTCGAGTGCGGGTTGGGTCCGCATCAGCGGAATGGTCTGGCCCGGTTGCAGGGTGCGCACCGAGCCCGCGCCTTGTTCCAACGACAGGTAGCGGTCGCCGATGAGGTTCTCGTAGCGCACCGCGGCCCGGGTGCCCTCGGTGAGCGTCAGCCCCCGGTCGATCAAGAAGTCGACCGTGACGGTCCCGTCGGGACGCAACGCCATGTTGGTGACCTTGCCGATCTCGACACCGGCGATGCGAACGAAGTTGCCGCCCTTGAGTCCCGACACGTTGGTGAACTCGGCCCGATAGCCCACCCGGGAGTCGAATCGGAACTGTCCGAACACCGTGACCAGGATGAAGATGAACACCAAGCACGTCACCGTGAACAACACGACCCAGGTCAGGGTCTTGCCGATATTGCCTCTCATGGCGACTCCGGCCCGGGCGCGGGCGGTCCGGGATAGCGGATTCGTGGCGGCTCCGGCTCGGGCTTGGTCACCGGGAAGTAGTTGGCGAAGCCGGGAAAACCGATGCCCGGGTTGGGCCGAACGTCCAGGCCGGTACCGAATCCGGTGTCGGTCACCAGATACTTCACCGGGAAGTTCTTGCTCACGTCGGGCAGCGAGCCGCAGCTGGGCCTGCCGCCGGGCCCGCCCCGGGCATTGACCAAAGGCAAGTTGTCGGGATAGCGATACGGGTCGTCGCCGGCGAGCATCGCGGCGTCCATGATGACCGATCTGCCGTTGCCGCCCATCGCGTCTCGTCCACCGTTCTCCAGGAACCATTGCGCCCCTTGGAACAGGCACGTGTAAGTCGGCGAGTACTCCTCAAGCAGACCGGTGGTCGGCGCCATCAGGTTGAGCGCCTGAACCAATCCGGGCTGGTTGGCACCGATGGTGTCGATCCCGGTCGCGGAGAACCCGACCGCGGCGAGCAGCAGCGCGTCCAGTTCGCCGGCTTGGTCGGACAAGGTGGTGCTGGTGGTGGATGCCGAGCCCAGAATGTCCAGGATATTCTGCGCGGCAACGGAATATACCTGAGTGGTCTGGCCGAACAGTTGCCAGTCGCGCTGCACGATCGGCATGCGTGGGTTCACCGCTGTCAGCATCGTGTTGGCGCCGGTGATCGCCCGCCCGATGACGTCTCCCCTGCCCCGCACCGATTCGGCCACTGCCGACAACACCGAATTGAGCTTGGCGGGGTCGATGGCGTGCACCACCGCCTGCAAGTTCTCGAACATGGTGTTGACTTCCACCGTCACGTTGCGCGATCGCAGCACCGCACCCGCCTTGAGCCGCTGGCCACTGGGGCCGTCGGAGGGAATCACCAGATCGACATACTTGGCGCCGAAGGCGGTGCTGGACTTGATCTCGGCTTCGACGTTGCTCGGCAGATATCCGAAGGGCCGCGGGTACATCTTCAGATTCAGTGTCGACAGGTGGGAGTGATCGGATCCCGGTTGGGTACCAATGGATCTCACCTCGCCGACTTGGATTCCGTGTAGTTTCACCTTCGCCCCGTCCTCCATCACCAAGCCGGCTCGATCGGAGACCAGCGTGAGTGGGACGTATCCCCGGAACGCGCCGGAGAACAACAGGGCGGTCATGGCGCACAAGGCCGTGATCACCACGACCAGGACGGGCGACCACCAGATCGGGTCGATCCCGCCGCGGCGGGCTCTGTCGTGGGTGCTGATGCTCATCGACTCACCCCGCCTCACCCCGACAGGTGGAAGTTGCCGGACTGTCCGTAGACGGACAGTGTGATGGTCAGCAGCACAAACACCGTCGCGGTGACCGAGGTTCGCACGGCGCGGCCGACGGCCTCGCCGACTCCGGCCGGGCCGCCGGTCGCGGTGAAGCCGTAGTAGGTATGCACCACCATGACCGCGGTGGCCATCGACAGCGCGGCCAGAAACGACCAGAGCAGATCGGTGGGTTCTAAGAAGGTGGAGAAGTAGTGGTCGTAGACGCCGCGTGACTGACCGTAGATCACGGTGGTGCCGAAGCGCGTCGCCAGGAACGCCATCAACACGGCGACGGTGTAGAGCGGTATCACCACCAGAACGCCGGCGACGATACGCGTGGCGGCAAGGTAGGTGATCGACCGAATGCCCATGGCTTCCAGCGCGTCAATCTCTTCGCTGATCCGCATCGAGCCGATCTGCGCGGTGGCGCCCGCACCAATTGTCGCGGCCAATGCCACTCCGGCGGTGGCCGGCGCGATGAACCGGACGTTGAGGAAGGCGCCCAGGAATCCGGTCAATGCCTCGATGCCGACGTTGGACAACGTGTTGTAGCCCTGCACGGCGATCAGGGCCCCGGTGGAGAGGGTAAGGAAGCCGACGATGACCACGGTGCCGCCGATGACGGCCAGTGCCCCCGAGCCCATCCCCATCACGGCGATCAACCGCAGCACTTCTCCGGGGTAGCGGCGGACCGCATCCCCGATGGCGGCCAGTGCGCTGCCGTAGAAGGCGGTCTGTTCGCCGACTCGCCGGGCGGTCTCAATTGCTGTCACGGCGCGACCTTCACACCAAAGGCGGTGGCCAGGATGTTGATCAGAAACAACGCCATGAACGCGAAGACCACGGTCTCGTTGACCGCATTGCCCACCGAGGTCGGGCCGCCTCCCACCGACAGCCCCTTATAGCAGGCGATCAGCCCGGCCGACAGGCCGAACAGCAGCGCCTTGATCAGCGAAACCACCACCTGCGGCAGTCCGGTCAGCAGTGTCATCCCGGCCACGAAAGCGCCCGGCGTGACGTGCTGCACGAACACCACGAAGGCATAGCTTCCGGTCAGGCCCACCACCGCGACCACCGAATAGAGCATCACCGCAACGAATGTCGCCGCGATCACGCGGGGAACAACGAGCGCCTCAACCGGATTGACGCCGATCACCTTCATTGCGTCGATCTCTTCGCGGATCGTGCGCGCACCCAGATCGGCGCACATGGCGGTGGCGCCCGCGCCCGACACGACGATGGCGGTCACCACCGGGCCGACTTGGGTTACCGCCGCCAGCGCGGCACCGGCGCCGGACAGATCGGCGGCGCCGATCTCCAGCAGCACGATGTTGAGCGTGAAGACGATGAGGACGGTGTAGGGAATCGACAGCATGATCGTCGGGACGATCGACACCCGGGCCACGAACCAGATCTGGTTGATCAGCTCACGCCACGCCCACGGTGGTCGCGCCATCGCCGCGAACGTCTCGCCCGCAAGCACGACGAAATCGCCGACCGCGATCGCGGGCTTGGACCAGGAGGGCCCGCTCATCGCTGCCAGCCTCTGATGTGCGCCAACGGGTCAACCCGTTCGCGCGCGAACGAGCCGCCCGGTCGACGACGGCCCCACCACTACCCCACCACCACGTGCGCACGTCACTGCCGCTCTCCCGCGCATTCGTCGCTCCCCTCCTGTAGTTGGCCGAACAGTAGGAGTGCACGAATTAGCTGTCAACGGCCCCAAATGGCCTACTACCGCGCTGTTCACGGAAGCTGCTGGTTGCCAGGCGCCGACGATTTGGCGCACGGCGATTTAATCGGACCGACCCGAACGGCGACACTCATCGCGTGCCGCAACGCTGCTTGCAGCTGTGGCGCACACTCGATAGGACCCGATCGGAAGGAACCCAGGTATGGCGACGACGCTGACGCGCTGGGAGCGGCGGGTGGATGCCGGCGACTGGGATGCCGTCGCCGCCGAGCTCGATGAGTGCGGCGGCGCCCTGCTGCCGCCGCTGCTGACCGTCGCCGAGGCCGCGCGGCTGCGGCGTTGCTACGCCGACGACGAGCGCTTCCGCGCCACCGTCGACATGCAGCGCCATCGCTACGGGTCCGGGCAGTACCGGTACTTCGCGGCTCCGGCACCCGATCCGGTCGATGCGCTCAAGCGCGCGCTGTACCCGCGGCTGCTGCCGATCGCCCGCGACTGGGCTACCCGGCTGGGCCGCGACGCGCCCTGGCCCGACGACTTCGCTGAGTGGCTGGCACAGTGCCACCGGGCCGGTCAGACCAAACCCACCGCCCTGATGTTGCGCTACGGCTCCGGCGACTGGAATGCGCTGCACCGGGACCTCTACGGCGAGTTGGTGTTTCCGCTACAGGTGGTGATCAATCTCAGCGACCCGGCCGCCGATTACACCGGGGGCGAGTTCCTGCTGGTCGAGCAACGCCCGCGTGCGCAGTCTCGAGGCGTGGCGGTGCAGTTGCCGCAGGGGCACGGTTATGTGTTCACCACCCGTGATCGTCCGGTGCGCTCCACCCGCGGATGGTCGACGGCGCCGGTGCGCCACGGTGTCTCACCGATCCGCTCCGGTGAGCGCTTCACACTGGGGCTGATCTTTCACGACGCCGCTTGAAAGACACCGCTTTAGCGCACGGTTGCCTTACGCCGCAACAGGATCACGTTGTCGGTCAGCACGCCGGCCTGGCCGTCGGGCCCAATGGCGTCGCGCTCGGCCGTCCCGAGCCGTAGCAACTCCCACTGCGCGTCATCGAGCGCCAATCCCGCCAGGACCTCTTCGGCCGTGGCAAAGTGGTGCTCGTGGACGTGCTCGCCGGCCCATGGCGGCGCGGCGGCGTGGTCGACGATCAGCAGTCGCCCGCCCGCCGCCACGGCGTCGGCCGCCCGGCGCAGCACCGCTTCGCGTTCCAGTGGCACCGGTGAGTGCAGGAACTGCGCCGACACCAGGTCGAATCGGCCGGCGGGGAAGCTGGTGGACAGATCGTGACGTTCGAAGCGGATACGCGAGATCACCTGGCGCTCTTGAGCAGCGGCGCAGGCCCGTTCCAGCGCGTTGGCAGAGACATCGACCGCCACCACCTGCCAGCCGTCTTCGGCCAGCCAGATCGCGTCGGCGCCCTCACCGCAGCCCAGATCCAATGCCCGGCCCGGCGCCAGGTCCGCGGTGATCTCGGCGAGCTGAACGTTGACCCGCCCACTCCAGACCGGCGCATCGCCGCCGTAGAACTCGTCCCAGAATTTGCGCGGGTCGCGCGCTGCGTCCGTCATCGGTCCACTTCCTTTTCCGTCATCGCGTTGCCGGGCGGCAGCGGCAATCCGTAGTCGTCGGCGGCCAGGCTCTGCACCACCGCCGCCGCGGCGCGGGACCCCGCCGCGATCGCGGCGGCCACCTGCGGCATCTCCCCCGTCAGGTCCCCCGCGGCAAATACCCCGGGAATGGAGGTACGGCACAATGGATCCACACCGACGGGGTCTTGGGCCACGGGACCGGGTTCTGCGACTGCCACACCGAGGCGCTCGGCCAGCTGGTCGCGTTGCCGCAGGGCCGTCGCGACCAGCAGTCCGCGCCTGGGCAATCGCTGACCGTCGGTGAACGCCACCGCCGACAGCTCGCCGTCGTCCGCGTCCAGCGCCGCCACCGGCCGCTCATCTACTCGGATACCGGCTGCGGCCAGCCGGCTGCGATCGTCCGTGTCCAGTTCGGCCGGGCCGTTGGTCAGCACCACGATCTCATCGCTCCAACACCGCAGCAGCAGCGCCATGTGCACCGCTCGGGCGCCGTCGGCCAGCACCGCCAACGGCAGATCCCGCACTTCCCAGCCGTGGCAGAACGGGCAGTGGAACACCGAACCGCCCCACAGCTCCGCTATGCCGGGGAGATCCGGTGGCAGGTAGGTCATTCCGGTGGCCAGCAGCACGCGGCGTGTTCGTTCTTCGCGACCGCCGACAAGCCGCACCACGAACTCGCCGTCGACACTTTCCATGTCTGCCACCTCACCGGCACGGACCTGCACACCGTAGGAAGCGAGTTCGTCCCGGCCGAGCCTGTAGAGCTCGACCGGCGGGCGGCCGTCGTGGCCCAGCAGGCCGCCGATTCCGTGCGCGCTGCGGTTGCTCTGCTGGCCCGCGTCGATCAGCAGGGTGCTACGCCGGGCTCGGCCCAGCACCAGACCCGCGCTGAGTCCGGCCGCGCCGCCGCCCACCACGATGCAATCCCAGATTTCGCTCATGCATCGAGCATGCAGGTCGCATCGCTAAACAGCACGGTTGTTTGCTATCCAGGCAAATGACTCCGAATGCCCAGCAATTCAGGAGGCGGCCACACCCCAGCCCAGCCACCGGGAAGTCACCAGCACCAGCCCTAATGACACGGTGGCCACCACCACCAACCCGATGACGGCCACCAGCAGTGGCCGCCAACCTGCCCGGGCGATCTGCCGAAAGTCGGTCGACAGGCCGACGCCGGCGAACGTCAACAAGAAGGCCCATCTCGACACGTTGCCCAAGCTGGCCAGCTGCGCCTTATCCAGCCATCCCAGCGTGGCCACCGAGGACACCGCCAGGAATCCCAGCACGAATTTGGGGAACTGGTGCCAGATGAACGCCGCCTTGGCTCGGTAGCCGGAAGCCACCTGGTCGGCCTGTCCGCGCGCCGCCCAGTACAGCGCAAAGCCCAAGACCACGAACCCGATCAACGCGTTGCGGACCGATTTCACCAGGACCGCGATCTTGCCGGCCTCGTCGGAGAACAGGTAACCGGTGGCGGTGGTCTCCGCGGTGTTGTCCACGGAAAGGCCCGCCCACAAACCGAACTCGTGGTCACTGAGCCCGATCAGGTGGCCCAGCGGCGGCAATACGAACAGGCCCACCGCCCCGAGCGCCAGGATCGCGGCGATCGCATAACTGACGTCGGAATTCTTGGCCCGGATGGCGCCCTTCGACGCGATGATCGCCGACACCCCGCAGATCGAGGTGCCGATCGCCAGCAGGGACCCGAGCTTTCCCGACAAACCGAAAAGATGCGCTGCGCCAAGGATTATCGCGCCGGCGATCGTCATATCGACCAGAATCTGAATCAGGCTGATGCCGCCCAGCTTGGCGATGTCGCCGAGCACGAATCGAGAGCCCAGTGCGACGATGCCGACCTTGAGACAGAATTCGTAGGTCAGTACGCCCGGGAGAAAGACCCGGTGCAGTCCGACCGTGTTTCGGATCAGGAGTCCGATGACGATGGCCCACAACACGTATTCGATGTCGGGCACCGTCGCGTGCAACTGATGGCCCAGCGCCAGCCACCACCGCTGGGCGTACTTGCCGAGCAGCCCCACGGTGAGCAGCAAGGCGAACCCGGGCAGATAGTCCAGCGGGCGCCGGCTGGTGAAGATCGTGTCGACGTCGGCCTGGTCCGAATCCGGGTGCGTCGTGGTCACTTCCTCACCACGGAATCTTCGGGAGCAAATCGGCCAAGGCCAGCGCAATGAGCACACCGACCAGCAGGTTCGCCCATCCGTCCACGCCCCACCACTTCATCTGCGGCCTCTCCTCAGCGGTTCCGGCGTAACGGTAGGACATCGCCGTGTGCGGTGACAGAGTTCAAATCACCGTCGCTGAAAAAGAGGCACTCGTGGTTGCCGTCGCACCGACAATGCTGGCAACCTGAATTGCCATGCAGGCAAGCACTGACGATGGTGGCGTAGATCTGCGGGTGCGGCGTCGACTGCGTGAGCTGCGCACCCAGCAGGGGCTGACCCTGGAGGACGTGGCGACTCGCGCCGGTATCGACGTCTCGACGTTGAGCAGGCTGGAATCGGGCAAGCGACGCCTGGCATTGGATCATCTGCCCCGGCTGGCCGAGGCACTGTCGGTCAGCACCGACGACTTGCTGCGCGCCCCGAAACACCAGGACCCGCGGGTGCGGGGTACCTCGCACAGCCACAACGGCATCACCTATTGGCCGCTGACCCGGCACGGCCCGGCCGGGGGTTTGCACGCCTTCAAGATCCGGGTCGGTGTGCGTCGCCGACGCCCCGCCGAGTTGCCGGTGCACGAGGGCCACGAGTGGATGTACGTGCTGTCCGGCCAGCTCCAGTTGGTGCTGGGCGACGACGATTTTTTGATCGGGCCCGGTGAGGCGGTCGAATTCTCGACCTGGACGCCGCATTGGTTCGGTGCCGTCGACGGTCCGGCCGAGGCGATCGTGATCTTCGGAACCCACGGCGAACGCGTGCACCTGCACGACTGACGCGCAGGCCGGCGGCTACAGGTAGGCCGTCTGATTCACCAGCCGCACCGACGCGGGCCCGTCGCCGTAGAACTCGGCAATGCTCAGCGACGCCAGGTCCAGGTGCAGCCGGTACAAAATCCCGGGGCCGGCATCCAGCGCGAGGCGCAGCACCGTCTTGATCGGTGTCACGTGCGACACCACCAGCACGGTGGCGCCGGCATGGTCGGCGACGATTCGGTCGCGCGCGGCCTGCACCCGCTGCTGTACGGCGTCGAAGCTCTCCCCGCCGGGGGGCTGCGTGGAGGTGTCCTTCAGCCAGCGGCGGTGCAGGTCGGGATCGCGCTCGGCGGCCTCGGCGAAGGTCAACCCCTCCCAGGCCCCGAAGTCGGTTTCGGTCAGGTCCTCATCGACGGCCACGTCCAACCCAAGCAGTCGCGCCGCCGCCGCGGCGGTGTCGCGGCAGCGTTGCAGCGGTGAGCTGATGACCGCCGCGATACCGCCCCGCTGGGCCAGGTAGCGCGCCGCCGCATCGGCCTGCTGCCGGCCGGTGTCGGTCAGTGGCGGGTTGCCGCGTCCGGAGTAGCGCCGGTTCACCGACAGTTCGGTCTGCCCGTGCCGCAGCAGCAACAGCCGAGTCGCCGTTCCCGTCGCGCCGGTCCAACCGGGAGCCGCGGGCGCGGGCGTGGGGGCCTCTGCGGCCGACTTCGATGCAGGCCTGTCGATACCGGCCGCGGCGTCCATCGCCTCGTTGGCCAGCCGGTCGGCGTGAGAGTTCTTCTCCCGCGGAATCCAGGAGTAGCGGACATGGTCGAACCTCGACGCCAGCTCGCGGGCCTGCCGGTGCAGCGTGATCAGGTCCGGGTGCTTGACCTTCCACCGGCCGGCCATCTGCTCGACCACCAGCTTGGAGTCCATGAACACCGCTACCTCGGCGGCGCCCAACCGGGCCGCCTCGGTCAATCCCGCGACCAGGCCCCGGTATTCGGCGACGTTGTTGGTGGCAACACCGATGGCCTCCTTGGCCTCGGCGAGCACCGAGGTGCGATCGGCGGACCACACCACCGCGCCGTAGCCGGCCGGGCCCGGGTTTCCGCGCGACCCGCCGTCGGCCTCAACTACGACTTTCATCGGCGGCGCGCTAACCGAAGTCCTTGACCCGCAGCAAGATCGCGTTGCACTCCGGGCAACGCAACACCTCCTCGGGGGCCGCCGCCGAGATCCGGGCCAGCTGACCGCGGTCGATCTCGATCCGGCAGGCACCGCACTGTCCCCCACGCAACGGCCCCGCGCCGACCCCGCCGGACGTCCGCTGCCGCTCATAGAGCGCCAACAACTCGTCGTCGATCGTGGCGGCCAACTCGTCGCGGCTGGCGGCGCGCTGCCCGCGAGTGCTCTCGATCTCGGCCAGCGCGGTGTCCACCGCTTCCTGCACTCGGCCCAAATCGGCGGCCAGGCCCTCCAGCAGGCTCGCTTCCGCGTTCGCCTGGGTCTGCAGTTGCTCGCGCTGCTCCATCAGCTCCAGCAGCGAGTCCTCCAAGCTGGATTGACGCTTCTGCAGCGTCTCCAGCTCGTGCTGCAGATCGACGACCTGCTTGGCGATGGCCTGCCCCGAGTCCAGCAGGGCGCGATCGCGGTCCTCGCGCTGGCGCACCGCGTCGATCTCCGACTCGAAGCGACCGGCCTGGGCGTCCAAGTCCTCTAGTGCCAGCTCCAGCGCGGCTAACCGGTCGGCTGCCGCGGTGTGCTCGGCCTGGATGCGCTCGCGGTCCTGCTGCTCGGGAAGATTCTTGGCGCGGTGCGCGTTTCGGGCCAGCTCGGCATCCAGCTCCAACAATTCCAACAGCGAACGCTGTTGAGCTACAGCAGCCTTCATGACCGGTCTCCTTCGTGCGCGAGGTTCCAAGGGTCGGTGCGCAGCGTGCTGACACGCACCGGCAGCGTCGCACCGAAATGCGAGGACAGTAGGTCGGCGGCTTGCGCGCACCACGGATATTCGCTGGCCCAGTGGGCCACGTCGACCAGCGCCATCGCAGATCGGCGGGAATGCTCGTCGGCCGGATGGTGGCGCAGGTCCGCGGTGACGTAGGCCTGGGCGTCGGCGGCGGCCGCGGCATCCAGCAGGGAATCCCCGGCGCCGCCGCAGACCGCCACCCGCGAGACCGCCGCGTCGGGGTCGCCCGAGGCGCGCACACCCCACGAGGTGGCCGGCAGACCCGCAGCGACGCGGGCGACGAACGCACTCAACGGCTCCGGGGTCGCCAAGCTGCCGACCCGGCCGATCCCCACCCCGGCGGTCAATGGTTGCAGCGCGAAGATGTCGAACGCCGGCTCTTCGTAGGGGTGGGCGGCCAGTAGCGCCGCGTGAATCGCCCCGCGGGCCCGCGCCGGCGCCACCACTTCGACGCGGTCCTCGGGAACGCGCTCCACCTTGCCCACTCGTCCGATCGCCGGCGTTGCACCGTCGCCGGGCAGGAACTGGCCGGTGCCCGGCACACTCCAGCTGCACTGTGCGTAGTCACCGATCTGACCCGCACCGGCCGCGAACACCGCGGCCCGGACCGCCTCAGCGTGCTCTGCCGGGGTGTAGATCACCCATTTGTCGGTGTCGACACGCGGGCCGGCCGGCTCCAGGACGGACTCCACGGTCAGCCCGAGTGCTGCCGCGAGCGCGTCGGACACCCCGGGCGAGGCCGCATCGGCATTGGTGTGGGCGGTGAACAGCGCCCGACCGGTTCTGATCAGCCGGTGCACCAGCGAGCCCTTGGGGGTGCTGGCCGCCACGGTGTCCACGCCACGCAGCAACAGCGGATGGTGGGCCAGCAGCAGGCCGCCGTCGGGCACCTCGTCGACCACCGCCGAGGTGGCGTCGACCGCGATGGTCACCGAGCTCACCCGGTCATCGGGGTCACCGCAGACCAGCCCGACCGAGTCCCAGGAGTGGGCCAGCCCGGGCGGGTAGGCCGCATCCAGTACGTCAATGACGTCAGCCAGCCGCGCGGTCACACTGCAAGACAGTAGTGCGCCACCCGGCGAGCTCGCCGCGCACGTCGGGGACAATGGGACCGTGACGCGCACGAGCACCGCCGCCGCCGAATTGGTCATCTTCGACCTCGACGGCACCTTGACCGACTCCGCGGCCGGGATCGTCGCCAGCTTCCGGCACGCGCTGGACCACATCGGCGCGCCGATTCCCGAGGGTGATCTGGCTGCGCGGCTGGTCGGCCCGCCCATGCACCACACGCTGGCGGCGATCGGCCTCGGCGAGCAGACCGAGGCCGCGGTCGCCGCCTACCGCGCCGACTACACCAGCCGCGGCTGGCAGATGAACACCATGTTCGACGGCGTCGCCGCACTGCTGCGCGACCTGCGAACTGCCGGGGTCCGGTTGGCCGTGGCCACCTCCAAAGTGGAACCGACGGCGCGCAAAATCCTCGCGCATTTCGGACTCGACGGTTTTTTCGAGGTGGTCGCCGGCGCCAGCATCGATGGCACCCGGGCCGCGAAGTCCGATGTGGTGGCCCATGCCCTGGGGCAGCTGGCGCCGCTGCCGGCGCGGGTGTTGATGGTGGGCGACCGGCGTCACGATGTGGATGGTGCGGCCGCGCACGGCATCGACACGGTGCTGGTCGGCTGGGGCTACGGCCAGACCGACTACGAGGGCACCGCCAACGCTGAATTCCCCGACGGTCCTGTTGCCCGCGTGCAGACCGTCGCCGAACTACGGGAGGTACTCGGTGTCTGACCCGATGCTGCATGTCACGTTCGTCTGCACCGGCAACATCTGCCGCTCGCCGATGGCCGAGAAGATGTTCGCCCACCAGCTCGAGCAGCGCGGGTTGGGCGGCACCGTGCGGGTGACCAGCGCCGGAACCGCGGACTGGCACGTCGGCAAGGGCGCCGACGAACGCACCAACCGGGTGCTGCGCGACAACGGCTACCCCGTGGAGCATTGCGCCGCCCAGGTCGGGCCCGAGCACGAGGCCGCGGACCTGGTGGTGGCGCTGGGACGCAACCATGTGGGGCTGCTGCAGGGGCTGGGCATTCCGGCCGAACGGATCCGGATGCTGCGGTCCTTCGACCCGCGTTCGGGTGCGGCCGTGCCGGACGTCGACGACCCTTACTACGGCGGCCATGACGACTTCGTGCAGGCGTTCACCGTCATCGCGGCCGCGCTGCCGGGCCTGCACGCCTGGGTCGACGGGCAGCTGGCGTTGGGCGAGAGCGGCTGATGCGACGCCTGGCCTTCCTGCTGCGCCCGAACTGGCTGGCTCTGGCGGCGGTGGTGCTGGGCTTCGCCTACCTGTGCTTCACCGTGCTGGCGCCGTGGCAACTGGGCAAGAACACCACCACCTCTCGCGCGAACAGCCAACTTGAGCACGCGCTGACCGCCGATCCCGTGCCGGTGACCACCCTGCTGCCGCATCAGGATTCGGCTGCGCCGGACGAGCAGTGGCGGCCGGTGACCGCCACCGGGCACTACCTGGCCGAAAAGCAAGTGCTGGTGCGGCTGCGATCGATCGACGGGTCGCCGGCGGTGGAGGTACTGGCACCGTTCGCGGTCAAAGACGGCCCGACCGTGCTGGTGAATCGCGGCTTCGTGCGCACCGACGACGGCGGCTCGCGGCGGCCGGACATTGCGGCACCGCCTGCCGCCGAGGTCACCATCACCGGGCGGCTGCGTGATTCGCAAGGCGCCATTGATGGTAAGAACCCGTTCACCGAGAACGGTTTTCGCCAGGTGTACTCGATCAACACCGAGCAGGTGGCCGCGGTCACTGATACCCCGCTGACCGGGTCCTACCTGCAACTCGTCGACGACCAGCCCGGCGGTTTGGGCGTGATCGCGCTGCCGCGCCGCGATGCCGGGCCGTTCCTGTCCTACGGGATTCAGTGGATCGCCTTCGGCATCCTGGCGCCAATAGGTCTGGGGTACTTCGCGTTCGCCGAGCTGCGGGCACGCCGGGCGGAGCGCGCCGCGGCGCCGGCTCAGGCCGGCGAGGCCGGCTCGGCCGAACCGGCGCCGCCGATGACCGTCGAGCAGAAGCTCGCCGACCGATACGGCCGGCGCCGGTAGACCCGCGACAGCGCTGTGCCATCCTGGGGCCATGGTGAACCTCTCGGGTGTCGGGATCTGGAGTGCGCCGCTGCGCTACGGCGATCAGGGCGAGGCCGCCGATGCGGCTGCCGAATTGGAGGAACTGGGCTTCGGGGTGCTGTGGATCCCGGACGTCGGCGGTCCGGTGTTCGATGCGGTCGAAAACCTGCTGGCCGCCACCCGCAGCGCGGTCATCGCCACCGGCATCCTGAACCTGTGGATGCACACCCCGGCCGACGTCGCGGCATCCTACGCATCGCTGACCGCGGCGCACGGTGACCGGTTCCTGCTCGGCATCGGCGTCAGCCATGCTCCGCTGATCGACGCCGGCGACCCCGGCCGCTACCGCCGCCCGTTGCGGGCGATGAGCGAGTTTCTCGACGGGCTCGACGCCGCCGATGCGCCCGTGCCGGTCGAATCGCGGGTGCTCGCGGCATTGGGCCCGAAGATGCTCGACTTGGCCGCCTCGCGTAGCCGCGGCGCCCACCCCTACCTGACCACCCCCGAGCACACCCGGTTTGCCCGCGAGCAGCTGGGCGACGGACCGTTGCTGCTGCCCGAGCAGACGGGGATCTTGTGCGCCAGCCGCGACGAGGCACGCGAGATCGGCACCAAGTGGCTCGGCTCCTACCTGGCACTGCCCAACTACGCCAACAACCTGCTGCGGTCAGGTTTCTCCGACGACGACATCGCCAGCGTCAGCGATCGGTTGTTCGACGCGATCATCGCGTGGGGAACTCCGGAGGCCGTGCTCAGCCGGGTCGCCGAGCACCAGGCCGCCGGCGCCGACCACGTCTGCGTCCAGCTGCTGGATGCGGACCCGCGGGCGTTCCCGCGGGAGCAGTGGCGGGAGCTGGCCGCGGCGCTGGGCTGATCTCAGCCGACGGAACGCTCTGCCCCGGACCAGAACTGGGCACGCACCGCCTTCTTGTCCGGCTTGCCCAGCGCGGTCACCGGCACCGATTCGGCGACGATCACCTGCTTGGGCGACTGGACCGAGCCCTTGCGGTCTTTGACCGCGGCCTGGATCTCGGCGGTCATCGTGGCTACCGCAGCGGGATCGCTGTCGACACCCGGACGCAGCACCACCACTGCGGTCACGGCCTCGCCCCACTTCTCGTCGGGGGTTCCGATCACGCACACCTGGGCCACCGACGGGTGCTCGGCGATGACGTCCTCGACCTCGCGGGGGAACACGTTGAAACCGCCGGTGACGATCATGTCCTTGGTGCGGTCGACGATGTAGTAGAAGCCGTCTTCGTCCTCGCGGGCCAGGTCGCCGGTGTGCATCCAGCCGTCCTTGAATGTGTCGGCGGTGGCCTCCGGCAGCTTCCAGTAGCCGCCCGACAGCAGGGGCCCGGACACGCAGATCTCGCCGACCTCACCCTGGGGCACCGGGTTGCCGTCGTCACCCAGCAGCGCGACCCGGGCGAACAGCGTCGGGCGTCCGCATGAGGTGAGTCGCTTCTGGTCGTGGTCGCCCTTGGCCAGGTAGGTGATCACCATCGGCGCCTCGGACTGGCCGTAGTACTGGGCGAAGATCGGGCCGAACCGGTCGATGGCCTCCTGAAGCCGGACCGGGTTCATCGCCGAGGCGCCGTAGTACACCGTCTCCAGCGACGACAGGTCGCGAGTGTGCGAATCGGGGTGATCCATCAGCGCGTAGATCATCGACGGCACCAGCATGGTGGCGGTGATCTTCTGCTCCTCGATCACCCGCAGCACCTCGGCCGGATCGAATTTGGTCAGCACCACCAATTGGCCGCCCTTGACGATCGTCGGCACGAAAAACGCTGCGCCGGCATGCGACAGCGGGGTGCACATCAGGAACTTGGGGTGTTCCGGCCATTCCCACTCGGCAAGCTGCGTGGTGGTCATCGCGGTGATGGATGCCACGGTGCCGATGACGCCCTTGGGCTTGCCGGTGGTCCCGCCGGTGTAGGTCAGACCACCGATGTGGTCTGGTGCCAGGTCCGCGGCCGCCAGGGGCTGCGGGTCGTACTTGGCTGCCTCGGCGGCCAGATCGACAGCCTTCCCCTCGAGCTCCGGCGGCACCGGGCCGATGGTCAACACCTGGCGCAACGTCGGCACCTTTTCCAGCAGGCCCAGGGCCCGCTCCACGAAAGCCGGTGTGGGATCGATGATCAACGTGCTGACCTCGGCGTCGGCCAGCACATAGGCGTGGTCGTCCAGCGAACCCAGCGGGTGAAGCGCCGTGCGCCGGTATCCCCGGACCTGCCCGGCACCGATGATCATCAGCACCTCGGGGCGGTTCAGCGACAACAGACCGGTTGCGTCAGCGCCGAGCGCGTCGAACGCCTGGATGTACTGACTGATGCGCTCGGCGAGCTGACCGCCGGTCAACGTGGTGTCGCCCAAGAACAGCACCGGGGTGTCCTGGTGGCGCTTGAGGGCGCCGACGGTCAGATGCCCGGAGTGAATGGGCTGGCGCATGGACTGCGTCGACATCGGGGCTACCTCCACTAGTGCGCGACAACTTGCCCGCTGGACACTACCGACCGCCTCATCGGCCCCTGGGACGAGCCGAGGGTTGACACCCCACGGCGCCGGGGTTCCGGATGTTGGCCGACGCCACCCGAGTACCGGTTTTGTGGGCGCTGACCAGCCGAGAGATGTCGGTCAACGAACTCGCCGAGCACGTCTGCCAGCTGGTCACCGACGCCCATGTCGCACCACAACCACGGCCAGGACCACGCGCACGACGCGCCGCAGGCGCACGAGCACACTCACGAGGACGGGACCGTGCACAGCCATCCGCACGCCTCCGTGAGCTTAAGTGGCGATTGCACACAGAGATAGCGACACTTATCCCCTAAGTGTCGCTATCATGTAGTCATGGCGACACTTGCTCCGCTGACATACGAGACTCTGCAATGGCAGCCGAGTCTCGATCTCGGGTACGCCCGAAGCTCCCGCCGCGCAGGTCCCTACTCGGCTACGGTTCCGATCTCCATCGCTGATCTAGATATTTCGTTGCCGCCGTCGGCTGACGCCGAGATGGAGGATGCCAGTCACGAAATCGCTCGCTTCGACGCCGAGCTTGGCGGTGAAATCGCGCCGTTCGCCTCGGTACTGCTGCGTTCGGAGTCTGCGGCCAGTTCCCGCATCGAGAATCTCACCGCCTCGGCGCGATCCATTGCCGAAGCCGAGTTGTCGAACGGGAAGGGCAAGCCGAACGCCGAGCTCATCGTGGCCAACACCGCCGCGATGCAGGCCGCCATCAAACTGTCGGCCACCATCACGCCCGAGGCCATCCTGGCGATGCACGCGGCCTTGTTGGAGGGGCAGACCCGACACACGCCCGGACAGTGGCGAACCGAACCGGTGTGGATAGGGGGAGGGAACAGTCCGCTCGGAGCCGAGTTCGTCCCTCCTGAACACACCCGTGTCCCAGCGGCGATCGACGATCTGATCGCTTACGCGCAGCGCAGCGACGCTCCACTGCTGGCACAGATAGCGATCACGCATGCCCAGTTCGAAACGATTCACCCATTTACTGACGGCAACGGACGCACCGGCCGCGCACTGGTCCAGGCGATGTTGCGCAACAAGGGTTTGACCCGCCAAGTCACCGTTCCAGTCTCCGCTGGCCTGCTCGCTGACACGGCGGGCTACATCGACGCGCTCACCGCTTACCGCCAGGGCGATGCCGTTCCGATTATCGAGAAGTTCGCTCAGGCGAGCATCCGAGCTGTCGTCAACGGAAGACAACTGATTACCGAACTGCGCGATATACGGTCCAGCTGGAATGATCGGCTCACCGCACGATCGGACTCGGCGGTGTGGAAAGTCGCCGATCTTCTAACTCGACGCCCGGTCGTCAACAGTGTGTTGCTGCGCGACGAACTCGGGTTGCGAACCGATCACCCGCGGCGCTATATCGATCCGCTCGCTGAGGCTGGGATTGTCGTCGAATCCTCGGGGCGGAGACGCGACCGGATCTGGCGGGCACCAGAGGTCCTCAAAGCACTCGACGCATTCGCCGAGCGGGCAGGACGGCGCGGCTGATCAGCACTGCCCCACGTTCGACTGCATGATGCCCGGCACAGCTGCGCAACCCTGATGCACTTGAACGGGGTCCCCGCCGTGGTCATCGCGGCGTGGCTCGGCCACTCTGGGTCTCTTTGGCCCGTCCGGGCCATCCCCAGGAACGAGAAAAACCACCTGTTACGAGGTGGTTTTCTGGTGGGCGCGGACGGTATCGAACCGCCGACCGCTGGTGTGTAAAACCAGAGCTCTACCACTGAGCTACGCGCCCCTGCCTCGGGCAGGTTACCCGGATCGGTACCGCAGACCCAAAACGGTCAGCCCTTCAGCGCGCCCAGGGCGTCGAGCCAGAGCTGCTGGTCGCGCGCCTCACCGGGCTGCTTCATCTCGGCGAACCGGATGATGCCGGACTTGTCGATGACAAACGTGCCGCGGTTGGGAAAGCCGGTGTCGGAGTTGAACACCCCGTAGGCCTCGCTGACGGCGCCGTGCGGCCAGAAATCCGAGAGCACCGGGAACAGGAACCCGCTCTCGGTCGCCCAGATCTTGTGGGTGGGCGGCGGGCCGACCGAGATCGCCAGCGCGACGCTGTCGTCATTGACGTAGCTGGGCAGGTGATCGCGCAACTGGTCCAGCTCGCCCTGGCAGATGCCGGTGAAGGCCAGCGGGAAGAACACCACCAGAACGTTCTTCTCGCCCCGGAAGCTGCTCAGCGTCACCTGCTGCTGGTTCTGGTCCTTGAGGGTGAAGTCCGGGGCCTGCGCGCCGACTTCGAGCATCAACGCTTCCCCGTACGGGACTTGGGCTGCACCAGGCGACTGGCACTCCAGTCCCCCAGGTTGACCGACGACGTCGGCATCAGGCCGGCAGTCGGCGCCGCTTCGGCGATCTCGGCGGGCTGCACATGGCCGGATCGGCCGGTCTTGGGTGTCAACACCCAGATCACCCCGTCGTCGGCCAAGGCAGTGATGGCGTCCATCAGGGTATCCACCAGATCACCGTCGCCGTCGCGCCACCACAACAGCACGACGTCAACCACCTCATCGGTGTCCTCGTCGAGCAGTTCGCTGCCGGCGGCCTCTTCGACGTCGACACGGATGTCGTCGTCGGCATCCTCGTCCCAGCCGAACTCCTGGACCAACTGCTTGCTCTCGATGCCCAGTTTGCGGGCGAAGCTCGGGGCGTTATCCGCCGCGACCACCGTGCGACCTCCTTCGATCGTCAACGCTGCGTGTGATGTGAATCATCGTTGCACAGCTCACCGTGCTGGGCAGGATCAGCGGGCTCAGAAGGCTTTGCACAGCTGCATCCCCTTATCCCGAGCCCGGTTGAGTTCATCCTTGCGGGCGTTGTACACCGAGATCGGCGCCTTGGATGAAATCGCGGTCGCGACGCCGCGCGCGGCCTGCGCATAGGTGTTGAATGCGTCGGTCAGGTCCTGCGACAACTTCTCGTTGACCGCCCCGGCGACCTCGTCGGCACTGTGGTTGAGCGCCTCCACCGCCGGTCCGGCGGTTCCGGAGATGTCCCCGCCGTTGTTGAACGCCTCGACGTACTTGTTCACCACGTCGACGGCGTCGCTGCTGCTCGAGGCGAACCGGCCGCACGCACCACGGACCGCCTGGGTGGTCATCGACTGCTGACGCTGGGTCTCACGAATGCTCGAGGTGGCCTCCGAGGCCGACACCGACGCCGACACCGAGGAGCGGTAGGCCGGGGCTTCGGAGGTGTCGGCTTGCGGGTTGCCACCGATGATGCTGGTACAGCCGACGACCCCCATCGCCAACGCCGCAGCCACACCGGCCACCGACGCACCTACCCGAGCGTGTCGCCGCGTCTGGGCGCGCGAGGCAGTCAGCCGTCGGGTCAGCACAATTTCAAACGTTACCGCGTACCCACCACCAGGCCGAGATCAGCCCACCCGGCGGCACTCGCCCACCGGCGGTCGGGTGTCCGGTGGGGCACGATAGAAAAGACGAGACCGGCGAATCGATCGGTCGGTGTCGTCCTGGCCACAAGCCGGGAGGCACATCTTGTCCTCCGAACCAAGGAGCAATGCGTTGACCACTGAGGCCGTACATCAGGACCAGGCCAAAAAGCCCAGCAGCACAACCGAATCCGATCGGGTTCGGGTGATCCGCGAGGGGGTGGCGTCTTACCTCCCCGACATCGACTCCGACGAGACCTCCGAGTGGCTGGAGTCCTTCGACGAACTGCTGGCCCGGTCCGGTCCGGCCCGCGCCCGCTACCTGATGTTGCGACTGCTCGAACGTGCCGGAGAACAGCGAGTGGCGATCCCGGCGCTCACCTCCACCGACTACGTCAACACCATCCCGACCGAACTGGAGCCCTGGTTCCCCGGCGACGAGGAAACCGAACGCCGCTACCGCAGCTGGATTCGCTGGAACGCCGCGGTGATGGTGCACCGCGCGCAGCGGCCCGGAGTAGGAGTCGGCGGGCACATTTCTACGTACGCGTCGTCGTCGACGCTGTATGAGGTCGGGTTCAACCATTTCTTCCGCGGCAAGGACCACCCGGGCGGTGGCGACCAGGTGTTCATCCAGGGCCACGCCTCCCCCGGCATCTACGCGCGCGCCTTCCTCGAAGGCCGGCTGAGCCCCCACGACCTCGACGGCTTCCGGCAGGAGCACAGCCACCCGGGCGGCGGCCTGCCGTCCTACCCGCATCCGCGGCTGATGCCCGACTTCTGGGAGTTCCCCACGGTGTCGATGGGCCTGGGCCCGATGAACGCCATCTATCAAGCCCGGTTCAACCATTACCTGCACGACCGCGGAATCCGCGACACCTCCGATCAGCACGTGTGGTGCTTCCTGGGTGACGGCGAGATGGACGAGCCGGAGAGCCGGGGGCTGCTGCACGTCGGGGCGTTGGAGGGCCTGGACAACCTGACGTTCGTGGTCAACTGCAACCTGCAGCGCCTGGACGGCCCGGTGCGCGGCAACGGCAAGATCATCCAGGAGCTGGAGTCGTTCTTCCGTGGCGCGGGCTGGAACGTGATCAAGGTGGTGTGGGGCCGCGAGTGGGATGCCCTGCTGCACGCCGATCGGGACGGCGCCTTGGTCAACCTGATGAACGTCACCCCCGACGGCGACTACCAGACCTATAAGGCCAACGACGGCGGCTACGTGCGCGAGCACTTCTTCGGCCGCGACCCGCGCACCAAGGCGCTCGTCGAAAATCTGTCCGACCAGGACATCTGGCACCTCAAGCGTGGCGGGCACGACTACCGCAAGGTCCACGCCGCCTATCGCGCGGCCGTCGAGCACAAGGGCCAGCCGACCGTCATCCTGGCCAAGACCATCAAGGGCTACAGCCTGGGCAGCTACTTCGCCGGCCGTAACGCCACCCACCAGATGAAGAAGTTCCGGCTGCAAGACCTCAAGGACTTCCGCGACGAGATGCGGATTCCGATCCCGGACTCCGAGCTTGAGGAGAACCCGTACCTGCCGCCGTACTACCACCCTGGCGAAAACGCACCCGAGATCCGTTACCTGCTGGACCGGCGACGCGCCCTGGGTGGCTTCGTGCCGCACCGCCGCACCCAGGCCAAGGCGCTGGAGCTGCCCGGCTCCGAGCCCTATGCGGCGGTCAAGAAGGGTTCGGGCACCCAGGAAGTCGCCACCACCATGGCCACCGTGCGGGTGTTCAAGGAGCTGTTGCGGGATAAGCAGTTAGGCCCACGCCTGGTGCCGATCATCCCCGATGAGGCGCGCACGTTCGGGATGGACTCGTGGTTCCCGTCGTTGAAGATCTACAACCGCAACGGCCAGCTCTACACCTCGGTCGATGCCGACCTGATGCTCGCCTACAAGGAAAGCGAGATCGGCCAGATCCTGCACGAGGGCATCAACGAAGCGGGCTCCACGGCGTCGTTCACCGCGGTCGGGACGTCGTATGCCACCCATGACGAGCCGATGGTGCCGATCTACATCTTCTATTCGATGTTCGGCTTCCAGCGCACCGGCGACGGCCTGTGGGCGGCCGCCGATCAGATGGCGCGCGGTTTCGTGCTGGGGGCCACCGCGGGACGCACCACGCTGACCGGTGAGGGGTTGCAGCACGCCGACGGGCACTCACTGTTGTTGGCCAGCACCAACCCGGCAGTGGTCTCCTACGATCCCGCGTTCGCCTACGAGGTCGCCCACATCATCGAAAGCGGCCTGCACCGCATGTACGGCCCGAACCCGGAGAACGTGTACTTCTACGTCACGCTCTACAACGAGCCCTACGTGCAACCGGCCGAGCCGGAGGGATTCGATGCCGAGGGCCTGCTGCGCGGTATCTACCGTTTCCGCGCGGCCGCCGAACCGCGGACGCACACCGCGCAGATCCTGGCCTCGGGGGTGGCGGTGCCCGAGGCGCTGCGTGCCGCCGAAATGTTGGCCGCCGAGTGGGATGTGGCCGCCGACGTCTGGTCGGTGACCAGCTGGGGTGAGCTCAACCGGGACGGTGTGGCCATCGAACGCGAGCGGCTGCGTCACCCGGAGAGCCCGGCCGCGGTGCCGTATGTGACGCAGGCCCTGGCGGACGCCACCGGCCCGGTCGTGGCGGTGTCGGACTGGATGCGCGCGGTGCCCGAGCAGATCCGTCAGTGGGTGCCCGGCAACTACGTCACCCTGGGCACCGACGGGTTCGGGTTCTCCGACACCCGTCCTGCCGCGCGGCGCTACTTCAACACCGACGCCGAGTCGGTGGTGGTGGCGGTGCTGGCAGCGCTGGCCCGCGAGGGGGCCATCGACGCGTCCGCTGCGGTGACCGCGGCGACCCAGTACCAGATCGACGACGTGTTGGCCGCTCCCGAGCAGACGTCGGATTCCGGGGTGGCCTAGCGGGACGCCCGCGGGGTTGGATGCGGCGGTCCAGCTTCGCCTCTCCGCCGTCGAGGCTCGCTAACCGCCGGGTTGATTGCGGCGGCCCAGCTTCGCCTCTCCTCCGTCGAGGCTCGCTAACCGCGGGGTTGGATGCGGCGGTCCAGCTTCGCCTCTCCTCCGTCGAGGCTCGCTAACCGCCGGGTTGATTGCGGCGGTCCAGCTTCGCCTCTCCTCCGTCGAGGCTCGCTAACCGCCGGGTTGTCAGTTATGACTAGAAAATAGGCGTAGCTTTTAGGAATGGTTGACAACCCGGCGGGCCCCGCCCTGCCGCGCTCGACGCTGGATCTGCTCAGCGCAGTCCCGGACACCCTGCTTCGCAGGCTCAAGCACTACTCGGGCCGGCTGGCCACCGAATCGGTGTCGATGATGGGTGACCGGTTGCCGTTCTTCGCCGAGCTGGAGGCGTCCCAGCGCGCCAGCGTGGCACTGGTGGTCCAGACGGCGGTGGTCAACTTCGCCGAGTGGATGCACGACCCGCACGGCAATGTCAGCCACACCGCGCAGGCGTTCGAGCTGGTGCCCCAGGACCTGACCCGCCATATCGCGCTGCGGCACACCGTGGACATGGTGCGGGTCACCATGGAGTTCTTCGAGGAGGTCGTGCCGCTGCTGGCGCGCTCCGAGGAGCAGGTGACCGCGCTGACGGTGGGCATCCTCAAGTACAGCCGGGATCTGGCGTTCACCGCCGCCTCCGCCTACGCCGACGCCGCGGAGGCCCGGGGCACCTGGGACTCTCGGATGGAGGCCAGCGTGGTGGACGCCGTGGTCCGCGGCGACACCGGCCCGGAGTTGCTGAGCCGCGCGGCCGCGCTGAACTGGGACACCACCGCCCCCGCCACCGTCGTGGTGGGCACCGCACCCCCGGGCCCGGACGCCTACGCCGGACAGAAAGCCAGCCAAGACGTCCGCGATGTCGCCGAACGCCACGGCCGGGCTGCCCTGACCGACGTGCACGGCACCTGGCTGGTGGCCATCGTGTCGGGCCCGCTGACGCCCACCCAGAAGTTCTTCGCCGACCTGCTCGGCGCCTTCTCCGACGGTCCGGTGGTGATCGGACCGACGGCGCCGACCCTGACCGCCGCCTACCACAGCGCCAGCGAGGCGATCTCGGGGATGAACGCCGTCGTGGGCTGGACCGGGGCACCGCGGCCCGTGCTGGCTCGCGAACTACTGCCGGAGCGGGCGCTGATCGGCGATGCGTCGGCGATCGCGGCCCTGCATACCGACGTGATGCGACCGCTCGCCGAGGCCGGGCCCACGCTCACCGAGACCCTGGACGCCTATTTGGACTGCGGCGGCGCGATCGAGGCGTGCGCCCGCAAGTTGTTCGTTCATCCAAACACCGTCCGTTACCGACTCAAGCGAATCGCCGACTTCACCGGACGCGACCCGGCCGTGCCGCGCGACGCCTATGTACTGCGGGTTGCCGCCACGGTCGGGCGGCTGGCCAACCAGGCGCAGCAGGCCAGTTTCAGCGCTGCCAACGTGGCCTATGCCGCCGCATCGCTGCCCTCCAGCGGTCCCGACGACCCTCAGGTCAGCCCCGAGCGGTGACCCGCCGGGGCGTATGCCGGGCACATACAGATGCCCACCCAGGGGGGACAGTTGTCGCAGTTCGGTATCGAACACGTCGCATCGAACGGCAGGTTTGTAGGGTCTCCACAAAAACGTAAGACAATGTTCATAATCTAGGACATCCTGCAAACCGCGCTTCACAATGTTCTCTTAAAGACGTGATTGCGTTGCTCGCTCCCGGACAGGGATCCCAGACTCCCGGCATGTTGGCGCCGTGGCTGGAGTCGCCCGGCGCCGATGCCGCACGCGAGCAGTTGGCCGCGTGGTCGGAGATCAGCAGCCTCGACCTGATCGCGCTGGGCACCACCGCGACGGCCGAGGAGATCACCGACACCGCGGTCACCCAGCCGCTGGTGGTGGCGGCAACCCTGCTGGCCTACGCCGAGCTGGTCAAGCGGCGCAACGGCCCGGTGAGCGGCAGCGACGTGATCGTGGCCGGCCACTCCGTCGGTGAGATCGCGGCTTACGCGATCGCCGGCGTCATCTCCCCTGACGATGCCGTCATGCTGGCCGCTACCCGCGGCCGCGAGATGGCGAAGGCCTGCGCACTCGAGCCCACCGGCATGGCCGCGGTGCTCGGCGGCGACGAGGCCGAGGTGCTGAGCCGCCTCGAACAACTCGACCTGACCCCGGCCAACCGCAACGCGGTCGGCCAGATCGTGGCAGCCGGACCGCTGCCGGCGCTGGACAAGCTCGCCGAAGACCCCCCCGCCAAGGCCCGGGTTCGCAAGCTGGCCACCGCCGGGGCGTTCCACACCCAGTACATGGCGCCGGCACTGGAGGCCTACGCGGCCGCCGTCGAGCAGGTCAAGGCCGCCGGAGTTTCCGCGGGGATCTCAGGGCCCACCGCCACCCTGTTGTCCAACCGCGACGGGCAGCCGGTGACGTCGGCGGCCGAGGCGCTGGACCACCTGGTCGCGCAGCTGACCCGGCCGGTGCGCTGGGATCTGTGCACCGAGACGCTCCGCGCACGCGAGGTGACGGCGATCGTGGAGTTTCCGCCGGCCGGCACGCTGGCCGGCATCGCCAAGCGCGAACTTCGGGGGACCCCGACGCACGCCGTCAAATCCCCCGCAGATCTGGACGAACTGCCTGAACTCTGAAGTCAGTCCGCTTCCAAACCTGCACAACCAGATACGCAGTAATCACCCCCGCACACCCCGTGCGGATCCAACCGAAGGGAAACACAGTGGCTGCCAGCCAGGATGAAATCATCGCCGGTCTCGCCGAGATCATCGAAGAGGTGACCGGTATCGAGCCGAGCGAAGTCACCGTCGAGAAGTCCTTCGTCGACGACCTGGACATCGACTCGCTGTCGATGGTGGAGATCGCCGTTCAGACCGAAGACAAGTACGGCGTGAAGATCCCGGACGAGGACCTCGCCGGTCTGCGCACCGTCGGTGACGTGGTCGGCTACATCCAGAAGCTCGAGGCCGAGAACCCCGAGGCCGCCGCCGCGCTGCGCGAGAAGTTCGGTTCCGAGAGCTAATCGTGTCCTCGCAGCCTTCTACGGCCAACGGCGGTTACCCCAATGTGGTGGTAACCGCCGTTGAGGCCACCACTTCAATCGGCGCGGACATCGAGAGCACGTGGAAGGGCCTGCTCGCCGGCGAGAGCGGCATCCATGTGCTTGAGGATGAGTTCGTCTCCAAGTGGGATCTGCCGGTCAAGATCGGCGGACACCTCAAGGATCCGGTCGACGACCACATGGGCCGGTTGGACCTGCGACGGATGTCGTACGTCCAGCGGATGGCCAAACTGCTTGCCGGGCGGTTGTGGGAGAACGCCGGATCGCCCGAGGTCGACCCGGACCGTTTCACGGTCGTCGTCGGCACCGGACTCGGCGGCGGCGAGAAGATCGTCGAGACCTATGACCTGATGAACGAGGGCGGCCCCCGCAAGGTGTCGCCGCTGGCCGTTCAGATGATCATGCCCAACGGTGCGGCCGCAGTGGTCGGTCTGCAGCTCGGCGCTCGCGCCGGGGTCATCACCCCGGTGTCGGCCTGTTCGTCGGGTTCGGAGGCGATTGCGCACGCGTGGCGTCAGATCGTCATGGGCGACGCGGACTTCGCGGTCTGCGGCGGTGTCGAAGGCGGCATCGAGGCCCTGCCGATCGCTACCTTCTCGATGATGCGGGCCATGTCGACCCGCAACGACGACCCCGAGGGTGCGTCGCGGCCGTTCGACAAGGACCGGGACGGCTTCGTGTTCGGTGAGGCCGGCGCGCTGATGATCATCGAGACCGAAGAACACGCCAAGGCACGCGGCGCCAAGCCGCTGGCCCGGTTGATGGGCGCCGGTATCACCTCCGACGCCTTCCACATGGTGGCTCCCGGTCCCGATGGCAAGCGGGCCGGCCGTGCGATGACGCGGTCGCTGGAATTGGCGGGCCTGTCCGCCAAGGACGTCGACCACATCAACGCGCACGGAACGGCTACACCGATCGGTGACACGGCCGAGGCGAACGCGATCCGGGAAGCCGGTTGCCAGCACGCCGCGGTCTACGCACCCAAGTCGGCGCTGGGTCACTCCATTGGGGCGGTCGGTGCGCTGGAGTCGGTGCTGACGGTGCTCTCGCTGCGTGACGGGGTCATCCCGCCGACGCTGAACTACGAGACGCCGGATCCCGAGATCGATCTGGACATCGTGGCGGGCGAGCCCCGTTACGGCGACTACAAGTACGCCATCAACAATTCGTTCGGGTTCGGTGGGCACAACGTCGCGCTCGCCTTTGGGCGGTACTGACACCGAGAGAGGGAAGTTCGCAACAGCCATGTCAACGTTGGCAACGGGAAAGGGTCTCCCCAACGTCGTCGTCACCGGCTACGCCATGACGACGGCATTGGCCGCGGACGGGGAGAATACCTGGAAGAAGCTGATGGACGGCCAGAGCGGTATTCGCACGCTCACCGATTCATTCGTCGAGGAGTATGACCTGCCGGTTCGTATCGGCGGGCACCTAGTCGAGACCCCGGAGATGTTCGACGAGGGGTTGAGCCGGACCGAGCTGCGTCGGCTTTCCTACTTGCAGAAGATGGCTTTGGTGCTGAGTCGGCGTGCCTGGGAGCACGCCGGCTCGCCCGAAGTCGACACCCGGCGCCTCATGGTGTCGATCGGCACCGGGATGGGCTCCAGCGAGGAGCTCGTCTGGGCCTATGACGGCATGCGCGAACGCGGCCTCAAGGCGGTCTCGCCGTTGGTCGTGCAGAAGTACATGCCCAACGGAGCGGCTGCGGCCGTCGGCCTGGACCGCCAGGCCAAAGCCGGGGTTATCACTCCGATCTCGGCCTGTGCGTCCGGCTCCGAGGGCATCGCCCACGCCTGGCAGCAGATCGTGCTCGGCGAGGCCGACATCGCGATCTGCGGTGGGGTGGAGACCCGGATCGAAGCCGTGCCGATCGCGGGCTTCGCCCAGATGCGGATCGTGCTTTCCACCAACAACGATGACCCGGCCGGTGCCTGTCGCCCGTTCGACCGCGACCGCAACGGGTTCGTGTTCGGCGAGGGCGCCGCACTGATGGTGATCGAGACCGAGGAGCACGCCAAGGCGCGCGGGGCCAACATTCTGGCCCGAATCATGGGTGCCTCGATCACCTCGGACGGCTACCACATCGTGGCGCCAGACCCCGACGGCCAAAGCGCGGGCCGGGCGATGACACGGGCAATCCAGATCGCCGGCCTGGCACCCGGCGACATCAGCCACGTCAATGCGCACGCCACCGGAACCACGGTGGGTGACGTCGCAGAAGGCCACGCCATCAACCTCGCCTTGGGCCCGCACGGCGGCAACGCCGCGGTGTACGCACCGAAGGCGGCACTCGGCCACTCGGTCGGTGCGGTCGGCGCGGTCGAATCCATCCTGACGGTGATGGCACTGCGTGAACAGGTAATCCCGCCGACGCGCAACTTGGAGAACCTCGACCCCGAGATCGACCTGGATGTGGTGGCGGGCGAACCGCGTCCGGGCAACTACGAGTACGCGATCAACAACTCATTCGGGTTCGGCGGGCACAACGTCGCAATCGTCTTCGGTCGGTCCTGACAGCCAGTGACGGACTAGAAGCGAAACCCGCGATCAATAATCAGACCTAGGAGAGGCGCGATGACGACTATGGCTCCCGAGACGGTGGGCGAATCGCTCGACCCGCGTGATCCCCTGCTGCGTCTGTCGACATTCTTTGACGACGGCACCGTGGAATTGCTGCACGAGCGTGACCGTTCCGGCGTGCTGGCCGCCGGCGGCACCGTCAACGGCGTGCGCACCATCGCGTTCTGCACCGACGGCACCGTGATGGGCGGTGCCATGGGCATCGAGGGCTGCGACCACATCGTCAACGCCTATGACACCGCGATCGCCGAGCAGAGCCCGATCGTGGGCCTGTGGCACTCGGGCGGCGCCCGGCTGGCCGAGGGCGTGCGGGCCCTGCACGCGGTCGGACGGGTTTTCGAGGCCATGATCCGAGCTTCCGGATTCGTCCCGCAGATCTCGGTGGTGGTCGGTTTCGCCGCCGGCGGCGCCGCCTACGGGCCGGCCCTGACCGATGTCATCGTGATGGCACCGGAGGGCCGGGTGTTCGTCACCGGCCCCGACGTGGTGCGCAGCGTCACCGGTGAGGACGTCGACATGGCTGCGCTGGGCGGCCCCGACACCCACCACAAGAAGTCCGGCGTGTGCCACATCGTCGCCGACGACGAGCTCGACGCCTACGAGCGGGGCCGCCGTCTGGTCGGGTTGTTCTGCCAACAGGGCCATTTCGACCGCAACAAGGCCGAAGCGGGCGAGATCGACCTGCACGCCCTGCTGCCGGAGTCGGCGCGACGCGCCTACGACGTGCACCCGCTGGTGAACGGGCTGCTCGATTTGAATGATGAAGGCGCGCCGTCCTTTGAAGAGTTCCAGGCCAAGTGGGCGCCGTCGATGGTGGTCGGACTGGGCCGGTTGTCGGGTCGCACCGTCGGGGTGCTGGCCAACAACCCGCTGCGGCTGGGTGGCTGCCTGAACTCCGAGAGCGCGGAGAAGGCGGCACGTTTCGTGCGGCTGTGCGACGCGTTCGGGATTCCGCTGATCGTGATCGTCGACGTGCCGGGCTACCTGCCCGGCGTGGGTCAGGAATGGGGTGGCGTGGTGCGCCGCGGCGCCAAGCTGCTGCACGCGTTCGGCGAGGCCACCGTCCCCCGCGTCACGCTGGTGACCCGCAAGACCTATGGCGGGGCCTACATCGCGATGAACTCGCGCTCGTTGGGCGCCACCAAGGTGTTCGCCTGGCCGGACGCCGAGGTCGCGGTGATGGGCGCCAAGGCCGCGGTCGGCATCTTGCACAAGAAGAAGCTGGCCGCCGCGCCCGATCACGAGCGCGAGGCACTGCACGAGGAGCTGGCCGCCGAGCACGAGCGGATCGCCGGCGGGGTGGACAGCGCCATCGACATCGGTGTGGTCGACGAGAAGATCGACCCGTCGCACACCCGCGGCAAGATCACCCAGGCACTGGCCGAGGCGCCCGCCCGTCGCGGCCGCCACAAGAACATCCCGCTGTAGCCCGCAATAACCCGCGAGCGTGCGTGTTTGCACCGCGACACGCCGTCTTCGGCGTACAACTGCGCACGCCCTGCGACGACGCCAGATACTGGGCGGCCTGGCGGCTTTAGGGGTGGGCGCAGAAGCGGCACCGGCACTGGCGCGCGACTGACCGGTATCACCGGGTGGTGTAGCCGCCGTTGGCGAAGACGGTCTGCCCGGTGATCCAGTGCCCGCCGTCGAGCAGGAACACCACCAGCGGAGCGATGTCCTCGATCCGGGTCAACCGGTTGCCCATCCCCTGCGACTTGTGGAATTCGACGCGCTCCGGGGTCTCCTGCGGGTAGAAGAACGGGGTGTCCATCGGCCCGGGCGCGACGCTGTTGACATTGATTCCCCGAGTCCCGAACTCCTTGGCCGCGGCCCGGGTGAAGTGCTCCACCGGACTCTTGGAGCCCGCGTAGGTGGAGTAGCCGTCGGTGAACGCCCCCAGCAGCGCGGTCACGATCGTCACCACCGAACCGTTGTCGTTGAGGCGCTTGCCGGCTTCCTGCAGAAAGAAGTACGCGGACTTGGCGTTGATGTCGAACATCGAGTCGTACTCGGCTTCGGTGGTCTCCACCATCGGCTTCCGCAACACCTTGCCGACCGTGTTGACCGCGAAGTCCACGCCGCCGAATGCGTCCACCGCGGCGTCGAAGAGAGCGGTCACGTTGGCCGGAACGGTCAGGTCGCCCTGCACCTTGATGGCCTTGGCGCCGGCGTCCTGCACCGCAGCCACCGTGTTGTCGGCGTCGGGCTCGGAGCTGTCGCTGTTGTAGTGCACTGCGACGTTGACGCCATGCGAGGCCAGCGTGGTGCTGATCAGCCCGCCCAAGTTCTTGGCCCCCGCGGCCACCACTGCCGATTTTCCGGTCAAATCACTCATGTATCTCCCCTTCTGTGTCTGAACACGAAACTAACTGCGCTTTACACAAATGAGAAACAGAGTTATGCGCGCTATCGACAAGAATTGTTTGTGGATAGCATGAGCCGATGTTTCCGGTCCCGGACCTTCGCCGCCTGACCCACTTCATCGCCGTCGCCGAGTCCGCCGGCTTCACCAGTGCCGCCACGCAACTGCACCTGTCGCAGCAGGCGCTGTCCCATTCGGTCAAACAGCTGGAGAAGGAGATCGGCGTGACGCTGCTGGTGCGCTCCGGCCGCCGCATAGCGTTGACCGCAGCCGGCCGGACACTGCTGGACGAGGGCCGCGCTGTGCTGGCGGCCGCTCGCACCCTCACTGCGCACACGCGCGCCGCGGCCAGCGCCCGACCGGATGAATTCGTCATCGGCCACTCGCCCGCGATCAGCAATCATGATGTCTACGCCCTGATCGAGCCGGCGATCGCCGCCTCGCCGGACACCTCGTTCACGGTCGTGCAGCTGTTTCCCGACCGGCTGACTGCCGGCGTGCGCGACGGCGCCGTGCAGTTGGGGCTGCGTCGTGCCGTGGTACCTCAGGAACTCCTGGCCGGCGCGGTGATCGGCTACGACCCACTGCGGGTTGCCGTACCTGCCGATCACCCACTGGCCGTGCGCTCGCGTATCCGCATCGCCGATCTGGCCGACGAACTGCTGGCACTGTGGGCGCCCCCTGGGGCTTCCTACTACAGCGACTTTCTGGTCAACGCCTGCCGGCGCGCCGGGTTCGAGCCGCAGTACCGAGTCAGTCGGGTGCAGGGCTGCCCCCCTGAGGTAGCGGCCCTGACCGAGAACGCCGTCGCGTTCGTCACCGCACCGGCCGGCCCGGCGCTCGACGGCGCAGTCTCGGTGGTCGATCTCGACGAGCCGCTGCTGGTGCCCCTGCAGGCACTGTGGCAGCCCCATACCAGCTCAGCGGTGCGGGATCTCATCCTGCATCGACGCTCGTGATTCCGCCATGGGTGAGGATCGGTTGCAGCTCGACTCAATCGGCCGCCGCGAGAAACTCGCGTGCCACCTCCACGACCCCCTCCCGATCTTCGGTCACCAACCCGATCCGGGTCCGGCGATCCACGATGTCCTCAACGGTCAGCGCACCTTCGTGGCTGACGGCGTATTCGAACTCGGCACGGATCACGTCGATGCCCTCGGCCACCGCAGCTGCGGGCCGTTCGCAGGTGGCGGCGGCCAGCACATTGGCCGCCTCGCCGCCGTAGCGCAGCACCAGCGATTCGGGCAGGGCACGCGGCGCCGGTGCCGCCGAAGACACGGTGCCCGGGTTGTCCGGCGCACCGATCAGCGGCAACTCCCGCGTGCGACACGGCGTGGCGTGCAGCGCCCGCAAACGCACGGCCCGGTCCAGCACGTCTTCGGCCATGTGCCGGTACTCGGTCAGCTTGCCCCCGATCACGCTGAACACCCCGGTCCCCGATTCGACGACGGCGTGGTTGCGTGAGACGTCCGCGGTGCGGCCTTCTCCGGTATCGATCAGCGGCCGCAGCCCGGCGTAGGCGCCGCGAACGTCGGCCGTGCTCAGCGCGGTGCCCAACGCGGTGTTGACGGTGTCCAACAGGAACGAGATCTCCCCCGAAGTGGGTTGCGGCACGTCGGGAATCGGACCGGGTGAGTCTTCGTCGGTGAGGCCCAGATACACCCGGCCCAGCTGCTCGGGCATGGCGAACACAAACCGGTTGAGCTCACCGGGGATCGGCACGGTCAGCGCGGCCGTCGGATTGCCGAAGGTCGCCGCGTCGAACACCAGGTGCGTTCCGCGACTCGGGCGCAGCCGCAGGGCCGCGTCGATGTCGGCGGCCCAGACTCCGGTCGCGTTGATCACCGCCCGGGCCGCGACGTCGAATGACTCACCGGAGATCTGGTCGGTCAGCCGTACCGTGTCGCCGGTGGCCTGCGATGCCGCCACATAGGTCAGGATCGTCGCGCCGTGCTGGGCCGCGGTACGGGCAACCGCCGTCACCAGGCGGGCGTCGTCGATCAGCTGTCCGTCATAGGCCAGCAGGCCGCCGTCGAGGCCGTCGCGGCGCACGGTCGGCGCCAACTCCACGGCGTGCTCGGCCGAGACCCGTCGCGAGCGAGGCAACACCGTCGCCGGCGTGCCGGCCAACCGCCGCAGCGCGTCACCGGCGAAAAACCCGGTGCGCACCAGGGCCCGGTCCCGCCGAGGCATCGACCCCAGCAGCGGGACCAGCTGCGGCATCGCCCGCACCAGGTGAGGTGCGTTGCGGGTCATCAGGATTCCGCGTTCGATGGCGCTGCGCCGGGCAATGCCCACGTTGCCGGTCGCCAGATATCGCAGCCCGCCGTGCACCAGTTTGGAGCTCCACCGGCTGGTGCCGAACGCCAAGTCCTGCTTGTCCACGCACACCACTCGGAGGCCGCGCGTGGCCGCGTCCAGAGCGATGCCGGTGCCGGTGATTCCCCCGCCGATCACGACGACATCGACAGTCGGGTGCTCGGCCAGTGCGGTGAGTTCGGCGGTGCGACGGGCGGAGTTGAGCGCAGCGGTATCGGGTATCACGAGAGGTACCTGTTCAGGGTGTAGGTCAGTTCGGTGGAGAGCGCGTCCTCGTCGAGGATCGGCGCGACGACTTGCGCGGACTGAATCGCCGATTGGGTGATCAGCAGACACATCGCGGCGAGGTGGCGTGGGTCGCCGGCTCGCACGCTGCCGGCGACCTGGGCGCTGCCGAGTTCGCCTGCCACCAGGTCGATCAGCCGCCGTTGGCTGGCCCCCATCCGCTGGGCGATGTAGACCATCGCCAGATCGGGTGCGTGATGAAGCACCTGCATCACCACCTCGTCGTGGCGCAGCCGCGCCGCAACCGCGACGATCCGCATCACCAGCGCTTCTCGTCCGTTGCCCGGTTGCTCCAGTTCCGTCCACGCCGCGGTGATCCGTGAGGTCAGCAGAGCGGCGATCACCGAGCGGCTGTCCGGCCAGCGCCGGTACACCGTGGGACGACTCACCCCGGCGCGACGCGCGATGGCCGCCAACGTCACCCGCTCCATTCCCAAGGCGAGCAGGCAGCTCGCGGCGGCATCGAGGATGCGGTCCCCGACCTCCACCCGCTCGTCATTACTAGTTGACAGCATGTGTAATACTGTAACGCATGACTCAGGCCGATGCCCAGGACGCCCTGACCCCTCCGATGAAGTGGAACGCCTGGGGAGATCCGGCGGCGGCCAAGCCTTTGAGCGACGGCATCCGTCAACTGCTCAAGGCCGCCCTGGGGGTGGACGGCACGAGTGCCCCGGAACGCGATCCCAACCAGGTGTCACTTACGGCATCGGCATTGACCGACGCTGACCACACAGCGTTGGCGGCGATCGTGGGCGACGGCTTCTGCCGCACCGATCGCAACGCACGGCTACTGCGCGCCGGAGGCAAGTCCACCCTGGATCTGCTGCGGCGCAATGATTCCGGCACCCAGGATGCGCCGGATGCGGTGCTGCTGCCCGGCACCGACGAAGAAGTCGCCGCGATCTTGGGTTACTGCGGCCAGCACGCCATTGCGGTGGTCCCGTTCGGCGGCGGCACCAGCGTCGTCGGCGGACTCGACCCGATCCGCGGCGGATTCGGCGCCCTGAAAGCCGTGGTGAGCGTGGACCTGCGCCGGTTCGATGAACTGCTCAACCTCGACGTGGTCTCCGGCGAGGCGGAACTCGGCGCCGGAGTCACCGGGCCCGATGCCGAACGGCTGCTCGGTGAGCGCGGTTTCTCGTTGGGCCACTTTCCACAGAGCTTCCAGTTCGCCACCCTCGGTGGCTTCGCCGCCACCCGGTCCTCGGGCCAGGACTCCGCCGGATACGGCCGCTTCGACGACATGGTCCGCGGCCTGCGGATGATCACCCCGGCCGGCGTGCTGGACCTGGGCCGCGCCCCGGCCTCGGCGGCCGGGCCGGACCTGCGCCAGCTGTTGCTGGGGTCCGAAGGCGTGTTCGGCGTCATCACCCGAGTGCGGGTGCGCGTGCATCCGGTGCCGGCCACCACCCGCTATGAGGCGTGGTCGTTCCCCGACTTCGCCACCGGCGCCGCGGCACTGCGCGCGGTCACGCAGACCGGCGCCGGACCGACCGTGATCCGGCTGTCCGACGAAGCCGAGACGGGCGTGAACCTGGCCACCACCGAACAGATCGGCGAGCAACAGATCACCGGTGGCTGCCTGGCGATCACGCTGTTCGAGGGGACCGCCGAGCACACCGAAAGCCGCCACGCCGAGACCCGCGCTGTGCTGACCGAGCACGGCGGCACGTCGTTGGGCGAAGCACCGGCGCGCGCCTGGGAGCACGGCCGATTCTCCGCGCCCTACCTGCGCGATTCACTGTTGGCGGCCGGGGCGCTGTGCGAAACGCTGGAGACCGCCACCGACTGGGCGCGAGTGCCCGCGCTCAAGACCGCGGTCACCGAGGCGCTGACCACCGCGCTGGGTGAGAGCGGGACGCCCGCGCTGGTGTTGTGCCACATCTCGCACGTCTACCCCACCGGCGCCTCGCTCTACTTCACCGTCGTCGCGGGTCAGCGCGGCAATCCCATCGAACAGTGGCAGGCCGCGAAAGTCGCCGCGGGCGATGCGATCATGCGGGCCGGCGGAACCATCACCCACCACCACGCCGTGGGCGCCGATCACCGGTCGTGGATGACCGAAGAGGTGGGCGAGCTGGGTGTGCAGGTGCTGCGAGCGGTCAAGGCGACGCTGGATCCGGCCGGAATCCTCAACCCCGGCAAACTGATTCCATGACGTCGCGCCAGATCAATCGGATCACGCTGCTGACCAACCCGGCGGCCGGGCACGGCAATGCCCGGCATGCGGCCGAGCGAGCACTGGCGCGCTTCCAGCAGCGCGGGGTCAACGTCAACCACATCGTCGGCTCCGACGCCCGCCACGCGCGGCAGTTGCTCGATGAGGCGCTGGCGGCTGGGACGGATGCCGTGGTGGTGGCCGGCGGCGATGGTGTCATCTCGCTGGCGCTGCAGTCATTGGCACTCGGTGACGTGCCGCTGGGGATCATCCCCGCCGGCACCGGCAACGACCATGCCCGTGAATACGGCTTGCCCACCGGTGATCCCGAAGCGGCCGCCGACGTCGTCGCCGAAGGCTGGGCCGAGACGATCGATCTGGGCCGCATTGCCGAAGACGACGGCGCAGTGTCGTGGTTTGGCACCGTGATGGCGGCCGGTTTCGATTCGCTGGTGAGCGACCGCGTCAATCGGATGCGCTGGCCACACGGCCGGATGCGCTACAACGTCGCGATGGTGGCGGAGATGTCCAAGCTGCGGCTGCTGCCGTTCCGGCTGACATTCGATGATGATGAGCCGCTGGACATCGAGCTGACGCTGGCAGCGTTCGGCAACACCCGCAGCTACGGCGGCGGCATGTTGATCTGTCCGGGCGCCGATCACGCCGACGGCCTGTTGGACGTCACCATGGTGCACTCGGGCTCGCGGACCAAGCTGATTCGCCTGTTCCCCACCGTGTTCAAGGGCACCCATGTGCTTCTCGACGAGGTGAGCACCCGACGGGCGAAGTCGATTCGGGTGGAGTGCCCCGGAATCAACGCCTACGCCGACGGCGACTACGTCGCCCCTTTGCCCGTGACGGTGTCAGCGGCGCCGGGCGCACTGCAGATCCTGCGGCGCCCCTAACCCGCTCACCCGAGAAGATCAGCCCACGCCGCGGCTGAGCCAGGACACCTCGGCGTTGTCGCCGCCATCACGGTAGGCCTCCAGCGCGTCATCCCAGGCGGTGCCCAGCACCGTCTCCAGGTCAGCGGCCAGCGCGTCGGCGCCGGCGGCCATCAGCGTGCGCAGGCGATTCTCCCCGACCATCACGTCGCCGTTGGCGCTCATCGTCCCGCTCCACAGGCCGAGCTGGGGCGTGTGGCTGAACCGCTGACCGTCGACTCCGGCGCTGGGGTCTTCGGTGACTTCGAAGCGCAGCACCGACCAAGAGCGCAGCGCGCTGGCCAGCTGGGCACCGGTTCCCACCGGTCCGACCCAGTTGACCACGGCTCGCAGCTGTCCCGGCATGGCGGGTTGCGGCGTCCAGTTGAGCATCGCCTGGCCGTTTCGGGCACCCAAAGCCGAGGTCAGTGCCCACTCGACATGCGGGCACACCGCCGCGGGCGAGGCGTGGATGTACACCACGCCGCTGGTCACGTCGGCGAATTGATTCGTCGCGCGCATCAGTTGCTCCTTCGGATCCACGAGGGACGTCTTCCCCAACGACCTGGTGGGACCGAATTTGAGCAGTGTTGCTGCAGAAACTGGAGTGTATTCAGTGTTGTATGTGTCTATTGTGCCTTGTGTGACGCCTGTTGGCTAGTCCGCGCTGAACCCGGCCACTACGGCGTCGGACAGCTCCGGCCACCGGCCGGTGACCCAGTCCCCGAAGTCGCGGTCGGTGAGCACCACCAGCGCCCGCTCGATCGCCGGATCAGCCCAGATCAGGGTGCCTGACTGGCCGAAATGGCCGAAGGTCCGCGGCGAGTTGTCCGCACCGGTCCAGTGCGGTGATTTACCATCCCGGATCTCGAAGCCCAGCCCCCAGTCGTTCGGCCGCTGCGGCCCGTAACCGGGCAGCACACCGTCCAGGCCGGGAAACTGCACGTGGGTGGCCTCGGCGTGCAGCTCCAGCGACACGGTGACCGGGGCCAGCAGGTCGCCGGCGAAAGCGGCCAGGTCCGCGACGGTCGAGGTACCACCGAATCCGGCGGCTGACGCTCCTCCGTCCAGCCTGCTGGCCGTCATGCCCAGCGGCTCGAACACAGCCTCGGTCAGGTAACGGCCGAATTCGATCCCGGACGCCCGCTGCACCACGTCGGCCAGCACCGCGAAGCCGTGGTTGGAGTACACCCGCCGAGTGCCGGGCTTGGCCAGGACCCGATCGGAGTCCGGCGAGAGGCCCGAGGCGTGCGCGAGCAGATGCCGCACCGTGGCACCCGGCGGCCCGGCCGGGGTGTCGAGGTCGACAGCACCCTCCTCCACCGCGACCTGCACCGCCCGCGCCACCAGGGGCTTGGTCACCGAAGCGAGGTAGAACGGCCGCGCGGTATCCCCGTGAGTCGCCAGCACCCCGTGCGGGCCGATGACGGCAGCGGCCGCGTGACCGACCGGCCAGTCGTCGAGGGCGGCAAGAGCGTCAGCGGCGGACATCGCAGGCCAGCCTAAGCGGGGACTGCCAGCGCGGCGAAGCCGGGCGAAGCAGGTCACCGCCATCAGCACAGCGGGGACTGCGAGCGCGGCGAAGCCGGGCGATGGGGGCACCTCCCGCTTGCGGGGGACAGGCACCGCCATCAGCTACCGGGGCCGTCGAACCCGATCGCCGCGCGGACCGCCTTGCGGTGACTGGTCGCGCTGCACCCGAACCACCGCCGGCAGGACCGGCTCAGCACGCTCTGCTCGGCGTAGCCGAGTTCCCGGGTCAGGTGCGCCAGGCTGATATCGGTGTCGCGCAGGTAGCGGTGGGCGGCATCGCGACGCACCCCGTCGACCAGCGCCGCGAACGTGGTGTCCTCTGCGGCCAGCCGCCGATGCAGCATCTTGGGATGCAGGCCGAGCTGACCGGCGATCAGCTCGAGGCTCACGGTGCCGGTGGGCAACAGCTGGCGGGCGATCGCGCGCACCGACCCCGCGATGCCCGGCGACTCGGCGGTGATGCCACTGAGATAGCGCACCATCGCCTGATGCGCCTGGTCGTCCCGGTGCAGGGGTCGGTCCAGATCGACGGTGCGGAAGGTGAACCCGGCAACCGGTTGCGCGAAGTAAGGCCGGCAGCCGAAGTAGGCCAGATAGTCACGCACCGGGGTGAGCGCCTCATGCGGAAGGTGCACCGACAGTGGCGCATACGGCGCGTCGAACATCATCCGCATGATTCCCAGCGACACCCCCAGCGACAGCTCGGTGGTCTGCGGATGCGGCGGGGATCGCTCGATGAGCACCTCGAACGCGTAGAACGATTCGCCGGGTTCATGCGGCGGTCCCAGCTTCCCCTCTCCTGCGTCGAGCCTCGCTGAACCGCCGGCACGGCCGCCCGGGATGATGCGCGCCGAGATCGCCGGACTGTAGGCGGATAAGAACCGTTCCACGATCGAGAACCCACCGCCGACAGTGGCCGCGGTGCGTGCGGCCACGCCCAGGGGCCCGAAGTTGCCGATGTCTTGCCGCAGCGCCAGCCGCCGCCCGAAATCCGGGCAATCGACAGCACTCGCTCCACCTTCAATGGCCAGGATCACCGCGCGGTACGACACGAAGACGTCGTGGGCTCCGACGGACTCGGCCGGCACCCCGGCCGCCCGCAGTAACGCGACGGGATCACCGCCGAGCTCGGTGACCAGTTCCGGGTATCCGGACAGCGCGGTGCCACGCACCACCGACATGTCCGCAAATATCAAAGAAATGTCCGCAGATGTCAAGACTTCGCCGCCGCCGCGGGACATGCTGGAACGGCATTCGGCGGAAAGGAACACCCGTGAGCTTTGACACCGTGATTCGTGGCGGCCGGTGGTTCGACGGCACCGGCGCACCATCGGCGATCCGCAACATCGGTATCCGCGACGGGCACGTCGCCGCCATCTCCACCGAACCACTCGACGAGGCGGACTGCGACCAGGTGATCGATGCGGCCGGAAAGTGGGTGTTGCCCGGACTGCTCGACATCCACACTCACTACGACGTCGAGATACTCCTCGCCCCCTCGCTATCGGAATCGGTGCGGCACGGCGTGACCACGGTGCTGGTGGGCTCGTGCTCGCTGTCCACCATCCACGTCGACGGCCAGGATGCCGGCGACCTGTTCGGCCGGGTGGAGGCCATCCCGCGGCAGTACGTGGTCGACACGATCGATGCGCTCAAGACCTGGTCGAGTTGCGAGGACTACATCACCAGCCTGGAGAAGCTGCCGCTGGGCCCCAATGTGACGGCGTTCATAGGACATTCCGACATGCGCGCCGCGACCATGGGATTGGACCGTGCCACCCGCGCCGACGCTCGGCCCACGCCGGCCGAGCAGGACCGGATGGAACAGATGCTGGACGAGGCGTTGCAGGCTGGATTCGTCGGAATGTCTTCTCAACAACTGCTTTTCGACAAGATGGATGGCGATGTATGCCGCTCGCGCACGCTGCCGTCGACATACGCCAAGCCCAAGGAGCTGCGCCGCCTCAAGGCGAAACTGCGCCGCAGCGGACGGATTCTGCAGGCCGGGCCGGACGTCAAGAATCCACTCGACGTGGTGTCCCAGCTGGCGCAGGCCCTGGGGATCTTCCGCCGCCCGCTCAAGACCAGCCTGCTGGCCGCCGCCGATGTCAAGAGCAACCGGTTGGCGATTCCGGCGATGGTCAAGGCATCGCGCATGTTGACCCGGCTGGGCGCCGACTTCCGCTGGCAGCACCTGCCGGTGCCGTTCGAGGTGTACGCCGACGGCATCGACCTGGTGATCTTCGAAGAGTTCGGCTCCGGCGCCGAGGCCCTGCACCTGCGGGAAGCCCTTGAACGTGACGAGTTGATACGGGACGAGTCCTACCGGCGGCGCTTCCGCAAGGACTACGAAAACAAGTACGGCCCGCGGGTCTGGCACCGCGACTTCTTCGACGCCGAGATCGTCGACTGTCCGGACGCCTCGGTGATCGGAAAGTCCTTCGGGCAGGTCGGGATCGAGCGTGGCGGCGTGCATCCGGTCGATGCGTTCCTCGACCTTGTGCTGGAACACGGGACCGCGCTGCGCTGGCACACCACGATCTCCAACGACCGGCCCGAGGTGCTGAAGAAGCTCGCCGCCGAACCGGGCATCCAGATCGGCTTCTCGGACGCGGGCGCGCACCTGCGCAACATGGCGTTCTACAACATGGGTCTGCGGTTGCTGCGCCACGTCCTCGATGCCCAGCAGGACGGCAAGCCGTTCCTGTCGGTCGAGCAGGCGGTGCACCGGCTGACCGGTGAACTGGCCGACTGGTACCGGGTCGACGCCGGCCATCTGCGCGTGGGCGACCGCGCGGATGTCGTGGTCATCGATCCCACCCACCTCGACGACACCCTGGACGCCTATGTCGAGGAGCCCTTCGCCCAGTACGGCGGGATGTCCCGGATGGTGAACCGCAACGACGAAGCCGTCAACGCGGTGTTGGTGTCCGGCCAAGCGGTGGTGCTCGACGGTCAGCCCACCAGCGTGCTCGGGTCGCAACGCACCGGGAGTTTCCTGCGTGCCGACAGGCGCACCCCGGCCCCGAGCGTGCAGGCCTCACAAGCCAGCGCACCGGGTGCCACACCGGCAACATAAGGTGACCCCATGAGTCAAACAGTGCGCGGTGTGATCTCCCGTGAAAAGGGCAAGACGGTCGAGGTGACCGACATCGTCATCCCCGACCCCGGTGCCAACGACGTCGTCGTCGCCATCACCGCCTGCGGGGTGTGCCACACCGACCTGACCTACCGCGACGGCGGTATCAACGACAGCTACCCGTTCCTGCTGGGCCACGAGGCCTCCGGCACCGTCGAGTCGGTGGGGTCGGCGGTCACCGCGGTCGCGCCCGGTGACTTCGTGATCCTGAACTGGCGCGCGGTATGCGGTCAGTGCCGGGCCTGCAAGCGGGGCCGCCCGCACCTGTGCTTCGACACCTTCAACGCCTCGGTTCCGATGACCCTGACCGACGGCACCGAACTCACCCCGGCCCTGGGCATCGGGGCGTTCGCCGACAAGACGCTGGTTCACGAAGGTCAGTGCACCAAGGTCGATCCGAGTGCCGACCCCGCAGTAGCCGGGCTGTTGGGCTGCGGCGTGATGGCCGGTCTGGGCGCCGCGATCAACACCGGCGGTGTCACCCGCGACGACACCGTCGCGGTGATCGGATGCGGCGGGGTGGGCGACGCCGCGATCGCCGGCGCGGCCCTGGTGGGCGCCCGGCGCATCATCGCCGTCGACACCGACAACACCAAGCTGAACTGGGCGCGTGAATTCGGCGCCACGCACACCATCAACGCCCGCGAGCTCGACCCGGTCGAGACCATCCAGGATCTCACCGACGGCTTCGGCGCCGACGTGGTGATCGACGCCGTCGGTCGGCCGGAGACCTGGAAGCAGGCGTTCTACGCACGCGACCTGGCCGGAACCGTTGTGCTGGTGGGGGTTCCGACCCCGGACATGCAGCTGGAGATGCCGCTGATCGACTTCTTCTCCCGCGGCGGCTCACTGAAGTCTTCGTGGTATGGCGACTGCCTGCCCGAGCGCGACTTCCCCACCCTGATCAGTCTCTATCTGCAGGGCCGGCTTCCGCTGGACAAGTTCGTCTCCGAACGCATCGGGCTGGACGATGTCGAGAAGGCGTTCGGACGCATGCACGGTGGCGAAGTGCTGCGGTCGGTCGTGGTGCTATGACCTCCGGCAGTCCGATTCAGCGGGTCATCACCCACGGCACGTTCGAACTCGACGGCGGAAGTGGGGAAGTCGACAACAACATCTGGCTCGTCGGTGACGATTCCGATGTGGTCGTCTTCGACGCAGCCCACGACGCCGCCCCGATCATCGAAGCCGTCGGCGGACGCAACGTGGTGGCGGTGGTGTGCACGCATGGCCACAACGACCACATCACGGTGGCCCCGGAGCTGGGCCGAGCGCTCGACGCACCGGTGCTGCTGCACCCCGGCGACGACATGCTGTGGCAGATGACGCACCCGGACAGCGACTTTCGGGCTGTAGCCGACGGCGACACGCTCACTGTCGGCGGCTTGGAATTGCGGGCGCTGCACACCCCCGGCCACTCGCCGGGCTCGGTGTGCTGGCATGCACCGGACCTGGGCGCAGTGTTCAGCGGCGACACCCTGTTCTGCGGCGGGCCGGGGGCGACCGGCCGGTCTTTCTCGGACTTCCCGACGATCTTGGCGTCGATCTCCGGGCGGCTCGGCGAATTGCCGGCCGACACTGTCGTCTACACCGGGCACGGCGACAGCACGCGTATCGGTGACGAGCTCGTTCACTACGACGAGTGGGTGGCGCGCGGCCACTGACGATGCGCGCGAGGAACGAGCGCGAGGAGGAAGGGGCCAATCCAGCCCGGCCACTGACGATGCGCGCGAGGAACG
>Ga0153954_1000164_pt1 | contig 60816 bp, 42 predicted proteins | sample TSFL038MetaG_FD_102277 | JGI IMG/M metagenome (GOLD analysis project Ga0153954, IMG submission 102277) | Attine ant fungus gardens microbial communities from Florida, USA - TSFL038 MetaG | ecosystem: Host-associated > Fungi > Mycelium > Unclassified | place: USA: Florida, Wekiwa Springs State...
GGAGCGGTTTGCGCGGCGGGTGAACATGGAAGTGGCCTCCCATACCGCGTTTATGGATCCGATCCTCGATGAGCTGCGCGCGGAGCTGGCCGACCTCACACCCCAAACGCCACAAATCCCGTTTATTTCAACGGCGGTGGATCCCGCGGGGCCCACGCCGCGACTGGACGCGGATTACTGGGTGGCCAATGTCCGCAAGCCCGCGTTGGTCAGCCAGGCCGTGGCGGTGGCGGCGGCGGACCACGACACGTTCATCGAGATCAGCCCCCACCCGCTGTTGACTCACTCGATCATCGAGACGGCCGAAGCCACCGTCGCCGAATCGGTGACAGTGGCCTCGACCCTGCGCAGGGGTGACGACGAGACCCTGAGCTTCCATGTTCAGCTCACCGAGCTCGGCCGGCACCACAGCGGCACCGTCGACGCCAAGGCCGGCGGATTCGCCGAACTGCCCAGCACCCCCTGGCAACACAGCCGGCATTGGCTCCATGTGCCCGGACGGGCCGGCCAGGCACCGAACGTGCATCCGCTACTCGGCGTACACGTCGAGATGCTCACCGGCGGCGGCCACATGTGGCAGAACGACTTCCGTACCGAGGCCATGCCGTGGCTGGCCGATGAATCCGTGCACGGACAGGCCGTGGCGTCCGCGGCGGCACTGATCGAGATGGCGGTGGCCGCAGGCAGCCAGGCGATCGGCCAACCCGCCGAGTCGATCGTGGTGACCGGCCTGAAGATCGAAGAGCCGCTGGTGCTCGGCAGCGGGATGCAGGTCACCACCCAGCTCAGCGGGGCCAATGGCCAGAGCCGGGTTGAGATCCACGCCCGGCGGGCCGGCGAAGCCTGGACCCGGTATGCGGTGGCCGACATCGCAGCGGCGCCGGCGGAGCGCACGGCTTCGGAGTCTGACGCGGGAACCGAGCACAGCGTGCTCACCCTGCCCGACAATGTGGCCACCCATCCCGCCTACCGCCTACACCCGGCATTGCTCGATGCCGGGCTGCGGCAGCTGGTGGCAGGCATCGAAGCCGATGACACGGAACACAGCGGTTACGTGCCGGGGGCGGTGGCCGCGGTGCGGGTCTTCGCACCGGCCGGACGCCAGGTGCGTTGCCACACCGAGGTGAGCAGTCATGAAGACAAGGTGGCCGTTGGCCGGGTCGTCCTGACCGACCACACGGGGGCCGCCGTTGCCGAACTCACCGGCGTCGAGTTGCGCCCGCTGGATCCCCGCGCCCTGCGGGTGCCGCTGGACCAAAAGCTCTTCGCCACCGAGTGGACGCCGGCGGACTCGGTCACGACGTCAGATGGCACCGGTGCGGCCGCGGGCAGCTGGCTGCTGCTCGCAGAGTCCGGCACCGACACCGAGGGACTGGCCGCGCAGTTCGCCACGCGGTTGGCCGCCCCGAACCGCAAGGTGCTCACCGGTCCGTTCGCCGATGACCCCGCGCTGATCGACGCGGTCGGGCAGGCCGCCGCCGACCCGGCACATCCGCCGGCCGGCCTCGTCGTCTTCCTTGACCGGGTCGGGTTCGACGGGTCCGACCCGGACGGTGCGCTGGCTCGTGCCCGCGACCTCATCTGGACGGCTTCGACTGCGGCCCGCGCGGCAGTCGACGGTTGGTCCGGCGTATCCGGGGCAACCAAACCGCGGCTCTGGCTGGTCAGCCGGGGTGGGCTGGCCTTCGGCAGCGAAGAACCGCATGAACCGGGCGACCCCGCTATCGGTGCGCTCAAGGGTGTGGTCCGCACCTGGCGATTCCCCGGCGAACTCGCCCGGGTCCTCGCCGACGAGCCCGACCTGGGCGCCACCCTGGTCGATCTGGACGCCTCGGCGGACACCGCGGCCCTGGCCGACGCCCTGCTGGCCGAACTGGGCGCCCCGTTGCGCGACGACGTGATCGCCTTGCGCGGCGGACTGCGCTACACCGAACGCCTCATCCGGGCCACCCTCGACGGTGCTGCCGACGCAGCCCCGGCCGCTGCGGCTCCCCAAGCCGAGGTCCGCGCCGACGGCTCCTACCTGCTCACCGGAGGTCTTGGCGGACTGGGCATCGTGGTGGCCCGCTGGCTGGTGGCCCGCGGCGCCGGGCGAATCGTGCTCAACGGCCGCGGCGAACCCGCCGACGGGCAGCGTGCCGTCCTCGACGAGTTAGCCGCCGCCACCGAAGTGGTCTTTGTCGCCGGCGACATCAGCTCGCCGGGTGTTGCCGACCGTCTGATGGCCGCCGCGCAGGAGACCGGCAAGCCGCTGCGCGGTGTCGTGCACGCCGCCGGTGTGCTCGGCGACGGCCTGGTGACGGCCGTGACCCGCGAGAGCCTGGAGAGCGTCTGGTCGGCCAAGGCCGTCGGCGCCGCCCGGCTGCATGCCGCCACCGCAGCCGCCCAGCTCGACTGGTGGGTGGGCTTCTCCTCGATGGCCGCCCTGCTGGGCCTGCCCGGCCAGCTCGGATACGCCACCTCTAACGCCTGGTTGGACGCGCTGATGGCGTGGCGGCACGCGTCGGGTCTGCCCGCGACCGCCATCAACTGGGGCCAGTGGTCGGACGTGGGCCTGGGCCGATCGATGACGCTCAGCGTCCTCGACCCGATCAGCCCCGACGAAGGCGTCGAGGCGCTGGACGCCGTACTGGGTGCCGACGCCGGCCTGATCGGGGCCCGGATCGGGGTGGGACGGCTGCGTATCGACCGTGCGGTCGCCACCTCACCGGAGTTCCGTGACCTGACCTTCTTCGAAGACCTTGTCGGTGCGGCCTCTCAAGCCGGTGTGACGGTCGGTGCTGCTGCGACAGATGAGCAAGCCGGTGCCGGAACGTCGGCGTCCGGACTGCCGGACTGGTCGACCATCCCCGCCGATCAGCGGCGCGAGGAGCTGGTGGTCAGGCTGCAAGCTATCCTTGCCCGCGAACTTCGGACATCTGCGTCAGCGGTCGATGTGGATCAGCCCTTCCCAGAGATGGGGCTCGATTCCATGATCGCGATGACGGTTCTGAAAGAGACACAACAGTTGGTGGGGGTGGATTTGTCGGCGTCAATGCTGTGGAATCACCCCAGCATCTCAGCGTTGACAACGCACCTGGTGGGACTGCTGGCGTCGCGTTATGCCGAGCCGGACAGCGCCGCGGGGCAAGACGACGATGATTTGGGGTTCGGCTCATCCGGCGGCGTGCTGGATGAGTTGTTCGATCAGGTCGAGTCGGCTTCGACCGGTAGCGAGAGCGGTATTTATTGATGACGGGAACCTCCACGACGTCGATCTTCAACAGGATGTCGGTCATGGGCGCCGACAAACGGGGGGCGCTGACCGAGCAGTTCGACAAGGCGTCGCGGATCGCCGCCGCCGAACCGATCGCGGTCGTCGGGATCGGCTGCCGCTTCCCGGGCGGCGCCACGGGCCCGGACGCCTACTGGGAGCTGTTGGAGACAGGGCGCGACGCCATCACCGAAATCCCCTCGGATCGTTGGGACGCCGACGAGTACTACGACCCGGACCCGCTTGCCCCGGGCCGGATGTCGTCGAAGTGGGGCGGCTTCATCTCCGATGTCGCCGGATTCGACGCCGACTTCTTTGGGATCTCGCCGCGCGAAGCCGAGGCCATGGACCCGCAGCAGCGGCTGATGCTCGAGGTCGCGTGGGAGGCCCTCGAACACGCCGGACTGTCGCCAGAAACCCTGTCGGGCATCCGGTCCGCGGTCATGATGGGTGTGTATTACACCGAATACCAAGGGATTTCGGCGGCCAACCCAGACGCGATCGACGGCTACTCGGCCACCGGTAACGCCCACGCCGTCGCCGTCGGCCGGATTGCCTACCTGCTGGGCCTGCGCGGTCCGGCGGTCGCGATGGACTCGGCCTGCTCGTCATCGCTGGTCACCATTCACATGGCCTGCCAGAGCCTGCGCATGCGGGAGAGTGACCTGGCCCTGGCCGGCGGTGTCAGTCTCATCCTGCGGCCGGAAACCCAGATCGCCATGGCGAAGTGGGGAATGTTGTCGCCACGCGGCAGGTGCCACACCTTCGATGCCGGAGCGGACGGATTCGTGCGCGGCGAGGGCGCCGGGATCGTCGTACTCAAGCGCCTCACCGATGCGATTCGTGACGGCGACCGAGTGCTGGCGGTGGTGCGGGGTTCGGCGATCAATCAGGACGGCAAGTCCAACGGACTCACCGCGCCGAACACCACTGCCCAGATCGACGCGATCAGCCGGGCCCTGCGCAGTGCCGACGTCGCCGCGAACTCCGTGAACCTGATCGAAACTCACGGCACCGGAACAGCTTTGGGCGACCCGATCGAGTTCGAAGCACTGGCCGACGTCTACGGCCGCGGCGCAGACAAGTGTGCGCTGGGCGCGGTCAAGACCAACATCGGCCACCTCGAGGCGGCCGCCGGGATCGCCGGTTTCATCAAGGCTGCGTTGTCTGTGCAACGCGGACAGATCCCACCGAATCTGCACTTCTCCAAATGGAACCCGGCGATCGACCCGTCCCCGACGCGGCTGTTCGTCCCCACCGAGATGACGCCGTGGCCGGCGGCCGATGGGCCGCGGCGTGCCGCGGTGTCATCGTTCGGGCTGGGCGGAACCAACGCGCACGTGGTGCTCGAACAGGGACCCGACTCGGTCCCCGCGCCGACTTCGGCCGAACCGGTCGCCACTCTGGTGATCTCGGGCAAGACCGAGAAGCGAGTGGCGGATTGGGCTGCCACCCTGGCCGACTGGATCGCCGGGCCGGGCGCCGCCGTACCGCTGAGCGACATCGCCCACACCCTCAATCACCACCGCAGCCGCTACGCCAAGTTCGCCACCGTCTGCGCACGCGACACCGAGCAGGCGCTGGCCGGGCTGCGTGCGGTCGCAGGCGGTTACCCGGCCCCCGGTGTGGTCGGCACACACACCGCGTTGCGCGGCAAAGGAACCGTCTTCCTGTACTCGGGCCAGGGGTCCCAGTGGGCCGGCATGGGTCGCCAACTGCTGGTCGATGAGCCGGCGTTCGCCGCCGCCGTCGACGAGCTGGAGCCCGATTTCGTTGCGCAGGTCGGGTTCTCGCTGCGTCAGGTTCTCGAATCCGGCGAGCCGGTCGTCGGCATCGACCGCATCCAGCCGGTGCTGGTGGGTATGCAGCTGGCTTTGACGGCGCTGTGGCGATCCCACGGAGTCGAGCCGGACGCGGTGATCGGGCATTCGATGGGGGAGGTGGCCGCTGCCGTGGTGGCCGGCGCGCTGAGCCCCGCGGATGGCCTGAAGGTGATCGCCACCCGGTCCAAGCTGATGGCCCGACTGAGCGGCCAAGGCGCGATGGCACTGCTGGAACTGGATGCCAGCGCCGCCGAGAAGCTGGTCGCCGAGCACCCGGACATCACCGTGGCGGTGTACGCCGCGCCGCAACAGACCGTGATCGCCGGCCCGCCCGACCAGGTCGACGCCGTGGTCGCGATCGTCGACGCGCAGGGCAAGCTGGCCCGGCGCGTCGAGGTGGACGTGGCCTCGCACCACCCCACCGTCGACCCGATCCTGGGCGATCTGCGGACCGCGCTGGCTGACTTGAAGCCGGCGGCGCCGAAGATCCCGCTGATCAGTACGGTCGGTCAAACCGGAGACGGAGCCGGCGTGCCGGGTTTTGACGCGGACTACTGGGTGCACAACCTGCGCAACCCGGTGCGGTTCGCCCAAGCTGTGACCGCAGCCGCCGCCGGACACGCGACCTTCATCGAGGTCAGCCCGCATCCGCTGCTCAGCCACGCCATCAACGGCAACCTCGAAACGGCGCGGCCCGCCGGCGACAGCGTGGTGACCGGCACACTGCTGCGCGATCAGGCCGAAGCGCTGAGCTTCCACACCAATCTGGCGACCGTCGCGCCGCCGTCGTCCGATTCGCCGCAACCCGACGGCGGGATCGGCCGCGCCGACCTGCCGCCGCGGCCGTGGCAGCACGTCCGGTACTGGGCTGCCCCGGTCGCAGCGAACCGGCACGGCGCCGACGCGCACCCGCTGCTGGGCATCCACGTCGAGCTGCCGTCGGGTCACGGCCACGTCTGGCAGGCCGACGTGGGCACCGACCTCGTCGCGTGGATGGCCCACCACAAGGTGCACGGCCAGGTCGTGATGCCCGCCACCGGATTCGCCGAGATGGCGCTGGCCGCGGCCGGCGAGGCGTTGGGCCTGCCGTCGTCGGCTGTCGCCGTAGACCGGGTCGAGATCGAGCAGATGCTGCGCGTCGACGAGCGGACCGAGGTCACCACCCGGCTGCTGCACGACGCCGACGGATCCGACGAACTGCGCATCGAGATCCATTCCCGCCCGGCCGGCGGCAGTTGGTCTCGGCATGCGGTGGCCCGCGCCGCGGCGACGCAGCCGGCGGCCGCGGCGCAACGGCCGGCTCCCACCGGCGGCGGCACCACGCTCTCACCGGCGGACCTGTACACCGCGCTGCGCCGCACCGGTCTGCAGCACGGGCCGGCGTTCGCCGCACTGACCCGGATCGTGCGCAAGCCCGGAGGCGCCTCGGAAGCCGAGATCGTGCTGCCCGATGAGGCGACCGCGCACCGCGGTTACCGCATCCACCCGGTGATGCTCGACGCCGCCCTGCAGTGCCTGGCCGCGGCGCTGCCCGACGAGTCGTTGATGGGCTCGGCCGGGATGGAAGAGGCCACCTACCTTCCGGTGGCGGTGGAGAACATCCGGATCTTCGGCGATGTCGGCCGCCGGGCCCGCGGGCACGCCGAGCTGGTCAGCCACGACGACGGCGGAATCCTGGGTCGGGTCACCCTGACCGACGACACCGGGACGGTCACCGCCGAGCTGTCCGGGATCTACCTGCAGCGGGTACAGCGCCGTACTGTGCCGCTGCCGTTGACCCAGAAGATCTTCGACACCGAGTGGGTCGACGCGCCCGCTCCCGCCCAACCCCCGGCGGCCGCCGACGGCAGTTGGCTGGTGCTGACCGAGGATGGCGAAACCGAAGCGCTGGCAGTCGATTTCGCCGCTCGCTTCAGCTCGGACAGTCGCCGGGTGATCACCGCGGACCTGACCGATGAGCCCGCGGTGCGGGAGGCGTTCGCGCAGACCGCCGACAACCCGGACCGGCCGCCGGTCGGGGTGATCGTGTTGGCCGCCAGCAGTGCCTTTGACGGGACCGAGACCGGCGACGCGCCGGCGCGCGGTCGCGACCTGGCCTGGTCGGTTGCCTCCACGGTGCGCACCATTGTCGGTGGCTGGCACGGCGCCGCGCCGCGGCTGTGGCTGGTGGGCCGCAACGGCCTGACTGTGGGTGCGCATGAGTACGGCGGTTCAGCGAGGCTCGACGGAGGAGAGGCGAAGCTGGGACCGGCGCATGAGTACGGCGACCCGTCGATCAGCGCCCTCAAGGGGCTGGTGAGGGTGCTGGCCTACGAGCACCCGGACCTGCACACCGGCGTGGTCGACCTGGACGCTTCGGCGGACCCGGCGTCAGCCCTGATCACCGAGCTGGGGCTGGCGAGCACCGACGACGTGGTGGCTTGGCGCGGGGAGAACCGCTACGCCGAACGGCTCAAGCGCGCGACCTTGACACCCACCGGCACCCCGACCGTGCGATCCGACGGCGCCTACGTGCTGACCGGCGGCCTGGGCGGTATCGGGCTGGTCGTCGCCCGGTGGCTGATCGACCACGGTGCCGCCCGGATCGTGCTCAACAGCCGGTCGCAGCCGTCGGAGGAGCAGCGCGGGGTGCTGGCCGAGCTCGAGGCACGGGCCCAGATCGCGGTCGTCTCGGGCGATCTCGCCGCACCCGGTGTGGCTGAGAGCCTGGTCGCCGCCGCGGAACAGACCGGGCTGACGCTGCGCGGTGTCATCCACGGTGCCGCGGTCATCGATGACCAGATCGTGGTCGGTATCGACAAAGAGACGCTCTCCCGGGTGTGGGCACCCAAGGCAGCGGCAGCGCTGCGCCTGCATGTCGCGACCGTCGGCAAAGAGTTGGACTGGTGGGTCGGGTTCTCCTCGACCTCCTCGCTGCTAGGGGCACCCGGCCAGGCGTCCTACGCCGCGGCCAGCGCCTGGCTGGACGGTCTGGTGGCGTGGCGGCGGGCCGCTGGGCTGCCGGCGATCACCATCAACTGGGGCCAATGGTCCGGCGTCGGTGTCGCCCAAGAGCTCAAGTTCAGTGCGCTGGACCCGATCAACCCCGACGAAGGCATGGAGGCCCTCGAGGCGATTCTCGGCGGCGACCTTTCCCGGATCGGCGTTGCGCGACTGCGCCTGGACCGGGTGGCCGCGGCCTTCCCGGAACTGCAGCAACTCGGGTACTTCGCGACCCTGGCCGAAGAACTCGACCTCGACGACGAGGACGACGACTGGCCCGGTCCAGAAGGGCTCAAGCAGCTCAGCGCCGACGAGGCCACCAAAGCCGTTGTCGCACGGTTGGGTTCGCGGATCATGGCCATCATGGGCTACCCCAAGGGCAGCGTCATCGACCCGGCTCGGCCATTGACCGAGCTCGGCATGGATTCGCTGATGGCGGTGCGGATCCGTAACACCGTTCGTGGCGACTTCGGCGCGGAGCCCCCGGTGGCCCTGCTGTTGCAGGGTGCCTCACTGACCGACCTGGCCGCCGACCTGGCCCGCCAACTCGGCCTCGCCGAACCGGAGGGGGCGGACGGCGCCGGCGACGGCGGCGGTGTTCGAGGCCGAGCCCAGCAGCGTGCCGCGGCACGCCAGCGGGCCGCGGCACGGCGAAAAGTAGGAGATCGTTCGTGACCAACAACGAAGTGCCGGCAGGCGCGATTGCGGTCGTCGGCATGGCCGGGCGCTTTCCGGGCGCCCGCACGCTGACCGGATTCTGGAACAACCTGCGCAACGGCATCGAATCCATCGTCACGCTGTCCGAGGACGAGTTGCGTGCCAGCGGTGTGAGCGACAAGGCACTGGCGAACCACAACTATGTGCGGCGAGCCGCGCTGCTGGAGGGCATCGACGAGTTCGATGCGGGCTTCTTCGGCTTCACCCCGCTGGCCGCCCGCACCATGGACCCGCAGCACCGGCTGTTCCTGCAGACCGCCTGGCACGCCCTGGAAGACGCCGGCTACCGGCCCGGCGAGATCGAAGGATCGGTCGGCGTCTATGGGACCAGCACCACCAGTGGCTACCTGCTGCACAACCTGATGTCGCACTATGACCCGAACCTCATCATCGGCCAGGGCGTCAGCTTCGAAATGGTCAACCTGTCGTTGCAGAACGACAAGGACTACCTGGCCACCCGGGTGGCCCACCAGCTCAACCTGCACGGCCCGGCGCTGTCGGTGCAGACGGCCTGCTCGTCGGCGTTGGTCGCACTGCACCTGGCCTGCCAGAGCATCCTCAACGGCGAATGCGACATGGCGCTGGCCGGTGGGGCGTCGCTGCGGGTCCCGCACCACGTCGGGTACTGGCACGAGCCGGGCTCGATGGTCTCGGCGAGCGGGCACTGCCGGCCGTTCGACGTGCGGGCCGACGGCACCATCTTCTCCAGCGGTGTCGGAGTGGTGGTGCTCAAGTCGCTGGAAGCGGCCGTCGAAGAAGGCGACCAGATCCACGCGGTGATCCGGGGTTCGGCGCTGAACAACGACGGCGGCACCAAGATGACCTACGCCGCGCCCACCGCTGCCGGCCAGGCCGACGTGATCGCCGAGGCGCACGCGGTCGCCGAGGTCGACGCATCCACCATCAGCTACATCGAGTCGCACGGCACCGCCACGCCGCTGGGTGACCCGATCGAAATCGAGGGCCTGCGACAGGCTTTCGCGGTCTCCGAGGAACAGCGGTCCGGCCCCTGCTATGTGGGCTCGGTCAAGTCCAACATCGGACACCTGGAGTCGGCAGCCGGTATCGCCAGCCTGATCAAGACCATCCTGTGCCTCAAGCACCGGGCGATTCCCGGCACGCTGCACTACACCAGCCCGAACCCCGAACTGCACCTCGATGACGGGCCGTTCCGGATCCGCGGCGAGTACGGGCCGTGGGAGTGGGACGGCATCCGGCGCGCCGGGGTCAGCTCGTTCGGCGTCGGCGGCACCAACGCCCACGTCATTGTCGAGGAATGGCCCGAGCAAGACGCTGCGGTGGTGACTCCCAAGCCCGGCCCCGAGGTGCTGCTGCTGTCGGCGCGTACCGCCGAGGCGCTGGCGCAGGGACGCATCGATCTAGCCGCTGAGCTGTCCGGCGGCGACGACGCGCCCAACCTGCCCGATGTGGCCTACACGTTGGCCAACCGGCACCCGCACAACCTGCGGCTGGCCGCGGTCGTCGCCGATCGCGCCGATGCAGCGTCGGTGCTGGGTGCCGAGGAGAGCGAGAACATCTTCATCGGCGAGGGCTTCGACCTTAAAGAGCTGGGGGACGACGCCACCGACCGCGTGGTGTTCCTGTTCCCGGGCCAGGGCGCCCAGCACATCGGGATGGCCCGTGGGCTCTACGACAACGAGCCGGTGTTCGCCGAGTACTTCGATCGCTGCGTCGCCGGCTTCGAAGCCGAGCTGGGCTACGACCTGCGCGCGATGATCTTTGAGGGCACCTCGCGGGACTTGGAGCGCACCGACCGTACTCAGCCGGCGCTGTTCACAGTGGAGTACGCGCTGGCGAAGCTGGTCGAGAGCTACGGCGTGCGTCCGGCGGCCCTGGTCGGTCACAGCATCGGCGAATACGCCGCGGCCACCGTCGCCGGTGTCTTCGACCTCGACACCGCGATCAAGGTGGTGGCGATGCGAGCCCGGTTGATGCACGCCGCACCGCGCGGCGTCATGGTGGCCGTTCCGATCAGCGCCGACGCGGTCGGTGCTTACCTGACCGGTGATGTGGACCTGGCCGCGGTCAACGACCCGGACGGCTGCGTGGTCGCCGGATCCGAAGCCGACATCCGTGAGTTCTCCGAGGCGCTCAAGCGGGCCGGGATCAATGCGCGTCGGGTGCGGACCTCGCACGCGTTCCACTCCCGCCTGATGGACTCGATGATCTCGGAGTTCACCGCGTTCCTGTCTCGGCAGACGCTGAACGAACCGCAGATCCCACTGTTGTCGAATCTGACCGGCACCTGGCTGGCGCCCAGCGAGGCGACCAACCCGGCGACGTGGGCGCGCAGCGTGCGAGCCACCGTACGGTTCGCCGACGAGATCGACACCGTGCTGAACGACCCGCACCGCGTCCTGGTCGAGGTCGGCCCGGGCGCCACGCTGACCGCGTCGGCGGCCCGCAACCCCAAGTTCGTAAGTGGACATCGCGCCGTCCGGTTGATGCGCCACCACGCCCAGAACCGCGACGACTGCGACACCTTCCTGCTGGCACTGGGCCAACTGTGGGCTGCCGGTGTCGAGGTGGACTGGTCGCCGTTGCGCGGGGACTACCAGCCCAAGCGCGTCACCGTCCCCGGCTATCCGTTTGAGCGTCAACGGCATTGGCTCGAACACAATGCCGGCGCCACCTGGGTGTCCGGCGCCGGCGCCGCAGGTGGTGCCGCGGACGGGCAGGGCAGCGGTAACGGCACCAGCGGCTCCAGTGGCACTTCTATCGAGGCGACGCTGCAGCGGATCTGGGCGGTCTGCCTGGGCGTCGGCTCAGTGGACCGCACCGCCAACTTCTTCGATGTCGGCGGTGACTCGCTGGTGGCGATCAGCGTGGCCATGGCCGCCTCGCACGAGGGACTGGACATCACCCCGCAGGACCTCTACGACAATCCGACGGTCGCGGCGCTGGCCAAGGCACTGACAGCCCGCTACGCCGCCGGCGGCCTGGGCCGCCAGTCGCTCAGCGAGGTGGAGCACCCGCCGGTACCGCCGAACATCACCTACTTCCTGGAAAACGGCGTCCGCGAGCACGGTCGCTGGCGTATCCCGTTGATCCTGCGGCTGCGACCCGACGTCTCAGTCGACGTGGTTCGGGCCGTGTTGACCGCGGTGGTCAACCACCACGACGCACTGCGGTTGCGCATCACCGAGCGGGCCGGCACCTGGGAGCAGCGGATCGTGGAGCCGGGCGAGTTCGGGGAGATCAGCACCCACTCGTTGCCCGAGGGACTGACCGCCGAGCATGACGCGGTGCGCACGCTGCTGGCCGAGCACATCCGCGACCAGGATCTGTCCAGCCCACCGCTGACCGCGCTCTACATCCGGGGCTCCGCGGGCGACTTGTGCTACCTCGCGCTGAGCCTGCACGGAGCGGTCGGCGACGAGGCCTCCCGCGACATTCTGATCACCGACATCTTCACCGCATTCGGGCAGAAGCTGGGCGGCAATGACATCGAGCTGCAGCCGGTCGGGGTCGGATGGAGCGAGTGGTCGCAGCGTTGCGCCGGACTCGCAACCCACCCGGCGGTGCTGGAAAGCCGCGAATACTGGTTGAAGACAACGAAATCGGCGACGCTGCGGCTGGCCGCAGATGTCGCCGAGTCCCCGGCTGCGGCTGATCTGTCCAAGCTCACCACGACGCTGCCCGCCTCCGACACCAGCGAGATCGACGATGCGCGGCGTCGGCTGCGGCTGCCGATCAACGAGATCCTGCTGGCCGGGCTGAGCCGGGCGGTGGCCTCGGCGGTCGGCGAGGGCACTCTCGCCGTCGACATGGGGGGAGCGGGCCGTTCGGTGCTCAAGCCCGACGTCGACCTACGCCGTACTGTGGGCTGGTTCACCACGCTCTACCCGGTCGCGCTGCCCTGCTCCGCCGACTGCCAGGCAAGTGCTCGGCAGCTGCTGGACTCGATCCACGAAACATTGGACGGTGTACCGCATTACGGGATTGGCTACGGCCTGCTCCGTTACCTGTACGCACCGACCGCGCGACTGTTCGGCTCGGTTGCGCCTGCTGATGTGCACTTCTCCTACATCGGGGCGATTCCCGAGCCGCCGTCACTCGGTGATGCTCCCGTGCAGTTCGACCCCGATACCGCGATGCCGGTGCGCGAGGCGATCCCGGGTCTGGGGCACGCGCTGGAGCTGCGGGCCTATCGCACCGGCGGTGTGCTGTACCTGGATTGGTGGCATGACGGCCGCCGGATCGAGCAGTCCGTGGTGCGCGCGATCGCCGACGGGTTCTCCGCGGCGGTCATGGACCTGGTTCGCGCGGCCCTCGCCGAAGAGGACATCGCCTCGGAAGGCGAAGACGAAATGACCCTGGTCGAGCTGTCTTAGGCCTTTGATTTAGGAGAGAACCGAAAGTGTTTGCCACGTCGGTCATTCGGAAGCTGGCGATCAGTGAGGAGATGCTGGCCGAAACCCACAATTTCGTGGGCCTCGCCGCGCACGTCACCGGTCCGGTCGACCTCGATCTGCTCTCAGAGGCCTACGAGGCGCTGCTGGAGGCCCATCCGATCCTCACCGGGCGCCTGGAGCGCCTGCCTGACGGGCGCCACCAGTTCGTCACCGACGACCTGATGCCCGAGGGCATCGAGGTCATCGAACTCGACGGGCCCGACGCACAGCCGCCCGCTCCGCGCTTCGACCAGACCGAGTCACTGGTGGCGATGCGGGTGATCATTCGCGATGGGCAGGCCCAGCCGACCTTGTACGTGCACCATGCCGTGGCCGACGGGCACCACATGTATGCGCTGATCGAGGAGATGCTGTCCTTCTACACCGACCTGGTCACCACCGGCCGGATCGGGGCGATCAACGTTGAGCCCGCTCCGCTGTCCGTCGAGGCGGTGCTGGCGGACCGGGGGATCGGGAAGCAGCAGCGCTCCGGGATCGAGCGGTTCATGCCGGCGCTGTTCGCCTACGACCTGCCGCCGACCCGTCGGGCCGTTGGGCAGGAAACGCCGTCGTCACCGGTGCTCGTGCCGATGGCGTCGTGCCGGTTGACCGAAAGCCAGACCGACAACGTGGTCGCGTTCGGCCGGGCCCACGACCTGAGCCTGCACGCGGTGCTGTCGGCTGCGGTGCTGATCGCCGAATGGCAGCTGCGCGGCAAGTTGAGCATCCCGGTGCCCTACGTCTACACCGTCGACTTGAGATACTTTCTGTCACCGCCGGTTTCGGCTACCGGATGTACCAACCCGATCGGGCTGGCCACCTACCTCGCCGAGGTCGACGCCAAGACCGATCTGGTCGAGATGGCTCGCGACATCGCCGTGAACTTCCAGAAGGACCTCGACGAAGGCGTCATCCAGCAGTCCCGGTTGCACTTCAGCCCGCAGTACGTCGGAAACCCGCCGGGACTGCCCGATGTGGTCGTGCTGAGCAACAACGGTCTGGTTCCGCCGGTGCGGACACCACCGGGCGTCGAGGTGACCACCACACACGGCGAGCTGTACTTCGCCGTGAGCGCGGGTATCGACATCTACTTCACCCAGATCTTCTCCGGGCAGCTCAACATCGAATATCACTCCCACGGACCGGCGCCTGAGCGCTCGGTGGAGGCGATTCGCGCGCTGCTGGGCGATATCGCCGATCAGCACGCCGCCGGCGTCAGCTGACCGGACCGAAGGCGTAGCGGTGGTACTGCAGCATTCCGCGCAGCGGCCGCACCGCCCGGGCCAGCCGACTGGATCGCCGGAATCCTGCCGGCACCCGGCTGAAGGTCTCCGCGTCGAACAGATTCGCGGCAGCCAGCAGCCGAATTCCGGTGACCTTGTCCAGGATGTCGCGGGGGCTGTTGACCGCCCAGTGCAGCGTGGCGCCGGACTGTCGTTGCAGCCGCTGGGCCTTTTGCGTCTTGACGCCGAGCCAGTTGTAGAAGTCGATCTGCAGTTCACCGGCCGGGAACCGGTCGACGAAGCTCTGCAGCAATGCCACACCGTCGGCCTCCGTCAGGTACATGCTGATGCCCTCGGCCAGCAGCAGGACCGGGCGATCGGTGGGAATATCGTCGAGCCAGGACGGGTCGGTCGCCAGCGTCGCCACCAGGTGGTAACCCGGGCGGTCGGGGTACACCTGCTTGCGCAACGCGATCACCGGCGGCTGATCGACGTCGTACCAGGCCACCTCGGGACCGGGATCGATCCGGAAGACTCGGGCGTCCATACCGCAGCCGAGGTGAATGACGGTCGCATTCGGGTGGGCAGCGAGGAACTGGCGCGCCCAGATGTCGTACTGGGCTGTGCGCACTGTCACCAGGGGCGCCCAACGGCCGGGAGCCTTGAGTGCGTCCCAGTCGAAGTCGATACGCTCGACCGCCTCTTTGGCGTACCGGTCGCCCAGCACCGGCTGGTCGAAATCGGCGTCGAGTGCCTTGAGGTAGAGCGTCGTCAGCATGGTTGCCGCGGCGCCGTGCAGGTCGACGGGGATCTTGTCTGCCACGTCGGCGAGCCTAATACGCTTGACGGAAAGTCGATGCACCGCACCGCATGAATCAGGAGGCACAGATGGCGGTTGAGGCCGGCGAGCGCGACGGACGGGCGCCGCGGATCCTGTTGTTGTACTACAGCTTCTCCGGGCAGTCGCGCAAGATGCTCGAGGCTGCCGGCGAGGTGTTCACGCAGCGGGGCTGCGAGGTGGTCACCGCAGGCATCGAATTCACCGACCCGCGCTACTCCGAGCGTTTTGCCCAGTTCCCGCTGCGCCGGGTCTGGCCGGACATGCTCAGCGTGCTCAAGGCGCAACAGCGGGGTGAGACGGGGGAGATCCGGACTCCGGATGCGGTGCGCGACGGTGAGTACGACTTGGTCTGCATCGGCTCGCCGACCTGGTGGAAGGCGCCGGCCATGCCGATCAGGTCGTTTCTGCAAACGGATGAGGCCCGAAAGCTTCTGGACGGCAAACCGTTTGTGGTGTTCACCGTGTGCCGCGAGTTCTGGCAGGAGAACTATGCCGAGGTCTGTCGGCTCGCCGAAGAGTGCGGCGGTCGCTATCAGGATGAGATTCACCTCACCTACGCCGGTGACCCGCTGCGTTCGATGCTGGCGCTGACCAGCTATCTGGGCAGCGGCCGCTACCGGGAGCGCTACCTGGGCCTGCGCCTGCCCCCCACCAACGTCCAGCCCGAACAGCTCGACCGGGTCCGCACGTTCGCCGCGGGCCTGGTGAGCCGGTTGTTCGGCAAATGAGAGGTCAGCGGTAATGCCCCGTTCCTTTGAGGTGACGTTCTCCTCGCCTGCCTCCGTCGAACAGGTCCACGGAGCCTTCGGGAACCGCTCCTACTGGAAGGCCCGCCTTGAGGCTTTCGGCGGAAGCAAGACCCTCGATTCCCTGGATGTCGATGCCGACGGCCGTATTCGGGTCGTGGTGACCGAGGATCTGCGGCACGGCGCGTTGCCCGGGATGTTGGCCAAGGTCTACCGCGGTGACCTGAACATCGTCACCACCGAGGTGTGGACGCCGGCCGGGGAGGGACGGGTCAACGGTGAGATCACGGTTGCGGTGACCGGCGCTCCGGGGTCGGGGAGCGGTGCCGCGGTGCTCGAACGCGAGGGCACCGGCTCGAAGCTGGCGTTGAATGGCACGGTCCGGTTCAAGATGCCATTGGTGGGTGGCCCCATCGAGAGCTTCCTCGCTCGTGAGTTCTCGCAAGGCATTCCGGAAATTCAACGGTTCACTACGACCTGGCTGGGCGAAAATGGCTGAATTTGAGTTCACTTATTCGCATGTGCCGATAACGGCGGAGGCGTTGGCGCGGCTGGACATGCCGCTGGCCGAGGCCATGATGACTCAGCGTGCGATACGGCGGGTGTACTCCGACCCGGTCGATGACGCGGTGGTGCTCAAGTGCATCGAGCTGGCGCTGCGTGCCCCGACCGGAAATGACGGGCAGAACTGGGAATTCATCGTCGTAAAGGATCGCCGGGTCAAAGAGGAATTGGCGAAGCGCTATCGACAGGCGTGGAAAATTCAGCGCGGCGTGGTGTTGCGGAAAAAAATCAAAACCGACGGATCCATCGCCGGTATAGCACGGGCGATGGAGTGGCAGATCGACCATTTCGCCGAGCTCCCAGTGCTCGTGGTGGCCTGCCTTCGGCTGGGGGCGAAGGAGGGCCGGCTGCCGGTGGTGCGCATGCCGCATATCGCCGAGTCCGCCTACTGGGGGTCGATCTACCCCAGTGTTCAGAATCTGCTGCTCGCGGCCCGTGCCATGGGTTTGGGCGCGTCACTGATCACCCTGCCGCTGTGGAATCAGCGCGCCGTGCGGCGTGTCCTGCGCCTGCCGAATGCGGTCACGCCGTGTTGCATCGTGCCGCTCGGTTGGCCCCGTGGACGCTACGGTCCGACCACCCGCAAGCCGGTCGGGGAGGTGGCTCATCTCGACGGCTATGGCGATCTCGCATGGCTGGATAGCTGAATTCACGCGTTAGATCAACCTTTGTCTACGATTATGTGTAACTGAGCGGAAAACATTCCTCAAGTGGTGTCAGTTAATCACCGCTGGCTTAGACACTCGGCTGTGACAGATATATGCTGTCACGGTCTGTGGGGGACTATGAGGGGGATGTGTGATTAGTGGGGGGGCGCGTCAGCGTCGAAACACAACGGGCGGAGCGCATCGAGCGGCTCCGCAGCGTCGATTCGCGGTGGCCGGGGGGCCTGCAGCCGTACAGCAGCGTCGATCTGCGACGGCCGGCGCGCACCGTGCAGCGCCACAGCGTCGGGCCGCAACTCTCGGCACCGGCCTGACCGAGCCGCAGCGTCGGTACGCGACGGCTGGAGCGGCCGTCGCCGCCGCGACAGCCATAGCGGCGGTCACCCCGGTCTCGCCGGTCGCCCCGTGGCTGCCAAATCTGACCGCTGCCGAGCGGGCGATGCAACTGGCGGCCGAGGGGTCGTTGCTCAACGTTCCGTTCAACCTCTTCCAGGGCTTGGTCAACAGCCCTTACAATGAGGTACAGGCCGCCAACGTGATGGCGAGTTCACTATTCTTCACCGGCAATTGGTTCACTCCGAGCGCCACCAATATCTGGGGTGAGGACCCGGGTGACCCGGGGCACTTCATGGCGATCGTGGACTTCCTGTTCCCGTTCGCCCCGGAGGTCTCCGGGCTGTACCAGCCGGAGATCGACCCGGACGCGCTGGCTAACGGCACTGCGGGGCTGGGTCAGCAGCTGGCGATGTTCGCCGCGGCCATGCTGCCGGTCAGCGAGTCGTGTGACTCCATCCAGTGCTACCCGCTGTCTCCCGTCGAGCCGATCACCGGTGTGACCGGCGTGGATCGGATCATCAATTTCTTCGGGAAGCTCAGCAACTTCCCGAACGACGACAATCAGCTGGACCTGTTCAAGTACTGGCTGAAAGTGCCGCTGCAAGATCTGCTCGAGGGTTACAAGTTCCCCGACAGTCCGACCAGCGATCCCGGGAATCCGACTTCCGGTGGCATCGCCGACCCTCAGTCCGGTATCGGCGACGGCGGCTCGGTGCCGGGTGGTTTCGGCTTCCCGGGGACGCATCCGCTCAACGACGCCGACGGCAATATCGTCTATGACGACTACGGCAATCAGATCAACCTGATGCCGTGGGCGGGGCTTACCTTCAAGCTCGACCCGCTCGGGCCGTTTCAGCAGTGGTTCGACAGCCTGATGCAGCCCGTCGACTGGAGCGTCAACGGCGATGACCCCGCCACCGGCTTTCATTTCGTCGATGGCACCGACATCGTCCAGGCGATGAAAGCCCTGGTGGCCGGCTTAGTTGTTGACTTCGACCCATACATCTCAGGTAGCCCGCTGTGCCCGGGAATGTGCAATATGGCGCCGTTTTCCCCGCCATGGGGGGTGACGAGTCTGGATCTGGTCAAGTCGATCCAGAGCATCGGCGAGCCCAACCCGTTGATTCAGCAGTGGATCGATGCCACCGAGGCTGGGACCGCGAACGCCGCGACGGACGAGCAGATCATGGCGGGCATCTCGGCTTTGCAGACCGGGGCGTTTACCTTCGACGCCGACACCCAGAACCAGATCATCGAGTTCTTGGGCGCTATCAACCCCTACCTGCCGAACCTGGCGGTGAACTCCGGGTTGTTGACCGATCCCGGTGTCCTCGGGCCCTGGCCGATCAATCCTGACACCGGAAAATACACACCGCCCACATATGATCGCAGTCTGCCGCTAGACGAGCAGCAGATCGGCGAGTACGGGGGGACGAACACGCTGCTGCTCGGGGATGATTTCCTTCGTGCCCTCGACCCGAGCGGCGGTCTCGTCGTCCAACTCGACGATCTGTGGAGCGAGATCGCCTCATGGTTCGTCTTCTAGGTCGGCTCTTCGAAGGTACCCGGCCCTCTCAAAGCCCCGGGCGGCCGTGCGAGCGGGGCGCAGATGTCTTGCCTTCGGACGACTTAACTTCATAAGAAACACGGGACCGGCGTCTTCACATGTAACTCTCGATTTGCACTTATCTAACACTTTGGTAGATTGCCGGGGAACCGCTAGCAGCGGCATTGCTGCTGCTCAAACGCTTTGGAGGACACCAGGATGACTACAGCCTTGCGCTCGTATTTTTCCGCCGGGCTGGCTATCACCACTGCCGGATTGATCGCCGTGTCGCCGGTGCCGCCCCGCGTGTCCGACGTTGTCGCTGTTCACTTGGAGTCGCAGCTGACCGCCGGTGAATCGTTGTGGAACGTTCCGCTGAACCTGTTGCAGGCGCTGATCAACGTCCCGGCGAACGAGATTCACGCCCTAGACGTACTGGGGCAGTCCTTGCTCTTCACCGGGCAGTGGTTCGTCAGCAGCCCGACGAACATCTGGGGTGAGGACCCCGGCGACCCGGGCCACTTCGAGTCGGTGGCGCAGCTGCTCTTCCCGTTCCCGGTGCTCTCCGGAGCCGGCCACGAGGGGGACTACTCCTACCCGGGTCTGGGGCAGCAGCTTGCCATGTGGGCCGCGGTGCAGATCCCGGCGAATCAGAGTTGCGCGAGCCTGGACTGCCTGCCCTCCGTGCCGACCAGTCCGATCACGGGCTTCACCGCCATTGACCAGCTCATCTGGCCTCTGTTGATCGCGAGCGGCCTGCAGTACTTCCCGCTCATCCAGAACTGGTTCCAGGTCTCGGACTCGGAGATGACGGAAGGCAATGGCTACTACTTCGACCCCAACTCGCCGGGCGCGCTGAACAGTGGGGTGGCTCATGACGGATACCTGTGGGAGGGGTCCCGCACCCTGGAGCAGCTGGGCCTGAATCCGGAGGACTACCCCAACGTCGACCCGAACGCCCCGCTGCAGCCGTGGACGGGCAGCTACTACAAAATGGACTTCGAAACGCCGTTCACCAATTTCTTCAACAGTTTGATGGAGCCCTTCGACGCCTCCAAGTTCGAGGTGCCCGACCTGGAGGAATTCGCCAGGGCGATACAGGCCGTCGTCGCAGGCTCATTGATCGACTTCAACCCCTTCGTGCCGGGCAGTCCGCTCTGCCCCGGGCCCTGCCTTCTCCTGAACCCGGGGGGCAACATCTTCGAGCCCGAAGACTGGAACACGCCCAGCTTCTGGTGGGCTGTGAAGCTGATCGACCAACTGTGGCCTGGAAACGAGTCGATCGGCACGTGGCTGTCCGACTACGACAACGGCACCGCCAATGTGTCGACCCCGGAGATCATCAACTACGCAATCGAGGCGTGGCGGCTCGGCGGAGTTGTGCTCGACATCGGCAACCCGCTGCCGCCGAACCCGATCATCGACACCAGCGACTGGCTGCCCACCGTTGATGACGTCCACAACTTCCTCGGCGACTACCTGTTCAACATCGCCGACAACATCGGGCTGATCGGGCCCTTTGACATCCAAGGTCTGTGGGACGCCATCTTCGACGTGCCCCCCGCCGTCTAGGCCGCTCGTCGGGCCTGGCCCGGGATCTCTGCGGCGCACACAGGTTGTCAGGTCGGTCGCTGTCGTCCTCAGCACGTGCCTGGGCCGCTGCTACCGTTGCAGGTGTGGTGTTGTCAGCTGTCCGCGCGTAACACCCGGAAGGACCTGAACAGGGGAGCTGTGCCGTGCTGGAGGTGATCGACAAGGGCGGTGTCAGCGCGGCTCATCCCGTTCCGCTGCTATTCGTGCACGGCGCTTGGCATGCCGCCTGGTGCTGGGACGAGAATTTCCTCGGTTATTTCGCCGATCTCGGCTATCGCGCCGTGGCGCTCAGTTTCCGGGGCCACGGCGGCAGCTCCTCCGACAAGCCCTTGCGAACCTGTGGGGTCACCGATTATGTCGAGGACATCCGGTCGGTCGCCGACAGTCTGCCGACGCAACCCGTGGTGATCGGCCACTCGATGGGCGGACTGATCGTGCAGAAGTACCTCGAGAACCGTCGGTCACCGGCTGGGGTGCTGATGTCGTCGATTCCTCCGCAGGGAAATTTCGGCTCGAATCTGCGCTGGCTGCGTAACCATCCGTGGCATGCGATCAAGATGGCGGTCACCGGAAAGTCGTTGCCCTATATCAATACTCCGGTACTGGCCCGGGAGAAGTTCTTTTCCGAGAGGACTCCGGAGGACCGGGTGGTGCGCTGCGCCGCGCGACTGCAGGAGGACAGTGCGCGGGTGAGCATCGATTGCCTGGTGCTCAAGCTGCCCCGCCCAAAGCGGGTGACGACGCCCCTGTTGATACTCGGCGCTGAGCAGGATGGCGCGCACACCCGCAAAGAAGTGCGGGCCACCGCACGTGCCTACGGCACCGAGGCCGAGTTCTTTTCGGGCATGGGGCACAACATGATGCTTGAACCCGGTTGGGAGGCGGTAGCCGAGCGGATTCATGGCTGGCTCGGCAGCCGGGGTTTGTAGCGGCGGCGCCGCGTCAGTCGCGTAGCCCGCGAATCAGGATTCGCTCCCACATCCGGTCGGTGAGCAGCGCTCGAGCGAACAGCGTGATCTTTCCTGACGCGCCGACGGTATACCGGGGCCTCGGATTCTTGGACTCCACCGCCCGCATCGCCGCGGCTGCAACGGTCTCGGCCTTGACCATCACGCCGGGCGTCCGGCTCAGCCGTTGGGTGTTCACAGCGTAGCGTCGCTTGAACGTGCCGTAGGGATCGTCAGCCGGATAGGTCGGATTCTCCGCCAGCTGAGCGCTGACGAACGGTGTCCACACCCCGGTAGGGTCCAGCAGCACGACCCGTACGCCGAATGGTGCCACCTCCGTCCGAAGTGCTAGCGACAGCGCCTCCATTCCGTACTTGACTATGTGATACCCGCCGGCACCCGGGCCGGTGAACCGGCCGGCGGTACTGCCGATGTTGACGATGGTCCCGGTTCCGCGGCTACGCATGCCGGGTAAGACAGCCTGGCACAAGTGCAGGGCTGCAACGATATTCGTTTCAAAAAGACCACGCAGGTCGGGCAATTGAAGCTGCTCGAGGGGGGTGGTCAAGGGAAAACCCGCGCAGTTGACCAGCACGTCCAGGCCGCCATACTCGGTGTCGATCTCGTGGATCAGCTGGTCGACCGCGGCTTCGTCGGTGACATCGAGAGCGCGCGCGGACAACCCCTGCGCCTCCAGGCGCTGCAGCGCTGCCGGATTGCGGCCGACGGCGAATACGCGGTATCCACTGGTGTGCAGCCGGTTGGCGATCGCTTCCCCGATTCCGCTGGTTGCGCCGGTGACCAGCGCAATTCCCTGGCCGCTCATCCAGTTTCCGCAGCGACAGCATGTGCTGTCACCTTCTCGCTGGTGGCGGTCTCGGGTACCAATTCGACTGGCAGATAAGACAATCCACGCATAGTGGCGTTGACCATGTAGCGGTAACTCCCATCGAGCCGGATCTCTTTGATCCGCGGGATCAGCCTGGTGAGTACCCGGGTAACTTCCCGGCGGGTCAGATGCGTACCGAGGCAATAGTGGGCGCCACCACCGAACGCGACGTGATCGGTCGGATTACGGTCCAAATCGAAGACGTCCGGATTCGGGTAGTGTCGGGGATCCCTATTGGCCGCGGCGTACAGCACCAGCACCCGCGCACCGGCGGGAATGGTGTGCTCGCCCACCTGGTAATCGCGAGCCGCGGTGCGGTAGAAGCCCTGTACCGGGGAGACCAACCGCAACTGCTCCCCGATCGCGGCCGGAATGAGTTCCGGATGTTCGCGTAGCCGCCGATAGACATCGGGCCGCTGCCCCAAGGTCAAAAACAGGCCTGAGATCAGGTTCGTCGTCGTCTCGCTGCCGGCGCCGACGAGCATTGACGCGGTCCAGAACACCTCGTCGTCGGAGAGGGTGTCTTCACCGCTGGGAGCGGTCAACATCGAGATCAGGTCATCGCCGGGCGCCGTTCGGCGGGCCTTGATCATCGGGTAGAGGCTGCGGTAGGTGGCGAGGACGGCCCGACTTGAGCGCATGTTGAGCATCATCCCGCGCAGGTTCAATGGTGCGAACGCGGCCTCGTTGATGATGTCCGCCCACTCCAGGAATTGGTGACGGTCTTCCGCGGGTATCGCCAGCATCATCGTGATCAGCCGGTTGGGCAGCGGCTTGGCCAGGTCGTTGACGATCTCCGCACGTCCGCGCTCGACCATCGCGTCGACGAGTTCGTCGGCGGCGCGGTTGATGTTGGCCTCCCACGCCTGCATGGCACGCGGGGTGAAGGCGCGAGACACCGAGCGGCGCAGCCGAGTGTGCACCGGGGCGTCAGTCGCATTCATAGTCTGTAAATGTACCCGGAAACGTGCCTGACTTTCAGCAGAGGACAGCGCGTCGTCGTCGCGCAGCGCCTGCCAGACCTCGTCGTAGCCCGGGATGATCCAGATGCCACGCTTGCGGCTGTACCAGACCTTCGGGCCGGTGAACAGGGTGCGATACCCCGGATACGGGTCATGCATCGTTTCCGGCGCAAACGGGTCGAAGTCGGTCAGCGGGGCGGTCTCGCGTCTGGTCAGGACATACCGGTAGGCGGTCGCCCGGTCCTGGACCACTCCGAGGATGCCCTCGGTGCCGATCTTGAGCAGGCTGGCTCGAAACCGTAGCCGACGCGTCAGCTCCTTGTGGTCCATGGCAGGCCCCTCGCTACGATCGTCAGGTTCTGGGTGCGGATGAGCGCAGCCGTCACTTTAGCTCAGCGGGTTACATCGGACATCAAAGAAGCGCCGGAGCGGGGGACTTTGGTCCTCCGTTCCGGCGCTTCGCCGACTATCAGTCTTTGACGAGGTCGAATATCCGATAGGTCATGTCGCCTCGGTCCAGGTCACGATAGAACATCGAGCCCTCGACCACCGCGAATTCCCGGCCGAAACGACGCAAGAAGAACGGCAGCCGCTCGTTGATCAACGCATTGGAGCGCGGGGAGTTCAAGTAGAGCCCCCGGACCACCTCTTTGCTGATGTCGCGCTCGTTGACCAAGCGCAGCGGCGGGGTGGGCAGAGTCTCCAGCCAGGATTTGATGTCTTCCTTGTTGCGGAAGTCGGTGTGCAGGAAGTGCCCACCTGGGCGCAGCACCCGACCTACCTCACGGACGAACTGGGCGAAGTCGGGGTAGATGTGGGAGGCCTCGACGTTGATCACCGCGTCGAACGAGTTGTCGGGGAACGGCAAGCTCAGCGCATCACCCTCGACGAACTCCAGTCCGGGCACCTGGTGGCGCCTCTGGCAGAACGCGACGCCGTCGGGGTTGAAGTCCAGACCGGTATAGGAGGCCGGTTTCAGGGTGCGGGCAAGGAAAGAAGCGCCGCCACCATGGCCGCAGCTCACCTCGAGGACCTTCTTGTCGGTGAGGTCGATCTGGGTGGCCGTCTGGTGGTAAAGCTGGATCGAGTACCGGTTCGGTTCGTCGGCGTCGTCCAGTTGCAGGCCCAGCGGCGGGTCTTCCTCGTAACCCCAGTTCAGGAAGACGACGTCATCATCGCCCATCCGTCGGGTCATGTAGGGGTACCAGTATTTGAAGGCCTTCTTGTACAGCGGAAACGCCGTAATGCGGTAAACGAGTTCGGAGCCGACCTTTTCCAAGGTCTCAGACGGGGAACGCACCATACCGAAAGTATGGCACAGCGCGGAGTGGGCTTTAGACCTCGGTGAGTTGCACCGGCAGCTGCGCGCGCTGTGGCTCGCCGCGATACCGAGACGGTGCTCCGTCGATCTTGCAGATGCGCCACATCAGGCGCGCGGCCGGATTCATCAGCCCGAGTTCCTGGCAGACCATCCGAACATCGGCAAACATGTCCCGCCAGGTCTGGCGTGTCTCGGGGGCGCCGAAGAACCACTGCTTGCGCGCCGACTTCGGAACACCGAACTCGCGGAAGAACTTGCGCGGCGGCACGACCATTGCCTGGCCGAGCATCCGCATGACCACGGGCACGTACAGCGAGAGCATGAATCGGCTGCTCCACCACAGCCGAGGCACCCGTCGCTCCAGGTACTTGTGGGCGAACGAGATGTGGCGCGCCTCCTCGGCGACGTGGATGCCGATCATCCTCCGCACGATCGCCGGGACGCTGTCCTCTTCGCGAAGGGCAAGGGTCTGCAGGTAGTCGAACGGGACCTCACCCGCCAGGACTCCGAAGAAGAACGAGTTCGGCAACGGCCCGGCGTACAGCGGCACAATCGGGGAGAGCAGGCGCAGCCACCGCGGCATGCCGGGGACATCGACGCCGATGCGGTTCACCAACTCCTGGAACATCAGGGTGTGGTTGCATTCCTCGATGCACTCATGCAGGCAGTAGCGGTACTCCGGTGAGCCGTTCGGCACCCAGAACGTGTAGTGCATGAGGCCGCGAACCAGAATGCCCTCGAACTGCACGCCGACCTTGGCCATGTTGGCCTGGCGCCACATGCCCATCGCGATCTGCTTTTCCAGGGGTTGCGCCTGGTACCACGGGTGGCGTCCCAGCGGGTCCGCTCCCGGCAGCACCCAGCGGGGGTCATCCGCCTTGACCGCGAGTTCTGGGTCGTTCCAGTCGATGTCGACATACGGGTTGAAGTTACGGCGCACCGAGCTTTCGGACAGCGTCGCCAGCGTTTCACCGTAGGTCGGGTCGCCGCCGACATACATCGCGCTCTTCAAGCGCCCAAAGAAGTGAAAAAGGGCATAGGGGACCGACACGATGGCAATCAGGCCGGCCAGCGACCAGCAGAGGTTGATCATGACGGTCGACATAGGACCCATCCCCCAGAGTTCGGGCCCCCCGGGCCCCGAGTGCCCGCGCCGCCTTCGGTGGCGCAGCCGAGCTGAAGCTTACCGGCAAGTTTGGCAAAACAGTAAGGTTTAACCGTTCACTTGAGTGTGATCGGCATCATGTTGGTACCAGTCGGCGGCCAAGACTTTATCTTTCGGACGGGAAGTACCGGAAACCGGGTTGACCTGCACGTACGCGATGTATTACGGCGTTGCGGTAGCGTGTTCTCCTTATGGGGACTCAGCAGTGCCAGCACTATCAAGCCGTGATCGTGGGCGCGGGCTTCGGCGGCATCGGCGCGGCTATCCAACTCACCCGGCTGGGCTACGACAACATCGTGATCGTGGACCGCTTGGACGGCCTCGGTGGAACGTGGCGGGTCAACCACTACCCGGGCCTCTCGGTCGACCAGCCCTCTACTACTTATTCCTACTGGTTCGAACCCAACCCCTACTGGTCACGGCTCTTCGCCCCCGGTAACGAGGTCCAGGCTTACGCAGATCATGTGGCCGACAAATACGACGTGACGCGCTTCATGCGCTTCAACACCACCGTCGATGGTGCCCAGTGGGATGAGGACGCGAAGGTCTGGCGGACCTCGCTGGCCGGCGGTGAGACGCTGACTTCGCAGTTCCTCATCGTTGCCACCGGCTTCCTGTGCCAGCCGAAGATCCCGGAGATCCCCGGCATCGAGACGTTTGCCGGCCACGTCGTGCACACCGCGGAGTGGGACCATGACTACTCGATGGCCGGGCGTCGCGCGGCAGTCATCGGAACCGGGTCCACCGGGATCCAGGTGATCCCGGAGCTGGCCAAAGAGGTTGCCGATCTGACGGTGTATCAGCGCACCCCGATCCTGGTGACGCCCAAGTCCGATGTGGTGTTCCCGCCGGTGGTGCAGCGGATGTTCGCCCGCGTGCCGTTCACTCAGCGCATCGTGCGGTGGCTCACCGACAACACCACGGACTTCATGATGGTCCTGACGATGTGGCGCTACCGGCGCTTCAAGTTCCTCAACAAGGCGATGGCGGCCCAGTCGGCGCTGCATCGGCGCCGGGCGGTGCGCGATCGTGAACTCGCCGACAAGATGCGGCCCGATTTCGACTTCGGCTGCAAGCGTCCGTCGATCTCCAACGACTACTACCCGACGTTCGCCAAGCCGAATGTACATCTGGTGACCGAGGGGATCGAGCGGATCGAACCGGACGGCATCGTCGCGCGCGACGGCACGAAACGCGAGATTGACACCTTGGTGCTGGCGACGGGTTACGACGTGTGGGAGGGCAATCTGCCGGCGATCGAGGTGATCGGCCGCAGCGGCCGCAACCTGGGCAAGTGGTGGCGCGAGACGCGCTTTCAGGCCTACCAGGGGATGACCGCCCCGGCGTTCCCGAACTTCATCAACATGGCCAGCCCGTTCTCCTGGGTGGGGTTGTCCTGGTTCAACACCGTGGAATACCAGACCCGGCACATGAAGCGGTTGTTCGGCGAGGTCCAGCGGCGTCAGGCATCCACGTTCGAGGTCACCGAGGAAGCCAACACCCGGTTCTACGAGCGGATGATGGACTTGCTCGACAGCTCGGTGTTCCACCTGGGCAGCTGCGCCACCTCGAATTCCTATTGGTTCAACCAGCAGACCGGCGAGGCCCCACTGTTCCGGCCCACCTCGGTGCGTAGCGCCGTGAAAGAGCAGGACCGCTTCCCGCTGTCGGACTATCTGATCGGATAACTTCCGATGTTGCGGTCCGGAACAGGGGGGTACGGTGATCGTCTGGGCAAAACATCAGCCGGGGAGCCTCGGAAAGTGATACACACACACCGCCCGAGCGATGGCCGGTCGTCCGCGGCCGCATTCGTTCGCCGATTCGCGCTGCCGATCATCCTGGGCTGGATAGCCATCACCGTGTTGGTAAGTGTCGCCGTGCCGCCGCTGGAGCAGGTCGCCAAGGAACATCCGGTGTCGTTGAGCGCCAAAGACTCACCGTCGATTCAGGCGATGGCACGGTTGGGGCAAGACTTCGCGGAGTCCAACACCGACAGCGCGGCGATGATCGTCATCGAAGGTGATGAGCCGCTCGGCGACGCTGCGCACCACTACTACAACGAGCTCATCGCCCAGCTCAACGCCGACACCAAACACGTCCAGCACATCCAGGACTTCTGGGGAGACCCGCTCACCGCTGGTGGTGCCCAGAGCGCCGACGGCAAAGCCGCGCTGGTTCAGGTGAACCTCGCCGGCAATATGGGCGAGGCGCTGTCCAACGAGTCGGTCGAGGCGATCCGCGACATCGTGCGGCGAACCCCGGCGCCACCCGGCGTCACCGCCTACGTGACCGGCAACGCCCCGATGGTCGCCGACATGAACGCCAGCGGCGACCGCGCGGTGTTCAAGATCTTGGTGGCGACGGTCTCGGTGATCTCGCTGATGCTGTTGCTGCTGTATCGCTCGTTCAGCACCGTGGCGCTGCTGCTGGCTGTGGTCGGGGTCGAGTTGGCGGCGGCACGCGGAATTGTGGCGTTCCTGGGGCATCACGATCTGATCGGGCTCTCGACGTTCGCGATCAACATCTTGGTGACCTTGGCCATCGCGGCCGGTACCGATTACGGAATCTTCTTCATCGGCCGCTACCACGAGGCACGTCACGCCGGCGAAGATCCGGAGACGGCGTACTACAGCTCGTACCGCGGAGTCGCTCATGTGGTATTGGCTTCGGGACTGACCATCGCCGGCGCCACTCTCTGCCTGAGTTTCACCCGTCTGCCGGTCTTTCAGACCATGGGTATCCCGTGTGCGGTCGGCATGCTGGTCGCGGTGGCGATCGCGCTGACGCTGGTCCCGGCAGTCTTGGCCGCCGCCACCCGCTACGGTCTGCTCGAACCTCGCCGCAAGATGTCCGATCGCGGCTGGCGCAAGGTGGGCACCGCGATCGTGCGCTGGCCGGCCCCGATTTTCCTGGCTGCGTGCGCGATCGCGCTCGTCGGCCTGCTCGCACTGCCCGGCTACCGGGTGAGCTACAAGGACCCATCGTTCATCCCGCAGGACACCCCGGCCAACCTCGGTTTGGCGGCCGCGTCGCGGCACTTCCCGGAATCGCGCCTGCTACCAGAAGTGCTGCTGATCGAATCTGATCACGACATGCGCAACTCCTCGGACTTCCTGGTGCTCAACAAGCTGGCCAAGAGCGTTTTCGCGGTTGAAGGCGTCGCCATGGTGCAGGGCGTCACCCGGCCCGAGGGCACTCCGCTGAGCCACACGTCGATCCCGTTCCTGCTCAGCATGCAAAACGCCGGGCAGATGCAGAACCTGGACTTCCTGAAGAACCGGGTGGCCGACATGCGAAAGCAGGCCGACGATCTCGATGAGACCATCGCCTCCCTGCAGCGCATGTACACGCTGATGCAGGAGATGGGCACCAACACCCATCACGCGACCGGAGTTTCGCACGAGGCCATGGAACTGGCCAGGCAGATGCGCGACCACCTGGCGGATTTGAACGAGAACTCCAAAGGGCTCCGGGAATCGGTCGAGACACGCCAGGACTGCGCCACGAGCTCCACGTGTATGTCGCTGCGGGCGGCTTACGCGTCCATGGACGTCGCCGATCTTCTCACCGAAAAACTCAACGAGCTCGAGCCGGACATGAGCAACATCGACGTGGTGTCGCCGCAGTTGGTGGCGATGATGCCGGCACAGATCGCCGCGCTACGCAGCCTGCAAACCATGATGCTGACGTTGCACAGCACTATGTCGGGCATCATGGCCCAGGTCGAGGAGGTCGGCGGCGACTCGACCGCGATGGGCCAGGATTTCGACGCGGCGAAGAGCGACGACTCGTTCTACCTGCCCCGGGAAGCCTTCGACAACCCGGACTTCAAACGGGTGATCCAACTGTTCCTGTCGCCGGACGGGTACGCGGCGCGCTTCTTCATCATCCATGACGGCTACCCGGCCACACCGGAAGGCATGGCGCGGGTCAACCTGATCAAGAAGGCCGCCGTCGAATCGTTGAAGGGCACTCCGCTGTCGAGTGCCAAGGTGTACGTCGCCGGTACCGCTGCACTCTTCAACGATCTGCAGGGCAGCGCCGACTACGACCTGCTGATCGCCGGGATCACCTCTCTGGCAATCATTTTCACCATTATGCTGCTGATCACTCGTAGCTTCATCGCCTCAGTGGTGATCGTCGGGACGGTGCTGGCGTCGCTCGGGGCGTCGTTCGGGCTGTCGGTTCTGCTGTGGCAGTACATCTTCGGCATCGACCTGCACTGGCTGGTGATGGTGATGTCGGTGATCATCCTGTTGGCGGTGGGCTGTGACTACAACCTGCTCCTGGTCGCCCGCTTCAAAGAAGAGATCGGCGCTGGGTTGAAGACCGGCATCATTCGGACCATGGGCGGCACCGGCAAGGTCGTCACCGCCGCCGGACTGGTGTTCGCCTTCACCATGGCATCCATGCTTGTCAGTGATCTGCGGGTAGTGGGCCAGATAGGCACCACGATCGGGCTCGGTCTGCTGTTCGACACCCTGGTGGTCCGCTCGTTCATGATGCCGTCGATGGCGGCGCTGCTGGGGCGGTGGTTTTGGTGGCCGCTGAACGTGCGGGAGCGCCCGGCGCGGGCGCTGCCGGTGACTGTGCCGACTGTCGCAGAAGTCAAATCCGACGAGCATGACCGGACCTTCGAGGACATGGTCGCCACCGCGTTCCCGGAGCTGTCCGGCCGGCCGGTGGACGAAGACCGGCCCACCGAGGTGCTGGCTGCGACCCAGCCGCCGGAGGAAGAGGCCGACCACTGAGCTGGCTGTGCCGCCAGCCGATGCCGACGGCCCCGCCGCTGTCCACGGCGATCTCGGCGCCCACGTGCACATACGGCGCGGGCGGCACCAGCGGGACGATGTCGAGGAAATTCACCACGCGATAACAGCATTCGATGGCAGCATCGAACGCGGCCTTGAAGTCGGCCACGCCGACGCGTGGGCAACCAAAAGTGGTCAGCCTCGGCTCGAGGGTGTTCGGGGGCATTCCTTGCGCGACATCCGGTGCGGCCAGCACAGCCAAGGCGGCCATCGCCGTCGCATGATGCTGCTCGGGCAGCGCGGCCAAGTGTGCCCGGTCGGCTTTGATCAGGGCGGTTTGGCTGAACCCGGGCGGCAGCGTAGGCGCAGCGCCGGACATCACGGTGTAGGCCGCCGACGCCAGCGGCAGCACCACGTCGCGGGCGTAGGACGGGCTGAATGCCACGTTGAACAGTGTAGGAGCCTCACTGGTGCCGACATGTTGGCAACGTTTAGACTCCTGGCCAACGGCGTTGAACCGGCTATCACCGGGGAGCCTTCGGAAGAACGGCCGGTATCCGGCTCAGTAGAACCGAACGGGATGGCCCGTCACAGCCTTACATCGAGCGGTCGTGCCCCGCAGGCGGGAGTGCGGCAAGCGGGGTGGTACCGCGGCGCTCGCGCAACCGCGCGGCGTCGTCCCCGGGCCGGGCCCTTGGGAGACGACACACCGTGAGCGAACGCAGCTATCCGAAGCCGGCCGCCGGCGCCCCCGACTTCCCGGCGGCTGAAGCCGCCGTCCTGGACTACTGGGCGGCCGACGACACCTTCCGGGCCAGCATCGCCCGCCGCGACGGCGCACAAGAATACGTGTTCTACGACGGGCCACCGTTCGCCAACGGCCTGCCGCACTACGGTCACCTGCTGACCGGCTACGTCAAGGACATCGTGCCGCGCTACCGCACCATGCGCGGCTACAAGGTGGAGCGCCGGTTCGGCTGGGACACCCACGGTCTGCCGGCCGAGCTGGAGGTGGAGCGTCAGCTCGGCATCACCGACAAGTCGCAGATCGACGCCATGGGCATCGCCGCGTTCAACCAGGCCTGCCGGGATTCGGTGCTGCGCTACACGTCCGAGTGGCAGGCCTACGTCACCCGCCAGGCCCGCTGGGTGGATTTCGACAACGACTACAAGACCCTCGACCTGCCGTTCATGGAGTCGGTGTTGTGGGCGTTCAAGCAGCTCTGGGACAAAGGCCTGGCCTACGAGGGCTACCGGGTACTGCCGTACTGCTGGCGTGACGAGACCCCGCTGTCCAACCACGAGCTGCGGATGGACGACGACGTCTACAAGAGCCGTCAAGACCCGGCGCTGACCGTCGGGTTCCGGATCGTCGGCGGGGGACCAGCCGGTGAACTCGAGGGCGCGCACCTATTGGTGTGGACCACCACCCCGTGGACCCTGCCGTCCAACCAGGCGGTGGCGGTCAACCCGGAGGTGACCTATGTGCTGGTCGCAGCGGGGGAGCGGCGCTACCTGCTGGCCGAAGCGCGGCTGGGTGCCTACGTGCGCGAGTTCGGCCTGGGCGAGGGCGAACAGGCGCAGGTGCTGGGCAGCTACCGCGGGTCGGAGCTGCTCGATATGCGCTACGCGCCGCCGTTCCCGTATTTCATGGATTCGGCGAATGCCTTTCGGGTGCTGGCCGCTGATTTCGTGTCCACCGAGGACGGCACCGGCATCGTGCACCTGGCGCCCGCCTACGGCGAGGACGACAAGAACACCACCGACCCGGCCGGAATCACCCCGGTCACCCCGGTGGACGCCAAGGGCCGCTTCGACGTCACCGTGCCGGACTACGCCGGCCAGCATGTCTTCGACGCCAACAAGGCGATCATCGCCGATTTGAAGAACGGCACCGGGCCGGCCGCGGCCAACGGCGCGGTGCTGGTGCGCCACGAGACCTACGAGCACCCCTACCCGCACTGCTGGCGCTGCCGCAACCCGCTGATCTACAAGGCGGTGTCGTCGTGGTTCGTCCGGGTCACCGAGTTCCGGGATCGGATGGTTGAACTCAACGAGCAGATCACCTGGTATCCCGAGCACATCAAGGACGGGATCTTCGGCAACTGGCTGCGCGGTGCACGCGACTGGTCGATCTCCCGAAACCGCTACTGGGGCACCCCGATTCCGGTGTGGAAGTCCGACGATCCGGCCTATCCGCGGATCGACGTCTACGGCAGCCTGGACGAGCTGGAACGCGACTTCGGGGTGCGGCCGGACAATCTGCATCGCCCCTACATCGATGAGCTGACCCGGCCCAACCCCGACGACCCGACCGGCCGTTCGACGATGCGGCGTATCCCCGACGTGCTGGACGTGTGGTTCGACTCGGGTTCGATGCCGTATGCCCAGGTGCACTACCCGTTTGAGAACGAGGACTGGTTCCAGACGCATTACCCCGGCGACTTCATCGTCGAATACATCGGTCAGACCCGCGGCTGGTTCTACATGATGCATGTGCTGGCGACTGCGCTGTTCGACCGTCCGGCCTTCAAAACCTGTGTGGCGCACGGCATCGTGCTGGGCAGCGACGGGCAGAAGATGAGCAAGTCGCTGCGCAATTACCCGGACGTGAGCGAGGTGTTCGACCGCGACGGCTCCGACGCCATGCGCTGGTTCTTGATGGCCTCGCCGATCCTGCGCGGCGGAAACCTGATTGTCACCGAGGCGGGCATCCGCGAGGGCGTACGTCAGGTGATGTTGCCGCTGACCAATGCCTACACCTTCCTGACGCTGTATGCCCCGAAACCCGGTGTCTGGCGCACCGATTCGCAGCACGTGCTGGACCGCTACATCCTGGCCAAGCTGGCGTCGCTGCGCGACGACCTGACTCAGGCCCTGGATGTGTGTGACATCTCCGGTGCCTGTGAGCAACTGCGTCAGTTCACCGAGGCACTGACCAACTGGTATGTGCGGCGGTCCCGGCAGCGATTCTGGGACGAGGACGCCGACGCGATCGACACGTTGCACACCGTGCTGGAGATCACCGCGCGGCTGGCGGCGCCGCTGCTGCCGCTGACCACCGAGGTGATCTGGCGCGGTGTCACCGGGGAACGCTCGGTACACCTGACCGACTGGCCCGAGGCTGCGGATCTGCCCGCCGATGCCTCGCTGGTGGCGGCGATGGACCAGGTCCGCGAGGTCTGTTCGGCGGCGTCGTCGGTACGCAAGGCGCACCAGCTGCGGGTCCGGTTGCCACTGCCCCAACTCACCGTCGCCGTCGACGACCCGCAGCGGCTGGCACCGTTCTCTGACCTGATCGCCGACGAGCTCAACGTCAAGGCCGTCGAGTTGACCGATGACATCGCACGCTATGGGCGCTTCGATCTCGCGGTCAACGCGAAGGTGGCCGGTCCCCGCGTGGGTAAGGATGTCCAAGCCGCTATCAAAGCGGTGAAGGCCGGCGAGGGCGTCGTCAACCCCGACGGGACCCTGAGCGCGGGTCCGGTGGTGCTGCTGGAGAGTGAGTACACCTCCAAGCTCGTGGCCGCCGACCCCGAATACACCGTCGCGTTGCCCGAGGGTGCCGGCCTGGTGGTGCTCGACAGCGCCGTGACCCCCGAACTGGAAGCCGAGGGCTGGGCCAAGGACCGGATCCGGGAACTGCAGGAGCTGCGCAAGAACAGCGGCCTGGAGGTCTCCGACCGGATCAGTGTGGTGATCGCGGTGCCCGAGCAACGGCGGGAATGGGCGCAGAATCATGCCGAGTTGATCGCCGGAGAAATCTTGGCGACCAGTTTCGAATTCGGTGACCCGGCCGATCCCGTGGAAATCGGCGACGGTGTGCGGGTGTCCCTCGCCAAGGCCTGAGGGTCCATCCGCAAAAAGTGTGATCGTGGTCGGGTTCGACTTTCTCGCGGCGAGATTCTTATGGTCCGCGGCGGCCCGCGGGCGGGGGTTACGCCGCAGACGGTTGGCAGCTGGATCACCGCATTTATGCAGTTTGCGGTGGTGAAAAACGCCTCGGGCGGGCGCGCGAACAGCGCCGCTGAGGCGGCTGAAACACCATCGAAAAAGCCCTGAGCTGCCGCATCGGCGACTTCAGGGCCCGTTGGTGCCCGATTAACCTTCAGGCCATACGAACAGTTGTCTGCGGTTGGTTCTGACCCACCCGAATTGCCAGGAATCTGGCAAGACGTTGCGTGACGCAACTCGGGTGGGTCAGTTCTTTACTCGGCTAGAGGGGCAGGGCATTCATGGATTTCGGGGCACTCCCGCCGGAGGTCAACTCTGCGCGAATGTATGCCGGCCCGGGTTCGGCGCCGCTGCTGGCCGCCGCGGCGAACTGGTCGGCGATGGCGACGGAGCTGCACTACACCGCCACGTCATACGCCTCGGTGATCGCCGATCTGTCGGACTCGGCATGGCAGGGGCCCTCGGCAGCCTCGATGTCGGCGGCGGCAGCGCCGTACGCGGCGTGGCTGAAGGCCACCGCCGTAGGCGCCGAGGAGACGGCGCTGAAGGCCACGGCTGCAGCAGGCGCCTATGAGGCCGCCTACGCCGCCACCGTGCCGCCGCCGGTGATCGCCGCCAACCGCGCCCTGCTGGCCTCGCTGGTGGCCACCAACTTCCTGGGACAAAATGCCCCGGCGATCGCGGCGACCGAAGCGCAGTACGGCGAGATGTGGGCGCAGGATGCGGCCGCGATGTACGGCTACGCCGGCTCGTCGGCAACCGCTAGCCAGCTGGCCCCGTTCAACGCCCCGCCCGAGACGACGAACGGCAGTGGTCAGATCAGCCAGCCCGCGGCCGCCTCCAGCGCGGAGTCGAGCCTGTCGGACTTTCTCTCAAAGATCCCGAACGCCCTGCAGAACATGCTGAACATGACGCCCACCCAGCTCGTGGACGATTACCAGGCGATCGTCAAAACCCTCACCAACGTGATCAGCACCGCGAACGGGCCCTACGGGATCAATATCGAAAGCTCCGCGCGCAGCATTTACCAGATGGCCATCAGCATCCCGTCGGTGGCGAACGGGCTCGGAAACCTGACCAGCACACTGAGTCCCAAACCGATCGTCGGCGCCCTGTCGCCGCTGCTGTCCAGCCCGCTGCTGAGCGGCGCGCACGCCGTCCCGTCGGCGGTGTCGGGGGCCGTGGGCCGGGCCGGGTTGATCGGGTCGTTGTCGGTGCCGGCCACCTGGGCCAGCGCCGTTCCGGCGGTCAAGACCGCCACCGTGGCGCTGCAGGCCAGCGTGCTTGAGGCCGCCCCGGCACTGGCAGTGAACGGCGAGGGCATGCTGGCCGGACAGATGGCGCTGTCGAGCCTGGCCGGGCGTGCGATCGGCACACCGGTACGCCAGGCCGCAGGCGCCGGCGCCACCCGCGCGATCAGTGCCATCACCCATGTCACCAATAACCAGACGGCACCGGACATCGCCACCACCGCCACCGTCATCGTCATCCCGCCGATCGCGAAGTAACGAAAGCAGGTCGCGTTCATGGTTTTTCAAAGTTTCGCAGCGCAGCCTCCCGAGGTCATCTCCGGCCAGCTGTATTCCGGGCCGGGTGCTGACCCGTTGTTCGCCGCGGCAGCTGCCTGGTCGGGGCTGGGCGCCGAGCTGCACGCCGCCGCATCCTCCTACCAGGCGGCGCTGGCAAGCCTCAGCGGCGGCTGGCAGGGGCCGGCGGCCGCCGCCATGGCCGCTGCAGCCGCGCCGTATGTGACATGGTTGTCGACCACGGCAGCGCAGGCTGAGCAGACCGCCGCCCAGGCGACGGCCGCAGCCGCTGCCTATGAATCGGCCTTCGCGGGAATCGTGCCGCCGCCGGCGATCGCGGCTAACCGCAGTCAACTTCAATCGCTGGTGGCTTCGAACATCTTCGGGCAGAACAGCACGGCGATCGCCGCTGTCGAGGCGGAATACGGCCGGATGTGGGCGCAGGATGTCGCCGCGATGCAGGGCTATGCCGGCGCTTCGGCGGCGGCGACGAATCTGACCTCGTTCACCGCCGCGCCGCAGACCACCAACGGTGAGCCGGGGAGCGCAGCGGCCACCGCCGATCCCGACCTGATTCAGTTGATCACGAAGCAGATCACCGATCTGACGGCTTCCTACAACACCGGTTGGCAGAACGCGATCGACGGCGTCTTAGGCACCACCTACGGGCATGAGTTGTGGGAGAGCCACCTCTCACTGGCAAGTGGCGTGAGTGGCCAGACCGGGTGGGTCAACGCCGTTCACGCCAGTACCAATCTGGGCATCACCCAGTTCCGGTCCGGGTACAAGGCCGTGGTCCCGGTGATTCCGAAGTCGGCGCTCGGCGGACTGCACAGCTCCGGACTGCCCGCCAGCGTCGGTCTGCGCTCGGCAGGGGCCGCTGCGGGCAGCGCCATGCGGGTGGGAGCGCTCTCGGTCCCACCGAACTGGGCCAGCGCCACTTCGGCGATCCAGCTTGCCTCCACCTCGCTACCGACGACCGCCCTGGGCGCGGCTCCGGCGGCGGGAGCCGTGCCGGGCATGCTCGCCCCGGCGGCCCTGGGCAGTGCTGCCGGCGGCGCATTGGGTGCGCCAGCCACTCGGACGGTGGCTCCGGTCGCCCGCGTGGTGTCGACCAACATCAAGGACCGCGAGGCGCCGGTTCCACTCGATCAGGTCATCGCGCAATTGCAGCAGACGCCGGACGTGGTGCAGCATTGGAACGTCGATCAGGCTGGCCTCGACGAACTTGTCGCGAAGCTGTCCCTGAAACCAGGCATCCACGCGGTGCACGTCCTCGACGACGAGGACGTTGCGCTTGCCGGATCGCAGTCCGCACTCGGCTGACGCGACTCCGATGCCTCACGATCTCGGCCGCCCCAGGAGGACCCCCATGAAGCTGTTGTTCGTCCCGATTGTCGCCGCAGCCGGGCTTGTGCTCGCCGCACCCGGACACGCCGATCCCGATGCGGTAGAGGTGAGTACGGTCGACAGTACGGAGTTCATCACGTCGCTGCGGCAGGTCGGGATCGTCTTCGACAACCCGGCCCAGGCCGTCGCCGCCGCCGAAGCGCTCTGCGGATTGGCGGCCAACGGTGAAACAAGTCTGGAACTGCTCAACGATGTCACTGAGGCCAACCCGGATCTGACTGTCGCCGACGCTGCCCGGTTCGCGGCGATCTCGGCGAAAACCTATTGCCCACACCAGCTCAACAAGGGCGGCGGAGGGTCGAAGTAGCGCTCCCCGCCAGGACTTGACGGCCAGCCAGCGCTGCTGACCGCCCGCGAAACGCCTCGGCGAACAGGCGGTCCTGCAACGCAGGTGTCGGAACGTGGTGCAGCATGGCGAAACATACCACTGAACTGAACTCGTCGGACGGCAGCCCGGTGTCGGTGCGCCCAATAGGCTGAACCCCGTGGACGCCCGATGGGTCCTGCACCTGGATATGGACGCGTTTTTCGCGTCGGTCGAGCAATTGACCCGCCCGACGTTGCGGGGACGGCCGGTACTGGTCGGCGGGCTGGGGGGTCGCGGCGTGGTGGCCGGGGCCAGTTACGAGGCCCGGGTTTTCGGCGCCCGCTCGGCGATGCCGATGCATCAGGCGCGCCGGATGGTCGGGGCGCCGGCCGTTGTCTTGCCGCCGCGCGGCGCCGTGTACGGCATGGCCAGCCGACGGGTTTTCGAGACGGTGCGTGCGGTGATCCCGGTCGTCGAGCAGCTCTCCTTTGACGAGGCATTCGGCGAACCGGCCGAGCTGGCCGGTGCAGGCGACGCGGAGGTGCTGCGGTTCTGCGAACGCCTGCGCGGACGGGTACTCGAGGAGACCGGCTTGGTGGCGTCGGTCGGCGCGGGTTCGGGCAAGCAGATCGCCAAGATCGCGTCCGATCTGGCGAAGCCGGACGGGGTGCGGGTCGTCAGCCGCAGCGAGGAGCGGTTACTGCTCGACGGGCTTCCGGTGCGCCGGCTGTGGGGGATCGGCCCGGTTGCCGAGGAGAAGCTGCATCGGCTGGGCATCGACACCATCGGCCAGCTCGCCGCACTGACCGACAGCGAGGTCGCCGACATTCTGGGCGCCACCGTCGGTCCCGCGCTGCACCGGTTGGCCCGGGGGATCGACGACCGGCGGGTCGCCGAACGTGCTGAGGCCAAACAGATCAGCGCCGAATCGACCTTCGCCGTCGACCTGACCACCTTGGAACAGCTGCGGGCTGAGATCGGTCCGATCGGTGAGCACGCCTACCGCAGGCTGCTGCGCGACGGGCGTGGCGCTCGCACTGTGACGGTGAAACTCAAGAAGGCCGATATGAGTGTGCTGACCCGCTCGGCCACGTTGCCCTACGCGACCACCGACGTCGCCGCGCTCACGGCAGCCGCCGGCCGGCTGCTGCTGGATCCGCAGGAGATCGGCCCGATCCGGCTGCTCGGTGTGGGGTTCTCCGGGCTGACCGATGTTCGTCAGGAATCGCTGTTCCCGGATCTGGAGTTTCCAGACATGGGAGCTGTTGCGCCGGAAGTCACTGCGCGGGAACCGATTTCCCTGTCGACTGCGGCTTCGTGGCGAGTCGGTGATGATGTCAGCCACCCGGAACTCGGCCACGGCTGGGTGCAGGGGGCCGGCCACGGGGTGATGACGGTCCGCTTCGAGACGCGCGGCTCAGGCCCTGGTCCGGTGCGGACGTTCCCCGACGATGAGCCCGGGATCAGCCGCGCCGACCCGGTCGCCAGCCTGGACTGGCCGGACTACGTCGTCAGCCCGGAGGAACTCGGCTAGCTCGTCAGGGGAGTGCCTGCACCACCGGGTCGTGCAGCACCGGGAAGTTGACGGAGTTGGCGATGAAGCAGATCCGGTGGGCCTCGGAATGCAACGCCAGCGCCCGCTCGACCATCGCAGCGTCGCCGACTTCGATTCGCGGCTGCAGGACGACCGTGGTGAAGTGGCCGCCCTCGGTGTTACCGTGTCGGATCACCGCGGAAGGCGGGGTCGGCGGAGCCGGATATGGCGGGGCATCCCGCAGCGACCACCTCGTGCTCGCGCCCGTAGGCGCGATAGTCGCTGGTCCCGCCGCCGCGATTGCCGGTCCAGCTGACATCCACGGTGTAGGTGTGTTGGGTGGACACTCGGCCTCCACGGGTTCGGGGTGCGGGCTCTTCACCACTGGCCATCGGTCAGCCCCACCGGTCGATGACGTCGCCGACCGGTTGCCCGGCGGCAAGCGCCGCCATCAGCAGGATCCGTGCCTGCGGCGCCCTCAGCCGCGGCACCATCAGCGCACCGGCCTCCACCAGGGCTCGGCCGGGGCCGTAGTCCGCGCCGATGCGTCCCTCCGGGACCCGACTGGACACCGCGACTACGAGTCCGGCCGCACAGTGCCGGCGCACGCCCTCGATCACCGCCGTCGTCGCGTTGCCCGACCCGAGCGCGGACAACACCACCGCGCGCGCACCGGCGGCCGCGCAGGCATCCAGGGCGACAGCGTCGGCTCCCGCGTACAGCGCCACGACATCGACCCGCGGCACAGTGGCCGGCATGCCCAGGTAGGGCCGAGTCTTGTCGCCGGACAACGCGACCCGGCCATCGGCGACGCTGCCCAGCAGGGGACCGGTGAAACCGGTCAGCCCGGTGATGGTGGCCTTCTGCAGCCCCAACGGGGCCAGCACCTGGCCGGCGAAGCACATCAGCACGCCCAGTCCCCGGGCGGCCGGATCCGCGGCCAGGGTCAGCGCGTCTCGCAGGTTGCCCGGCCCGTCGGCGTCGGGGGCGTCCGCACCGCGCTGAGCCCCGGTCACTACGACTGGCACATCGCCGACGTAGCCCAGTTCCAACCAGAGCGCACCCTCTTCGCAGGTGTCGGTGCCGTGGGTGACGACCACCCCGTCGGTGCCGTCGTCCACCGCGGCATTGACCGCGGCGAGGAGCGCAGCCCAGTCGGCCGGGCCCAGTTCTGAGCTGTCCCGCGCCATCAGGTCCACCACGGTGACGTCCGCGGCGCCGGTGTCTGCGACCAAATCCGAGCCGCTCCGGGCGGGCCGCAGCGCCCCGTCGCCCTGGGTGCTGCAGGAGATGGTGCCGCCGGTGGTGATGACGGTGAGGCGCTTGGACAGCATGCCGCGATCATGCCGCACCCGGGTTAAGGGATGATGGGGAGCGTGACTGACGAGACAACCGACTCCACCGAGACGGAGGTGGACCCGGTCGCGGCACCTGAGACGGAGCCCGCGGCCCCGCCCCGCCGGCTGGGGCTGCTGCTGTCAGTGGCCACGGTGGTGCTGCTGGCCGACGTCGTCACCAAGGTGCTCGCGGTGAAGATGCTGACCCCCGGCCAGCCGGTGCCGATCATCGGCGACACCGTGACCTGGACCCTGGTCCGCAACTCCGGCGCCGCGTTCTCGATGGCCACCAGCTACACCTGGGTGTTGACGTTGATCGCGAGCTCGGTGGTGCTCGGCATCATCTGGATGTCGCGCCGCCTGGTGTCGCCCTGGTGGGCGGTCGGGCTGGGGATGATCCTCGGCGGGGCGCTGGGCAACCTGGTGGACCGGTTCTTCCGGGCGCCCGGGCATCTGCAGGGCCACGTGGTCGATTTTCTGTCGATCGGCTGGTGGCCGGTGTTCAACGTCGCCGACCCGGCCGTGGTGGGCGGCGCGATCCTGCTGGTGGCGCTGTCGGTGTTCGGCTTCGACTTCGATGCGGTGGGCCGCCGGCGGGCCGGCGACGAAGCCGGCGACGGTGAGCAAGCCTGATGCGGCTGTGACCGAACGATCCATGCCGGTCCCCGAGGGGCTGGCCGGCATGCGGGTGGACGCCGGGCTGGCCCGCCTGTTGGGCCTGTCGCGCAACGTCGTCGCGACCCTGGCCGAGAACGGCGACGTGGAACTGGACGGAGCGGCTGCCGGCAAGTCGGATCGGCTGGTCGCCGGTGCGTGGTTGCAGGTGCGGTTGCCCGAGGCGCCGCCGCCGCTGGAGAACACCCCGACCGAGGTCGAGGGCATGACGATTCTGTACTCCGACGCCGACATCGTCGCCGTCGACAAACCCCCAGGGGTCGCCGCGCACGCGTCGGTGGGCTGGACCGGGCCCACCGTGTTGGGCGGCCTGGCCGCGGCCGGCTACCGCATCACCACCTCCGGGGTTCCGGAGCGTCAGGGCATCGTGCACCGGCTGGATGTCGGGACCTCCGGGGTGATGGTGGTGGCGATCTCCGAACGCGCCTACACCGCACTCAAACGCGCGTTCAAGGCGCGCACCGTGGAGAAGCGCTACCACGCCCTGGTGCAGGGCCATCCGGACCCGTCCAGCGGAACTATCGACGCGCCGATCGGGCGCCATCACGGACCGGACTGGAAGTTCGCCGTGACCGCCGACGGACGGCACAGCATCACCCACTACGACACGGTGGAGGCGTTCGTCGCCGCGAGCCTGCTCGACGTGCACCTGGAAACCGGCCGCACCCACCAGATCCGGGTGCACTTCTCGGCCCTGCGGCATCCCTGCTGCGGCGACCTCACCTACGGCGCCGATCCGACGTTGGCGCGCAAGCTCGGGCTGGAACGCCAATGGCTGCACGCCCGCTCACTGGCCTTCGCCCACCCCGGCGACGGGCGGCGCATCGAGATCACCAGCGAATACCCCGCCGACTTGCAACACGCCCTGGACGTGTTGCGGCGCTGAGTCAGCGCTCCGGCTTTTTGGCGTCGATCAGCACCCGGGTGGCGTGCGCGACGAACGGGCCGTCGGTCTGGATGCGGTCGTGCATCTGGCGCAGCCGGTCCAGCTGGCCTTCGACGGTAAAGCCCGGCACGATCCAGATCACCTTGCGCAGGAAGTAGATCACCGACCCGACGTCGAAGAACTCGACTCGCAGCCGCTCCATGCGGGCGTCCACCGGCTGCAGGCCGGCGGCCTGCGCCTCGGCGACCTGGCCCGCCACGTCCGACGCGGCGTGCCGGGCCGCGGGCGGCGCGTCGAAGTAGTCGGCCAGCTCACCGACCGTGCCCGGCCCGATGTGCTGGGCCAGGTAGCTGCCGCCCGGTTTGAGCACCCGGGCGATCTCCGACCACCACACCACGATGGGGTGCCGACTGGTGACCAGGTCGAACGCTTCATCGGCGAACGGCAGCGGCGGGTGATCCGGTGTGGCTATCACCACGACGCCCCGCGGATGCAGCAGCCCGGTGGCCCGCGCGGCGTTGGGCGGCCACGACTCGGTGGCGGCCATCGCGGGCGGGAACGCCTCGGCGCCGGCCAGCACTTCGCCGCCGCCGGTCTGCAGGTCCAGACCGGCCGAGGCGGCCGCGAGACGCTGACTCATGAGGCGCTGATAGCCCCAGGACGGGCGCTGCTCGGTGGCGCGGCCGTCAAGCCAGGAGAAATCCCAGCCGTCGACGGGTGCAGCGGCGGCCTCGGCCACCAGTTCGTCGAAGCTGCGTGACATCGAGGGGGTTAGCTCGATTCGTCGGCCGGCTTGGCGGACTTCGGCGGCCGGATCTTGAAGGAGATGCGCAGTTTGGTGCGGTAGATGATCCCGCCCTTGTCGTCGAGCGTGAGGTCCTGCTCGACGACCTGGGCGACGCGGATGTCGTCGATGGTCTGCTTGGCCCGGTGCACCGCCTCGGCCGCGGCGTTCTCCCAGGACGACGGGCTGGTCCCGATGATGTCGATCACCCGGTACACGCTCATGTATGCCTCTCCTCCGATTCAGCCGAACCTCAACGTAGTGCACCGCGGCGGCCGCTGTCCCGGGAAACGACAGCCGAAGAGACACGGTTGACGACACGCCCGAGAAGCGTCGGTCCTCGGCCATAGACTGGCGGTCCTATGGACAGTTCATCGTCGCGGTCCTTCGTGCACCTGCATAACCACACCGAGTACTCGATGCTCGACGGCGCGGCGAAGATCGCCCCGATGCTGGCTGAGGCGCAGCGCTTGGAGATGCCCGCGATCGGGATGACCGACCACGGAAACATGTTCGGCGCCAGCGAGTTCTACAACGCGGCGACCAAGGTCGGCATCAAGCCGATCATCGGGGTGGAGGCCTACATCGCCCCCGCGTCTCGGTTCGACACCCGCCGGGTCCAGTGGGGCGACCCGAGCCAGAAGAGCGACGACGTTTCCGGCAGCGGTTCCTACACGCACATGACGATGGTGGCCGAGAACGCCACCGGGTTGCGCAACCTGTTCAAGCTCTCCTCGCTGGCCTCCTTCGAGGGCCAGCTCGGCAAGTGGTCGCGGATGGACGCCGAGATCATCGCCGAGCATGCCGAGGGCATCATCGCCACCACCGGCTGTCCGTCCGGAGAGGTGCAGACCCGGCTGCGCCTGGGCCATGAGCGCGAGGCGCTGGAGTCGGCTGCCAAATGGCGGGAGATCTTCGGCGCGGAGAACTATTTCCTTGAGGTGATGGACCACGGGCTGTCCATCGAGCGCCGGGTACGCGAGGGGCTGTTGGAGGTCGGGCGCAAGCTCAGCATCCCGACGTTGGCCACCAACGACTGCCACTACGTCACCCGTGACGCCTCCGGCAACCACGAGGCACTGCTGTGTGTGCAGACCGGCAAGACGCTGTCGGATCCCACCCGGTTCAAGTTCGACGGCGACGGCTACTATCTCAAGTCGGCCGCCGAGATGCGCGCGCTCTGGGACGACCAGCTGCCGGGGGCCTGTGACTCCACCCTGCTGATCGCCGAGCGGGTGCAGTCCTACGCCGAGGTGTGGGCCCCGCGCGACCGGATGCCGGTGTTTCCCGTCCCCGACGACCACGACCAGGGCTCCTGGCTGCGCCACGAGGTGCAGGCCGGCCTGGAACGGCGCTTTCCGGCCGGCGTGCCCAGTGAGTACACCGACCGGGCCTCCTACGAGATCGACGTCATCTGCGGCAAGGGATTTCCGTCGTACTTCCTGATTGTCGCGGACTTGATCAACTACGCCCGCTCGATCAACATCCGGGTGGGTCCGGGCCGAGGATCGGCCGCGGGGTCACTGGTGGCCTATTCGCTGGGTATCACCAACATCGACCCGATTCCGCACGGTCTGCTGTTCGAACGCTTCCTCAACCCCGAACGGCCGTCGGCGCCCGATATCGATATCGACTTCGACGACCGTCGCCGCGGCGAGATGGTGCGCTACGCCGCCGAGCGATGGGGCAGTGACCGGGTAGCCCAGGTGATCACCTTCGGCACTATTAAAACCAAAGCGGCGCTGAAAGATTCAGCTCGCGTGAACTACGGCCAACCCGGCTATGCCATCGCCGACCGGATCACCAAGGCGCTTCCGCCGCCGATCATGGCCAAGGACATCCCGCTGTCGGGGATCACCGATCCCAACCACGAGCGGTACAAGGAGGCCGCCGAGGTTCGGGCGTTGATCGACACCGACCCCGACGTACGCACCATTTACGAAACAGCACGAGGCCTGGAGGGCCTGGTCCGCAACGCCGGCGTGCACGCCTGTGCGGTGATCATGAGCTCCGAGCCGCTGATCGACGCGATCCCGTTGTGGAAGCGCCCGCAGGACGGCGCCATCATCACCGGCTGGGACTACCCGTCGTGTGAAGAAATCGGCCTGCTCAAGATGGACTTCCTGGGTCTGCGCAACCTGACCATCATCGGCGACTGCCTGGAGAACATCAAAGCCAACCGGGGCATCGACCTGGATCTGGACACCTTGCCCTTCGATGACCCGACCACCTACGAACTGCTGGGCCGCGGCGACACCCTGGGCGTGTTCCAGCTCGACGGCGGCCCGATGCGCGACCTGCTGCGCCGCATGCAGCCCACCGAGTTCAACGACATCGTCGCGGTGCTGGCGCTGTATCGGCCCGGCCCGATGGGCATGAACGCCCACAACGACTACGCCGACCGCAAGAACGAACGTCAGGCCATCAAGCCCATCCACCCCGAGCTCGAAGAGCCGCTGCGTGAAATCCTCTCGGAGACCTACGGTTTGATCGTCTACCAAGAGCAGATCATGTTCATCGCCCAAAAGGTGGCCTCCTACACCATGGGTAAGGCCGATGCGCTGCGTAAAGCCATGGGCAAGAAGAAACTCGAAGTGCTTGAAGCCGAGTACAAAGGCTTCTACGAGGGGATGACGGCCAACGGTTTCTCCGAGAAGGCCGTGAAAGCGTTGTGGGACACCATCCTTCCCTTCGCCGGGTACGCGTTCAACAAGTCGCACGCCGCCGGCTACGGCCTGGTGTCGTACTGGACCGCCTATCTCAAGGCCAACTACCCGGCCGAGTACATGGCCGGGCTGTTGACGTCGGTCGGCGACGACAAGGACAAGGCCGCGGTGTACCTGGCCGACTGCCGCCGGCTGGGGATCACCGTGCTGCCGCCGGACGTCAACGAATCCGAGCTGAACTTCGCCTCGGTGGGCGAGGATATCCGCTACGGGCTGGGTGCGGTGCGCAACGTCGGCGCCAATGTCGTCGGCTCGCTGATCACCACCAGGACCCACAAGGGCCGCTTCACCGACTTCTCGGACTACCTCAACAAAATCGACATCGCGGCCTGCAACAAGAAGGTCACCGAATCACTGATCAAGGCCGGTGCCTTCGACTCGCTGGGGCACCCGCGCAAGGGCTTGTTCCTGGTGCACACCGACGCGGTCGACTCGGTGCTCGGCACCAAGAAGGCCGAGGCGATAGGGCAGTTCGACCTGTTCGGCGGGGGAGACGGCGAAAGCGCCGGAACCGATGCCGTTTTCGGCATCAAGGTGCCCGACGAGGAATGGGCCGACAAGCACAAGCTGGCCCTGGAGCGAGAGATGCTCGGGCTCTATGTGTCCGGGCACCCACTCAACGGCATCGCACACCTGCTGGCCGCCCAGGTCGATACCCAGATCCCGGCGATTTTGGAGGGCGACGTCGCCTCCGACACCCAGGTGCGGGTGGGCGGCATCCTGGCGTCGGTGAACCGCCGGGTCAACAAGAACGGACTGCCCTGGGCCTCGGCACAATTGGAGGACCTCACCGGTGGCATCGAGGTGATGTTTTTTCCGCAGACCTACTCGGCGTATGGAGCCGACGTCGCCGACGACGCCGTCGTGCTGGTCAGCGCCAAGGTGAACATCCGCGACGACCGGATCTCACTGATCGCCAACGAGCTGGTGGTGCCCGATTTCTCCGCCAATGCTCCGGATCGGCCGCTGGCCGTGAGTCTTCCGACCCGCCAATGCACCATGGACAAGGTCAGTGCGCTCAAGCAGGTGCTGACCCGCCATCCCGGCACCGCGCAAGTGCAACTGCGGCTGATCAGCGGGGAGCGCATCACGGTGCTGGAGCTGGATCCCTCACTGCGAGTGACGCCGTCCTCGGCGCTGATGGGGGATCTGAAGGCACTGCTCGGCCCCGGCTGTCTGGGCGGGTAATGCTGTTCGCCGACGAGGCACCGGGGCGTCCTGCGGTGCACTTGTCCGTCCATTGATTCATGCACCTGTGGAATTCATCCTCCACAAGTCTGAATCTCAACGTTACGGTGAGATCCGTTTTCCATAACAACATCGCATAACTGGTGTACCGTCTGAAACTTCTCACACAACATGTGTGGCCTCGGGGGGAGGTTGAGACTGATGGGGGCTGCCCGGAGCCGGATCCGGCGGGCGCAATAACGCAAAAAATTTGAACTTTACCCAAGAATAAAATTAGCATAGAATATCTATGCTGTAACACAGGCGTAACGTTTGAGGGCCTGTTGATTCACAGCATTTTATGCGCTTGAACAACACGGAGGCAGTCATGTGGGTTTCGCGTCGTCTTCTCAACCTGGTGGGGATGGGCGCAGCCGCCGCGTTCGCCGCGCTGGTGATTCCGGTGTCGACCGCCAACGCGGCGGGGGATCCGTTCCTGGACGGCGGGCCCTATGAGACCTGCAATGGGGCGGTCTGCATGGTGATGGGTGACATCCTGGACGGTGGCTGGACATACCAGGGCGTCCGCCCGTTCATCACCGACTGGAAGGGCGACCAGCCCTACACGATCACCTACACCGACGGCGACAACACGCTCGATGCCGGAACGTACAACATCAAGATCGAGGACTACTGGAACTCGTTCTTCTCCACGAGGGCTTACCAATTCGGCGACTTCAACGCCAACTCCAACCTGCCCGCCGACTTCGACCTCAGCAGCCTGGGCAATTTCGGGTACCTGTCCGGATCCTCGATCTACGAGGTCAATATCGGTGACTTCACCAACCTGACGATCAACGGCGTGGGCCCCCACGACCTGAACTACTGGGTCATGTCGACCGGCGACCTCGGCTACACCGTGGTGACCGATCCGATCAACTTCGCATCGGCCGCCTACATCACAATCGGCGACGATGACCCGATGTTCTTGTGGAACAGCCTTTTCCACTCATGGATCCCCGAGGTGCCGGACTACCTCATTCCGAACGACCCGTTCGCCAGCCTGGACTTCGACCCGTCACAGTACCTCAGCGACGCGTTGGGCCCCCTGTAGCCCGCGGCCTCAGAACTTGTAACGCAGCACCCGGGCCTTGCCGGCCACCGATTTGAATCGGCCGGCAAGCCGGGTGATTGTGCGAGCGGGGCCCGGAAATGAATCCACCTCGGCGGCGTGTGCCAGGCAGGCCTGTTCGACCAGGCGCAGGCGCGGCTCCCACCGCTGTGGCGTGCGAGCGTCGGTGAAGCCGGGGTTGGCCCAGACGTGGCGCAGCACGGTGAACATTCCCCGTGGCGCCAGTTTCATGCCCAGCCAGCTGAACGCCCCGACCCGGCCGTAGTCGTTGAATGCCAATTCGCCGGTGCCGAAATGGTCGATGGCGTGGGCGATCAGCGCGATGACCTGCGGTTCGGTGAGAAAGGCGAACAGTCCGTCGGCGATCACCATGGTGGGTCGCCCGACCGGAATGCCGGCTGTCCAGTCCGTGCCGGTCAGATCGGCGGCGATCACGTGCTCCGCGGGCTGAGCCGGTACCACTTTCTCGCGCAGCGCGATCACGTGCGGCAGATCGATGCTGTACCAATCGACGCCGGCCGGCGGCTTCACCCGGGCCAACGGCTCGTTGAGCCCGGCGCCGAGGTCGACCACCACCGCATCGGGGTGCGCAGCCGTGTAGGTGCGGACCCGCTCATCGAGCATCTTGGCGCGGAGGGCGGTTTGGCGCACCACACTCGCCGGGATCCGGAATACCGGGAAGTCGTAGTCGATCAGGCCGACGACCCGGTCGGAGAACTCGTCACCGAGGATCGGGACGGGAGCACGACAGTCCAGTGCGCGGGCGTACGCCGTGAGGAAGGCGGTCTGCTCGACCAGGCTGAACTCGGTGACGGCAATCGACATGGGCTCACCGTAAGCGATGCCGACCGGAGGAGCCCGTAACGGCAATCCCGCGCCTCGGCCCGGGTGGCGCCACTAACGTCGACGCCATGGAATCCGCCACGGGAAACTCTGCAGGCCTCGACCATCGCGGTGGCAGCCAGCTGGTCAGCAAATCCGCGCTTACCTTGGGCGGCACCAAACGGCAGGTCACCGCGGTGCACGATCTGGAATCGCAGGCATCGGCGATGGCATATCTGGAGCGAGTCAGTCGCCGCTGAGGCGGCCGCGGAGTAGGAGGAACAGATGACGGCGGCCACCCTGTGTGAGGCGTTTCAGCGCACCGCCGCAATCGATCCGGACGCGATCGCGGTGCGCACCGTCGGCGGTACGCAGACGCTGACCTGGCGCGACTACGCACAGCAGGTGCGTCAGGTGGCGGCCGGACTGGCCGGGCTCGGGGTGGGACGCGGCGACTCGGTGGCGCCCTATGCCGCTGCGCATGGCCTGTCGGCGGCGACCCCGGCAGCGCTGGCCGACGACCCTGGTGTGATCGCACAGATCGCGGCGGGGGTGGCCGAGGGCAATGCCAAGTTGTCACGGGTCGAACAGATCAAGCGCTTCCGGGTATTGCCCGCACTGTGGGAGCCGGGCGGCGACGAGGTCACCCTGACGATGAAACTCAAACGGCGGCCGATCGCGGAGAAATACGCCGAGGAGATCGAAGGCTTGTACGCCCACGACCCGGGGCCTCAAGTGCATCAACCCAGATCCGCCGAGGACGCTGCCGCCGCACTCTGAGAGGAGAGCGCTACCGCGAAGGATGCTGCGAGCCCAAGACCAGCCACACCGCGGTACAGGCGCCCGCGGCGGTCAGCACCGCGGCTGCGGCGCTGGATGTCACGGCACCGACGATCAACAGGGCGACCAGGCCAATGGCCAACGCGACCAGTTTGTAGGCCGGCCAGGGCACGCCGGCGATGGGCACGTGCTGCCCGAAGCGCTCGGCGGTGGTCATGCATTTAACGGTACGCGATAACCAATTGTTAGGCCACCCGAAATTTTCTGGTCGGGTTGTCGCGTCGCTGCTCCGAGCTACTCTGGCTGCATGCCTCTGAGCGGAGAATATGCACCCAGCCCGTTGGATTGGTCACGTGAGAACGTCGAGAAGTACATGGAGTCCGGTGGCACCGAGGGCATCGAGATGAAGGGCAAGCCGGTCGTGCTGTTGACCACGGTCGGGGCCAAGACCGGAAAGCTGCGCAAGATCCCGTTGATGCGGGTGGAGCACGACGGCCAGTACGCGATCGTCGCGTCGCTGGGTGGGGCCCCGCAGAACCCGGTCTGGTACTACAACGTCGCCGCGAATCCGCGTGTCGAGCTGCAGGACGGACCCGTCAGCGGCGACTACGACGCCCGCGAGGTGTTCGGCGAGGAAAAGGCGCAGTGGTGGGAACGCGCGGTCGACGCGTTCCCGTACTACGCCGAGTATCAGGAGAAGACCGATCGTCAGATCCCGGTGTTCGTGCTGACCCCGGTGGGCTGAACCCCCTGCTGGGTGACACCATATTGCGGTGTCCGCCGAACTGCGCCAGAACCGAAGTGGCTCCCAATCAGGCCCCGTGCAGGGCCCGTTGAAGGGTCCGTTGACCGCGGCCGACATTGACGCGGCGGCCACGAGGATCGCCGGCGTGGTCGCGCCCACCCCGCTGCAATACAGCGATCGGCTCTCCGAGCTGACCGGCGCCAACGTCTACCTCAAGCGCGAAGACCTGCAGTCGGTGCGCTCCTACAAGCTGCGTGGCGCCTACAACCTGCTGGTCCAGCTCAGCGACTCCGAGCTCGCCGCCGGCGTGGTGTGCTCGTCGGCCGGTAATCACGCGCAGGGATTCGCCTATGCCTGCCGGTCGCTGGGTGTGCAGGGCCGGGTCTATGTGCCGGCCAAGACCCCGAAACAGAAGCGGGACCGCATCCGCTACCACGGCGGTGAGTTCATTGAGCTGATCGTCGGCGGCGCGACCTACGACCTGGCCGCGGAGGCAGCCCTGGCCGATGTCGCCCGTACCGGTGCGACGCTGGTGCCGCCCTACGACGATCTTCGGACGATGGCGGGCCAGGGCACCATCGCGGTGGAGATACTCGACCAGCTCGATGCAGAGCCGGACCTGGTGGTGGTACCGGTCGGTGGCGGCGGTTGCATCTCGGGCATCACCACCTACCTGGCCGAGCGGACCACCAAGAGTGCCGTGCTGGGCGTGGAGCCGGCCGGCGCCGCCTCGATGATGGCCGCCCTGGCCGCGGGGGAACTGGTGAGCCTGGACCACGTCGACCAGTTCGTCGACGGCGCGGCCGTCCGGCGGGCCGGGGCGCTGCCGTTTGCGGTGCTGTCCGGGGCCGGCGACATGGTGGCGGTGACCACCGTCGACGAAGGTGCGGTCTGCACCGCGATGCTCGACCTGTACCAGAACGAGGGAATCATCGCCGAGCCGGCGGGCGCCCTGTCGGTGGCCGCGCTGTTGGAGGCTGACATCACCCCGGGCTCCACCGTGGTGTGCCTGATCTCCGGTGGCAACAATGACGTTTCGCGGTATGGCGAGATCCTGGAGCGCTCGCTGGTGCACCTGGGCCTCAAGCACTACTTCCTGGTCGATTTCCCCCAGGAACCGGGTGCCCTGCGGCGCTTCCTCGACGAGGTTCTCGGGCCCAGCGACGACGTGACGCTGTTCGAGTACGTCAAACGCAATAACCGGGAGACCGGTGAGGCCCTGGTCGGCGTGCAGCTGGGGTCGGCCGCCGATCTCGACGGACTGCTGGAGCGCATGCGTACCTCGGAGATCCACGTCGAGCCGTTGGAGCCGGGCTCTCCGGCGTATCGCTACCTGCTGTAGAAGCGCCCAGCTCACCGGCTCTTGCGCAGGACGGTCAGCGAGCGGCCCGTCACCGTCACGGCCTGGCCGGCGTCGACCACCAGGTCGGTGCTGCCGGCGGGATGGGCGGTGTCGATCACCGCGGCCCAGACCTGCGCGTATTCGGTGTTGGGCGTGACGAAGTCCACGGGTGTCTCACCGGCATTGAAGCACAGCAGGAATGAGTCGTCGATGATCCGCTGCCCGCGCTCATCCGGTTCGGGCAAGGCCTCACCGTTGAGGAAAACCATGACGCACCTGCCGAATTCGCTGCCCCAGTCCTGCTGGGTCATCTCGTCGCCGGCCGGTGTGAGCCAGGCGATGTCACGAACCTCGTCGCCGCCGCGGATCGGCCGGCCCTCGAAGAACCGGCGCCGCCGGAACACCGGATGCGCGGTGCGCAGCGTGGTCAGTGCCCGGGTGAAGGCGAGCCGGTCGGCGTTGCTCTCAACCAATGTCCAGTCCATCCAAGACAGCTCGGAGTCCTGGCAGTAGGCGTTGTTGTTGCCGTGTTGGGAGCGGCCCATCTCGTCGCCGTGCAAGATCATCGGGGTGCCCTGGCTGATCAACAGGGTGGCCATGATGTTGCGGACCTGGTGGGCCCGCAACGCCAGGATCTCGGGGTCGTCGGTCGGGCCCTCGACACCGCAGTTCCACGACCGGTTGTGACTCTCGCCGTCGCGGTTGTCCTCGCCGTTGGCTTCGTTGTGTTTCTCGTTGTAGGACACCAGGTCCGCCAGCGTGAAACCGTCGTGGCAGGTGACGAAGTTGATGCTTGCGCTGGGACGCCGCCCGGTCGCCTCGTACAGGTCCGAGGAGCCGGTCAGCCGGGAGGCGAACTCGCCGAGGGTCTCCGGCTCACCACGCCAGTAGTCGCGCACGGTGTCGCGGTACTTGCCGTTCCATTCCGTCCACAGCCCGGGGAAGTTGCCCACCTGATAGCCGCCCTCACCGACGTCCCAGGGCTCGGCGATCAGCTTCACCTGGCTGACCACCGGATCCTGTTGCACCAGATCGAAGAACGCGGACAACCGATCGACATCGTGCAGTTCCCGAGCCAGCGTGGAGGCCAGGTCGAAGCGGAAGCCGTCGACGTGCATCTCGGTCACCCAGTAGCGCAACGAGTCCATGATCAGCTGCAGGGTGTGCGGATGACGGGCGTTGAGACTGTTGCCGGTACCGGTGTAGTCGGTGTAGTGCCGCAGGTCGTCTTCATCGAGCCGGTAGTAGGCGGCGTTGTCGATACCGCGGAAGTTGAGCGTGGGGCCCAGGTGGTTGCCTTCGGCGGTGTGGTTGTAGACCACGTCGAGGATCACTTCGATGCCGGCCTGGTGGAACGCGCGCACCATCGCCTTGAACTCGGCCACCGCACCGCCGGCCTGACGGCTGGCGGCGTACTCGTTGTGCGGTGCGAAGAAACCGAATGTGTTGTAGCCCCAGTAGTTCCGCAGCCCCAGCTCCAGCAACCGCTGATCGTGCAAGAACTGGTGAACAGGCATCAATTCGATGGCCGTCACGTTCAGCGATTTGAGATGGTCGATGATCACCGGATGCGCCAGCCCGGCGTAGGTGCCGCGCAGTTCGGCGGGAATGCTCGGATGGGTCTGGGTCAGGCCCTTGACGTGTGCCTCGTAGATGATCGTCCGGTGGTAGGGGGTGCATGGTGAGCGGTCGGCCGCCCAGTCGAAGTAGGGGTTGATCACGACGCTGGTCATGGTGTGGCCCAGCGAGTCGTGTGACGAGGGAGCGGCACCGTTGTCGGGATCGGCCAGGTCGTAGGAGAACAGCTCCGGGCCGAAGTCGAACGTGCCGTGAAAGGCCTTTCCGTACGGGTCCAGCAGCAGCTTGCCGGGATCGCAGCGCTGGCCCGCGGCCGGGTTGAACGGCCCGTGCACCCGGAATCCGTAGTGCTGTCCGGGACCGACGCCGGGCAGGTACGCATGCCAGACGTAGCCGTCCACCTCATCGAGACCGATTCGGGTCTCGGTGTGGTCGCGATCGTCGATCAGGCAGAGTTCGACGCGCTCGGCAACCTCGGAAAACACCGCGAAGTTGGTGCCGGCGCCGTCGTACACCGCACCCAGCGGATAGCTGTTTCCGGGCCAGACCGTGGGCGCGGACGGCTCCGGAGTTTCCTGGGGGCCCGACTCCGCCGACGACACCCGCTCGACTTTATCCGCTTTCGCGGCGTCTGCCGTCGAGCGTGGCCGGGTTCACCACCAGCCGGTGGCCGCGCCCATCTGACGACCGAGTTCTCCGGTCATGGTGCGCATGTAGGTCGCCGACAGGTGATGAGAGTCGTGGTAGACCAGCACATTCCCCTCGACCGCGCGGCAGATCTCCTTGTCGCAGACGGCGTCGGAGAGATCTAACGGCTTGAGCAGTGGGAACTTGCCGATGAAATCCAGGGTGGGGTTGCGCTCGACGAGGACTTCGGAGCGTTTGATGCCGCAGGACTCCGCGTCACCGCCGGAGGCCAGACAGTCCGCCGGCTGGAACGGGTCGCCGTCGCGCACCAGCCACGGGGTGTCGCGGACTCCTAGGATGGGAATGTGGTTGTCCGACAGCTCTTTCCAGATTCCGATGTAGGTTCCGGGCATCACGTCGCCGGGTTTGATGTTCCACGGCCGGGTGGCGGTGGTGAACACGAAGTCGGGGTGGTCGGCGATCAGTTTCTTCATCGTCTTGCCCACCCACTGGTAGCACTGCGGGTAGGGGGCGTTGTTGCCCATGATCAGCGGGACCTTCTCGGTGGACAGCGGGCAGCCCATCTTGAGGTAGGTGACCACCTTGAAGTGGTGCCGCTGGCCGAGGATGTCCAGCGCGGGCAGCCAGTGTTCGGCATGCGATCCGCCGGCCAGCGCGACGGTCCGGGTCGCCTCTTTGTCACCGTAGGTGCAGTTGATCAGGTCCGGGTTGGTGAAGTTACTGATGCACCCCTCCCGAGTGGAGCGCGGCAGGTCCTTCTTCGCCTCGAGGATGGTGGGCCGCATCCGAAGTTTGGGGACTCGCTTGTGCTTCAGCAGCGCGCGGGCGCCCGGGTAGTCGTCCTTGCTCAGCTTGACCAGTTCGGTGCCGCTGGCACGCTGCACTGTGACATGTTCGCGCCAGGAGAACGACGTCGCGGTCAGCGCCACCCCCAGCAGTACCACCGTCGAGCCCAGCACCGACGTCGGGCGCCGCCACCAGCCGGCCGCGGGCTTTCGCCACCGCGGGCGCACCACCGGCGCAGCGGCCTGGCCGGCCGGCTTGCGGGAGCGCAGCGGATCTTCGACGAACCGGGTGGTCAGATATGCCAGCACACCCGACACCAGCAGGATCACCGCGCCGTCCAGCAGGCTTGCGTGCCGGTGCCCGCTGTAGGACAGCCAGAAGATCAGCAGCGGCCAGTGCCACAGGTAGAGCGAGTACGCCATCGAGCCGAGCGTCACCAGCGGCGCCGCCGCCAGCCACCGGTTTGGCCACGGCAGTTGGGCGCTGGTGCTCGGGCGGGCTTGCCGGTTGGCCCCGGCCAGGATGAATGCCACCGTGGCGCCGACCGGCACCAGCGCCCACGGGCCGGGGAACTCCCGCACGCCCTCAATGAGGGCCCCGCAGCTCAGGATGGCTGCCAGCGCCACCGTGCTGACGACGGTCCGCAGCCACATCGGCCAGCGGATGTAGGGGACCAGCGCTCCGACCAGCGCTCCGATCAACAGCTCCCAGGCGCGGGCGAAGCTGTTGTAGTACGCCAGTGACTGATTGGCCTGGTGCGCGACGATCGCATACCAGAACGAGGCCACGGTCAGCGCCGTGAGCAGCACGACGAACGCGGCACGCAGGTGCTTGCCGAGCACGCGCCGGAACAGGAAGGCGAAGCCGAAGACCAGCAGCAGGAAGCTCAGGTAGAACTGGCCCTGCACCGACATCGACCAGATGTGCTGCAGGGGGCTGACAGCCTCACCGGCCTGCAGGTAGTCGGCGGCGCTGCGGGCCAATTCCCAGTTCTGGTAGTAGCCGAGGCTGGCCAGGCTCTGGTCGGCGAACGTCTCCCAACGGGTCTGCGGCTGGATCCAGATGGTCAGCACTGCGCAGGCGGCCAGCACCACCACCAGAGCGGGCAACAGGCGGCGGACCAGCCGAACCAGGTCGGGGACCGGTGACAGCGACGAGGTCGGGTTCAGTGCGACCCGCAGCAGCTTGCCACCGAAGAAGAAACCCGAGAGCGCCAGGAAGACATCGACCCCGCCGGAGACCCGCCCGAACCAGACGTGGAACACCGCTACCAACGCGATGGCGACGCCCCGCAGGCCGTCGAGGTCGTGGCGGTAGAAGCCCTCTTTGCGGCTGCCCATCACGGTGGCCGACCCGGGGGTCGGAACCGACCCGGATGCGGGTCCCGCAACAGGTGTAACCGCCGGTCGGGGCGGGGACAGGGCAATCATGATCGCCCGACAATCTACCTAACCTGCCTGGAGAAACCGCATTCTGCGCGTTGTGACGTCGACCGAGTCGATCAGGAGGCGAGAACCCGGGTCAGGTAGGGGACCATGTTGGAGGTGCGCGCCGGTGAGACCGAGACCGCGGGGCTGGTGCCCTCGATCATCTGGTTGTTACCCAGGTACAGCGCGACGCTCTGGGTTCCACCCGGGCCGTAGCACAGCAGATCACCGGGACGGGCCTGGGCGGGCGGCACCTTCTGGCCGACGCTGCACTGCTCGCCGGAGGTGCGCGGCATTCTGATGCCGGCACCGGCGAACGCGTACTGGATCAGGCCGGATGCGTCGAAACCGACGGTGGTGGTATCCGGAATGTCCTCGGTGGGCACCAGCGACGTGCCCGGCAGACCCGGGGTGACGCTTCCCGGCAGCAGGGGATTGCCGGGTGCACTCGGGAGGCTGGCGCGGCCGGTGATGTCGGTCAACGAGCTGCGGGTGGTGGCAGCGCGGGCACGCGCACTGTTGGTGGGCCCGTTGACGTCACCGCCGCCGTAGACGAACGGCACGCCGCGCTGCGACAGCGCGCGCTGGATCACCCGCTCGACGAGCTGGTTCTGGCCGGTCTGTGACAGCGGGTCGGCGTAGGCGGGCGCGGCATTCAGCGCCGGGGCCAGGGCCGCCGCCAATGCGATCGCGGTAGCGCAGACGCGTTTCATCAGGAACAACCCCCTTCTGGGCCGATATTCACGGCAGTATCACTCGTCACTTCTGTCACAGAGACTACCGGCGCTTACGCCCCGTCAGCCGCCGCGGAGGAGAAATTGCGCAACCTGTGACCCAACGGTTACGCCGGTGGCCACTACTGTCGTCAGGCATGTCCGCGTTGAGTCCCGACCAGATCAGCGCCATCGACGCCGCACACCTGTGGCACCCGTACAGCACAATCGGCGCCGAATCCCTGGCGCCGACGGTGGCGTTGGCCGCCCGGGGCGCCTACCTGACTTTGGTGGTCGACGAGGCACCGGTCGACGTACTCGACGCGATGAGCTCCTGGTGGACTGCGATCCACGGTCACGGACACCCCGAATTGGATGCCGCGCTCACGGCACAGGTGGGCACCATGAGCCACGTCATGTTCGGCGGGCTCACTCACGAACCCGCCGCTCGGCTGGCCCAGCTGCTGGTGGAGATCACCCCGGCAGGGCTGGACACGGTGTTCTTCTCCGACTCGGGGTCGGTGTCGGTGGAAGTCGCGGTCAAGATGGCGCTGCAGTACTGGCGCGCTCGCGGCCGCGGCGCCAAACACCGGTTGATGACCTGGCGCGGCGGCTACCACGGCGACACGTTCACCCCGATGAGCGTGTGCGACCCCGACGGGGGCATGCACTCGCTGTGGCGCGATGTCTTGGTGGCGCAGCTGTTCGCCCCGCAGGTGCCTCGCGACTACGACCCGGCCTACAGCGCCGCGTTCGAGGCGCAACTAGAGCAACATCGCGACGAGGTGGCGGCCGTGATCGTCGAGCCGGTGGTGCAGGGCGCCGGTGGCATGCGCTTCCACGATCCGCGTTATCTGGCGGACCTGCGCGAGACCTGCACCCGCCACGGCGTGCTGCTGATCTTCGACGAGATCGCCACCGGCTTCGGCCGCACCGGCGAGCTCTTCGCCGCCGACCACGTGGGCGTGAGCCCCGACATCATGTGTGTCGGGAAAGCCATGACCGGCGGCTACCTCAGCCTGGCCGCCACGTTGTGCAGCACCGAGATCGCCCACACGATCAGCGGCGGCGAGGCCGGCGCACTGATGCATGGGCCGACGTTCATGGCGAATCCGCTGGCCTGTGCGGTCTCGGTCGCCAGCACCGAGCTGTTGCTGCGCGGGGACTGGCGCGCGATGGTCGCCGAGATCGGCGCCGGGCTGATCGCTGCTCTCGAACCCGCGCGCGACCTGCCCGGAGTCGCCGATGTCCGGGTGTGCGGCGCCATCGGCGTCATCGAATGCCGGGAGCCGGTCGATCTGGCCGTTGCCACTGCGGCCGCGCTGGCCCGCGGCGTGTGGCTGCGCCCGTTCCGCAACCTGATCTACGCGATGCCACCTTATGTCTGTACGCCCGAGGAGATCGCTCGCATCGGCGGCGCGATGGTGGGCGCCGTGCATGCCTTAGCCTGAACAGTGTTCAAGTCGTCTCGAGACCGCACAGGGAGCGTCGCGTGAACCGCACCGATGTGTCGCCACTGGCCTGGCTCGCCGAGGTGGAGCAGCGGCGCCGTCAGGCCGGCCTGCGACGTTCCCTGCGGGTGCGGCCCGTCGTGGCCACCGAACTGGACCTGGCGTCCAACGACTATCTCGGCCTGGCCACCCACCCGGCCGTCATCGCCGGCGGCGTCGAGGCGCTGCAGACCTGGGGCGGCGGCGCCGGGGGATCGCGCCTGGTGACCGGTAACACCGAACTGCATGAGCAGTTCGAGCAGCAGTTGGCCGACTTTGTCGGTGCGCCAGCGGGTTTGGTGTTTTCCTCCGGCTACACCGCCAACCTGGGCGCGGTGGTCAGCCTGTCCGGGCCGGGAGCACTGGTTGTGTCTGACGCCTACTGTCACGCATCGCTGGTGGACGCCTGCCGGCTGTCGAGGGCGCGCGTCGTCGTCACCGAGCACCGTGACGTGGATGCGGTGGCCACCGCGCTGGCCGGCCGGACTGAGGAACGCGCTGTGGTGCTTACCGAGTCGGTGTTCAGCACCGACGGCGCGCTGGCCCCGCTGCGGCAGCTGCATGAGGTGTGCCGCCGGTACGGCGCGCTGCTCATCGTCGATGAGGCGCACGCGCTGGGTGTGCGCGGCGCCGGCGGCCGCGGGCTGGTGCACGAGGTCGGGCTGGCCGGGGCGCCCGATGTGGTGATCACCACGACGCTCTCCAAAGCCCTGGGCAGTCAGGGCGGCGCGGTGCTGGGGCCAGTGGAGGTTCGCGACCACCTCATCGATGCCGCCCGGACGTTCATCTTCGACACCGGTCTCGCGCCGGCGGCACTGGGCGCCGCATCGGCCGCCCTGGATGTGCTGGTCGCCGAGCCGTCCCGCGCCGCCGACGTGCTGCGAAACGCCGGTGTGCTGGCCCAGATCTGCGGACTGGGTCACCAGCCGGGCTCGGCGGTGGTCTCGGTCATTCTCGGGGACGCCGAGACGGCGGTGGCCGCCGCGACCGCCTGCCTGGACGCTGGGGTCCGGGTCGGCTGCTTCCGGCCGCCCACCGTGCCGGCGGGCACATCGCGGCTGCGGTTGACCGCGCGGGCTTCGCTGACCGCGGACGATCTGGAGCTGGCGCGACGGGTGTTGCGCGACGTGCTGCGCGACCATCCCGCCTCCTTGTCATGACCGTCCTGGTCATCACCGGTACCGGTACCGGGGTGGGCAAGACGATCGCCACCGCCGCGCTGGCCGGCGCTGCCCGGCAGGCGGGCCTGGACGTGGCGGTGTGCAAGCCGGTCCAGACCGGCACCGCCGACGGCGACGACGACCTGGCCGAAGTCGGCCGGCTGTCGGGGGTGAGCGAACTGTTCGCCGCTGCCCGCTACCCGGCGGCGCTGGCCCCGGTGGCTGCGGCCGAGCAGGCCGGGATGGCGCTGCCGACGCGGGCGGACCTGTTGGCGATGATCCGCGCGGCCGACCGGCCGGGACGCCTGACCCTGGTAGAGGGCGCCGGTGGCCTGCTGGTGGAGTTGGCCGCCGACGGCGTCACCCTGCGCGATCTGGCCGTCGATCTTGATGCTCCCGTGCTGGTGGTTGTCGACGCCGAACTGGGCACCCTTAATCACACCGCACTGACCCTGGAATCACTTGCCGGACAAGGGTTGTCGTGCGTCGGGTTAGTGATCGGCAGCTGGCCAGCACAGCCGGGACCGGCCGCCGCCAGCAATCGCGGGGCGCTGGCCCGGCAGGCGCCGGTACGGGCCGTGCTGCCGGCAGGCGCCGGGGCGCTGGGCGTTACGGAGTTCGCCGCGATGAGTACGGCGGCGTTCGACACCGACTGGGTGCGCACCCTGGCGGGGTAGCGATGGTGCACTCGATCGAGCTGATCTTCGATGCCGACACCGAGACCGCCGTCCGGCGAATCTGGACTGATCTGGCCGCGGCTGAAGTGCCCAGCCAGGCCCCGGCCGTCCGCCCGCACGTCACCCGGGTGGTCGCCCAGCGCATCGCCGGCCGGTCTGATATCACCGGGCGATTTATCGGGCTGCGCCGCTGGGATGGCAACGCGCGCACTGAGTATCTGCTCTAGGTGCCAGCTGGCGGTTAGGCCTCACCGCAAACTCCTCACGGCCATGTTGTGAATAACGCGTTCGTGGCAGGCTTCGGTCAGGGTTTCTTGTCGGTGTTATCTCGCAGGACATCGGTGGCAGTTCTGCATCAGGACTTCGGTGACGGTTCAGCTGACCTTGGTGGTGACACTTCTGCTCCAAGGTTCAGGCGGTGGCTGTTAATGAACCTATCGATCCGCGCGTCCGGCTTGTGATCTCGCA